>OUNM010067467.1_pt1 | contig 27812 bp, 20 predicted proteins | sample 1769961 | NCBI WGS metagenome assembly OUNM01 (sample SAMEA3914820, study PRJEB12502) | metagenome | biome: forest; material: soil | place: USA | collected 2012-03-12 | depth 0.3 m | reverse complement strand
TGAATACTTTTGTGCCGGTTTTGTCGCCCCTGACGAATCGAAAATCGAAAATCGAAAATCGAAAATTTGATGATTTTCCTCAACCCCATTCTGCTGCTCGGCATCGCGGCCATCGCTTCCCCGATCATTATCCATTTGCTCGCGCGCAAGCAGATCAAGCATGTGGTGTGGGCGGCGATGCGGTTTTTGCAGGCGAGTGTGGCGCGGAATCAGCACAGGATGGATCTGGAGGATTTGATTCTTTTGATTTTGCGCTGCGCGTTACTTGCCATGCTTGCAATCGCGCTGGCGCGCCCTTCTTTTCGCCATGGCGGCTTTGCTTCCTTCGAAAATGGCGGTAATTCGTCGGCCATCATTTTGCTCGATAATTCCGCCAGCATGGCGCAGGCGGATGGAGTGGTATCCGCATATCAGAAGGCGCAAAAGGCCGCGGAGGAAGTGCTCGACGCGATGCCGGGAGGTTCTTCCGCTGCAGTCTGGTTGGTGTCGGATGTGGTGAAGGGGATTATTCCAGAGCCAACCAAGGATCTGGCGCTGGCGCGCAAAATCATTCGCGCGGCGCAACGCTCGGACCGCGGCACCGAAATCCAACCAGCGCTGAGGCAGGCCATCGATATGCTGCAGAAAGAAAAAAAGCCCGGCAAAGAAATTTACCTGATCACGGATGGACAGGCAGCAGGCTGGAAACAACTCGCGGAAACCCGGCAGATGATCGATTCGGTAAAAATAGATATTCGAACCCATTTGTTACTTGTTGGAGAAGGTGAATCGCGCAATCTTGGGGTCACTGGGTTGCATCTCGCGAGCGCGCTCGCGCCGGTGGATGAGCCGCTGCGCTTCGAAGTGGAAGTGTCTAATTTTGGAATTGAGGAGGCAAAGAATGTGCCGGTGAGCCTCGCGATCGACGCCGATCCACCGGGGGATGAACAAACCCTGGAAAGCATCCCGGCAGGTGAAGCGAAGCGCATCTCTCTCTTTCTCCGATTTCGCAATTCGGGATTTCACGCAGTCACTGCACGCATCCAATCCGATCGCGATCCGGCGGATGATCAGCGCGTCCTGGCGGTGCGCGCGACAGGCGAAGTAAACATTCTCCTTGTGGATGGCAGCCCAGGCGCCGAGCCGCGAGACAGTTCGGTGTTCTACCTCCGCAATGCGTTCACGCCGGTGCCCCCGGAGATGCGAGACAAGTATTTCATCAAAACCAAAACGATCACGCCCGCGGAATTTGAGAGCGCGAAACTGAGCGACTACGATGCGGTGGTCCTCTCGGATGTCGCGGAATTCTCCGAAGCAGCAGTCGAGGCGCTTGCTAAATACGTGCGAACGGGTGGTGGCTTGATCGTATTTCCTGGAGCTAACATTCATCGGCCATTCTATAACGATAAACTGCAAGCGGAACGCGCGCTGCTGCCGGCGTTGTATGGTGAACCGCGCGGCAACCCCGATCAACAGGATCAATTTTTTCACCTGCAATCGAAAGGCTACGGACATCCCATTGTCGAAATCTGGAAGGATCCCGCGGCCGGCAATCTAGCCACGGCGCATTTTTTCGGCGCGTACACGCTGGCCGCAGGGAAAAACTCGGATGTTCCCGGGGATGCGGGTCCGCCCGCAGTGGTGTTGAGTTTTGAAGATGGGCAGCCGGCGGTGATGGAGCGCACTTGGGGTTACGGGCGGGTCGTCCAGTTTTCCAGCAGTGCGAACGCCGCGTGGAATGATCTTTGTGTTCGCCCGGTCTATGTGCCGCTCATGCATCGCGTGCTCGGTTCGCTGCTTACACGGCAGGATGAGCGGCTGAATTTGCGCGTCGGCTCAAAGCTCACTTATGTGATGGATCCGGAGTTGATTGGGAAAGATGTGACGATCACGAGGCCCGGTGGCGGAAAGGACATTTCCGGCGTGCGGCGAATCACCGCCGCGACTGGAGTTCCGCTTTTAGAGTACGACGAGACGGATCTCGCGGGGGAATATGAAGTGCGGACGGCATCGGGTGAAGGCGCCCCGCTGCTGCGCTTTGCCACACAGCCGGACCCTGATGAATCCAAGCTTGCAGAGCTTTCGGCGACCGATCTTAAAAATTTCGATGGCATCGCGGATGTGATTCGCTGGACGAGTGGCATCGGTGTGCATGCGGCGATTCAAAGCGAGCGCACGGGCAGTGAATTTTGGATGGCCTTTGCCGTGGTCGGGCTCTGCTGTGCGGTGGCGGAAACGGTCTTTGGCAATCGATGGAGCCGCTCGCGCTAAAATGCTTTGCTTCCATTCTGCCGCGCTCGCGGCTTGCTTCTCTTGCACAATCGCGCCACCAATCAATGTGGCCCCAGCATGATCACCTCTCCCGTAGCCAGCGCGATAGAATTGCATAACGTCTCGCACGTACGCGCTCACGCGGAAAAAGAGATACCCGATTCGATCGGCGGATTGAGCGTTGCCTTCAAGCGCCGCACTTTAAGTGTCATCACCAGCGCTGCGCTCGGAGAGCGTGATTTGTGTTTTCGTATCGCAAATCTTTCGGAGCTGCCAGACACTGGCGATGTCCTGATCGAAGGGAATTCAACCCGGAATCTGACTGCTGACGAGCGCGCGGATCTGCGGGCGCGCCGCATCGGCATGATGTTTTCCACGCCCTTCCTGCTTCCGGCTTTCACCGTAGTCGAGAATATAGCGATGCCGATGTTTAAGCTCGAGCAGGTGGAGGCGGAAGATGTGCGCCGGCGTGCAGAAGAGGCGCTCGCTTTTGTCGGACTGACGGGATGCGAGCAAACGCGGAGCGAAGAATTGTCGAGAGCGCAGCAGCATGGGGTTTCCCTGGCGCGCGCTCTGGCCGCGAAGCCCGCTGTGTTACTTGTTGAAGAAATCGACTCGATGGTTCCGGCTGAAGCACTGGCGGAATACATGCGGCTGCTTTTGCGGGCCGCGGTGGAATTTGAAATCGGGATCATCGCCACGGCATCACCAAACATCGGCGCGCCTGAGAAACCGTGGCGATGGCTGCATTTGGAAAACGGCGTTATTCGATCTGATTCCACGCCATGCGGAGAGAGGCTCTCGTGACCATGACGGAACAGAAACCGGAAGCCGCGACCGCCGAAGAAATCGCCCGCGCGAGCAAATCGAATTTAGCGTTGGCGCTGATCGTCCTGCCTCGAGAAAGGCGCGGAGATATGCGGGTATTTTATGCATTTTGCCGGGTGATCGATGATATTGCGGACGATCCCGGTGCTTCGGCGGAGGAGCGCAAGGCGGCGCTTGATCTCTGGCGCGAAAGCCTCAAGGGCGAATCGCGAGGCGAGTCACCGCTGGCTGCGCCGGTGCGTGCATTGATCGACAAGTATCAGCTCAATGCCGAGCTTTTCCGGGATATCATCGACGGCTGCGAGATGGATCTGGCCGGCGCTCGTTACGCGACGTGGGATGAGTTGCGCGTATATTGCTATCGCGTCGCCAGTTGCGTGGGGCTGGTCAGCATCCGGATTTTTGGTTGTCGCGACGAAGCCAGTGTGCGCTACGCCACGGAATTGGGATTGGCCCTGCAATTGACTAACATCATGCGCGATGTGGGCGAGGACTATGCCAACGGAGAGCGCGTTTATCTGCCTCAGGAAGACCTCGCGAGATTTGGCTATCGTGTGGAAGATCTGGCACAACATCGGCGCAATGAAGCCTTCATTGCACTCATGAAATTCGAAGCGGAGCGCGCGCGAGGCCTTTATGCAAAGGCCGTAGCGGCGCTTCCTGAGGGCGACCGCCGCGCTCTGGTCGCGGCTGAACTCATGCGCGCCATTTACAGCCGCATCCTCGCTGGGATGGAGCGGGAAGGTTTCAGGGTTTTTGAGAAACGCTATCGCGTGAGCACGCTCGGGAAAGTTACTTTAATGGTTCGGGTGCTCCTCCGCACCCTCTATGGAGTTCTTTCGCCACAAATCGGTCGGTGATGAGCTGGCGCCCCTTATCTTCACCTTTGGTCGGATAAATCCCATCCGCCTCTTTGCGTCTTCACGATTTTCAGTTATGAGTCTGCGCATGCATAAATTCTTGCCGCTTGTTTCGATCATGCTCGTTGCAGTCATGGGCCTTTCCTCATGTGAGGAACCGCTCACGCCGGGCCAAAAGGCGCTCGCTGGCGCGGCGGCAGGCGCAGCGGCGGGTGCGTTGATCACAGGACGCGGGCGGGGAGCCTTGGTGGGTGCTGGTTTGGGTGCGGGAGCGGGATATCTCATCGGGAAACTTGATGAACGCTCGGACCGCCGGAACGGATATTATGAATACCCGGAAGGCCGCTTTACTGGGCGCCGGGGTTTTGTGGAAAGCCCCTACTCCCCGTATAACATTGTCGATGTGAGAGGCATTCCGCACGGAGCTCGCGTCGTGGATCCCTCCGTCGACCGCGTCTTTATCAATCCCTGATCAATCTCTGACGTCGGCCAGGGGCGTTTCGCTCAGCGGAAAGGCAATCTCTTTCGAAGACGGCCTTTTGCCGTCGGCCAACCGCGCGCTATTCGCAGTGACCCAAGCGACTGCGCGCTGCCGCAGTTCCTCGCAGGAGCGCAAGCCGAGCTTTTCCTTGATGCGGCACTGGTGAGTTTCAATGGTTTTCACGCTCACCCCGAGCTCGCGAGCAATAGCGGTAGCGCCGAGTGATCGGCCGATCAGTCGAAAGATATGGAGCTCCCGATTGGAAAGCGTTTCCACGTCGTTTTTTCCATCCACGAAAGGGCCGTCCGCGATTGCCCGCAGAAGGCCTTGGGAGACACTCCGGCTCGCATAATATCTCCCGCTGGAGGCAGCCTCGATCGCCGCGAGTAACTCCGCCGGTTCGTCCCGTTTGCTGACGTACGCCCGTGCACCCGCGCGAAAAGCGCGATGCACCAGCCCGATGTCTTCCTCCTCGCTCATGATGAGGCAAAAAGCGGTCGGGCGCAGCCCCTGGACGTCTCGGATCAATTCCAGCCCGTCTCCACGCGGCAGATTCAGGTCCAGGATCACCAGGTCCGGCTTAAATTCGGCGCATCGCTGCCTGGCTTCGGGCACATCGCGCGCCTCCTCAAAAGAACCGACCAGCGGGTGCAGATCGATCAGTGAACCTACTGCAAAGCGTGTGATGGGGATTCCATCCACGACCAGCGCGCGCATCTTCTGGGGGTGTTCCATAAGGGTGTCCTTAATTTCAATATCCGCTAATGGGCCTTAGAGAGAAATGCCGTGGGAGGCAAGAAGAAAGTTCAGGGATTGCGACGTTTTTGTGTCGGGGGTTCTCCCTGGGGGGATACCCCCACTCGTCGCCAGGAACTAATGAAATCACTCTAAAAGCGGATATAGGATCCACGAAAAGCACGAAATAAGACCGTCTTTGTTTGCGCCCACCTTCACTTTCCGCCTTTTAGCAAAGCATCCACCCGCGCCTTGACCGCCGCGTCCATCCGCAGAAGTTCCGGCCACTCCCGCGTGTATCCCTCCCCTGGCAGCTTCCGCGTGGCATCGATCCCGAGATGACTGCCCATGTTTGCCACGGTCTGCGCGTGATCCAGGGCATCGGTCGGATTCTTCACAAAAGTAGAGTCGCGCTGCGGATCGGTATTGGCGCACATGCGGAAAAGCACCTCGCTCGTGTTATGCACGTCGCAATCTTCATCCACCACCACGATATATTTGGAAAACATCATCTGTCCCATGCTCCACAGCCCGTGCATGATCTTATAAGCCTGCCACGGATATTGTTTGCGGATCGAGACAAATACTAGATTGTGGAATACGCCCTCGGCGGGCAGGGCGAGATCGACGATCTCCGGAAAATTCATGCGAAAGACCGGTAGAAAAATGCGCACGCTGGCCGTTCCCATATAAAAATCTTCCATCGGCGGGATGCCTACGATGGTGCATGGGTAGATAGCATCTTTGCGATGCGTAATCGCCGTGAGCCGGAAGACCGGGTAATCATCCACTGGCGTGTAAAATCCCGTGTGATCGCCAAAGGGCCCTTCGGGCTGCAATTCACCGGGCTGCACATAGCCTTCGAGCACGAAATCGACATCCGCGGGCACTTCCAACGGCACCGTTTCGCACTTCACCAGCTCCACCGGTTTTTTGCGGAGAAATCCGGCAAAGAGGATTTCATCCAACCCATCCGGCAACGGCGCGGTGGCGGCGAAAGTATAGGCAGGATCACCGCCGAGCGTCACGGCGACGGGCATTGGCTCACCGCGTTGATAGTAGCGCTTGCCATGGCGCGCGCCTACTTTGTGCACCTGCCAGTGCATGCCCGTGGCGCGTTCGTTATATACTTGCATGCGGTACATGCCGAGATTGCGGTCACCGGTATCCGGATCGCAGGTGTGCACGCAGGGAAAGGTAATGAAACGCCCGCCGTCCTTGGGCCAGCATTGCAAGATGGGCAAATCTAGCAGCGTGGGGAGAGAATGTGAACTTTCCGTATTCAACGTTCCGGGTTTCGCGAGCGGCGCGTTTGTCGTGCCGGCAGGAGTTGCCTGATCAAAGCGGCGCACCACTTCTTTGCACGGCCCATCGGACACATGCTTCGGCTTTGCATTGAGCAGATCCAGCCCTTGCAGGGCGAGGTTCCACGCCGATTTCAGATCGGTCGGCGGTTTCGCTTTCAGGATCAGCTCCATCTGCCGCGCCAGCTCATCGATGCTGTTCAGTCCCAGCGCCAGCGCCATGCGCCGCTGCGAACCCATTGTATTGATGGCGAGCGGAAAGCGCGATATTTCGCCGTTCACCGTCGGCTTTTCAAAAAGCAGCGCCTTGCCACCGCCCGGCGCTTTCATCTCGCGATCCGCAATTTCCGTGATCTCCAATTCCGTGGCGACGGGAAAAGAAATGCGCTTCAGCTCGCCGGCGTCTTCCAGCGCGGCGATGAAGTCGGAAAAGGAGCGAAATGCCATGAGCGCAGACTACGGGGACGGATTTGTGATTGGCGAGTACGGCTTTCCGCGCCGGCGGCACTGAAAAGCCGTGCCCGTCCGGCTACGGCGAAACTAATTCATGCAGGTACATGCCTGCCACGAGCAGGATATCATCTTCTGAAGGTGTCAGCGGCAGTGAGTGACCGTCGACCTTCATTTTCCCGATCACGCCCGCCACGATTCCGTGAGGAAAATCGTCATCGGTGATTTTGCCACTGACGACAATGCTGTTGATCTTCGAAACGCCCGCGAACCCCGTGGAGATCGCGGCATCGTCCGATGTGCCGAAAAGTTTGTCATCCCCGGTCACCGCTCCGGCGGTGATGTCCGAGTCCGTAAGGTCGCCGTGGATGCGAATATTGCCGATCCAGGCAGCATTGTTAACAGGCGACCGGCTATTGTCGTATCCCGCCCCAAGCGCCAGACGGGAAACCGATCCACGCACGGTGAGATTGCCGATGGCCGCAAATGTGCTGGCCTCGCCGTTCGCCGTGAGCCCGCCAGCGAGGATGAATGTCGCAAACGAGGACGGCCCGAAGAGATCTCCGCCGACATAAATCGACCCGATGCATCCATCTGCCAATATCCCGTTCAAATTCTTTGCGCTATCACTTCGCAGCGAGCCGCCGATGGAAATGCGCTGAATATCGCCGTCGGAAAAAATGCTGCCGGAGTGCAGCCCGGCTCCGGTCACCAGATCACCGCCGATCACTAGCTTTCCCATGGAGACTTGGCTCGCAATCTCTCCGCTGAAATCTCCGGCGTCGCCCGTCACGTTACCCGCCACAGTCAGATTGCCGAGAGCGCCCAAAGCAGTGATGGAGCCCGAGCTTTGTCCGAACCCACCGTTAACGTCGCCTCCGATTCGTATCAAACCGATCCGTCCATCTGCATGCACGGAACCACTGAAATCGCCGCCTCCGGACAAGGAACCGCCCACGTGAAGTGATCCGATATCGCCGCCCGTCGAAATGCGGCCACTGTTTTGGCCGCTGTAGCCGCTAATCCAACCACCAATCCACGCTTTGCCAATGCCCTTTGTCGTATAAATCTCGCCGCTTTGGTCAGTCTCTCCTCCTTGCAAATCTCCTTTTACGAAAAGCGATCCCATTTTCCCGCGCACTTCGATATGCGCCTGGTAAATGGAATCGTGCACGACTAGCTTTCCCACGCCTCCTTCAAACAAACTCAAGCTGCCGAGTTCGTCCCTATCGGGATCGAACCCTCCGAACGAGTCCACATTCAGCGTCCCGATGGCTTGACCTTCACCTGATCCAGCGCCAATGAAACCAAGGTCGCCGCGAATTTTGAGGCTTCGCAGATTGGTGCCTCGCGCGTCCACAGCCCCGACGTGAAAATTGTGCGATACGCCATGCGCAAAATAGGGAGTGATGGTGATCTGATCACCGTCCAGGCGGTTGCTCCACAAATCGGAATTGAAATCCACGCCCTTTAGCGTGAGCAGGTCGTACCCTGTCGAGATCCCAAAGAATTGCAGGGAATTCAGGTGGCCAAGCGTATCGTGAATGGCGAGGCCGTATTGCCGCCCGGAATCCACCCAGAAAAGATTGTGGCGAGGGGTGTCGTCATCAATGATATACCCTCTGGCGACTGGGCCTGCCAAATCGGGAATATTCAGGCGCGTGAAGTTCAGATTGAAATACTCGTTTGCTTCGCGCGTTTTATCGCCAAGGACATCGACCGTGATATCTGCACTGGTCACGCCCGGATTAAATGTCAATTCGCCAGAGACGCTCTCAAAATCAAAACTCTCATCGGCGGAACTTCCGCTCGTATGGTACTCCGTCGTTACTGGAAAGGGATAGGAGTGATCCAGCTTTGCCGTGAAATGGATGGACGATTTTCCGGTGTTCCCTTCGAGAACTCCTTCCGATTGGACGGAAAGCACCGGAAACGTACCGATATAGTGAACGGTAGCGCTGACCTCCGGTTGATCAATCATGGCATAGCTCGGCCCCGTGATATCGAGATAAAATATCTTGTTCGGGCCAATGGCCGGATTCGGCAGCATTTGCACGTAGATGTCACTACTTGAAGTATGAGGATCGAACACTAAATCCTCGTCTATGGGTACATAATCCACGCCACCGACAGCCGTTCCATCCCGCGTTTTTATATGTACGGTTAACCCGTTTGGATTCTCCGTCGATAGATGCAGGGAAAAGGGGACTTCCGGGAAAAGTCCCATCACTGGCTCGGAATAGAACTGTGCATCGCTGCTGGTGACATGCTGCGGTGGCGCGCGCGTGATAACGACGTCGTTCCCGTCGCCCCCGGTATAGCTGATGAAAAAGCTCTCATTGCCCGCGTAAAACTCCTGGCCTTCGGAGAGGCCGGCGAATGTGCCATAAATGGGTCCGGAGCCTTGATTGTTAATAAGCTCAATAGAGGACCCGACTGGCACGAGCAGTCCGTGCGTATTGAGCGATAGGCTGGCATAGCCCAGGGTTACGCTTCCTTTTACGGTTACTTGATCAAAGCCTGTCCCGGGATTTACTCCCGAGACATCCGCGTAGAAAGTCGTGCTGCTGCCGAGTTGGAGGTCTCCGTTAACAGTCAGGCTGCCAGGTACGGCATTCCCCACGTGGAAGCTCGTGCCGGATGCTTGCAGCGATCCCACGGTTCCGGTGGCATCGACGGAGAATCCGTAGCTGTTTACCACGCTGCCTGAGCAATCTCCCCGGATGGTCAGGATGCCAGTGTTGGGAAGGTTAGTCACAGATTCCGAAGTGATCGGGATGCCGGCGGCGACCGGGCCCTCCACGTTTAAAGTGCCTTTGGATTCGATGCGGCCTCCTCCAACGTCATCGGTTACGGCTCCCTGCAAGTGCACGCCGTTTAGGCCCGAGACACTGAGTTGCTGTCCATGTAAATTCAGGCTGCCGGTCAGTGTGACGTCTGAAAACGAAATCTGCGCTTGCGCGCCTTCTTCCAGTCGGATCGGCACGTGAATCGTGGCGGGTCCGGAAACGCCGCCACTAATCACCAGGGAATTTCCGAATAGATCGGTCGAATCCGTAGCTCCGGCAATTTGTAGTTGGCGAAGGTCTGTGTCGCTGGGGAGATCGTTATACGTGCTTTCTCCACTGATGTGCACGTCAACTCCCTGCTGGGGAGGCGTATCGGTGTTCCAGTTTTCTGGCGTGGACCAGTGATTGTCTTGCCCCTGGTCCGCCCAGACCCACGTTTGAGGAATCGCAATCGACCGGACAAGCACTCCATTGCCGATCTTTCCAAGGGAAACGGTTTTGCCGGACCAAACGTCCACGATATAAAGGTTGGAGTACCCGCCCATGTCAAAGGCGGCAAATGCCTGGCCATGGACGTCGCAAGCCATTCCCGCGATGTTTGACGCCGGAGTTACGTCCAGGGCTTTGATGATGGCGACTGCATTGGTGTTGAGCGAAAGGACGACGGTGGAGTTCGTGGTTGCGTCAATTCCAAAAGCGGCGGGATCGGAATTGGAAAAGAGCGCTGCGCCAATGATGGCTGGCTGAGCCCCGTCAGGATGCTGAGTAAAACGTCCATAGGCAGGGCTGGGTGGAAAAACAGGGGAGGATTCCGTCAAGTTTGTCGCTTGCAGCGCAGTGCCATTTGCACCGAGCAATGAAATGGTCTCATGATCCGGGCTATCGGTAACGTACATGCCGAGGCCAGTGCCAGTCGGGGCCGTGGGGAAATGGGCGAAACTTTCCGCCACACCTGTCTGCATATCCAGCTTGTAGATGTTTCCCAGATCACCGGCGCCCAACAGCGCACCTTCCTGCAATTCGAAGCTGATAGCGATCAGCGTCTCGCCGTTTTGCATCCCTGAAATGGGTAGATTGCGAAGGATGTTCCCCGGCGAATCGGAATCGAATTCCAGCAAATGATTCGAGCCGTCGATGGCAAACGTCGCGGAGAAAACGAGCCGTGATTCCAGGCTTTCTATGGGTGATAGGGTGGGTGGCAAGTGGGAGGGAAGGTGAATCGACCTAAGCTCACTCGCAAGGGGCAAATTCATGATAATCATTCGCTGTGCGAGGCAGAGAAGTTTTACGGAAACTTTGAAAATGCTTGTTATCAAACGCCCGCCAGAAGCAAATGGATCGGTACGCGCCTCCTTGTGAATCGTAAGCTTTTCATTTGCGGTATTGCTTCACTCCTTTTCGTTGCTGGAGTCGGTCGATTCCGGTTGTTTGATTTGCGTTCACGATTCCCGAAAGCTGACGTGCCTGTTGATGTATTTGGAAACCAAAAGACACTCACGGCGTTCCTGACGGCCGATCAAATAACCGTTGAACGCCTTCACTATCGTGAAAAGGCGGGGGATAATCCGTGGAAAATTGCCAGCTACGACAGGGACCCGCCTATTTTGCTCAACCTTTATCAGTCCCGCATGATTCAGAGGATATTTGCTCGGGAGTCCACTTACGGTTGGAGCTTCATGAAATCGTGCGCTCCCGATTATGGTGTTTTACTCACGGCGCACTCCAAAGACACAAATGTGCGCGTTGCGCTCTGCTTTCAATGTTATATGTTTAGCGTCTATGACTCTGAGGACAACAATGCGAAGCACGTGAATCGGGAAGACGATTTTGTTTATCCCGCGAGCCGGATGCTTGCCGGTTTGATGAAGCAACTTTTTCCGATGGATCCGGAAATTCAGAAACTCAAATGAGAGGACGTAGGAGGATCTAACCGGTTGCCTTCATCTGAGCCTCTAAAGCTAGCCGCGAAGCTCGTAAAGAATCCGCGGAGGTGAGGTCGCAAAGATCGCGGTTGCGGGCTAGTTCGTGGAGGAAATCTTCGAGGTAACCGAGAGGGCGGGCGGGTACGACTGGGCGGGTTTCGGGTGAGGAGCTGGCATCGGTGATCACTGTTACTTGATCGGAGATGAGGTGAGTTTCGGCGAGGCCGCGGGTGCCGTGGACGAGGAGGTGCCAGTAGTGGGGGAGTTGGTAGCCGAGTTTGTCGGGAGCGAGGTAGGAGAAATCGGCCATGACGCCGGCGCCGTTGCTGAGGACGCCGAAGATTTGCGCGCAATCTTCGAAGTGCGGCGCGTCGGTGGCTTTGGCGTTCCACGAGCGGGCGGCGGTGATTTCGCGCCAGTCGAGGCCGGTCAGCCAGGGGACGAAGTCGAAGGCATGGATGCCGATGTCGTTGATGGTGCCGCCGTGTTTGCCGGGTTCAAAATACCATGCCGGGCGCGTGCCGAGCAGGAGCGGATGCTGGCCGTCGATGCGGATGGTGGTTACTTGACCGATCTCGCCGGAGCGAATGATCTCACGCAACGCGAGAAAGCTGGGGCGTCCGCGGCTGTCGAGCTGCAATCCCACCAGTAATCCGCGCTCGGCGGCGAGGCGTTCGATTTCGTCCTGCTCCTCCAGGCTCGTGCAAAGCGGTTTGTCGCTGAGGACGTGGCGTCCAGCCTGGAGCGCGGCGATGGCGAGTTGGCCGCGTTTGCCGTAATAATCGCCGATCGCGATGACGTCGCACTCCGTGTCGCGGAGCATTTGCGCGAAACTGGTGTGCGTGATTTTGACGCGGCCTTTTTGCGCGAGATCGGCGCGAGCGGCTTCGTCTTCCTCGCAGCAGGCGACCGCTTCCGTATCCGGGTGCTGCTCCACACCGGCGAGGAGGTCGAGGATGTGGCCGTGGCGAAAACCAGCAAAAGCAAAGCGCGTTTTCATTTCGGGAGCAGTGCGGCGGAGGCGGTGTCGATGTGCAGCACGGCGCTGGCGTGGGTGCGCAGGATGGAGGCGGGACAGGCGGTGCTCACCGGGCCGAGCAACGTATCGTGCACCGCCTGGGCCTTGCGCTCGCCGGGAACGACGCAGGAAATCTCGCGTGCGCCGAAGAGCGCCGGGATGGTGAGAGTGAGGGCGTGCGTCGGCACCGCGTCAAGCGTGGGAAAACAGCCGTCGTTTACTTGTTGCTGGCGGCAGGTGAGGTCGAGCTCGACGATCTTGATGAGGTGCGGGTCGCGGAAATCGGCGACCGGCGGATCGTTAAACGCGATGTGTCCATTCTCGCCGATGCCCATACAGACGAGATCGATCGGCGCTTCGGCGAGCAGCGCGGAGTAGCGGCGGCATTCGGCTTCGGCATCAGCGGCCTCGCCCGCGATCAGGTGGAGCGCTTTCGGTGTGGGGATATGCGCGAGGAGATGTTCCCGCAAATAGTGGCGGAAGCTTTGCGGCTGATCGGCGGTCAGGCCGACATATTCATCCATGTGAAATACGGTTACTTGATTCCAGGGGATTTTTTGGTGGATAAGCGCGGCGAGAAATTCGTTTTGAGAAGGCGCGCAAGCGAAGATGGCGCGGGCGTTGCCCTGGGCGCGGCACGCAGCGTTGAGGCAAGCGGCGGCGCGTTCCGCGGCATGTTTGCCGAGTTCAGCGCGCGATGAGTGAATGTGGACGGTAAGGTGGTCGAAGGTGGAACTGGTCATGGGAAGAATGAGCCGGCAGATGTCGTGTCGATGTTTGGCAGTTCGATTCGGAAAAGCTCGGCGACTTTGGTAGAAAAAAGAGCGCGGGCGTTTTCAGGAGAAAGGTTGAACCAATGCTGGAGATTCGCGACGCCTCGATCCGGCGTGAGGCAAGAGCCGGCGAAATTGGGTTTGCCCGGTTCGCGCACTACGCCGCCGCGCGACTCTACCTCGCTCGCGCCAAGGCGATAGCGACCCTCAGGCGCGCCCGCGGCGGCCATGGCGTCGGTAGTGAAGATTACTTTGCCAGCCGGCTTGGCGCGGACGAAATTTTGCAATACTGCGCGAGGCAAGTGAACGCCGTCCGGGATAAAGCAGGCGGTGAGTTCATCGCGCGCCAGGAGGCGCTGCACGACGTTATCGTGCCGATGCAGCATTTGCGGAACGCCATTTCCCAGATGAGTACAAAGCGTTGCGCCCGCGCGAACGGCGGCATCGATCTGCAACTCCGAAGCATTGGTGTGACCCAGCGAAACGAGGACGCCCTGAGCGCTGATTTCAGCAATGAACTCCGCGCTGCCAGGCCATTCCGGCGCGAGCGTGACGAGGCGGATGCGCCCGCCGGCGGCTTCCTGAAGCCGAGTAAACGCCGCCGCCGTCGGAGCGTGCTGACAATCCGCGGGATGGGCGCCGCGGTAGCCTTCATCGGGGCTCAGAAAAGGCCCTTCGAGGTGATAGCCGCAGAGGGTTTCGGCGACCACGGGGTCTTTGGTGCGTAGCGCTTCGATGCGCTCAAATTTTCGGCAAAGCGAATCGACGTCATCACTGATCAATGTGAGCAGAATGCGATGGGTCTGGTGTGCTCGGAGCGCATCGACGGCGCGGCGCAGACCAGGCAGATCGATTTCGGGATCCTGGAAATCGACGCCGGCGAAGCCGTTGATCTGAATGTCGAAGAGGGAAGGGAGCATTAGGAGGAGGAGAAGAAACTCTCAGATTTCAACTTCCAACTCTCAACATCCAACTGCGTCGGGGTTTATGATGGAAGTAATTCTATGAAATTGTTGCCCCCCACAGTTGCTTTGCTCTGGTTTCTGATCCCGATGTGCGGAGCCTGGGGCGAGCCCGCAGCGGCAGTTCCCGCGCCGCGGAGCGCTTCCGAGGCGGCCTCCGCTCCTTTGAGTCCGGTGGAGGCGGCGAAATCGTTTGAAGTGGCCGACGATTTGAAATTCGAGCAGGTGCTGGCGGAGCCGGACATTTCGCAGCCGGTCTTTTTAAATTTCGATGAGCGCGGGCGGATGTGGGTGGTGGAGTATCGGCAGTATCCGTCGCCGGCAGGCTTAAAGGTACTCAGTCACGATTCTTTTTGGCGGGCGGTGTATGATAAAGTTCCACCGCCGCCGCCGAATCAAATCCGCGGACAGGATCGCATTACGATTCACGAGAGTTCGAAAGGCGATGGGGTTTTCGACAAGCACAAGGTCTTCCTCGATGGGTTGAATATTTGCACGGCGGTGGAGCGCGGGCGCGGCGGGGTGTGGGTATTAAACCCGCCTTACTTGTTATTTTATCCGGACAAGGATGGTGACGATGTGCCGGATGCTGATCCGGTGGTGCATCTCGCAGGATTCGGCATTCAAGATACACATTCGGTGGCCAATAGCCTGCGCTGGGGGCCGGATGGATGGCTCTACGGTGCCCATGGAAGTACGGTGGTCTCGGCGATTGTACGACCGGGCATTGACAAGGAACCGGTGGCTCGGATGACAGGGCAAGGGATCTGGCGGTATCATCCGGAAACCCATCGGTTTGAAGTTTTCGCCGAGGGAGGAGGAAATACCTTTGGCGTGGAGATTGATGACCAAGGCCGCGTTTTTTCCGGGCACAATGGCGGGAATACGCGAGGCTTTCACTATATGCAGGGGGCTTACTTGTTGAAGGGATTCGACAAACACGGGCCGCTCTCGAATCCGTACACGTTTGGTTACTTTAGCGCGATGCCGCACGAAAACGTGGAGCGCTTCTCACATACCTTTCTGATTTATGAAGGGGATGCGCTGCCGGAGCGGTATCGGGGAAAGTTGATCGGCTGCGAGCCGCTGCAAGGCAGGATCGTGGAGAGCCAGATCGATTCGGAAGGGGCTTCCTTTCGCACGCACGATCTGGCGCGGCCGGTGATCTCGCGGGATCGATGGTTTCGCCCAGTCGATATCAAGCTCGGGCCGGACAGCGCGATCTATGTTTGCGATTGGTACGACCGCCAGATCGCGCATATTCACAACGAAGAGGGAGAAATCGACCCAAGTAACGGACGGATCTACCGGCTGGAAGGAAAAGAGGCGAAGCCCGCTCGCGTGCCCGATCTCAGCAAGCTGGATTCGGAGGGATTGATTTCTTTGCTCAAGGGTGACAATCGCTGGCAGCGCCAGACGGCGATGCGTTTGCTCGGGGACCGGCGTGACTCGTCCCTCGCCCCGAAGATCGCCAGCAAACTGGAGACGGCGAAAGGGCAGTTTGCGCTGGAATTGCTGTGGGCGTTGAATCTGAGCGGGGGATTGACCGAGCCGGTGGCGCTGCGGTGCCTCGATCATGAAGATCCCTGCGTGCGGCTCTGGACGGTGCGTTTGCTTTGCGATGAAAATCATGTCTCTCCGGAGGTGGCAAAAAAGCTGGCGGCCATGGCCGGGCACGAAGCAAACATTGAAACGAGAGCACAACTCGCGTGCTCGGCGCGGCGGCTTTCGGCAGCGGATGATTTGACGATCGTGCGTGGTTTGATGTTGCATGACGAAGACGCGGCGGATGCGCGAATTCCGTTACTTGTGTGGTGGGCGATTGAGGCAAAAGCCGAGGGCGACCCGGACAAGGTGCTTGCTCTGTTCAATGATAAGGCACTATGGGATCGGCCCCTGGTCCGCAATCAAATCCTCGAGCGCGTGATGCGGCGATACGCGCAACCGGGAACGCGTCAGGGGTTGCAGCAATGCGCGGCGCTTCTCGATCTCGCGCCATCGAAAGCGGTTGCGGAGAAACTCATGAAAGGCCTTGAGGAGGCATTTCAAGGCCGCCCCATGACTAATTTGCCCGGCGAGTTATTGAAAGCGATGGCCCGGCACCAGTTGGGTTCCACCGCGCTGGCCTTGCGCCAGAGTGATCCGGCGGCGATTACGGAAGCATTGAAAACATTGGCCGACGGGAAGGCCGACCGGGCCAGGCGTTTGGAGTACGCGGCCATTTTTGGGGAGATCAAAGCGCCCGCGAGCGTGCCGGTGCTCCTTGATGTGATTAGCAAGCCGGGGGATGCGACCTTGCGCAAGACGGCGCTGGGAGCGGTGGCTACTTATGATGATAACGAGATCCCAAAGCGAATCTTAGCTTCATGGGGCAGTTTAGATGAAGTGGTCCGGCCTTCAGCGCTGTTAACCCTGGCCGGGAGGGCGAATTGGTCGGAGCAACTGGTTGGCGCGGTCGAGACAGGCGCGATTCAATCGGTGGCGGTGCCGCGCGATATTGTACGGAAGATCCGGAGGAGTGCTTCCGCTCCGTTACTTGAACGCGTTGAAGCAATCTGGGGAAAGGACGGCGTGCCGACCACTGCTGAAATGAATGCACAGATCGAGCGGCTGTCTGGCATCGTGCAGGGTGGAGCGGGCGATCCGCGCAAAGGTCGGGAAACGTTTCGCGCAACGTGTGCCGGATGTCATACGCTGCATGGAGAGGGCGGTCACGTAGGGCCGAATTTAACAGAGTACAATCGCGGAGATTTGCACACTCTTCTGGTGAATATCGTCAATCCCAGTGCGGAGATTCGCGAGGGATACGAGAATTTCCTGGTGACGACAAAAGACGGGCGCGTGGTCAATGGATTTCTCGCCGAGCAAGATCCGGCGCGGGTCGTCTTGCGAGCCCTCGACGGGCAGAACGTTTCCCTGGAGCGTGCGAATATCGCCGAAATGAAGGCGGCGGGTGTATCACTCATGCCGGAGGGTCTGCTCAATGTGCTGAATGAACAGCAGGTGCGGGACTTTTTTGCGTACCTCCAAAGCGCACAACCAATTCCAGACAAGTAACTGGATGGCCGGAGAGGACGGCAGACGGAGCCTTTGATCTTACACTTTCACTTACTCTTACACTCGCGCGAGACGCTTTTGGAGAGGCGCGTGTTCGGCGCACAGCGCGGGCGGTTGAAAACCGCCCCTCCGCTCATCACATGGTCGGTCCGCCGAGGAGCGACGCAGAGGATGACGGCTTCTCTGCTCCCATCTGCGAAACTCAACTTTCTGCCTCTGCGTTTTTTACAAAGCTGGAATCAAAACGGTGCTCCCTCGTGCCGAGGGTCGTGCGCGTTCTCCTTTTTCAGCAACCTGTTAAGGTTGGAGGCACTCCAGGATCGAGAGCAGTTTTTCGCGGACGCCAGGAAGAAAACCACGGGCCAGATGAGCGATTCCGAAATAAATTTCTCCGCGCGTAAAGAAAGTGAATGAGGCGGGCTCACCCTGCAGAGTAAATCCCAGCACCGGTCCCGCGCCCTTAAGGCGCGCCGTGACTTGCAAAAATTCGCGGCAAAGATTCTCCACTTCCTTATCGTGGAGCGATTCGGGCCATTGGCCCGCGCGGGCCGTTTCATTTTTGGAAACGAGAAGACAAGCGCTTAGGCCGGGCAGAGCCGCGGCCAGTTGCGTCACTTTCGGTAAATCAAGTAACTCCTCGGTGTGAAAAATGGCTTGAAGTCGATCCTGATCCAGCTTGGCCGGATGAGAGAGGGAAGCAGACGCGACCTTTTGGGTAAAACGAATCGGAGGTGCGGAAGTGGCGACCGGTCCGGCAGGGGGCTGAGGCGCCGTCGAGGACATGGAAACAGGCTCGGACGTGGCAGTGGCTGGAGCGCTTTCCGCAGCCACGAGCGTTACCGGAGGCTTTGGTGTCTCCACGGTGGGAGGGGGGACGGCAGCGGACGCAGGCTCCTTGCTTTTTGATGAGCGTTTGGACGCCGGAACCGGAGCGGCTCGCGGAGCTTGTGGAGGTGCTGGTGGAGCAACTGTGGTGGGTTCAGGAGCGCTGATCTTCGCTGTGTCAGCGGCTGCACCGGCTTTGGCGAAAAGCGGCGGTGGCTGAAGAATGGGACGCCCAAAGGCGCTGGATTGCGGAGCTGGACTAGGTTCCGGGGAGAGAGCGGAAGCGCCGAGATTCTCCGTTACTTGTTCCGAAGGTGCGGGAGTTTCGGTTTGAACTTTGGCCTCGGCCGGCGGCGCAGATTGCGCTGCCACTTCGGTTTTCGGTAAAACGGGAGGCCGCGGAGCTGGGGGGCGAATATGCGGCATATGGACGGGTTCGAAGGGGATTAAAGGTACGGTGGTGGATGCTAATCCGCTGGCGAGTGGGGAAGGTTTGGGAATCGGAAGACTGGATGGAAGAGGGGGGCTGGATTTGGGGTCCGCGCTGTCTTGCGGTTGGGGTTCTTGGGATGCTGCAGGTTCGGGAGGAGAAGCACTCAGGGGGGCTGCTACGGGTTCAGGCACGATGGAAATGAACGCCGGAGCGCTGTCGGGTTTGGCGTCAGTGGAGATCTTTGTTACTTGTTTATCTCGAGGCGGCGCGTCGCCGTTTTCCTTTATGTCGCTTGGTGATGTCGGCGCCGTTTCCGGAAGCGCCGCGCTCGGAAGGGTGGAAGGCTCGGGAACGCGGTCCGGGTTTGAAAGATTGAGGGCCGGGGTGAGATCGGATACGAGATCTGCGTTCTCCTGCGGCGGAGGTTCTTTGACCGTGTGAGGTTGAGAAGCGGATGCGCTGCCGGGAACTGCTGCATGTTCGGCAGTGACGCCAGCAACCCCTTCAGGACCCGTAGTTTCGATTTCTTTTGAAATGGTGGTTACTTGTTCCTCCGAAGATAAAGCATCTTTGCCCTCTTCCTCCTCTGCGTCGGCTGGCGATGTCGCGGCCGAGTTCGGCGGCAGAGTCTCGTCTGGAGACTTTGGCTCTTCCGGTTTTCCGACGGGGCCGCCGACTGCTTGAGGCATAGGTTGCGTGTGACCGTTGGGAGCGTGCGCGGGCGCCAGTTTTTGAGGCGATGGTTCGCCGGAAGTCTCCAGCGGCTGCGATGGAGGTTTGGCCACAGCCCAGATTTGAGAGGGGGCGGGATGGGGCGGTCTCGATTTATGCCCGGAGCGCCGTGAGCCCAGCTCTACAAAGCCGAGCTGCTCGATCAGCTTCTGCAAAGGAAGCCGGATCGCCACGTCTTCCACTGGCGTGCGAGGCGTGTCGAATACCTCAGGACAAATCTGCGCGAGGCGAGATACCTGCACACTGACGCGGCCCTTGGCAATACTTGCAGAGAGTTCATCGACGTGGAAGCGCAGCGGCAGATCCGGATCGTGCAAACCCGCGCGAAGGCAGCGCGTAGGCACCAAGGGGAGAATGTCTTCGAGCAGGACTACCAGATCCTCGTTTTCCTTTTCCTGCGGCCCGTCGGACTGCGCGTCGCTTGATGGGGAGGATTCCTTATCCGTTGACATGGCAGAGGGCACCGATAGTTCCGGCGAGGCGGGATCCAAAGAGGACTCGAAGGAGCTGCGCTCTTCGCTTTTTTCCACCTCCGGTTTCTCCGGCCCCATACTTTCCTTTGGGCGGGAGAAAGGGTGGTGATCCATGGACCTCAATGATCTTCGGACGTAATTCGCAAGACTTCCTCCAAGGTCGTAACTCCATCGTGCGCTTTGTCAATTCCGACCATGCGCAAAGTCTTCATTCCTTCGCTCACGGCCTGGTTTTTGATGACCGCCGCGGAGGCACGCTTGATGATGAGGCGCCGAATGGTCTCTGTGACCGAGAGCACTTCGATGATCGCAGCACGTCCCAGGTAACCGCGCCGTTTGCAGCGTTCGCACCCGGCGCCGTGGAAGAAGACTGTGCCTGGGTCTTCGATGCCCAGCTTTTCGAACAGCTCCGGCTCGGGGATCATTTCCTCTTTGCAGTTGGTGCAAATGCGGCGCACGAGACGTTGCGCACAAGTAAGGATGACGGAGGAAGAAATAAGGAACGGCTCGATCCCCATGTCATCGAGACGCGTAATCGCGCCTGCGGCGTCGTTAGTATGGAGGGTCGACAGCACCTGGTGACCGGTGAGTGCCGCTTTTACAGCGATGTCGGCCGTTTCGTTGTCACGAATTTCACCGATCATCACGATGTCCGGGTCCTGACGCAGAATGGAGCGGAGGGCGTCGGAGAAATTGAGGCCAATATCGGCGCGGACGGCCACCTGGTTGATACCGGAAAGCTGATATTCCACCGGGTCTTCAACGGTGACGATGTTATATACAGGGTTGTTCAGCTCCGCGAGGACCGAGTAGAGCGTCGTAGTCTTACCGGAACCGGTGGGGCCGGTGACGAGGAGCATGCCGTGTGGCGCATCGACCGCTTTGCGGAAGATGTTCAGCGTGTAGTCATCCATCCCCAGGGTGTCGATACTGCCGGTGAGGGCGCCCTTATCGAGGATACGGATAACGATCTTTTCGCCGTGGATGGTGGGAAGAACGGAGACACGGAGATCGACTTCCTTGCCAGAGACGCGAATGCGGAAGCGGCCATCCTGCGGAACGCGGCGCTCGGCGATATCGAGGCCGGCGAGAATCTTCATGCGCGAGGCGATGGGAAGCTGGAGCGCCTTGGGCGGCGAAGTGGCTTCCACCAGCGCGCCGTCGATGCGGTAGCGGAGCTTGAGCTGCTTCTCAAAGGGCTCGATGTGAATATCACTCGCCTTTTCCTTGAGCGCCTGGACGAGGATCAGGTTCACGATCTTCACCACCGGTGCGTCCTCGCTTTCCTCGGCGAGACGATCGAGGTCGATCTCATCCCGCTTTACTGCCACCGCTTCTACATCGGTATTTTCCGCCACCTCCTGGACGATTTTGTCCATCGTCGCGGCCGTGCTGCTCACGCCGGAGAGTGCTTCCGTCACTGCGCGCTCGGTCGTGATCATGGGCACGATCTCGAGCTTCGTGCGCTGGCGCAGGTCATCGAGCGCCAGCACGTTCAGCGGATCGGCCATCGCCACGAAAAGCTTATTTCCCAGCCTCGCGATCGCGCAAAGCTTGTAGGAGCGCGCCATATCCTTCGGCACCAGTGCTTGAATATCCTCCGGTACGCGCAAACGGGTTAGATTGATGGGTGGCGTGTCGAGGCAGCGCCCCATGGAGATCACCATGTCCTGCTCGGTGACGTAGGACTTATCCGTTAAGATCTTGAGCAGGCGCCCGCCTTGCTTTTTCTGGAGATCGACGGCCTCCGCCAGCTGACTGGGAAGGAGCAGGCCGTCCTCGATAAGGACATCTGCGATGCGTTCGCCGAAAGACTTGATGCTCATGTTCGAAAAAAAGGATTAGGCGAGACGCATCCCGGTGGTGTCGGGCAGAGGTGCGCCTCCTCCGAGGCCGCCCGAAGAGGCGCCGTTCTGTGCATTCGGACTGATGCGATAGGCTTCGGTGAGCGCCTTGGAAATCGCTGCCGGGGAAGCAAGGTGCCACTGCAAGTTGTAGTCGAGCACTTGTTGAACGGCTTCTTTTCCTGAAGCATCGAAGGGATTGGCCATTGCTACCATGAGCGTGCGACTCATCACGTCGAAGGGAACAATGAGGCGGCCCAGCGTAATTTCTTCGGGAAGCATCTTCACCACGGCGCGATCCACGTCGTAGTATTCGAGAGGGATGTAGGCGAATTTGGAGCGGTCGATAATCCCGCTGAGGAGCGTTTCCAGCTCCACTGCACCGCGGCGGCACATTTCATCGATGAGTGAAACTGCCAGCGTGCCGGGGGCGCGGACTTCATTCTTTTTGGTGACGCGCTCGAGCGCCGAGGCGACGATTTCTTCCGGTACGATGCGGTGGATGACGAGAAAACGAGCCAGTGCATCGTTTCCATCATCGGAGAATGTAAGTTGCGCGGCGGGGCGCTCCACGCCGCTGCCATCGTCGGCATGCAACGTCTCCTTGGTCGTCATCAAGGTGCCTGTCTCACCGGCCGGCACCGGCATATCGATATTGAGATTGATCGTCGAAGCCTCGAGCGTCACAGGAGCCGGAGTGCTGCTCGTGGCGGGCCGGGTCTGACCGCTCTTTTGCAACCGTTCCTCGACCTCGCCCAGAGCGGCAATGATTTCGACGTTATTGGGGTCGCGATGAAGGATGCCCTCGTATTCGATGATGGCCTGCGAGTACTGCCCGAGTTCTACGTAAGTTTCGGCCAGCTTCTTGGCGATGCCCATTCCTTCCACCGTCTTGCCCAAGCGATTATAGGCATCTTTCAGGATCTCCATCGATTGGCAATCCTGAGGGCTCGCCTGCACGATGACCTCGAACATTTCGATCGTTTGCTGGAGCTGTTCCTGTTCTTCTGTGGAAATCATCGCGGCGAGGCGTTCATGGGTCGCATTTCAAAAAGCACAACGCATGCCTTTTGGAGAAAGTTCGCATTTTCGCGAAACATAGGGGGATTGGGGAGTTTAACAGAAGCAACGATTGTTCCACTAAGTGCTTTGAGAGAGCGGCTTGTGCAAGATTCGGTAGTGAAATCCAAAAAAGGTTGCAAGCCCGCAGGGCATCTCCTAGTTTCCGGTTAATGATCCTTCACTGGTGGCACAAATAAGACGGGCCTGAGACCGGCCTTGAAAACCGGTCCGGTCGTCGCCACCGTGCGTCGAGATTTTGGCCCGATGATTCCCGCAACGAATCGTCGGGCTTTTTGTTTTGTTCGATGTCGCCAGCCCAGCAAACCGCTCCATGACACTCTCTTTGAAATATAATGCCGATGGATTGATTCCAGCCATCGTCCAGGACGCTGCCACGAAACGCGTGCTGATGATGGCGTGGATGAATGAATCTTCGCTGGGGACGACCCTGGCCAGCGGGCTGATGCACTACTGGAGCCGGTCACGGCAGAAGTATTGGCTGAAGGGTGAGACCAGCGGGCATACGCAAAAAGTGGTGCGCTGGTATGTGGATTGCGACGCCGATACCTTGCTTTTTGAAGTGGAGCAGACGGGCGGCGCCTGCCACACCGGCTACGAAAGCTGCTTCTTTCAGGAGCTCGGTCGGAACGGGTCACCGGTCGAGATTGCCGAGGACAAGGTGTTTGATCCCGCGACTACCTACGGATGACCACCGCTGTTCCATTGACCCCCAGCCTCGAGGAGTTTCGTGAACTGGCGAAGCACGGAAACCTCATTCCGGTTTTTACCGAACTCATCGCTGATTCGGAGACGCCGGTCTCGGCTTTCCGCAAAATCGACGACGGAGGCTATTCGTTTTTGCTCGAATCCGCGGAACAAAATGACCAGGGGGGACGCTATTCTTTTGTTGGGACTTCTCCGCATGTTACTTTTGAAAGTCACGGGCGGAAGATTCGTATCACTGAAGATGGGAAGGTTCGCGAATTTGAGACGAATGCCGATCCCTTGCACGAACTGCAGGCGCTCATGAGCCAGTACAAGCTGGTTGCTCCTGCTCCTCACCATGGCGGGCAGCTTCCTTTCGCAGGAGGCGCTGTAGGATATCTAACCTACGACATGGTGCGGTTTTTTGAGCCGAGTATCGGCGCTGCGCCGAAAGATGAGATCGGACTGCCGGAATCGTTTTTTCTGATTACCGATTCGGTGCTGATCTTTGATCATCGCACAAGAGGGCTGCGGATCGTCTGCAACGCGCATGTACGCGATGGTGTGGACGAGGCGTACGCCCAGGCGGCGTCGCGAATCGCCGAATTGGCGGAGCGGCTGAGCAGGCCATCGAAGCTGCCGCCGATCTTTGCCCGAAAAGCCCCCGAACCGGTGAAGCCTCGCTGCAATACGACGCCGGAGGAATACATGCAGATGGTGCGGGATAGTCATGAGTACATCCACGCGGGCGATATTTTCCAGATCGTGCCTTCACAGCGTTTTGAGACGGACTACGCGGGCGATCCCCTCACTCTCTATCGGACGCTGCGCTTTGTGAATCCGTCGCCGTACATGTTTTGCCTTACGTTTGGCGGGCGCTTTGCGCTGGTGGGCTCATCGCCCGAGGTGCATGTGCGCGCGATGAACGGGCAGGTGGAGATTCGGCCCATTGCGGGAACAAAGCGGCGGGGCGCGACCGAGGAAGAGGACGATCGCAATGCGCAACTGCTGCTCGCCGATCCCAAGGAACGCGCCGAACACCTCATGCTGGTGGATCTGGCGCGGAACGACGTGGGGCGCATCGCTGATTTTGGGACCGTACAAGTAACAGACTTCATGTCCATCGAGAAGTACAGCCACGTGATGCATATCGTCTCCAATGTAACAGGGCGGCTGCGCCCGGACAAAAATGCTTTCGACGTCATGCGAGCGACTTTTCCCGCGGGCACGGTGAGCGGCTCACCCAAAGTGCGGGCCATGCAGATCATCAACCAGCTCGAGAAGAGCAAGCGTGGCGTGTACGCAGGAGCGGTCGGTTACTTTGGATTCGACGGGAACAGCGACTCATGTATCGCGCTGCGCACAGTGGTACTGAAGGACGGCAAGGCTTATGTACAGGCCGGGGCGGGTGTGGTCGCTGATTCGACGCCGGAAGGCGAGCACCAGGAATGTGTGAACAAAGCGATGGCGTTGATGGCGGCGATTGCCCGGGCTAGAGAAGCAGAAGGGGTGGGTAAAATCCGAAACCAGAATGAGGAATGACGAAGGAAATCCGAAATCAGAAGTCCGAAAGCGCGCTATGAAGGCCCGAAACCTTTTCGTCATTCGAACTTCGTGCTTCCTTCGTCATTCCTCATTCGGATTTCGGATTTTTTCTGAAAGGCATCTCCAAAACTAAAACTGTCCCAGACATGCTCCTCGTCCTCGATAACTACGACAGTTTCACCTACAACCTCGTGCAGTATTTTGGAGAGCTCGGCGCGGATGTGATCGTGAAGCGCAATGACGAGATCACGCTCGATGAGATCGCGGAACTCCGTCCGGACCGGATTTGCATTTCTCCTGGCCCGTGCACGCCAAATGAAGCGGGTATTTCAAACGACGTGATTCGCCGCTTTGGACCAGCGATGCCGTTGCTTGGCGTGTGCCTTGGCCATCAATGCATCGGCCACGTTTTTGGCGGCGACGTCGTGCGGGCCGATCGCCTGATGCATGGAAAAACTTCGCCCATTTTGCATCAAGGGCAGGGAGTTTTCTCCGGTTTGCCGAGTCCCTTTGAGGCCACGCGCTATCATTCGTTACTTGTGAAGCGTGCCACTTTTCCGGCGGCCCTGGAGATCACGGCGGAAACGGCCGAAGGGGAAATCATGGGATTGCGCCACCGCCAGCATCCCATCTATGGTGTGCAGTTTCATCCGGAGTCGATTCTTACGCTGGAAGGGAAACGGCTGTTGAAGAATTTTTTGGAGATGTAGAGTGGAAAGAATTGAAAAGCGGCGGTTTTAAACGGATACTTGCCCGCGAGATTTTCCCCGCTTAAAATATCCCCTCAATGAGTCTGACGCAGATTTTAGACGAACTTCCGAAGCTGTCATTTGCAGAGCGATGGGAACTGGTGGATCGAGCGATGGAACTGGGTGACAGCGCGCTGAGTGTCGAAGAGGAAGCTTTGCTCAATGAGCGAATGGATGATTTCGAGAAGAGCCCTGGTTCTGGCCTTGCGCTTGACGAACTGAAGCCCCGTCTGGCTCAGCACATCGGCAAAGAATGATTCGTGGTGTGGTTGTGCGATTGCGCGCAGTCGAGGGTCACGCGCGAGCTGCGATATAACAAACAACGTTTACATAATTCTCCATGGCGCCCGACATGATAGACATTGGAAGCGCCGCTGATTTTCTCTCACTTTCAAATTGATTCTATTTCATGATCGAAAAACACGTTATCAAGATCACCCGCGAACTCAATCTTCAGCCCCGGCAGGTCGCGGCGACGGCGGTGCTCCTCGAAGAAGGCGCGACCGTGCCGTTCATCGCGCGATACCGCAAAGAAAAGACCGGCGAACTCGATGAAGTGCAGATTACGTCGATTCGAGATCGATTGGAACAGCTCGAGGAACTGGACAAACGGCGCGAGGCGATTCTCAGCTCGTTAACGGAGCGCAATTTGCTCACCGAGCAGTTGCAGGCCAAGATCGATGCCGCGGAAACATTGACGGTGCTCGAAGATTTGTATCTGCCGTTCCGTCCGAAAAAGCGCACGCGCGCAACCATTGCCAAAGAGAAGGGATTGGAGCCGCTCGCGGAGTTACTTTGGGCGCAGAGTCCCACCACGGATCCGCAAGCAGCGGCTAAGGAGTACGTGGGGCGGGAATATCAAACGGAGAAAGGGCCGGCAAAAATCGAGAATGTGGCGGAAGCGCTGGGCGGGGCCCGAGATATCCTCGCGGAGCGGATGAATGATGATGCCAATGCGCGTGCCAAATTGCGCGCGCTCTATGTGGAGAACGGCATGATCCGCTCCAAGGTGGTCGCGGGGAAAGAGGAGGAAGGCGCAAAATTTAAAGATTACTTTGACTGGAGTGAGCCGGCATCGAAGGCGCCGTCGCATCGCATCCTCGCCATGCGCCGCGGCGAAGCAGAGGGATTTCTCTTCACGCGCTTGTTGCCGGTGGAAGAGGAGGCGTTGTCGCTGCTGGAGCGGACGTTTGTGAAGGGGAATTCTGCGTCTTCACAGGAGGTGCGTTTGGCGGTGCAGGATTGTTACAAGCGGTTACTTGGATTCGCGATGGAGGGCGAGGCGCGCACGCATTTCAAGAAGCGCGCCGATGAAGAAGCGATTCGCGTCTTTGCCGACAATCTGCGCGAGTTGCTGCTCGCTTCGCCGCTCGGGCAGAAAAACGTGCTGGCTATCGATCCCGGCTTCCGCACGGGTTGCAAGGTTGTGTTACTTGACAGGCAGGGAAAATTGCTGGGCAACGATGTCATCTATCCGGAGAAAAGTGCGCGTGAGCAGGCCGAGGCCGCGGAGATGGTGAAAGCCATCGTGAAAAAATATAACGTAGAGGCGATTGCCATCGGCAACGGCACAGCGGGACGCGAGACGGAAACATTCATCCGCAAGCTGGGACTGCCGGCTTCCATTCCCGTCGTCACGGTGAATGAGAGCGGCGCTTCCATCTATTCTGCGAGCGAGATAGCACGAGAGGAATTTCCAAACCACGACGTGACTGTGCGTGGGGCGGTTTCCATAGGGCGCCGGCTCATGGATCCACTGGCGGAACTCGTGAAGCTGGATCCGAAATCCATTGGCGTGGGACAGTATCAGCATGACGTGGATCAAAGTGCGCTCAAGCGTTCACTCGATGACGTCGTGATCTCCTGCGTGAACAATGTGGGCGTGGAGCTGAACACGGCGTCCAAAAACTTGCTCTCCTACGTCTCGGGGCTCAATTCACGCGTGGCCGCAAATATCGTTGCGCATCGCGATGAGCACGGGGCATTCAAGTCACGCAAGGAATTGCTCAAGGTCT
>OUNM010576485.1_pt1 | contig 27829 bp, 17 predicted proteins | sample 1769961 | NCBI WGS metagenome assembly OUNM01 (sample SAMEA3914820, study PRJEB12502) | metagenome | biome: forest; material: soil | place: USA | collected 2012-03-12 | depth 0.3 m | reverse complement strand
CGACGTGTCGCCCGAGGCGATGCAGGCACGCATCCAGCAGGCACGTCGCGAGGCTGAGACGCTCAAGGACAGGATCAAGAGGAAGAAGGAGGAGCTCGCGGACACGACGCGTGAGTGCCGCGCCGATTGAATTTTGGGTTCTAGTGATTGCCCAGGCTGACTGTCTCGCTGCTCGCCCTAGTCCGCGCTGTCGCTGCCCAGGCGCACGATCCCATCCCGAAAAGCCAGCTGATGAGGGCGAAGAAGACGTTGAAGGGCCATCTCGCCAAGATCTATGCTATGCACTGGTCAACCGACCGGAGGCACCTCGTTTCGGCATCACAAGACGGCAAGCTGATCATCTGGGATGCCTACACAACAAACAAGGTCCACGCCATCCCCCTGCGGTCCTCGTGGGTCATGACCTGCGCATACGCCCCGAGCGGCAACTTCGTGGCCTGCGGCGGTCTCGACAACATCTGCTCAATCTACAACCTCAACCAGAATCGCGACGGGCCGACACGGGTCGCCCGCGAGCTGTCGGGCCACGCTGGCTACCTGTCGTGCTGCCGCTTTATCAACGACCGCAGCATCATCACCTCGTCAGGCGACATGACGTGCATGAAGTGGGATATTGAGACCGGCACTAAGGTTGTCGAGTTTGCCGACCACCTCGGCGACGTCATGAGCATCAGCCTCAACCCGACAAACCAAAACACCTTTATCTCGGGCGCATGCGACGCCTTCGCCAAGCTGTGGGACATCCGCGCCGGGAAGGCCGTGCAGACATTCGCCGGCCACGAGTCCGACATTAACGCCATTCAATTCTTCCCCGACGGCCACTCCTTCGTAACAGGGTCCGACGACGCCACTTGCCGCCTGTTCGACATTCGCGCCGACCGCGAGTTGAATTTCTACGGGGTAAGTCGCCGCGTCGGTCCAGCTGTTTTGTTTGCCTCGTTTTTCTGACATGTGGGAAACTTGTAGTCGGAATCGATTCTCTGTGGCATCACCTCGGTCGCCACCTCGGTCTCCGGGCGGCTGCTGTTTGCCGGTTATGACGACTTCGAATGCAAGGTGAGTTGGACAGTCTGACCCATGTTCTGGCCGCATTCTTGATACTGACTGTTGCCAAAAGGTTTGGGATGTTACTCGGGGTGAGAAGGTTGGGTCCCTCGTGGGCCACGAGAACCGCGTCAGCTGTTTGGGTGTGTCAAATGACGGCATAAGTTTGTGCACAGGCTCTTGGGACGCATTCGTAAGCAACCACTCCTCCCACATCGTTTCCTGGTACGATCTTGACTCGGTACACTGACAACCGCACAGCTCAAGGTGTGGGCCTATTGACCACCTCGTTGATGCTGATTCAATCTGCTCTACCGGATACCCCGAACCCATTGCGCCGCCCAAGAAGACTATCAAGTGCCCATTTTCTGTTCCTAATTCAACCTTCAAAACCTTTGTTGCCACGCCTGCTTAATATACGACCCGGCGTGCGCTGGATGAAGTCACGACAACAAACCTCTTTCTGCCTCTGCGCCCCCCGCCCCGGCCACTGCTTGGTGGACGCCAGCTTAATCCGACCCCAACAACTGGCGGAACATGACTACCAACCGTCCCCGGGCCCAACGCAGCGTTTCCATGTCGACCTTTTTTCTCTTTCTCTTCACCATTACCCTGACTTCTTCTTTGCACCATAGTTTCCCCGGCGGCTCCGTATGGGCGGCGGTTGTACTACAACTCCTATCCTTTCCCCTTCCTTCCTGTTGAAGGTGTTGCTTTCCGCCAAGCCAGCATATAAAACAAAACAAAAACGAACATCGGGTATCTCGGTTTCGACTCTGTGGGGGGCTCGGCTTTGGTTGCGTTTCGGCTTGCTTGTGGACTGGCTGGAAAGAGAAGAAAACGCTGCATTTTCGACGGACGTCTTTTTGTTTTCTTTTTTCTTTCTTTATTTTTTGCGGGGAGGGGATGGTTGTTTTTTTGTCTGGATCTTTGTGCCTTGTTGCTGTGTTTTGGAACGACGGGGCAGGAAATATCAAGCTTCGTTCAGGTTTGTTTGGGTTGTCGCACACCGTCACTTCGCGCCTAGCAAACTCGCTCTCTCTGACTCCCTTGATCTCGAGCTCGGTTCTCCATCTCTGTCTTTGAGGCTGAGGTCTGGTTGCGTCTGAATGCCAGGTTTGGGTTCCTTCTTGTCCCTGTTATCCTTCAACTGTTGACAGCAACCTCCGCTCTGGGAAGGGAGGCTGTTGTTTCCCATGAATCACACGGGCCATCACGGTCCTTTCTTTGCCTCGTTCGCCTGCCTGCCGCTTTTGCTTATCCTCAAGAACTCCGTTATGCAAGGTACCCATGGCTATAACCGACCTGCGTTCAGGCCTGCTGTGATTCCATCCATGAGCCTTGCTGAAAATGGATGAAGGGCGGGAGATTTATGGACTGGGATACCAGACACGACTCGTGTTGTTTCCTTCCTTGTAGAAGTAAGGAACACGAGTAGGTGGCCGAGTTTGTTGAATGGAAGGGAGGAAGATGGCGGGGGACCGGTACACCGCCCGCTGGCTATTGGGCGGTGTCTTTCGCCGCTGTCAGGCTCCAATGTCCATACTATCTACGGGCAGGGTGTGGGGCTTGGTGAAAAAGGGTAGTGAGGGAGACCGAATGATGGCTGAGAGAGAATTTGGAGACTGGAAAGAGAGGGAGGGAGCAACTGCGGGAATGGATGGCCATCACCAGGACTTTCTCTGCGGCCTGTGTCACGTTGCGGGGACAGCTGTGTTGCCCTGCTTTAGCCTGCGTTTTCTCCCAAGCTACCGGCGTGGAAATTTAGCTGCTCTGTGAACCTTTTCCCTTCCTACCTTGTTTCTTGTGGTGTCCTCTCCTTGATCATTGTGCTCCAGTTGGGATACCTTGGAGTATGTAAGTGGCCTCGCGGCCTCAGCCTGTCCCTGAGAGCATGGGGGCACCCCGACGGAGTTTCTGTTGCGCCCTCTTTCCGTCAATATTGACAACACCAATGCCTCTCGACGAACCACTCAGTTGTAGGCACAAAGACCGGCGATTCAACGGGGCAGGGCGGCGTTCGGGCCTTGGGACATCGGCTGAATCGATCGATTACATCAGAGTCGTGAGTAGTGCTAGGTGGTGGTACTCCGGAGGCGGGTGGGCAAGAAAGATGGGGGATGACGAAAGACGAGTCGACGACACATCATCGTCCTTGTGAAGAAGGCCGGCAGGCAACGGACAATTACTGTATTGGCGAGCCGGAGTAGCCTATCCGAGCCCGGGTGTGATCTGTTTGTTGTACTATCTCACTATGTAAGGACAAGGGAACCACAACTAATAGAGGTTGATTGATGCATGACGCCACGGTCTGTTTCGCTCTTGTTGATCATCATGGGGAGTCTTCATTGGACACCCCGTTATGGCATGTGGGGAGCGCACAGTCATAGAGGTATCCATTAGTGGCCCCCACGAGTCACGACCCGCACAGAATGGGTTGAGTGTGTCAGTCGATGCGCGCTCTCGCGATGTGTCTGCTGGATCTAGTCCAAACTTGAACCGTGGGGTCGGCGGTCGATGATGGATGGCATGACGGTGGCTGGGCCGCCCGTGGCGGCGGCACTGATCCCTGAATTCGGGCCTCTGGAAGTCTTCTGGAAGCCGGAGGGTTTTCTCAGGGGTTCGGGCGCTACATGCAGAACAGACGACCCACAGCTCGGCTGCTTGTCGGGTCAGGCCCCCGAGAAACAAAGTGGTGCCTTGGCAATTGCCAGGGGGGGCGGATGAAACACAGCATGAAACGAGGTGTGGTGGTGATCCAGCCGAGAACGGCAGCGGAGCATCAGTGCTTGACGTCGACTCTGCCACTCCGCCCTCGGGCTGCCCGTCAGAACACCTCGCTTGGATCGCAGCGCAGGTCTTGCCCCTTCCGTCGAGAAGAGGCCCGTAAGCCACCACGAAAGGAAAGGGACACTTTGGCCACTCAGCCTCGCTAGTACGGCTCTCGTGATACACGATGACCGACAAACAAGGCGAGATGGGCCAATCGGTGGGGTGAGGTCGGGCCCTAAGAGACGAACCCAGCGCCTCGGGATCTTCTTAATTGCCTTACCAACCTGTCAGGTCGGTACATAGTGTCCTACTGTAGATTATGCAGGCGCCGTAGAGTGGGAGGGACCGGGAGTCGGGGTTGGCGTCGGATGGATGCATGGCACAACAGATGCTGGCCACACAGTTGCAGCACGTCAGCTGTCAAGTGTCAACAATACCGATCACGCAGCGCCATCAGATCTCTGTGTCGCGGGGATCCCCCCGACTAACGGTTATTATTAGGGACAGCCGTGTCTCCGTCAATGCCTCGACAAGCCGGACCCTGGCTGACCAATCCCGCCCGAGTCGCCTTGTCCGAGCCTGCTTCCCGCTCCGCAGTTGGCATGTGGTGTGTTCGGTTGGAGTTGACGTCCTCGGCTCGTGATAGGGACAACGAATACGCCAGAGTGATTATGGAATATCCCAGGAATTGATCCCATCCCCATCACTGATGGGGTAGCAGCGAATTGGAATAACAGAATGCGGGATCCAATCTGGGCCTGCTGTGGCTGTTTCTGTTTTTGAAGATCCGGCAAATTCGAAGCATGAAGCAAGGCAGAAATAACGTTAGTTACACAGTACAATTGGGCCTGGCCGATCCGCCCCTGTTTGTGGGCCACGTTCACGTTAGGTAGTTAGCGCCTGTGGATGCCCCTCCAAAGGCCCCCATCCCCGCCACCTGCGGCCAAACCACGCCGTCCACTCAATGGCTCCTGCAGCACTTTTTTTATTCTTCCGACACGTGTGTAAGCTGAACTTCCGCTCCTTTTTCGGCGACAGCGACAGCGGCTCCGAAGCCTCCTGAAGACTTTGCCGAGGACGGCAACCCCTGTCCCGCCTCGCATTAACGCCAAAGGGTTCGTTCTCGAGTGTGTCAATCCCTGTCGGCCACGCGAGAAAGGTCTGGGCACTCAGCCCAAACAGCGCCCTGCATCCCGCCCCTCCTCCTCGTCGTTCTTCTGCCGATCCCAACTTCAGGTCCCACGTTCCTCCCAACCCAACTCTCCCCACGACCGCCGCTCTGCATCCCGCTCCATCCGGCCTCTCCTACTCGCTGCGTCTCGCTGTCTACGCGCCCCAGGCACAACACTCGGGCCAATCACCACCCAACTCACTCGCATCCTTGATCTCAGCGGCACACCACGACCAGAACACTTGACGTTGCATTCGGCATCACCTTTTTCTGAAACACTCTGACGCATTTGCCCAGGGGATCAGTCAACCCGCCTACTCCATCTGGTGCCCCCCTCCCACAACCACCGGCTATTGCTTGCTGGCTACCGTGCCCAGTTGCGGTACCGAAGAACTCCCCGTTTCCCTCCTACAGGCAGGGCTCTGACTCGCTCGTCCCGTTGCTTGGTTCCCCGCCCACAACCCGGAGGGAAACCTACATCCATCCAGCCCGCCGCGCAATCGCCAGCGGACCCCTGAGTGTTTAGCCAAACCGGACACGCGCTCCAGTCACCCGACCAGCGACTCTTAACGGCCAAGCCCATCAGTTTCCGACCACCCCTGCGCATACTGCGCGGTACATACTCTCGACTGGTATCCTGTCCACCGGGCACGCCGTGCACAGCAGGATCTACCCCCGGTCCTTGCCTCGAAACAAGCTCACCTCTATAAATCGGTACCGCCCACCTGTCAGCGACCCTTGCCCCTCCCGTCATCATGTCAAATCCTACACCAGCCCAAGAGGAGTTTGCCGCCTTCCTCGACAAGAATAACAAATCTGATCTCGACGGCATCCACCCCGAAGACCGCGACGCTTCTGCCAGAGAGCGCGACGATCCAAGCGAGGACGAGGAAGACCGCTACCGCGCAACCCAGATCAACGCCGCCATGCGGATGCCCACGATGGACGCACACTCAGAGCTCAGGCTGCCCCCAGCCGAGTTCGACAGGGGCCGCTCCACCGGCGTGAAGGGCGTCATCGCCGACGCTAGGTCATACGAGACGGCCCGACGGACGAAGTGGAAGGAAAGGGTGCGCGCCGCTCGCCGCAGCGTCTTCGGCGTGGACAGCGGCCGCAACGGCCGGAGCACATCGCCAGAAAGCGACGGCAGCAGCCCCGAGGATCCCGATGAGGAGGCTTTTCTGCAGCAATGGAGGGAGAGCCGGAGACGCGAGCTCGAGGAGGAGAGCAGAAACCCCATCCGGAACCGGAGGACGAGCCCGAGCGCGAGGTTGTACGGCCGCTTCGACCACGTGGATGCCCTCGGCTATCTCGACGCCATAGAAAAGGTCGGCCGGGAGACGGTAGTCGTTGTGTTTGTCTACGACCACGAGGTTGGTGCCAACCCCCCCCCCCCCTTCCCCTGCAATGTCGTATCCATCTCTTCCAGGCATACTAACTCGGCGAAACAGTGTGACGTTTCAACTGCCATTGAGTCTGCTTTGGTCCCCCTCGTCAGCAACTACCCGGCCGTCCACTTTGTCAAGGTTCACTTCGAGGACATCGAGTTCGACAATGCTGGCGTGCCGGCGATTCTCGCATACCGAAACCAGGGGGACCTTTTTGCCAACCTGACTGGCATCCTGGAGATGATGCCAGACGAGGACGAGTTCGACACCGACTACCTGAGAAAACTCTTCAACAAGCAGGGCATCCTGTGACAGATGATTTGTGAAAAAGTTTTTCCAGTTTATGGCTTGAGCTGTTTCTCCTTTTGAAGCGATGGGTCGTTTCCGGACATCCTTTGGATCGGCTACAGAATGTTCATCCATCAACACTCGCTGGCCCAGAAGCTTCGGGATGCGACACATGCAGAGATACCACCAGGTGCAGGGATATGACATGGAGTTTTAACTGCTGGTTTTGGAGTACTTTGTTGCTATCTTCTTTTGTACGTTATTTATGTTTGTAATTATGGGCGAGGATCCTGCCTCTCGGGTTTGGGGACCTATTGGCGGATAGAGAAATCCAACCAGTCTCTTTTGCCAGTCCTATAGGTAGACCGAGTCTCCCAACGTGGTGCTATGGTGGTGCCATCCAAATGAGGGGTGTTTGTCAGTGGCGGTCCGTCAATAGCGTGATTAGATGGTCCCGTACCAGAAACATTCCAGGGAACGCAAATGATTTCAGTTGCTCGGTAGGTTAGGTACTCAGCACGATCCCTCTGTCTCTGCTTCAGACCGTGACAACAACTTGGATAAAAAAGAATAGGTTTCCTCACTGTGTTTGCCTGGCAGCTGCTTGGCCTCCCTGTTGTTTCGGACCCCTCCAACAGTGAGACGCTCTGTTGGTGGGGCTGGAGGAATTGCACGGCAGAATCCCGAGCTGCGGTGACTCCACAGTTCCCGACCCGGGACAAGGGTGTCGTCACCTCACCCCGCTCGCTGCCTGGCTTATCGACTTATCGACTAACACGAGTGAGCTCCCCAGGCCAGGACAGCGCGCTGCACCAACGACAAAGGGCTTCCAGGTTCCCAGCCAAGCCAGCGGACCAAGCAGCAGGTGACCTCATCTTCCAGTCTGGACGCTCGCCGTCTTCGTTCACCCATGTCCCCACCCTCGAATCTGTAATCCCGACCCGACATCTTCCACACTCGGAGCTCGCTCGCCTGCGACTTGCCGCTGCCGCTGCCCTCGACCGTTGCTCAGCCTCCTCCATTCTCCATTCTTCAACTTGTTCTGGCGCGGATGACCAGCGAAAGCCCGGACAGGAGCGTTGTTCCTGTGGTTTGGATTTCCTTGCGCCTCCGCATCCCGCGACAAGGGCCCGAGGCTCGCTCAGGAGCTGACACGACTTACGGCTCCATGCCCGGTGCCCCACCCCCGCCTGTCTAAGGCAGCTTCGCACGCCCAGACAGGCAGACACCCAAACCACCATCTGCAACCAGCTTGTGTTGCTGTGTCATCACCAGCATACCCAACTGAAAGAATCAGGCCTCAACAAGAGCCCTTGAGTTAGTGTTATCTATTCCGATAAACAGCACCGATCATTTTTTTTGTCTGTTTCCTGCCCTCCGAGCGCCTTCCCTCATCTCCCGATCCCATCCCCCAGAACCCCGCGATCGCCTTCCCGGTCGAGGCACCCCTCCTTCCTCGTACTGCAGCACTTCAGTTGCACCCACAACCCACCTGAATTTCACCTCCCCGCCTGCATCTCTGCATTCACTCTTAGTGCCACGCTCGCTCGGCAGGCATGATCTGAAGTACCGGCTGACAGCTCTCCTCCTCGTTATGGAACTGCAGACCAGCGAATCTCCCTCGAGAAGAGAAACCCCGACGCCCGACTTTCAAAGACACGACACCCATATCCCGCCCCCGGAAGAAGGGTCTTCGTGCTCTCTTCCCGTTCTTCGATTTCCCAGACCGCAGGGGAGCCAGCATCTGGCCAACTGGATCTCCGACAGCGCCCCCGACATCCTGCAGCAGCCGGCGATCATGTCGGACACGGGCAGCCTGGCCGACTCGGCCTACGAAATCATTCAAGGCACCGACAGCGAGAGCCCGGATGACCGCATGACCGAGTCGACGTGCTCGCTCTCCGCTCCCCAGCCCGATGACGTGCACAGCCTGGACGGGTCCGAGGACCATTTCAGGTCCGACTCCGAGGAAGAGTCCGACCATTCATCACACGCCTCCTCGATCAGATACGCCGACCAGGCCTTACAAAACCCCTCGACACAGAATCCAGCAACCAGTCTGGAGTACGGCTCGTCTACCGAGGGCTCCGGCCTTGTCGTCCGTTCCATCCAATTCCGAGAGACCGACGGCGACGACCCGATTCTGCCAGAGAAGATCTCGGCCAAACATGCCATCCGCGAGTTTATCGAGGAGGAGTCTGTTGACATTGCGCAAGACCTGGGTCTGCCCGACGTCCCAAAGTGTCTGGTCGCCTCGATCCGCCAAACCATGTCCCCTTCGTACCTCGCCACGCATGAACCCCTGAGGGTACTCTACGTGGGCCGGGCGGATGCCCAGCGGAGCATTGTGCTCAAGATCTGCAGTGCCATCTGGGCGTCACCGAAGAGCGGCTCCAATGACCACGACTACTTCAGCCGCCACCGCGAGGGAGTATACAACATTGTGCCCATCTCCTCGTTCGGTCCAGCCCCAGAGCTGGACCTGATGGAGACGTCTCGGTATCAAATCAAAGTGGAGCACTGTACTTCCGCCCACGAGGTCGTCTACGGAGGGGAAGGCAATTCAATCCCCAAGGAAGTCCTTTATTCGATCACCGTGGATCAAGAAACGACCTACCAGTCCATCTTCTCCCCAAGCAAATGCACCACCCAGCCGAGATGGGATCTACCTCACGTTGCGGTGCTCTACTGCTCCGAACTCGACGACGCCGAGGCCAAACGAACAAGAGAGGCAGCCTGGTCCTGCATGAAGCGCTACGGTTTGCCGTGCATCTTCATTGCGGATCAGCAGGGTTTCCTCGAACCTGGCTGGGGAAAGTACATCGACGAAGACACAGTTCATCTCTGCTTGGAGTCTCGAGACCCGGAAAGGCCAATGACCCCCCAACGCTTCCCCATCGACTACGCATCATTTGCGGACATCGATGCGCGACAGATGAACCGCAACTTGGCGTATCTCACCGGTTTATCCGCGCCAGATGACGCCGAAATGGATCTGGAGCTGTCCGCGGATCTCGAAACCTCGACCGAAGCCTTCGCACTTTTCCTCAAGCACCTCAAGGTGAGGCGGTGGATCTTTGCCGCTATCCCCGTGATTCTGGCACTGGTTATTCCCTGTCTCCTTGTACCCTTAGTCGGGTTGCTGCGACAGAACGACACCTCCCTCCTTCAAGCATCGTCCCCCACGGGCGTTTGCGTTTCGCCTGTGACGGGTTTTACCACCAGCAGGAGCTCGTCTGTAGCGACATCCACCAAGACAGTTGTGGTCAATGTTACCTCGACCAAGACGGTCCAAGTCAGCGAGACGAAACCATCAACTAGCACTTTGGCTTCCGCCTTGTCTTTGGCCGGCTTCCTCTCCGACAGGCCATCGGTTGTCCCTGCCGATACCGAGGCCAAGACACCTACCAATGCCGGAAGGACTGTTTGCTCGGTCCGGGTTTACAGCCCAACCGAGTTTTTGGTGGCAATTCCCAGCCAGAACAAGGCGGTATGGCTTGCACGGGGCGCCATCGATATCACGGCCCGGCGCAGCGACGAGAGCATCAAGACCAAGTTCTCCTCTGTGGATGAAGGGGTTCTTGTTGAGGTTGAACCGAAGGACGCTCACGGTGTGCTGAACGTCTCAGTGGTCACCAGTCGCAGGCCCAAGATCAACGAAACGTTTCAGGTCGATTTCGGCAAGTCGGCAATCACCGAGGTTCTTGAGGCTTTTGAGGTGGGCCTGCAGATGTTGCAGAACACCCTCACCAAGGCACGGTGGAACGACGAAGCACGCCAACTTTTGGAAGACGCACGCAAGTTTCCCCAGGAGATTGCAACTACCTTAGAACACGCCTCGGAGACTGTTCGGGGTCGTACAACCGAGGCGGTCGAGCGGGTTACGGGTAACACACGCGAGTACCTGGCTCGCCAAGCCAAGTCGCTCGAAATCAACCGCAAGGAGCTGGAACTCTCGGTTGCGCGGGCACAGATCACGTCGATGCTGTGGTGGCTCAAGATGCAGGGCAAGATGGAGCAGTACGCCGATTACGAGCGAAACGCATCTCGGTTTCTCAAAGGGATGCATGAGCAGCTCCGCGACGCCAGAGAAGGCAGGGAAGAGGTCTCGCCCAAGAAGACACCGACGTCGTTTCTTGACTTTCGAAGCGAAATGTACAGGCGCTGGTCGTGGAAGAAGGACTGCACCGGGGGCTTCGACGGCGTGAAGGACTCGAACAAGCGAGGCGGTGGCCGGAACCCGGCCTGGAGAAAGTTCATGGGAGGAGTGTAATCCCGACTTTCTCATGTCCGGCATTTTTTTCTTGTTTTCTTTTGCCCTCTCTCCTTCTGTTTTTGGTGGGATGGTTTGGGATGGGTGGTACACGGATTACGGGGGAGGGGGAATACCTGCTGCTTTGATGGCTGCCCGGGATCGAGGGCTGGATGGGGGGGATCTGGACTGGAGTTTTCACGAGGGGCCTTTTGCTCTTACTTTGCACAGAGTCGACTGTTATTTCATGGGCCATTTCATCCCTATCCCGAAGTGCCCCAACAAGGGGCTGCCGTATCTATCGACTAGTCACTTGGGTTGATGGTGGGCCGGAGGTAGAGCGATGAGATTCGAGCAGTGATGAACAATACCTACCTGAGCTGTTATACAGTGGCAAACAACTACCCAGCACAGAAGGGTAGTACATGTATATAAAGGCATTGGGAGGCGGGCGGGTTGATTCCCAAGGGACGGGGCCTCGATTATTGAATTATTTTCACACAATGAATGACCCACGGTCTGAGTGTCTGTCAACCACGGTTTAGCTTGAGAAAACCCAGGGTCCTGCCCAAATGCAGCCCAATCCTCTACTATGCCTGTAACCAGGATCCCTGCAGCCCAATCAGCATCCCCATCCGCAGCTGCCAGGTCCCGCTCTGGCCCGCCCCCATGCCGAATTTCTCTTGGGCCGCAGCCAGTGTTGATTTCGGGAAGTGAGGGGCAGTTTTTGCAACACCACCCACCACAAGCACCCACCCGCCTGCTGCCTACCACCTTGCCCGCCGACCAACCTTATCCACTTTGCACGCTTCGGACGTCTTCTGCTCCAAAACAACACAGCAAGACACACCACACTCAGGACCGTCCTTGACTCCTACGAAATCTAGCTGCATCTGGTACGTTTTCCTTCGCTTCATTAGTTTTTCTGCTTGTGCACCCTGCCCCGCGCCTAGCAAACTACCCCACCTCATTTCGTTTTGGCCCTGTCCCGCTCGTTTGTCGGACGAACCCAAACGGTGTGTCGACGCGGGGTGGGAGCCATGGAAAGGGCCCAAGCAACGCACGGCGATAGTTGTCCAGCAGTTCTTATTAGGAAGGCGAGCCTTTTCCCTCTTTGCTGACATGTCGGCGGGTCCAGTTATCCATCCATCCTCACAGGTTTTCGCCGCCGAGAAGTTAAGCCGCCAACATGTCCGCCGAGAACGACAACAAGCCCCTCGAGGAGGTCAAGGCCCCCGAGGTCCAGTCTGAGGGGACCCAGGAGGTATGTGTAGCGGCGCCGGGCGGCCGATTCGGCACGTCCGTTTCCGGGAAGCGGGGGATTCGGCTAACGCGTCTTGTTCTCGGCACTGCAGACTTCTGCTGCCCCTGCTGACGAGGTCAAGCCCGTGACCACCTCTTCGGTTTTCTCCATGTTTGGTGGCGGTGCGAAGAAGGAAAAGAAGGAGGAGGAGGAGGACCGCGGCGACAACTCTGGCAGCGCCAAGGCCCAGCGCGAGGCGGCTGCTGCTGCCGCTGCCGAGAAGGGCGAAGAGGTTCGTAAACCCGCCCGCTGTGATGCGAAATGCCATCTAGGGAGGGAGTTGCTGACATATCTGTGGCAGCAGGAGGAGGCCCCCGAGTCTGAGGACGTCCACTTCGAGCCCGTCATCCACCTGACGGAGAAGGTCGAGACCAAGACCAACGAGGAGTCGGAGGAGCAGGTCTTCAAGATGCGCGCCAAGCTTTTCAGGTACATTTCCGACACGCGCGAGTGGAAGGAACGCGGTACCGGCGACGTGCGTCTGCTCAAGCATCGCGACAACGGCAAGACCCGCCTGGTCATGCGCCGCGATAAGACCCTCAAGGTTTGCGCCAACCACTATGGTATGTATATCCTGTCACCCTCGAAACCGGTGTCAAGCTCGGGCTCTTACTCGCTGCTGTAGTTGTTCCGGAAATGAAGCTCTCCCCCAACGTTGGGTCGGACAGGAGCTGGGTCTGGAACGTCGTTGCCGATGTGAGCGAGGGCGAGCCCGAGGCTCTCACCCTGGCCATCCGGTTCGCCAACTCGGACAATGCCAACCAGTTCAAGGATGCCTTCATCAAGGCCCAGAAGGAGAACGAGGATGTGCTGAAGGCGGCAAAGGGTCCCGAGGAGGAGGGCGAGGAGGAGAAGGCGGAGGAGGAGAAGACGGAGGAGACTGCGTAAGGCAGCGGCCATTGTTGATGGTCGACGATGAACCCAGGAAACAAGCACCAACCCTCATGACCCACCACACGCCGTCTTCTTAGGGAGGCGGAGGATGACGAGGACCACGCACAAACACAATCCCCCAACATCCCCTCCACAACACACAACAGCACCACCCATTCCGGCCCGGGTCGGGGAGGGCGTTCCCTTCAGGGAGAGAGAAGACCAGCCACTGCAGCTGTAAATAGACCACATACCAATCAGTCAGCCCCCTTGTTCTGTAGCGGAAGTAGCGGCAGGCTTCTGGCGTGCTGGAAGAAAGAAAGAGCCTTGAGTTGTGTGCAAGATAATGAGTTGTTGCCCAGTTGAAGAGAGGGGACGTTGGGAACAACGCAGCGAACACACAAACCGCGAAATATGACCGGAACCTTCTGCGGACCTCTGCTTTTATTTCTCAGTCCGGATTTCGCATTCAGGTTTCTTGCCTGCCTTCTTCCCTTCGACCTTTTTCTCCTCCCACGTACCCAAAACCCCAACTCTCTCGCATCGCCAACGTGAGAGGTCCTCGCATGCACAACACCCACAACACCGTGCGGAACAGATCTCGCACTGACATACTCTTTGCCGAATTCCACGCACGGACTTCAGCTGCACCGCCACAAAATGGCTATTGATCGCCCCATGACGCGTGGCGCTGCGAGAGCGGCACGGGCTGTGGCGCAAGCAGGTATGCCAAGCTCATATTCATTCAACTCGTCGCGCGCTGGTCGCTTCGAAAGTGGTCGGCGAACCGCGACGTGAAGCTTCACTCCCCTCCCCCACCACCGAGCCACTGTATTTTCCTCCAATTCAGCCAACGTCTTGGCTTGACAGCACGTCCTATTTTCCATCTCCCTGTTTCTTCCTTTACACCATCGATTCTCAACACCCTCAAGGTCGACGGCTTGGTCCTCGGCGATTTGCAGGCTCGCGGCGCGACTGACGAGTCTGATCGGCTCTGCGTTGGTCAACCGCGCTCTTCGACGCCAACCTCATCTTCTATTTGGCGATCGCATATCTTATTATCGACGTTCCTTGGGACGGAATCTTGGAAACTGACGTTAACGCAACTTCTCGACGCTGAGCAGCTGAAGGCGAAGCCGAGATTGTTGTCGGCACTCCTGGCTTGCGCCCCATTACCACTGCGACTCCGAGCAAGAACAAGAAGGGCGTGCTCAAGATGATTGTCGAGGTGGGTGGGACTTGGGAGACTGGCGGAAGGAAGGGCGAGCGGCTGCTAATGCGATACCACGACGACAGCGCAAGATCAAGGTTGTTACGGAGCAGCACAACATGTAAGTTGCCTCCCACCCTTGTGTTCGCCGAGGGGAAGGAGGTGGAAGACGGGGGACTGACAGAGGGGGACAGCAACAAGCCTGCCGTCAATGAGGGCTTTCCCATGAAGGAGTGGACCGTCGAGATCTACGTCCTCGATCAAGATGGAAAAGAGCGGCCGGCTCGTTGCTTCACGAAGGCCGTGTATCACCTCCACCCCTCGTTTGCCAATCCGACCCAGAGTATGTTTCTCGTTTGCGACAACCTAGACGCAGGAAAAGCACGTGGCAGCTGACTGACGTCTTCTGCCAGCCTTCATGGACCCTCCCTTCAAGTGCACCAACGAGGGCTGGGGCGAGTTCGAGATGACCATCGATCTTTTCACGACCGAGAAAGGCGGCAAGCAGACTATTCCCCACGACCTGAACTTTGCGGCGGCGCAGTACGAGAACGAGCACACGATCGTGTTCAAGAACCCGTCGCAGGCGCTGCAACAGATCCTCCGCGAGACGGGCCCGCTGCCCTCGGACGAGGAGCGCAAGCTCAAGAAGGTTGACGGCGGCAAGAAGAAGAAGACGTTTGACATCGAGAAGATGGCCGATGGCCTGATCAAGCTCGGCGAGGACGACCTGCTGCAGGTGATTCAGATGGTGCATGACCATAAGGACGACAACACCTTTGTTCAGAACAACATCGATGCAGGCGAGTTCTCGGTCGATCTGTACACCCTGCCGGATGGCCTGCTCAAGCTGCTCTGGGACTTCTTGGTAAAGCCGATTCCCACCCTTTTTTTAATTTGTTCAGGGAGAAGGAGTAGGAGGTTCTTGTGATGCTTTCTGTTGCTGACGTCGCAATGCACGTATTTAGGTCAAGCAGAACGCCGTCGTTGCTTGAGAAAGACGGCCACCACATCTGCATTCAACGGCGTCTGGCGTACGGGGGGTGGTGGGGGTGCGGTCGTGGGAAAAGCATTGGTCGGATGGATGATCCGGCATCGCGCTCTCGATGTCGATCTGCCAGGCAGCACTTGTGGCTTTAGCCTCTTGGTTGCCTCGTCCATATGAAAGGCTCAGGGCTGCGGTTGGTGATCCGTGCAATTCTTCCCCCGTGATTGGGATTGGGCATTGAGTTCTACTGCCAATTGGCTTGCGGGGGAGGGTGGTTTCTCTCGTTTAGATCATAGCAGATGAGGAGTGGCATTTACAAGTCACAGCCCTGTCAACGCAGCCATGTGGTTGGTTCTGGCGCTCCTCTTCAGGGTGAAGGCTGAGCAAAACCTTCTTGGTGACGTGTGGGCGGGCGCTTGTGATGATGGTGTTCGTGATGGATGGTGACACCCCTCTTCCAGCACCCCTCCCTCCCCCGACTTACATGCTGCAGCACACGATGCCACGTTCGGCCGACGCAAGCCGGCTTCGCGAGACATCCAATACGGAATACGGTAAGCAGCGAGCGGCGCCTGTCAAGACCCGACCACGTGAGCACATCCAGATGCCGGGTCGTTTCGACGGAATCCACCCGCGGGTCGCATGCATGCGGCGGCATCTTGGACAGTGGTGGTGTGCTGAGGGATGATGCTGCTGCTTCGGTCCCTGGTCCCTGGATTGGGTGGACAGCATGCACCATGTGGCTGGCACGTATTTCTGGTTTTGTCCGCGGGTAGGTTATTACGCCATGCCCACCCGTCCACGAGGCCAGCAAATTTATTTCGCAATACTCGGGAACTCACCGCCATAGTTCTTCGAGGGTAGAACCTGATTCCGCGTTTGTGGTCACCGATCAAGGCGAAGGGAATGGATGCGCCTTGGGCATCCGCGTGACTAGGGCGAGCGTGACCACCGTTCCGGCATTGACAGCTCGATCCCTGGCTGCTCTGACCTTGGCTTCGAGCTACTATGCCAGATATTCTCACAAATGGAATCTTCGTTGCTTTGTTCATTGACGGGGAGTGTGCCTCGGAAAACGCACAATTACATGGCAATGGCAACAGCAAGCGAGGGCAAAGCATCCGATGTATTCTGTACCTCGAATTGAGTCCCTGGGCACAAGAAATCGGGCGGGGTGAAAAGCCCCCGTCTCAACTTATCGCGCCCGAATCCCAGCAAATGAATGCCCCTGTCAGGCTGCATCTGATCAGCTCCGATTCGCCAGGGACCATGCTGTGGCTGGCGCAAGAGCTGCGAGACACGGCACTCGCATTCGACGACTCATCTTTCCATGTTGCCCGTTGACGACTCGAGTGAGACAAGGCGTTCCCCGACCGACACCGGCGACAATGGAAGCCTCGGAGGGAAGTGGCTCGAGTCACAATTGCATTCATGTGCCTTCGAGGCGCCACCCGTTCGCCGTCTGCCATGTTCCGAATTTCTGTCTGTGTCTGTCTGGCTGTCTGTCCGGTCGTCTATCTGTGTGTCTTGAATCTTCTCCGGGCCTCGACTCCAGAGTGCATCGACGCTTTCCCTACCGAGGCCTAGACAAAGCCCGCAGCAGGGAACAGGCCATTGAGTGTGAGCTAGGAAAATTGGAAAAAAACACACTGCCCATTGTTCGGCCGCGTCGAGGTTGGGGAGTTGGAGCTGCCATCCCGGCTGGCGCCTCTGGCTTTTGCTCTTGATTCGCTGTTGCTTGGCTGGCCTGCGTTCCACGAACCCCTCCGCGGTCGCTGGCGCAGGTGAAGCCCCCCCGCCCCGCCCCGCAGCGCCAGAGGCAGCAGGTCGTCCCAGGAGGCAAGGTTAGCGAGCAGGCCCCAAACAGCGTCATCCCGGACTCGATCTCAGGGAGCCAAGACCCCTCAACTAGCCCCAAAAGCTGCCCCGTTCCCCAGTTTCTTGAGTCTTCACCCATCGGAAACCGCTTCCAGCCGACAGACGAGCAAACGCAGCGGGCTCACTTTCAACAAAACGAACCAGCAAGCGACCCATCGGCGCCCTCTGGGCCGTTTCCGACTGCCCGCCATGTCGCACTTTGGCGCGCCAGCCTTGCAGATCTCGTCCGTGTCGCCAATCTCGCCGGTTGCTGCCTCGTCCGCGTCGTCGGCCGGGGGCCCCGCCCTCCCTCCTCCGTCCGCGAGGGGCGGTGGAGCCGGATCTGCGCCCGGCGCGTCGGCCGGGACGCCGTCATTGCTGTCCGCCCAGCAGCAGCAAAGTCTGCTTGCCCAGCACAAGCGCGTCTACCAGGCCTGCATCCCGTGCCGCCGCCGCAAGGTGCGCTGCGACCTCGGCTCCGTCGACGACCCGCACGACCCTCCCTGCGTCCGCTGCCGCCGCGAGAGCAAGGAGTGCTATTTCAGCGCCACGCGCCGCAAGCGCAAGGTCGACGACGAATCGTTCGACGACCAGGAGCAGGACGACTACATCCTGCGCAATGGCCGCAAGCAGCTGCGCGGCGCCTCGCCACCGCCAGTCGTCATCGACCGCCGCCTCTACAGCGACGTGCCGCTCACTCCCGGTGGCAGCCACGGCCGATCGCAGCCCCTGCGCCGGCCGCGCGACACGTCCAAGAGCGTCCACAGCACCAGCACCACCGGCGAGTTCGGCAATGGCGAGCCCAACACCCCACTCGAGAACCTCGAGGCCCGGACCGTCATGCGGAGGGAGGTGTACGGGCCCCACGATGCGCTAGACCTGCTCTACAAGGCCGCGACTGACAAGTGAGTCGGTTCACATTTGCGCCCATTCCAGATGGAGTTGGCTTGGGTGGCATCTGGGCTATCGAAGTCACTGACATTTCTTGATTCACGCAGCGCGTCACACAAACCCGACGACAACCCGACCCCGATACGCAGTGCCGCGCAATCCGGCTCTCACCACCACCACGCTCATCACGACGCCGAAACGCGCAAGCCATCTCACGCCATAACGCCGGGGGCCTACCACAGCCGACATGCATCGCGGCAAGGCGGTTCGACAGCGGAACAGGCTATCGACCCGGAACTGACCAAGCGGGAAGTGTCCGCTGAGCCCGGCTATGACGAGGCGCTCAAAGCGTGGGCGAGGTTCCGCTTTGTGCGCGCAGGCTGGTTCACGGCCCAGGAAGCCATTGATTATATCGACTAGTAAGCTGCCGCCGCCTTGATAGACCCTTTGGGGTGTACCCATGCCACCTGGTACTGGCTGACCTCCCCACGCAGCTACTACAAATACCTATCTCCCCTTACCCCGATCTCGCCCCCGACATTCCACAATCCAGCTTCCCACTTGACCCTGTTGACAGAGGAGCCGATTCTCACCGTGACGCTTTTGACCATTGCGTCGAGGTACCGCCGCATGCCCGGCACCGGAGGCCACTGCCGCTCACATGCCATTCACGAGCAGCTGTGGACCTATCTCCGGGGCATGATCGAGCGGGTTGTCTGGGGTCAGGAGGCGTTTGGTGGTGGCTTCTGCGGCTCGGGGTCCGAAGATACGCAGAGCTCCAGCACGGCCCCTTGGAGGGGCTTGCGCCGGGGCAGTCTGAGGACGCTCGGGACCATTGAGTCCCTGATGATTTTGACCGAGTGGCACCCTCGGGCACTCCATTTCCCACCCAACGAAGCGACGGACGAGTTGATGCTGCCCTCATACGACCCGCCAAGTCCCGACGATGCCGATGGAAACCAGAAGCCTTCGGCCGGATTCGGCGGCAGGAGGATTGAGAGCTGGTTGGAGCCCGCCTGGAGAAGCGACCGCATGTGTTGGATGCTTTTGAGCACGGGTATGGGGCTGGCTTATGAACTCGGTGTTTTTGATGACATTGATGAGCTGCTTGCCGCCAATGCCATAACCCGGCCCGAGTATGAGGATGAGTCGTACCGGCTGAGGGCGAACCGCATCAAGAGGCTGCTCTTAATCTACCTGAGCCAACTCGCCGGCCGGCTAGGCTGGACCAACATGGTGCCCGAGAGGCTGCGCAAATCGGACCCCGCCATCTCACGGAGAAGGCGGCATTCTGTCGATGGCACCACGCCCGGGACCAACCCGTCGTCTCTGTCGAACACGTTCAACTACATACCCGATCTAGAGTTGGACGATCAGATCATCCACTGCTGGGCGGGCATCAGCAACGCCATGCAGGTCGGCAATGAGAGGCTGTTCAGGTCCCGAAAGCACACGACCGAGATTATCCAGAGCGGCAAATACATCGAGTCGCTCAAGGACTTCCAGCCAATGCTGAGAGAGTGGTGGAGTCAGTTCGAGCGTTTCCGGCTGCCTCCCTACATCCGGCACATTCTCACCATCGAGTATGAGTACGTCCGCATCTACGTCAACTCACTCTCGCTCCAGGCCGTGGTCGAGCGGTGCACTAGCAATGCCGGCGGCGGCACTGGTCCAGGTGGGAGCGTCTCGGGCCACTCGGGGCCGCAGCTGTCACCACAAACGCAGAACTACTACGGCCGGTTGCCGCTGGGACAGCTGGGCGGGTTTGGCGCCGAGGACCAAGAGTACGTGAGGGAGGTCGTAAACGGCAGCCGAAACCTGCTCCGGACAGTCGTCGAGGGCCTCCTTCCCGGGGACTATCTCAAGCACGCGCCCGTGCGGACCTATTTCCGCATCATCAGCGGCGCCATGTTCCTGCTCAAGACGTTTGCGCTCGGCGCGCCCAAGTCAGACGTCGAGATGAGTATCCACCTAATGGATCGGACCGTGGACGCGCTCCGCAACTGCGTCGTCGACGACGTACACCTGGGGATCCGCTTTGCCGACATGCTCGAGACGCTGACCAGCCGGCTGAGGAACCGTTTCATCTACGCCCCGCCCCCGCCGGTCTCGACGACGGATGGCAGGTCTCCCGGCGCGACGCATGGCGATCTCGCCAACGGCAGCGCCATGAACGGATTGGCAACTCACGGCCACGAGATGTGGCTCAAGCTGAGGGAGGGTCCCGGTCCCGGTAAGTTCTCAAAGCCGCTGCTCAACTGCCTCACAAAAGCAAACTAACCAACAAGGTGCAGAACGCTCCACCACCCCGGCCAACATCTCTGCTACACCCTGGGACCTCACGGCCGGCAACTTCCCCTACCCCACCGGATCCGCCTCCATGTTTGGTCCGTCCACCCCTGCCGCCACAACAAGCGTCGAGAACAACGCCAACACTAGCAACGCCAACAACGGGAGCGGCGGCAGCGGCCTGGCCGACGGCGGGTTGTTTGACAACCCAGACTGGGCGAACCCCAACAACGAGATGTGGTACCTCCCGACGGGCCCGGCTTTCTTCCAAAACATCGACAACAACGCTGTGTCGATGACGGCGGAGGGCGTGAATGTGGGCGGGATTGACCTGCTCGAGTACATGGCTATGGATCCGATGGATCATCATAACTTTGGGATGGACACGAGTGGGTTCTGATGTATCTCTTTCCTCTTCGTTGTTCCCATTCTTTTTTTCATTTTTGGTCGCATGTCGTTGCTGCTTTGGCGGCGAGGCCCAAGACAAAATAAGGAGGCGGAAGAAAAAGGAGGATGGGAAATTTTTCAGCGAGTTTATCAGTGTTGCTTTATGGCGGATTCAAAAACGGGAAATGGTCGGTTTTTTGTCGTGTTAAGCCCGTATTTGTTCGAGGAGGGGTCAGGGCGTTGAAGCCCTTTATCTAGGTAGCTTTTACCCAAGCTACGTTTATGTCGGAGGATCTGCGAGCAAAAGGAATTAGCAGGGGAGGATGTTTTTTTCCGAGTTTGTCGAGGGTTTTATCGCTGAGCACTGTGGTATTGCTCTGTGTCCAAGGTACAAGGGAGACTGTCTTGAGACCACGACTTTGAGCTGGCGCTGAATTGGACTTGACCGGTTCATTACAACAGCAAAAGAGGTGGAGACGGGAGAGAAAGAAATAAAACTGGTTTCTGAGCCGATGTTGTTCACGCTGTCTTATTCTGCATCATAGTTCTCAACCGAACATGGGACCAGAAGCATCAATGAAGATGGATGGGTGCAGCACAGATATCTACACACAGTGGGCCCCCAACTCAGCACTTTCTCGTGGACTTTCTCACCTAGAGCTAGCCTGTGTGTACGACGGAGCTCAAAACCCACCACATCGATGACAGGTTTGCATGCTATAGCTCCCAACACCCTCTACGATTACTTCTCTAAGAGCAAGACACCCCCTTTCTAGTTAGGCAGCTCTTCATTAGCCCTCCTCGCCCACTCCCGAAACCAATCGAGCGCCTCGGGGTTTGCCACGCTGGCATTCGTCCGCACCTCCATCCCCGACAAGATCTGCTTCACAGCAACCTCAATCTTCTTCCCATTCCCCGTCTTGGGGACCCCACCCAGCGCCTCCTCAATGACACCCGGCACATGCCTGGGACTCAGCTCCCGCCGGACCACGTCCGCAATCGCGCGCCTCACGCTGTCCCCAAACACTTTGCCCTCCGCCATGACCACAAACAGACACACCGTCTCGTCGCGGTCCGCCTCGCGCCGGCGCCCGACGCACACGGCTTCCTCCACCTCGGCAGCAAAGAAGCGCGTCAGCACGTTGTAGATCTCGGCGCTGCCGAAGCGCACGCCCGCGGGCTTGAGCACGCCATCGCTGCGGCCCAGCATCACCAGGCCGCCGCCGCCGCCGCCGTAGACGCCCTGGGGGTCCTCGGCGCGGACAAAGTCGCCGTGGTGCCACAGGCCCGGGAAGCGGTCGAAATACGCGAGCCGGTAGCGCTCCTGGCCGCCGGGGCCAAAGAAGGTGAGCGGCTGACAGGGAAAGGGCTTGGTGCAGACCAAATCGCCCGGGGCGGAGGGCGGGGAGACGGGGAGGGGGTTGGTTGGGTCCGAGGAGGAGTCGATTACGGAGATGGCCATGCCGAGACCAGCGCATTGCACCGAGCCTGGGCGCACGGGCAGAAGGGGGCAGGGGGCGCCGAAGAGGGAGATTATGTCTGTGCCTCCGGTGATGGAGGCGAGGTTGATGTGGCTAGGGAAGGCGGTGTATACGAAGGTAAATGTGGAGGGGGGGAGCGGAGCGGCCGTGGAGTAGACTGCCTCGAGGGCGGAGAGGTCGAGGGTAGGGTCGGTGATGGGGCGGACGGCGTTGGCCTCAAGGGTGGTCAAGTACGCAGCCGAAGTTCCAAAATGGGAGACGCGGAGGGACGAGAGAAGACGCGGGATCGAGAGGTAGCCGTGAGGCTTGAAGGGGGAGCCCGAGTAGAGCACCAGCGAGGCACCGCATGCCAGGGCTGAGACACTCCAGTGGTGCATCATCCAGGAAGTAGTGGTGTAGTAGAGCATGCGGGACGAGGGGGAGAGGGAGCAATGCAGGAAGTGCTCCTTCTTGTGCTGAAGGAGAGTGCCGGCTGCGGTGTGGATGATGGCTTTCGGGAGGCCGGTGGTGCCGCTCGAGTAGAGGACGTAGAGAGGGTGCGAGGGCGGGAGCTGGGCAAACTCGAGGGGCGAGTTTGGTGATCTGGAGGTGGGTCAGAAGGGGGTGCTGTGCTTGCTCGCTGATGGGAAACCTACGATTCAAGGAATGCTTCGAACTCCTCCGCCCGAACGCCTTTTGCCCGAATCTCGTCCAAGCCGGTCTCGACACTCTTCAGCCCCCTGATGACAACAACACGTTCAAGCCCGTGCTTCTTCAGTTCCTCAACGACCTCCAGCGTCTTCGCCTTGCCAGACCACTCCTTGCCGTTGTACAAGGTGGCGTTGTCGGTGAAGAGAACTTGTGGCCTAATCTGCACCAGACGATCGAGCACGGCGCTCACGCCATTGTCCGGGCTGATGCCGGTCCAGATAGCGCCGATGGCGGCGGCACTTAGCAGGGCTACCAGTGCCTGGACGTGGTTGGCAACAAAACCGGCCACGACGCCGTTCTCCTTGACGCCGGCGTCGCGCAGAGCGTTGGAGCAGCGGCGAACCTGGTCCCTGAGCTCGGCCCAGGAGGTTTCGGTGAGGTGGCTCTCATCTTCAGTAGCTGTCACGATGGCCGTGGCCGACTCGTCGACCTCAGCGTTGGCCGGGAAAAGGAGATTCTCAGCAAAGTTGAGGCGAGCGCCGGCAAAGAAGTCAGGCCTAGGGAACATATGACAGTCCGGCGGCAAGACCTGAAGAGGAAATATCGTTAGATTACTTCTCTGTTGAGGGGTTCTTCAGGGGCTCGCGACACACCTCGTCAAACGACTTTGAGGCCTTGATGCCGGTGAAATGCCAAACGTCGCCCCAGAAATCGGCCACATTATCGACGGACCACTTGTACAGACAGGAATAGCCTTGGAGATTTAAGCCGTATTTGGAGTTTACATGCTGCATGAACTTCCACATCTGGGTAGTCTCGGGGCTCCCATGTCTCCAAAGCTCGGTGGCCGTCGCCATCGTGTCGGTGTTGCTGCACTCGGCGCTGCAGTGGGAGTATGGGTGCCTTCGAGTCACTTTGGGCTCCGGGTCGTGCAAGGTATAGGGGTTTGGTGCGGCGTGACTTGGAATGCAGAATAGGACACAGACGGACTTCCGGTGAGATGAGATGAGATGAGACGAGGGAGGGCTAGGCCGACGATCGGAACGCAACCCGAGCAACAACTGAACCACCCTCGAGCCACCGAGCCACCCCTAATAATGTCGGCTACAAGGCCAGGCGCCTCAGGAACACCCAGGACGACTTATAAGTAGAACCTGGAAGGCAGGTCCTGTGTCAAAGACTCCACGGCTGCCGGGATCTGCCGCAGGGCTTTTCTACACAAGCGAGACAAGTACAATGGAGCAGGCGAACAGGAGCCCAGATGGAGATGTACCTGACTTTATTTCTTAGCCCGAGGTTGCGAGCGGCCCTTGCCGAGCCACAAAATCCCAGTCCCGAGTTCCGATGGGGTTTGGCTTTGGACAAAGGGAGGTCCGAGTCCGCCCAAAGCCGACAATTGCCACTTGATTGTGGAGGCTCTCATGCAGGTACGGCGCGACAGAGTCCACAACATGGAGAAAACACACCGGCCTGGCCCGGTGAGCATCCACCAACAGTGCATGCCTGTTGAGAGGTAACCTTGAAGCTTGATGGTCTCATGGTTCACCTCCTGCGTCCCGCGTACTCTGTTCTGTGCGTGGAGGTAATGATATGATATCTTGATGCCAAGTGCTATATTCTGTACGCAGAATCAGCTTCTGTGCAGTACCGAAGAAATATTACTTCTCAAAATTAGAAAAGGGAAAAATGGGCAAACCCCCCGAGATGATAGGTAGGTCAGAAACAAAAAAGGAGCAAGGAGCGCCGACATTTCCGTCGAGTCAACCTGATGAATCGGAACAAACAGCAGATCTTCTGTAAACAGTTTACAGATCATTCGCCATCATCAGCAAACATCCGCGGCACTCGCTCGCTTATTGATAAGAGCTCTGAATTGCTTGCGCGTGCACCACCAAGCCACACACCTCGCCTGGCCCAAGCCGCGTCGGGTCTGCCGGGTTGGTGGGATGGATGCGCTCACTGCTGCATCCGGCATGTCATCAGGCCTCGCTCGCTAACGATAGCGATATCCACCCGCACCCGCATTGCTGGCCCTGTCATTCCAAGCCATTCATCAACCCGTGAGCTGGGTTTTAAACGTCGAGTCGGCAAGTTTGCTAGCCCGGCCATGAAACAGTCAGCTCATTTCCGTGGATCCCACTCATCCACCACGACGAATGCATCGAAACCCGGTTCGACCAACGGGGCCTGATTAAGGATGTGTCTGGATTAGCACGCAGAACACCCGGCACAGTTGTCCTTGAAGACTGATGAGAGGTTAACCAGGTAACAGTAAGGTTGACGTTAGCGTCAGCGTTATCACTCCGCGAGGGCGGCGAGGCGCATTCGTCGATTGCCAGGCCTTTTGTGTGCCTCGTCTTCCGGTGTGCCGCTTGCGTAGCCAGGATCGTCCGTCCCATGTCTTCACCCAGAGGATGTAAACTGTGCCCACGTGAGTACGAGTGCTGTGCACGTCGGCGCTACGTAACATAGCAGAGATGATCACCTCACCCCGACCGGCCATCGCGATGATGATCGAGGGTCGCAGCCGGACCCGTCGGCATCGGGGAGAGACTAAAAACCGGCCAGGGGTCCTTTAGCGGCGGTCCAACCGCCCAGCGAGAGCGGGAGGCACAGGGCTGGGTCGCCAAATTGCACCGCATCCTGGCCCATGGACACGACCCCACTGCTGCCCAGTCCCCGGGACCCCGATTCGCCAATTTCGAGGCCCTGCGCCCAAATCGTTTCCCTGAAAGCCTCTGCATGTCCACCTCGCGCTCGCCTCGACCCTTTCTCGATCCGACCTTCGTCTCTCGTCCTTGCCCATTGCCCCCGACAACCTCCTAAAAGACAAGCACCCCTTTCGCGAACCCGTCCAGAACCCAGGGCGAGGGCGACTTGGGCCGCGAGGTTCCCTTCCTTTCACCCCCTTCTCTTCCCGAGAACTCCGTTTCGACAGCTGCGCGCCGCAAGCAGTCGTCCGATCTGTCCGGCCCGTCCCCTTGCAGCTATCGACTTGCGACTTCTCATTCGTCGGCTGCAGCAGCTTTCAGCAGCGCCCGGCACGTCATCCCGACAGACATCTGACTTCCGCCGACCACCGCAAATCTCAACCTTGAGCCTGCGACTCGGCCTCCTATTGAGCGAGTAAGTTGATTCTGCTTCATCAGATGCATCCTGCCCTGTCTATCCACCTTGTTTGCGGTCTGTGGGTTCGCGCCGGCAACCGCAGCGGTGCGTGTTAGTGGAGCTGCCGCAAATGGCAAAAGGGGCTGCAGTCCCTTCCCGTTCGCTACATCGGGCACTGCACACCGCTGAGTGTCGACGATCGACCGCCCCCAAGACTGCCACAATTTTGCCGCCTCGGCACTCGTGCACGCCTCCCGGCCCGTCCTCCAAACGCCTCGCTGACACGTTTGTCCCATGCAGCGTTAATTGGTGCTATTCTCCCCCCGAAAAGCTCTCGCTATCAGCGTCCGCGTCCCGCTCCGGTTTGACGGTTTCACTGTCCCATCAGCTCCAGCAGCGCACGCACGCCCCCAGCGATGCCTCGAAAGCTCTCCAACCCCTTCTCGACATCCACCATGCCGCAGGCGGAGAGGGCGGCCGAGCGCCGGCCTTCTCAGTCCAAGGGCAACCGCCTTGCCGGCTTCTTCTCGTCCAAGTCTAAGGAGCAGCAACAAGCGATGCACCACCACCACCAAGGAGTGTCGCCCCAGATCACGGCATCGCCCTCCCCTCTCCCCACCATTTCTCTGTCTGCCGCTGCCGCCGGAGAGCTCAACACCGACGAGACTCCGACCACCCTGTTCGAGCCCCCCTCCGCGGACGAGGCCAAGAGGCAAGAGCGCCGCGATGCCCAGTTCGGACCCCTGCTCGATACGAACCACCTCTACGTCAGCGCCCATCAGGGCAAGCCGCTTGAGGCCCCGATCGAGGACGAGCCGCCCTACTACTTTGTCCTCACCACGTACATCAGCTACCTCCTCCTCATCTTCTTCGGTCACGCGCGAGACTTCTTCGGCAAGCGTTTTGGAGACAAGAAGCACTACCAGAGCCTCAAGGTACACAACGGATACGCCCCGCTCAACGACGACTTTGACAACTTTTACGTCCGGAGATTGAAGCTCCGCCTCGATGACTGCTTCGCGAGGCCCACCACCGGTGTTCCCGGCCGCTACATCACCCTGATCGACCGCAAGTCGGACGACTTCAATCGTACCTACAAGTACACGGGCACCCACACAGAGACCCTAAACGTGAGCTCGTACAACTACCTGGGCTTCGCTCAGTCCGAGGGTCCCTGCGCCGATGCCGTCGAGGAGTGCGTCCGCAGGAGCGGTCTCAGCTATGCCAGCCCCCGCGCCGACTCGGGCACGTCTGAGCTGGTCCAGGAGGTGGAGCGCGAGGTGGCCCAGTTCGTCGGCAAGCCTGCCGCCATGGTCTTCTCGATGGGGTTTGTGACCAACGCCGGCTCCTTCCCTGCCCTCGTCTCCAAGGGCTGTCTCATCATCTCGGACGAACTCAACCACGCCTCGATCCGCATCGGCGCCCGTCTTTCCGGCGCCGTCATCCGGTCGTTCAAGCACAACAACATGGAAGACCTGGAGAAGAAGCTGCGTGAGGCCATCTCCCAGGGTCAGCCGCGCACCCACCGGCCGTGGAAGAAGATTCTGGTCGCCGTCGAGGGTCTCTACTCGATGGAGGGCACCATGGTCGATCTCCCCGGCGTTTTGGCGCTCAAGAAGAAGTACAAGTTCTTCCTCTACGTGGACGAGGCCCACAGCATTGGAGCCTTGGGCCCGAGAGGCCGCGGCGTCTGTGACTACTTCGGCATCGACCCCGCCGAGTGCGATATTCTCATGGGGACCTTGACCAAGTCGTTCGGCGCCAACGGCGGCTACATTGCGGCTGACAAGCACATTATCGACGTTCTCCGCATGACCAACGCAGCTACCCTCCTCGGCGAATCACCCACGCCCTCTGTCCTGATGCAGATTCTCACCTCGCTCAGGATGATCACGGG
>OUNM011279480.1_pt1 | contig 27847 bp, 24 predicted proteins | sample 1769961 | NCBI WGS metagenome assembly OUNM01 (sample SAMEA3914820, study PRJEB12502) | metagenome | biome: forest; material: soil | place: USA | collected 2012-03-12 | depth 0.3 m | reverse complement strand
CGAGAAGGGCGCGTTGTCTGCCTGGCAGCCTGAATCGGTGCTGCCGTCGGCATGGCCTGTCTGGAATCCCGCGGCCGGCACGGGGTTCAAAATCTTCACGAAGGTGGAGACGAGTTATGACGGGCTCGATCGCAAGACCTTGGAAGTGCTGTCGGGTTGGGACGATACCAGTTCGTCCTGGGTCAGGAAGTCGGTCACGCAATACAGCTACGATCCGGTCGGCCGGCTCGATTGCACGGCGGTACGGATGAGCGAGGCGACGTGGAGTGCGCTACCGGTATCGGCCTGCGACCTGGCAGCGACCAGTGGAAACTATGTCGGCCCCAACGGCGCCGATCGCATCACGAAAAACGTTTACGACGATGCCGGGCAATTGCTGAAGGTGGTTAAGGCCTGGGGCCAGAACGCGGCCAACGGCTTTGCTACAGCCGACCAACTGCAGCAGGATTATGCCAGCTATACCTATTCGGCTAGCGGCAAGCCGCTGACCGTCAAGGATGCGGACGGCAATGTCGCGATCTATGTCTATGACGGGTACGACCGGCTGGCCGCCTGGCGCTTCCCGTCCAAGACGACGACCGGGTCCGTCGCGAATTGCACGATCGGGACGATCGCGGAGGCGACCGATGGCTTCGGCAACGCCGTCACCGGACCGTCGGAGACGCTGACCAGCGGCGACGATTGCGAGAAATACGCTTACGACCGCAACGGCAACCGCGCCAAACTGATGAAGCGCGACGGCAATGTCATCCGCTACGCCTTCGACACGCTCAACCGCAATACCGTCAAGGACATTCCCGGCGGTACAGCAGCCGACGTCTATTTCGGATACGACGCCCGCAATCTGCAGACCTTCGCACGGTTCGTGTCGACTAGCGGCGTCGGGATCAGCAACAGCTATGACGGCTTTGGCGAGCTTGTCGCCACGACCAACGATATGGGTGCAACTGCCCGGACGCTGGGGTACGAATATGACGTAGATGGCAACCGAACGAAGCTGACCTATCCGGACACGAGCTTCTTCACGTACGTCAATGATGGGCTGGATCGGCTGACGACGATAAAGGAAGGCGGAACCACTGCGATCGTCTCATCGGTGTTCGACGTGCAAGGACGGCTTAGCAGCCATACGCGCGGCGCCGTCACCTCGACCTTCGGCTATGACCAGGTATCGCGTCCGACGAGCTGGACCGACGACCTGGCGGGAACCGCCAGCGACGTGACCAGCACCTTCGCCTATAATCCGGCGAGCCAGATCGTGACCAAGGGCCGGTCGAACAACACCTATGCCTGGACCGGCTATACCAATGTGAGCCGTGCCTACACGGCCAACGGGCTTAACCAGTACGCCACCGCCGGCACGGCCAGCTTCACCTACGACGCCAATGCCAATCTCACTGCGGATGGCACCAATAGCTACATCTACGACGTCGAAAACCGGATGACCTCAGCGACGGTTTCGGGGATCGGCACGTCGACGCTCAAATACGATCCGATGGGTCGATTGTGGCAAGTCGTGGCACCGAACAAGACGTTCGAGTTCACCTATGATGGTGACGCCATGGTAATGGAGATGAACGGAGCCAATCCGTTCCGCTACATTCATGGGCCAGGCGCCGACGATCCGATGATCTACTACACGGGTACCGGCTATGGCACACGGTTCAGCCTGCAGGTCGATTACCAGGGTTCGGTCGTTTCGACGGCCGATGCTTCGGGTGCGAAGATCGCGATCAACGCCTACGACGAATATGGAATCACGCTCGCGAGCAATGTGGGACGGTTCCAATACACTGGCCAAGTGTGGCTCAGCCAGCTCGGGCTCTACTATTACAAGGCTCGAATGTACTCGCCTACGCTCGGGCGGTTCATGCAGACCGACCCGATTGGATATCAGGATCAGGTCAACCTGTATGCCTATGTCGGTAATGATCCGATTGACGGGACGGATTCTAGCGGGTTGGCAAGCTCGATCGGCGGCTGCACGGGCAGCATTGCTTGTACGGGAACTGCGAGCCCCGGATCACCTGGAATCGGTACTACTTTCATGTCCATTGGGATTAACCACCTGGGCGGGGGACCTGGCGGGCCTCGGGAGCCGGCAGGCAAGGGCGAGGAGAACGCCAATGCCAAGGCAGCTACGGCAATAGGAGGGGTTGCCGGCGCACAAGATGCGATAACCGAGGCGGCAAAAAGGCAGGTTGAGCGTTCAGCGGCTGCTGGGGGAAAGCTGGGGGTAAGGATTCTGAAAGGTAGCGGGTTGGCTGTCGGAGTTCTGGGTGCTGTAGTCGACGCCAAGGGGCAAATCGATGGTGGAAAACCTGTCGATCAGGCGGCGGCAAACGCCGGTGGGAAGGTTCTAGTTGAGGGGGTTGTTGGCGGCCTCGCGGGTGCGGCGGCCCCCGACTCTTTTGGGGCTTCTGTGTTGGTAGGGGGCGTGGTTTCTTTCGGTCTTGACCTTATGTATGGCGAGAAACTCGGTACCGGCATGGAGCGGATGTATAATGGTGCAAAAAAAAGCATCATGGATGGAGTGAAAACTCCCGCACCGTATCGTAACCCATGTCGCCCCATGGCGGCCGCAGGGTGCTGAGGTAAAAATGACTCAAATTTCAGTAATATCCGAGGTTAGGAAGGCTCCGATTTTTGCATGGATCTTTCTCATTATCTTTATATGTTTTTTAGCTATATATAAATGCTTCCTCGATGACGGCTTTACCCACACAGTTTTTTATAAAGCTGTTGGATATTTATCATATCCTATTTTTTTTATAGCAGTAGTATATATTCTTTATATTTACATAGATATGATAAAAAGATCCCGATACTATATAAACTCAGATGGAGAAAATTTGCATGTGGGGGCAGCAACAATGCCAATTTCATCTATTAAAGAAGTTTATATCAATAAAATTCTATTTGGCCACGAAATTGTCATTAGATCTTTGAGTGGGAAAGAGTTAAGGGTCAAGGGGTTCTATTTGAAAAGACCTCTCGGGGATATTGAAGATAGTATTAAAGATTTATTAGAAACACGGTGACAGAATTACGGTGCGATTACGGTGGCAGTTTACTAAATGCACCAAACTGCACCGTATCGGAGGCGATCGGTTTACGCTGCGTCGCTGACTGCGCACCATGCAGCCATGGCTCGCCTCGCCCGCTTGATCCTGCCGGGTTATCCCTATCGCGTGACGCAGCGGGGCAATCGCCGGCAGCAGACCTTCTTCGCGGACGCCGATTACGCGCTCTGCCGCGACTTGCTGGCTGAGATGGCGTAGAACGCAGAATCCGAAGTGTGGGCCTATTGCCTGACGCTAACCACGCCCGCATCATGCAACGCCCGCTTGACGAAGCCATTCCTCCCGGGGTGGCGATAGCGACAGCGAAGGTCTATCATTCCAGGTAACCCACAAGATTCCGGACAAAACACATGCTCGACACCCCTTCTGCCCAGGTTCCCACGCTCAGCCTCGCCGACGAAGCGCGCGACCCGAACGCCTTTGCCGCCGCGTTCGGCGGGTCGTTCGAGCGGTACGGCTTCGCGGTCATCGCCGACCACGGCATCTCGCTGCCGCTGATCGAACGGGCGTGGACGCTGACCGAGCAATTCTTCGCGCTGCCGGTCGAGGAGAAGCAGTCCTATTACGACAGGGATCTCGGCGGCCAGCGCGGCTACACGCCGTTCAAGACCGAGATCGCCAAGGACGCCAAGCACGTCGACCTCAAGGAATTCTGGCATGTCGGCCGTGACCTGCCCGAAGGGCATCCCGCCGCCAGGGACATGATGCCCAATGTCTGGCCGGCGCGTCCGGCCGAGTTCCGGGAAGCGCTGACCGACCTGTGGAACGCGTTCGACCGTGCCGGGCTACGCCTGCTGTCGGCGATCGCGCGGCACCTCAAGCTCGATCCCGCCTATTTCGACACCGTGGTCGATCACGGCAATTCGATCCTGCGGCTGCTCCATTACCCGCCGATCCCGCTCGATGCCGAGGGCGTGCGCGCCGGCGCGCATGAGGACATCAACCTCATCACCCTGCTGCTCGGCGCCGAGGAAGCGGGGCTCGAATTGCTCGATCGCGACGGCAAGTGGCTGGCGATCCGCCCGCCCGAGGGTGCGCTGGTGGTCAATGTCGGCGACATGTTGCAGCGGCTGACCAACCATGTCCTGCCGTCGACCACGCACCGCGTCGTCAATCCGCCGCCCGAGCGCCGCGGCTTCTCGCGTTATTCGATGCCGTTCTTCCTGCATCCCAATCCGGAATTCCTGATCAAGACGCTGCCCGGCACGATCACCGCGGACAATCCGGATCGCTACCCGACCCCGATCACCGCGCACGATTATCTGCACGAGCGGCTGGTCGAAATCGGACTGGTGAAAGCCTGATCGTTTCGTGCTATAGGCGCGCTGGAAGGGGCATCCGATGAACCGCGCGTTCCTCACGACCTGCATCTGCGCCGGCGGGCTGCTGCTCGCCTCGGTCGCGGCCGCGCGCCCGGGCGATGCGCCCGATCAGGCGGTTGCCGCGGCACCGGCCACGGCCGCGCCAGCCGGGCTGATGAAGCTCTGGTCGACCGTCGGCAAATGCGTGGTCGGGCGCGATCGGCCGGCCAGCATTGCCTTCGTCCGCGCGCCCGCCGGATCGGACGATGCCGTCGCCGCCGCGCGCCGGCTCGACCCGGTATTCGCCGGCTGCCTCGCCGGCTCGCGCGTCCCCGGCCCGTCGAGCGTGGTGCTGCGCCGTGCTGCCCTGGCCGAGGCGCTCGGCTTCAATCGTCCGCGGATCTGATCGCCAACCCGCTTGCGGCAACCGCCGCACTTCCTCTAGCGGTCGGGCGATGACCTCGACCAAACCCTTGCGCGTTGCGCTAGCCGGGCTCGGCACCGTCGGTGCCGGCGTGATCAAACTGCTCGATGCCAATGGCGCGCTGATCGCTCGCCGCGCCGGGCGGCCGATCGAGATCGTCGCGGTCTCGGCGCGCGACCGCGCCAAGGATCGCGGCGTCGATATCGCGCGGTTCGACTGGGTCGACGATACCGCCGCCCTCGCGCATCGCGACGATGCCGATGTCGTGGTCGAACTGATCGGCGGGTCGGACGGCCCTGCCCTCACGCTGGCCCGGGCGACGCTTGCCGGGGGCAAGAGCCTGGTCACCGCCAACAAGGCAATGATGGCGCATCACGGGCTCGAACTCGCCGAAGCCGCCGAACAGGCCAATGCCGCGCTCAAGTTCGAAGCCGCGGTGGCGGGCGGCGTGCCGGTGATCAAGGGCCTGCGTGAAGGTGCCGCGGCCAATGAGATCGTTCATGTCTACGGCATCCTCAACGGCACCTGCAATTTCATCCTGACCAAGATGGAAACCGAAGGACGCGACTTCGCCGACGTGCTGGCCGAAGCCCAGGCGCTCGGGTTCGCCGAGGCCGATCCGAGCTTCGACATCGACGGCGTCGATGCCAGCCACAAATTGTCGATCCTCGCCAGCCTGGCGTTCGGCACCAAGCCGGCGTTCGAGGCTGTCGCGACCAGCGGCATCCGCCACGTGCTCGCCGCCGACATCGCCGAAGCCGCGGCGCTCGGCTATCGCGTCCGCCTGGTCGGCGTCGCCGAAGCCGGCGCCAACGGCCTGTTCCAGCGCGTCCATCCGCATCTCGTGCCGCTCAGCCATCCGCTCGCGCACGTCTCGGGCGCGCTCAACGCGGTGGTCGCGGAAGGCAATTTCGTCGGCCGGTTGCTGTTCCAGGGCGCCGGTGCGGGCGACGGCCCGACCGCGTCCGCCGTCGTCGCCGACCTGATCGACATCGCCCGCGGCGAGTTCGGCCCGCCCTATGCGATGCCCGCCGCGAGCCTCTCGGCCTTGCCCGTTGCCGACAGCGGCAATCGCCGCGGCCGCGCCTATCTGCGCTTCATGGTCGCCGACAAGGTGGGCGTGCTGGCCGAAATCGCCGCCGCGATGCGCGATGCCGGGGTCTCGATCGAGAGCCTGATGCAGCGCGGCGTCAGCGCCGACGGCAGCGTCCTGGTCGCGATCGTCACGCATGAAGGTCCCGAGCGCGCGGTCGCGCAGGCGCTGGAGAAATTGCGCGGCTCGCAGAGCCTGACCGGCGAACCCTTGTGGATGCACATCCTGGGCTGAGTTCGGCGATATACCGCCGGCGCAAATTCCCGCCGTCCCGGCCTCGGGCACGATGACGGCTGCGGCTCGGGGCGGCTAGGGCAGTATCTTTCCCTCAGCCGAGGGCGTCGGGTCGGACATATCGATCGGCACGCGGCCGGTCTTGTCGGGCTTCTTCGCGAACGCCTTCTTCGCCAGGTCGACCGCACCCTTGATGATCGGCACTATCGGCGGGCCGAAGCCGACCACGCAATTGCGGCTGATCGGGCATGGAGTGGCCTGGGCGGCGAGCGCGCCGGTGCCGCGCAATTGCGGGTTGGATGGAACCGGGCCATCGGGCACGACTTCGTCGGGATAAGGCAGTTTTTGCGACGGCAAGGGCTCGCCGCAGACGACGATATCGTCGCCGGGACGCTTCACGCACGGCTCGTTGCCGACCGGCACGAGGATCGAGAATTTCTCCGGCTGGGACGCCTTGGGATCGGGCGCGGGCGCCGCCGCGGTCGCAGCTTGGATCGCGAGGATGAGCAGCACGGGCATCGCGGCGTCCTTTCCTGCCCGGGACTAGACCGCAAACCCGGCCTTATTTGGGCAGGAAGCTGCCTCGCCAGGTATCGACCGGATCCTCGGTCGAGCGCAGCATGACGCGGCGCTTGCTGAGGCAGCGCATCGCGCCGACCACGTTGCACTTGCTGCCGTCATCGGCCAGCGCGCGGTCCTTCATCCTCTTGGTGTCGGTATCGGTATCGTCGCTCGAGGCCGGGATACGATATTGATCGGCGCAGCGGCCGGTACAGCGCATCGACATGCGCGGCGAGGGCTTGAGATTGAACGGCGGCAATTTGCTCGACACCGACGCGCCAAGCGCCACTACAAACAACGTGAGCATCGGACCGACCCCTGTCTCGACTACCCCCTGGATACTCGACGCATGAGGCCATAAGCGGTTCCGCAGCGCCAGCCCTTGCGGCCGGAGCGGCCCGACTTTCCTAACGATTCGACGTATTTACGGGGCGATCGGTCGCTCACCGACGAGGCCGACGCCAGTCCGCGTGCTGACCGACACGCCGGCCATCCCGCAACCGACCAGGAACGTCGACTTTTCCTCGCAATTGTTGGTCCGCGCGAGCAGCCGTTCGCGCTCCACCGGCACGCCCTGGTTCTTCGGATTGTCGGGATCGATCTCGACCAGCGGCACGCGCCAGCGATCGGCCTGGCGACGGCTGCAGACCAGGATGTCGTCGCTCTTTTCGGTGCGGCAATCGATCGTTGCCTTGGTGGCGCTACGATAGCGGTCGAGCGCGCCGTCGATATCGGTCGACGACTGCAGGGCCAAAGCGAGGAGCAACATCACCGATTCTCCCGATACGCTACGGCGCCGCAATGCGCCTGGATTGCGGCACTTTTCAGGCCGCGACGCGCGGCACGCCGAGCCGCGGAATCTCGATCGCCGGGCAGCGATCCATCACCACCTTGAGCCCTGCCGCCTCCGCCCGCGCCGCGGCATCCTCGTTGATCACGCCGAGCTGCATCCACACCGCCTTGGCGCCCACCGCGATCGCGGCGTCGACCGCCTCGCCCGCGGCCTGCGGGCGGCGGAAGATGTCGACAATATCGATCGGCACCCCGATCTGGTCGAGATCGCGGAAGACATATTCGCCATGGACATGCTCGCCGGTGATCTGCGGATTGACCGGGATGACGCGATAGCCGTGCCGCTGGAGCATCGCCATGACGCCGTAGCTCGGCCGGTCGGGACGATCGGAGGCGCCGACCATCGCGATGGTGCGGGCATTGGTCAGGAGATCGCGGATATCCTCGTCAGATGTCAGCATCCTTCGGTCCTTTTCTGGCCCCTCCCCTTCAGGCGAGGAGTTGGGAGTGGGGTTACCGGCTCGCCGACAGCCAATCCGACACCTTGCCCGCAATCTCTCCGAACGCCGCCGCCTCGGGCGCGTTCCCCGCGGCCGGCGGCGTACCCGCATCCGACGCCGCGCGGATCGCCATCGCCAGCGGCACGCGGCCGAGGAACGGCACGCCCAGCTCGGCCGCCGCGGCTTCGGCGCCGCCCTTGCCGAACGGGTCCGACACTTCGCCGCAATGCGGACAGGCATAGCCCGCCATGTTCTCGACCAGGCCGATCACCGGCACACCCGCCTTGCCGAACAGGTCGATCGCGCGCCGCGCATCGATGAGCGCGAGGTCCTGCGGCGTCGAGACGATCACCGCACCGGCCGGCTTGTATTTCTGGATCATGGTCAGCTGCACGTCGCCGGTTCCCGGCGGCATGTCGACGACGAGCGTGTCGGCGGAGCCCCAATCGCCTTCGATCAGCTGGCCCAGCGCGCTCGCCGCCATCGGCCCGCGCCAGGCGATCGCCTGGCCCGGCGCGACCAATTGCCCCATCGACAGGATCGGCACGCCATGAGGCGTCGCGACCGGGATCATCGTCTTGTCGCGCGCTTCGGGCCTGGTGCCCTCGACGCCCATCAGCGTCGGCTGCGAGGGACCGTAGATATCGGCATCGACCAGCCCAACCTTGCGCCCCGCCCTGAACAAGGCGATCGCCAGGTTCGCCGCGACGGTCGACTTGCCGACCCCGCCCTTGCCGCTTGCCACCGCGATCAGCTTGCGGCCGACGCGTTCGCTGGTCATCGCCACGCGAACCTCGTCCACCCCGGGCTCGGCCAGAGCGGCGGCGCGAACTTCCGCTTCCATCTCGTCGCGCGTGGCGGGATCGAGCCCCGTCACATCGAGAATCACGCTTGCCCGCGTGCCCTCCTGCCGCACGCTCGCGCGTGCGCCCGCTGCTGCCGCGACACGCGCCGCCAGTCCCGTCTTGCCGTTCATGGCGGCGAGATAGGCCCGAAGTAGCGGCTTGCCACTGTTTTTCCGCGCCGAGCCACCTATAAAGATCGCATGACGACAGCCCTGCCCTGGTGGCGCCGCCTTCCTTTCCTGATGTCCGACAAGCCCAAGAGCCCCTGGGGCGGAGGCAGTAGCGCCGGCGGCGACGGCGCCGATGGCGGCAAGGACGAGGGCGGCGACGGCGCCGGTCCGCGCAATCCCTGGACGCAGCCGCCGGGCGGCGCACGCCCCCGGCCGCCGCGTGCCGGTGGCGGGATCGAGGATCTGCTGCGGCGTGCCCGGATCGGCGGCGGTGGCGGCGGCGGCGGCAATTTCCGCCTGCCCGGCGGCGACGGCGCACGCTCGATCTGGATCGCCGGTGTAGTGATCATCATCCTGCTGTGGGTGCTGTTCACCAGCCTGCACATCATCGGCCCGCAGGAACGCGGCGTCGTGACGATCTTCGGGCGCTATTCGGGAACGCTCGGACCCGGCTACAATATGACGCTGCCCTCGCCGATCGCGTCGGTCCGCGTCGTCAATATCGACCAGATCCGCAAGATGGACTTTCCCGACAATGGCGGGCCGAACCTGGTGCTGACCGGCGACCAGTATCTGGTCGACCTCGGCTATACCGTGCGCTGGAAGATCATCGACCCGCAGAAATACATTTTCGAGCTCAAGGGCCCCGACGATACGGTCAAGGCGGCGGCGGAAAGCTCGATCCGCGCGGCGGTCGCCAATACCACGCTCGACGAGGTGATCGGCCGCGGCAAGACCCAGATCGAGACGCAGGTTACCGCCGCGACGCAGAAAGTGCTCGACGACTATCAATCGGGCATCCGCATCGTCGGCGTCGCGCTCAATGGCGCCTCGGCGCCGCAGCAGGCGATGGACGCGTTCAAGGAAGTGTCGGTCGCGCAGCAGGACTACGCCAACAACATCAACGCCGCGCGCGCCTGGGCATTGCAGGTGATCCAGATCGCCGAGGGTGAGGCGCAGTCGTTCGACCGCGTCTACGCCCAGTACAAGCTCGCCCCCGAGGTCACCCGCCGCCGCATGTATTACGAGACGATGGAACAAGTGCTCTCGCAGACCAACAAGACGATCGTCGAGCCGCGCAACGTCGCGCCCTACTTGCCGATCCCGCCGGGCCGAAAACTGCCCGACGCGCCGCAGAACGGAGGCCAGTGATGCGCTGGCTGCGTAGCTGGTACGGGGTCGCGATCGCCATCCTGGTGTTCCTGATCCTGCTCGCCAACATCATCGTCGTCGTCCCCGAGACGCGGCAGGCGGTGCTCGTCCGCTGGGAAAAGCCGCTCGGCACGATCAACCGCTACAAGGACGGCGAGACGCTGGGGAATACCGGCGCCGGCATCACCTGGCGCTGGCCAGTGGCCGACCGCGTCGTCTGGCTCGACAAGCGCGTGCTCGACGTCGACCTCGACAACATCTCGGTGCTGTCGACCGACCAGCGCCCGCTCGAGGTCGATGCCTATGCCCGGTTCCGCATCGTCGACCCGATCCGCGCGCTCCAGGCGGTCGGCCTGTCCTCGGGCGCCGAGGAGCGCGTGACCAGCGCGCTCGAGCAATTGTTCGGCTCGGCATTGCGCAACGAACTCGGCAAGCGCGACTTCAACGTGCTCCTGAGCCCCGAGCGCGGCCAGATGATGGACAATATCCAGTCGCGGCTGCAGCAGATCGCGGCACCCTATGGCGTCAAGATCATCGACGTCCGCATCAAGCATGCCGATCTGCCGTCGGGCACGCCGCTGCAATCGGCGATCGAGCGGATGAAGAATGCGCGCCTGCAGCAGGCCAATGTGATCCGCTCGCAAGGCCAGAAGGAAGCCGCGATCATCCGCGCCGATGCCGAGGCGCGCGCCGCGCAAATCTATGCCCAGGCGTTCAACCAGGACCCCGATTTCTACAATTTCTACCGCGCGATGCAGTCGTACCGGCAGACGTTCGGAGTCGGCACCAAGGACCAGCCCAAGGGCGAGACGAACCTGATCCTGACCCCGGACAACAGCTATTTGAAGGAGTTCGAGGGCGGCGGGAAATAAAGGAACGGCTGACGGGTTTAACCTATCCCGTTCCTGTCGGTTCGTTCATATTCAATTGCCGTTCAGCCAGGGAACGCCAAACAACCGGCGACTGGGGCATATCGAGACGAAGAGGATTCACCCAAGTGCGCTACGCTTACGCCATTACGACTGCCCTGCTGCTCGGCGGTGCCGCGACCACCGTGCTGTCGCCATCCTATGCGCAGAACGCGCAGAACGAGCCGGGCAAGATCGCCGCGGCCACCGCGCCCAAGCCCGGCGCGCCGATGAGCTTCGCCGACATGGTCCAGACGCTGCAGCCCGCGGTGGTCAACATCTCGACCAAGCAGAAGGTGCAGATCTCGTCGAGCGGCAATCCGTTCGGCGACCTGTTCGGCGGCAGCGGCAGCGGCGGCGATGATGGCCAGCCGATCACGCGCGAAGGCCAGAGCCTGGGCTCGGGCTTCATCATCTCGCCCGATGGCTATATCGTCACCAACGCGCACGTGATCACCGCCGGCGCCAAGAGCGCCAAGGTCGAATCGATCACCGTCACGCTGTTCAACCGCAAGGAATATGTCGCGCGCGTGGTCGGCAGCGACACCGCCTCGGACCTCGCGGTGCTCAAGGTCGACGCGGCCAACCTGCCCTATGTGAAGTTCGGCGATTCGTCGAAGGCGCGGGTCGGCGACTGGGTGATCGCGATCGGCGAGCCGTTCGGGCTCGGCGGCACCGTCACCGCGGGCATCATCTCGGCGCTCAACCGCGTCACCGGCCAGGGCGGCGCCTATGACCGCTTCATCCAGACCGATGCCGCGATCAACAAGGGCAATTCGGGCGGCCCGATGTTCGACCTCAATGGCAATGTGATCGGCATCAATTCGCAAATCTATTCGCCGTCGGAAGGGTCGGTGGGCATCGGCTTCGCCATTCCCGCCGCTGCCGCCAAGCCGATCATCGACACGATGATCAAGGGCGGCAAGATCCAGCGCGGCTATCTCGGCGTCGGCCGCCAGCCGGTCGACGAGGATATCGCCGCCAGCCTGGGCCTGACCAAGAACAAGGGCGAGATCATCAGCCGGGTCGAGCCGGGCCAGGCCGGTGCCAAGGCCGGGCTCAAGCAGGGTGACGTGATCCTGGCGGTCAACGGCCAGGACGTGAATCCCGACCAGACGCTCTCCTATCTGGTCGCCAATATCGCGCCAGGCGCGACGGCCAAGCTGGACGTGATCCGCGACGGCAAGCCGCTGACGCTGACCGCGGTGATCGGCGTGCGCCCGAGCGAGGAAGAGCTTGCCAACATCGCCGGCGGCGGTGACGGCAGCGGCGACGATGGCGATGGCGCGCCGGGCGGCAACGCTCCCGAGCTCCATGCCTCGCAAAGCCTGCTCGGCGTGCAGGTGTCGCCGCTGACGGGCGCGCTGGCCAACACGCTTGGCGTCAATCCGGCGACGGTGAGCGGCGTGGTGGTGACCAAGATCGATCCGTCGAGCGACGCGGCGGCCAAGGGCCTGCAGCGCGGCGACATCATCTCGTCGATCAACAAGGTACCGGTCCGCACCCCGGCCGAGATGGACCAGCAGGTCCAGGCGGCCAAGGCGGCGGGCAAGACCACCTTGCTGGTCTATGTGACGCGACCGCGCCAGGGCAGCCTGTTCTTCGCGATCAAGCTCAACGACAATTGAACCGCGACGATTGAGAAAGGGGCCGCCGGTAATCCCGGCGGCCCCTTTTTTTGTACCCGTCACCCCGGACTTGAGCCGGGGTCCCGCTTCTTCGACGACGGGAGCAAGCGGGACCCCGGCTCAAGTCCGGGGTGACGAAAGGATGATGGCGGCGACGGCCATCGCGGACCGTTCGGCCATTGCCGGTCTCGCGCGCTGAATCTAAACCTTACTTGTTCCGGTTCCGGGACCAGGGAGTTTTCGCATGGCCGACACGACGACGATCTTCATCGGAGCGGGCGAAGGCGGGGCCAACCCGCAAGCGCTCGAGCTCAAGCGCGCCAATCGCCATGGCCTGATCGCCGGTGCGACGGGTACCGGCAAGACCGTCACCATCCAGGGCATCATCGACGGGTTCAGCCAGGCCGGCGTCGCCTGCTTCGTCGCCGACGTGAAGGGCGATCTGTCGGGCCTCGCCATGGCCGGGTCGGCAACCGCCAAGAATGCCGAGATCTTCGCCGCGCGGGCGAAGGAGATCGGCATGGAAGGCTGGTCGTACGCCGACAATCCGGTCCAGTTCTGGGATCTGTTCGGCGAGCAGGGCCACCCGATCCGCACCACGGTCAGCGAGATGGGACCGCTGCTGCTGTCGCGGCTGATGGACCTCAACGACGTGCAGGAAGGCGTGCTGACGATCGCTTTCACCGTCGCCGACAAGGCCACCGACGCAGACGGAAACCCGAAACCCCTGTTGCTGCTCGACCTCGACGATTTGCAGGCGATGCTGGTCAATTGCGCCGAGCGCGCCGACGAGCTGACCACCACCTATGGCAATGTCTCGAAGCAGAGCATCGGCACGATCCAGCGTTCGCTGCTCCAGCTGCGCAGCCAGGGCGCCGACCATTTCTTCGGCGAGCCGGCGCTCAGCATGAGCGACTTCATGGGCGTGGACGACAAGGGCCGCGGGATCGTCAACATCCTGGCCGCCGACAAGCTCATGCAGAGCCCGCGACTCTATTCGACCTTCCTGCTGTGGCTGCTCAGCGAACTGTTCGAATCGCTCCCCGAGGTCGGCGATCCCGACAAGCCCAAATTGTGCTTCTTCTTCGACGAGGCGCATTTGCTGTTCGACGACATCCCCAAGGCGCTGGAGGACAAGATCGAGCAGGTCGTCCGGCTGATCCGATCAAAGGGCGTCGGCATCTATTTCATCACCCAGAACCCGATCGACATCCCCGACACCGTCGCCGGGCAGCTCAACAACCGCATCCAGCACAAGCTCAACGCCTTCACCCCGCGCGACCAGGCCGCAGTCAGGGCAGCCGCCACCACCTTCCGGTCCAATCCGGGAGTCGATGTCGCCACCGTCATCACCGAGTTGAAGGTCGGCGAGGCCCTGGTCTCACTGCTCCAGCCCGACGGCGCGCCTTCGCCGGTCGAGCGCACCCTGATCAAGCCCCCCTCGTCGCGGGTCGGGCCGGTGACGCCCGAGGAACGCGCGACGCTGGTCCAGACCGATCCGATCGGCAACAAATACGACGCTTTGGTCGACCGTGAATCCGCCGAGGAAATCCTCAAGGCCAAGTCGGCCGAGGCAAGCGCCGCCGCGGCCGAAGCGCAGGCCAAGGATGATGCCGACAAGGCCGCCGCTGCGCAGGCCAAGGAAGACGCCCGTGCCGCCAAGGACGCCGAGCGCGCCCGGATCGCCGCCGACCGCCAGGCGGCCGCCGACGCGCGCGCCGCGGCGAACTCGCCGTGGAACAAGGCCGTGACCTCGGCCACGCGCTCGGCGAGCTCGGCGGTCGGCCGCGCGGTCGCGACCGAAGTGACCAAGGCAGTGTTCGGCGGGTCGTCGCGCAGTTCGGGCGGGGGCATTCTCGGCGGGATCGTCCGTGGCGTGCTCGGGGGATTGTTCAAGGGCCGGTAGCGTCCGGTTCCCTTCCCCGGCAGAAGCCGGAGGGGGATAGAAAGGGGAAGCGTGGGAATGACGGCCCTGAGAAGCATCGTCGCCGTGCTGGCCGGCATGATCATTGTGGTCGCGTTGTCGACCGCGGTCGACCTCATCATGCACGCGACCGGGATTATCCCCGACGGGCCGATGTGGAACCCGTGGCACAATGCCCTGGCACTCGCCTATCGCTGCGTGATCGCGGTGCTGGCGGGTTGGGTCACCGCCCTGCTGGCACCCCGCGAGCCGGAAGGGCATGCGACGATCCTCGGGTTGATCGGCGCAGCGCTCGGCGTCCTCGGCGTCGTCGCGACATGGAACCTTGGCTACGGCCCGCATTGGTATCCGATCGCCCTCGCCGCGACCGCGCTGCCGTGTTGCTGGTTCGGTGGCCGGCTGGCGGCGCGGCGGCGATGACCGCGCGGCTCGTCTCGCTCCGCGTCGGTCGGATCGCACCGCTCGGGCCCGAGCGCGTCGCGAGCGCGTTCCTCAAGTCGGCGGTGAACGGCCCGGTAATGGCCGGCGCGCTGGGGCTCGACGGCGACAGCCAGGCCGATCTCAGCGTCCATGGCGGGCCGGAGAAAGCGGTCTATGCCTATCCCGCCGCGCGCTACGCCGACTGGGCGGTGGCCTTTCCCGAACTCGCGCCGCGCTTCGTCGCGGGTGCGATGGGCGAGAACCTCACCGTCGAGGACATGGTCGAGGACGATATCTGCGTCGGCGACATGCATGCGATCGGCGGCGCGTTGCTGCAGGTCTGCCAGCCGCGCCAGCCCTGCTTCAAGCTGGCCCTCGCATTGGGCGAGCCGCGGCTTGGCAAGCACATGGTCAGGACCGGCCATTCGGGCTGGTATTACCGCGTGCTGCAGGAAGGCACGATCAGCCCGGGCGACGCGGTGACTTTGGTCGAGCGGCCCAATCCGGATTTCGCCTTCCCGCGCCTGGTCCGGATCGTGAACCTGGGCGGGGCGACGCTCCACGAACTTCAGGCGCTGGCCGAGATGCCGGGCATCGCCAGCAATATCGGCAACCGCGCGCGTGCCTCGCTCCGCGCGGCGTGATGCGTTACGGTCGGATGACACGGAGATTCGCATGAACGACTTCACCACCGACTGGATCGCCGCGGGCGAGGCAGAACTCGCCGATATCGTCGCGTTGCGACGCGCGATCCATGCCGATCCCGAGATCGGCAACCAATGCCCGCGCACCACCGCCAAGTTGCGCGCCGCGCTCGAGGGCCTGCCGCTCGAAATCCACGAATCGACCTCGACCACCGGCTTCATCGCGATCCTGCGCGGCGGCGGCGACAACGGCCGCACGGTGCTGTTGCGCGGCGACATGGATGCGCTGCCGATGCCCGAGGAGACGGGTCTCGATTTCGCCAGCCAGGTGCCCAATGCGATGCACGCCTGCGGGCATGACAGCCATTGCTCGATGCTGGTCGGCGCCGCCCGCGCGCTTTCCGCCCGCAAGGACAGCCTGCCGGGCACGGTCGTGTTCATGTTCCAGCCCGGCGAGGAAGGCCATCACGGCGCGCGCTTCATGATCGAGGACGGCCTGCTCGACGTCGAGCGTCCCGACAGTGCGTTCGCGCTGCACATCTATCCCAATGCCCGTGCCGGCGCGATCCAGACGCGGCCGGGCGCGCTGCTCGCCTCGACCGACGCGCTCAACTTCACGATCCGTGGTGCCGGCGGGCACGCGGCGATGCCGCATGACGCGATGGACCCGATCCCGGTCGCGGCCGAGATCATCACCGCCTTGTCGGTGTTCATCGCGCGCCAGATCCCGGCAACCGACCCCGCCGTGCTGTCGATCACCAAGATCGAGGCAGGCAGCGCGTACAACATCATCCCCGACGACGTGCAGATGATCGGCACCTTGCGTACCCTGTCGCCCAAGACACGCGACAAGGCGCGCACCGGCCTCAAGCGGATCGCCGAGAACATTGCCGCCGCGCATGGCTGCACGGCAGAGGTGCGGATCGACGACGGCTATCCGGTGACGATGTGCGATCCGCGCGCGGTCGCGTTGCTCAAGGAGATTTCGGAAGACCTCGAGCCCGGCCAGTGGCAGCCGATGCCCGCGCCGATCATGGGCGGCGAGGATTTCAGCTATGTGCTGCGCGAAGTGCCCGGCGCGATGGCGTTCATTGGTGTCGCGCCCGACGGCAGCGACCCGGCGAAGAACCCGCCGCTGCACAATACGAAGATGACGATCGAGGAATCGACGATGGCGAAGGGCATTGCGATGCATTGCGCCTATGCCGAGCGATTCCTGGAGAACGGGTTCGATTGAGGCGGTTGGAGCCGTTCCCGCTGTTCGTCACCCCGGCCTTGAGCCGGGGTCCCGCTTCCTCCCCCGGCAATGCAACAGCGGGACCCCGGATTAGATCCGGGGTGACGGATTAGGGTGAATCCCGTGACTTATCTGCACGCCGACCCAATCCTGATGGCGCGTTGGGCGGAAGCCTGGGCGATCTCGCGCGGCGCGACGATGCCGGTGGCGCGCGATGGCGGCCTCTACATCCATGTCGGCAGCGAAGAGCAGATCGGCCGCTACATCTTCGCCGATCTCGATATCGACGCGATCCGCCCCCTCGCCGCGCAGATCGACCGCCCTCTCCTCTACCTCAAGGTCTGCGCGCTGGCCGACGCCGTCCGCCCGCTGCTCCCGCCCGGCTGGGACATCGCGACACCCGGCTATATGATGACCGCGCCGGTCGCCTGCATGCTCGACCGCCCGGCCAAAATCGATCCCGAATTCGCGCTGGACATGACCTCTGACGGCCCCATCACCTTTGCGCATATCCGCGATGCCGCCGGTGAAGAGGCCGCGCGGGGCAGGATCGTTGCGCTGGACGGCCTCGTCGTATTCGACCGCATCCGCACCGCCGATCGATACCAGCGCCGCGGACTGGGCAGCGCGATCATGTGGGCGCTCGCGCTGGAAGCCGATCGCCAGGGCATTGCCGACGCCATGCTCTGCGCCACGCCTGCCGGCCGCGATCTCTACACCGCACTCGGCTGGTCGCTGCACAGCGACTATACCACCGCGTCGCTGACACGGTAGAAAACACTGTTCTACGGCCGCCCGAATGTGTCAGTGACGCGCAACGATATTGCCGTTGCCGGACGTTCAGCGTGCCGGGACGATAACGGCTCCGACAGGATGAACCCATGACCGCGCCCGCCGACCGAATGCCCGCCCCCACCGGCCCGATCGCCGAACTGACCATCCGGGGTATCATCCTCGGCGGGCTGATCACGATCCTGTTCACCGCGGCGAACGTCTATCTCGGGCTCAAGGTCGGGCTGACCTTCGCGACCTCGATCCCGGCGGCAGTGATCTCGATGGCGATCCTGCGGTTCCTGCCGCGGTCGAACATCGTCGAGAACAACATCGTCCAGACGATCGCCTCGGCCGCGGGGACCTTGTCGGCGATCATCTTCGTGCTGCCCGGGCTGATCCTGGTCGGTTGGTGGCAGGGCTTTCCCTACTGGACCACGGTCGCCGTCTGCGCGATCGGCGGCATATTGGGCGTGATGTTCTCGGTGCCCTTGCGCCGCGCGCTGGTGACGGGCTCGGACCTGCCCTATCCCGAAGGCGTCGCCGCGGCCGAAGTACTCAAGGTCGGCACCAGCACGGACGGCGGCGAAGAAAATGCCCGCGGCCTGCGCATCATCATTATCGGTTCGCTGATCTCGGCAGCCTATCAATTGCTCGCGACGCTCAAGCTGGTCGCGGCCGAGGCGGCGAAGAATTTCCGCATCGGGTCGAGCGCCAGCGGCGTGTCGACCAGCTTCTCGATGGCCCTGATCGGGGTCGGGCACCTGGTCGGCCTGTCGGTCGGTGCGGCGATGTTCCTGGGCATGGTGATCGCCTGGGCCGGGTTGATGCCGTGGCTGACCGGGCATGTCCCGGGCGAGCTCGATGCGGTGGTCGCCGATGTCTTCCGCAACAAGGTGCGTTTCATCGGCGCGGGCACGATCGGCGTCGCGGCGATCTGGACCCTGCTCAAGATCCTTGGCCCGATCGTCGGCGGCATCCGCTCGGCGATGGCTGCCGCCCGCGCCCGCGGCGAGGGGCAAGTGCTCGACCTGACCGAACGCGATTTGCCGATCGGGATCGTCGGCGGCACCGTGCTGGCGATGATGCCGGCGATCGCGGTGCTGCTGTGGCTGTTCTCGGCTGGCGGCCCGGTCGGCGAGCATGCCGTCGCGGTGATCGGCGGCACGGTCATCTATATCGCGGTGATCGGCGTCGTGATCGCCTCGGTCTGCGGTTACATGGCGGGCCTGATCGGCGCGTCGAACAGCCCGGTATCGGGCGTCGGCATCCTCGCCGCGGTCGGTGCCTCCTTGCTGCTGCTCGCCTTTTTCGGGCATGAGACCGATCCGCAGCGGACCAGCGCGCTGATCGCCTATGCCTTGTTCACCACCGCGATCGTGTTTTCGGTCGCGACCATCTCCAACGACAATCTCCAGGACCTCAAGACCGGGCAGTTGGTCGGCGCTACGCCGTGGAAGCAGCAGGTCGCTCTGGTGTTCGGGGTGCTGTTCGGGTCGCTGGTGATCCCGCTCGTGCTCGACATGCTCAAGAACACGTTCGGTTTCGTCGGCATGCCGGGCGCCGGACCCAATGCACTGCAGGCGCCGCAAGCCTCGCTGATCGCGGCGCTGGCGCAGGGCATTCTCGGCTCGGGGATCGACTGGTGGCTGATCGGCACCGGCGCGCTGATCGGCGTAGTGGTGATCGCGCTCGACGAGACCCTGGGCAAGATGGGCAAGATGCGCCTGCCGCCGCTCGGCGTTGGCATGGGCATCTATCTGCCGATGGCGCTGACGCTGTTCATCCCGGTCGGCGCGCTGATCGGTTATTTCTATGACAAATGGACAACAAGCAGCGCGCGGCCCGACTTCGCCGAGCGAATGGGCACGCTGGCCGCAACCGGACTGATCGTCGGCGAGAGCCTGTGGGGCGTGGGCTATGCCGGGTTCGTCGCGGCACGCCAGGGCAAGATTCCGGAGGGGATCACCGGCAAGGGCTATGCCGAATGGTCCGAGCTGGTGGCGCTGGTCGTGTTCTTTGCCGCGATCGCCTTGCTCTACGCGCGCACCAAGCGGATGGCGCGCTAGGCCGGCTTCTCCATCGCGCCGACCAGTTCCTTGATCGGCACGAAGGCGAAGGCGACCGAGCTGTCGGCGACGCCGTAGGGCAGGAACAGGACGTTGCCGTGGCGGATCGCGCCGCATGAATAGACGACGTTGGGGACATAGCCCTCGCGGTCCTGGTTCTTCGCGGCCAATAGCGGTTCGACCAGCCGGCCGATGATCTTGCCCGGATCGTCCTTGTCGAGCAGCACCGCGCCGATCGAATATTTGCGCATCGCGCCGACGCCGTGCGTGAGCAGCAGCCAGCCTTCGTCGAGCTCGATCGGCGGGCCGCAATTGCCGATCTGGACCAGCTCCCACGGATAATGCGGCTCGAGGATGCGGGTGCCTTCCTCCCAATGCGTCAGCCGGTCGGAATCGAGCAGATAGAGATTCTCGCCGTCCTGCCGCCCGATCGCGAGATAGCGGCCGCCGACCTTGCGCGGGAAAAGAGCGATGCCCTTGTTGCGCGCCGCCGGGCCGGTCATCGGCACCAGGTCGAAGGCGCGGAAATCGCGGGTGCGGAGCAGCTCGGACTGGATCTGCGAGCCGTTATAGGCGGTGTAGGTGCCGAGCCATTCGACCTCGCCATCGTCATGGGTGAACTGGACGAGGCGCAAATCCTCCAGCCCCTTGGACTGTGCATCGGTGATCGGGAAGATCACCGTGCCCGACAAGGTGCTGTCGCGATGCCGGTGGACGGTTACCGGGCCCGACGGCACATGCTCCTCGTCGCTGCCATGGACGTCGGCGGCAGTGGCAAACGGCGGCTCGGGGGCGAGCTTGAGCTGGTTGTCGGCGGTGATGATGCCTTCGCGAAAGGCGACCGAGGAGATGTGCCCCTCGCCCACCGCGCGCAGCGACATCAGGATGCGCATCGACCCCTTGGGCATGCCGGTCTGGTCGAAATGCGGCACCGCGCTGGGGTTCATCAGGGCAGCCGCGGCATAGCTATATTCGTGGCAGAAATAGGCGCCGATCAGCTGGCGCTTCTCGTCGCCAATGTCGCGGCCGTCGAGCCCGAGCAGATCCTCGATCTCGTCATAGCGCGTCATGAACACGCGGCGCGTCTGCCAGTGGCGCGCCTCGAAATCCTTGAGCACGATCTCCAGCTCGTCGCGCGTTTCCTGCGGCGACATCGCCATCACTTCGGCGACCAGCCGCTCGGTCCGGCTGGTCCCATGGGCGTTGGGCGACCAGCCGATATGGAACGGCCGCACCACGACGCGCGACGGATCCGAATAGAGCCTGAGATTATGGTGAAAGATTTCGAGCAACGATCATCCCGCTTGCTTCCAGGTTCAAGCGGCGCCGCGTTTCGTTGCTACGCGACGGCGCGTTTCGTCCCTGCCACGGTTCCGGCGGCTTTTCCAAGTGCGGAAATGGCGCAGCTGGCCAATTGCAGTGCCAAAATCGACTCGGCGCCCTGATTCCGGTTCAGTCCGTTGGGCATCAGCCCGTCGAAACAGCCGCCGTCCTGCGCGGTCGCGAGCGGCAGATCGAGGTCGTTCTGACCCAGATACCAGCGATAGGCCCGGTTCGCCTCGTCGATCCAGCGCGCGTCGCCGGTCGCCTTATAGGCAGCGGCACAGGCATCGATCGTCGCCTGCGCTTCGAGCGGCTGCTGGTCGAACGGCAGCGGATCTTCGTACGCACGGCCAAAGCTCTCGGTCCCGATCGCGCGGAAGCGCCCCTCGGGACTGGTCTGCTGCGCGACGATCCAGTCGAGCGTGACGAGGCCCTGTTCGATCAGCGCCTGGCGTTCGAGCGCCATGCCGGCGCGGATCATCGCTTCGGGCAAGCGGGCATTGTCATACGCCAGCACGATCTCGAACCATTCCCATTCGGGCCGCCGCGCTTCCTCGAGCAAGTCGACGAGGTCGGTCGAGAAACGGTCGAGGATGGTCTTCGACAGGCTGTGTCCGGGATGCGCGCTGAGCATCGCGGCAGCACCGAGCATCGCGAAGGCCTGCGATCGCGGGCTGTTGAGCTCGAACGCGATCCCGGCGGTCTCGTCGAACAGGCGCGAGGCCCAGTCGCGATGCTTGGCGAGCGTCGCGCGCTTGGCAGTGACGCCCAATGCCCAGATCGTCCGGCCGTTCGAATCCTCCGACCCCATGTCCTCGCACCAGGTCCGGTCGAAATTCATGAAGTTGCGGAAGCGGCGCTTGTCGGGGTTCCAGGCATATTGGATGAACGCCGCATAGGTCGTCATCCACTTGTCGCGCACCGCTTCGTCGAGATCGTCGATCGCGGTCATCAGCATCAGCGCGCGGACATTGTCGTCGATGCAATAGCCGTGGCGGAAATCGGGGACCGACAGGATGGCATGCTGGAACATGCCGGTCGCGTCGCTCATCCGTTCCACCGCGGCGATGCTGGGCTGAAGCGGGGTCAGCGGGGTGCTGATCTTGATCCGGCGCGGCGCGGCGGCGACGATCGCGTCGACACCCGCCATCCCGGCTTCGGCGAGGCGCGGCCAGATCATCGTGCGGCCGCGCGCATAGGCACGCTGCATCAGCTCGGTGCGCTCGGCATCGTCGTGGAGCAGCCGCGAAATCTCGCGGGCAAAACCATCGACATCGCCGAAATCGACGATCACGCCGTGATTGTCGGCCAGAATCTCGGTCGCATGGATGTACGGGGTCGACACCACCGCCTTGCCGACGCCAACCGCATAGCTGAGCGTGCCCGAGGTGATCTGCGCGGGATTGGTATAGGGCGTGACGTAGAGATCGGTCGCCTGGAGGTAATCGAGCAGCTCGTCATGCTCGAGGAAGCCGTCGATGAAGCGGACATGGTCGGCGACGCCCTTCTCGGCGGCGAGCGCCTTCAGCCGATCGCGATACGCCTCGCCCTCATGCGCGACGAGATTGGGGTGCGTCGCGCCGAGCACGACGTAAAGCGCGTCCGGGTTGGAGGCGACGACCTGCGGCATGGCGGAAATGACACTCTCGATCCCCTTGTTGGGCGCGAGCAGCCCGAAGGTCAGCAGGACCTTGCGGCCTTCCCAGCCGAAGCGCGGCTTGAGGCTGTCGGCCTCGACCAGCGGCCGGTCGGGCACGCCGTGCGGGATCATCATGATCGCGCGGGGATTGGCGCCATAGACGCGCTCGAGGATCTCGCGGCCGATATCGGCCATCACGATCACCTTGGCGGCGCGCTTCAGGATTCCCTCCATCACACGGCGCTGATCGTCATTGGGGGTTTCGAGGATCGTGTGGAGCGTGACGATCACCGGGATCGTCAGCCGATCGAGCAAGGCCAGCAGATGCTCGCCTGCGCGACCGCCATAGATGCCATATTCGTGCTGCACCCACACCGCCTGCGCCCCGCTCGCCTCGATCGCACGCGCGGTCGAGAGATAGGCGATACGGTCTTCCTGCACGATCGAACCGGTCACTTCGGGCGGATAGGCATAGCCTTCCGCGCGATCGTCCATCGCATAGACGTCGACCTGGATGTCGGGAAAGCGATGCTTCAGCGCGAGATAGGTATCGGTAGTATATGTCGCGATGCCGCATTGGCGCGGCAGGAAATTACCGATCAGGGCCACGTGCTTGGTACGCGGCAATTCGGGCAACGATATCATTTCGGCCCTTTCTCAGGGGTTTTTGGGGCGAATGCGCCCGACTCGTGCCTCCCTGAACGGCTCGACACAGATATGGTTGCGCCTTTGCTGCAATGCAACAAAGGAATCGCGCTGACTTGTGTTAGGAAAAGGCGGGTCAGCCGCGCCCGCGATAGGGAGGCACACCCTGGTCGGGCAGCCAGAGGCCCTCGGGTACCGCTCCAGATTGCCAGAACACGTCGATCGGGATGCCGCCGCGCGGATACCAATAGCCGCCGATCCTGAGCCATTGCGGCCGCATCTCGGCGAACAGCCGCTCACCGATCCCGACCGTGCAATCCTCGTGGAAGGCGGCGTGGTTGCGGAAGCTGCTCAGGAACAATTTGAGCGACTTGGATTCGACGATCAGCTCGGCCGGGACATAGTCGATCACCAGATGCGCGAAATCGGGCTGGCCGGTCACCGGGCAGAGCGAGGTGAATTCGGGCGCGGTGAAGCGGACCAGATAGGGCCGGCCGATGCGCGGATTGGGGACATAGTCGAGCACCGCTTCTTGCGGCGATGCGGGGAGCGTGCTGGTCTGGCCTAGGTGCTTCGGGATCATGCGAGCGATATAGGCGCCCGCATTCCCATCGTCACCCCGGGCCTGGCCCGGGGTCCCGCTACTTCCCGCGTTGGTAAAGCGGGCCCCCGGCTCAAGCCCGGGGTGACGAATTTGACGATGGCGCCTAGCCTCAACAGCCGCACCGGGTTACAAAGCCTGCAGCCGTCCTTTCCTCCCCAGGCGTTTGGCTTTGACCACGAGTAGAGGAGTGACGAATCATGGACGCGCTGGTGACCACCGACTGGCTGGCGAACGAATTGGGGGCGACCGACCTGCGCGTGGTCGATGCGACCTATTTCGGCACCGTACCCGGCGGTCCCGATGGCGATCCCGCCGCGGACTATGAGAAAGCGCATATTCCCGGCGCGGTGTTCTTCGACATTGCCGAGATTTCGGACCTGGCCAGCCCGCTGCCGACGATGCTGCCCCCGCCCGAGAAATTCGCCAGCCGGATGCAGTCGCTGGGGCTCGGCGACGGCAGCCGCATCGTGCTCTACGACAATTCGCATTATCACACCGCGGCGCGCGCCTGGTGGATGCTGCGCGTATTCGGCGCGCATGACGTCGCGATCCTCGATGGCGGCTTCGCCAAATGGCAGGCCGAGGGGCGCCCGGTGGAAAGCGGCAGGCCTGCACACCGCCACCGCCACTTCACCGTCTGGGCCGATGACAGCCAGGTCCGCAACCTTGCGCAGATGAAGGCCAATGTGGAGAGCGGTGCCGAACAGGTGCTCGACGCGCGGTCGACGGCGCGCTTCACTGGCGAGGAGCCCGATCCGCGTCCGGCAACGCACGCCGGGCATATCCCGGGGTCGAAGAACCTGCCCTACAAGCAATTGTTCAACCCGGACGGTACCTGGAAGACCGGCGATGCGCTGCGGGCAGAGTTCGAGGGCGCCGGTATCGACCTGTCGAAGCCGCTGGTGACGACCTGCGGGTCGGGGATCACCGCGTCGGTATTGCTGTTCGGCGCGCATCTGCTCGGCAACGAAGCGGCGCTTTATGACGGCAGCTGGTCCGAATGGGGCGCCGATCGCGACACGCCCAAGGCGATGGGCGAGGCGTGAGCTAAACTCCCCTCCCGTAGGGCTGGGGGAGGGTTTGTCGCCCAATCACCGACGCCGGCTGTTTGTCGACACGCCCTCCCCTAACCCCCTCCCGCGAGCGGGAGGGGAATTGCTTGTCGAACCGGTCACAGCCTCCTAGCAACGGCAGATGGCCGGCGATGACAAGGACAGCCCAACCACCCGCGTGATCACCGCGGGGCGGCGCAAGGAATGGACGCAGGGGATCGTCAATCCGCCGGTCTGGCGCGCCTCGACGATCCTCTACGATTCGGTCGAGCAGCTGCGCGAGACGGGCAAGCGCGACACCCATCACAAACTCTATTACGGCCGTCGCGGCACGCCGACGCAATGGGCGCTGGCCGATGCGCTGACCGAGCTCGAGCCCGGCGCCGAGGGGACGTTCCTCTATTGCTCGGGCGTGGCAGCGGTCACCGCGGCGATCCTGTCGGTGGTGGGGCCGGGCGACGAATTGCTGCTGGTCGATTCGGCTTATGACCCGACGACGAACTTCGCCGCCGGCTTCCTGAAGAAGATCGGCGTCGTCACGCGCCATTACGATCCGCTGATCGGGGCCGGCATCGCCGAGCTGATCACCGACCGGACCAAAGCGATCCTGCTCGAAAGCCCGGGCAGCCTGACCTTCGAGGTGCAGGACATCCCGGCGATCGTCGCTGCCGCCAAGGCGCGCGGGGTGACGACGATCCTCGACAATACCTGGGCGACGCCATTGCTGTTCCCGGCGATCGAGAAGGGTATCGACCTGACCGTGCTCGCCTGCACCAAATACGTCGTCGGGCATTCGGACGTGATGCTCGGCTCGGTCACCGCCGCGCCCGGCCATTTCGCGAAATTGCGCAATTTGAGCTTCCAGCTCGGCCAGGTCGCGAGCCCCGACGATTGCTGGCTCGGCTCGCGCGGGCTGAGGACGATGGCGGTGCGGCTGAAGCAGCACGAGGCCAGCGCGCTGCAGATCGCGCATTGGCTCGCCGAGCGGCCGGAGGTCGCGACCGTGCTTCACCCCGCCCTCCCGTCCTGTCCCGGCCACGAATATTTCGTCCGCGACTTCAAGGGATCGTCGGGCCTGTTCTCGTTCGCGCTCAGGAGCGCCGACGAAGCAAGCCGTGCGGTGTTCGTCGATGCCCTGCGGCTGTTCGGGATCGGCTTTTCCTGGGGCGGCTATGAAAGCCTCGTCGTCCCCGCCGATCCCAGGCGCGTGCTCGGCGTGCCCGATCATGGCGGCGCCCTGGTCCGGCTGCAGGTCGGGCTGGAGGATCCGGGCGACCTGATCGCCGACCTCGACCAGGCATTTGCCGCTTACCGCGCGGCGCGGGGATGAACGGCGCGCTCGCCTGGCTCCGTGCCCAGGGGATCGCGATCCCCGAAGGCGCGCAGGCGATCGAGACCGCGATCATTGCCGCGCTGATCGCCGGCGCGCTGGCGATCGGGTTCTTCGCCGGGCGCTGGCTCGGTCCGGCCGCCGAGGAATTGTGGAAGCGCCGGCTCGGCCATCATGCCGAGGCGCTCGGCAAGCGCGTGCCCTCGATCCTGCGCCATGGCGTCGCGGCCCTGCTGATCGCGATCCTGCAGGCCGCGCTCGACGCATCCGGCCTGCTGCCGCCACTCGCAGCGGCGTTGATCGGCTTCTTCCTTGGGGCTGCGACCGCACGCATGACGGTGCAGGTGCTGCGCGGGCTCAATCTGCCGAGCTGGATGGCCTGGGCAGTGGCATTGTTCCTGTTCGTCGCGATCTTCAGCCACGCGGTCGGCGGGTTCGCGACGCTCAAGGGGACGCTCGATTCGATCGGCTTCGACGTCGGCAGCAAGCGCTTCTCGCTGTTCTGGCTGATCGTCGTGCTGGTCACCGTGGTCGGACTGTTCGCCGGGATCAGGCTTGCCAACCGGCTGGTCGGCCAATCGATCGTCTCGGCGAACGGGCTCGACCCGACGCAGAAACTGCTGGCGCAGAAGCTTGCCGGCATCGCCATCGTGATCGCCGCCTTCTTCCTCGGCATCGACCTGCTCGACATCGACCTCACCACGTTCGCGGTGTTCTCGGGCGCGTTCGGTCTCGCGATCGGGTTCGGCCTGCAGAAGACGATCGGCAATCTGATCGCGGGGATCATCCTGTTGATGGACCGTTCGATCAAGCCGGGCGACGTGATCGTGGTCGGCGACAAGGATGTCGGCTGGGTCAACAAGATCGGGGTGCGCGCGGTCAGCGTCATCACCCGCGACGGCAAGGAACATCTGATCCCGAACGAGGACCTGATGACCAAGCCGGTCGAGAACTGGTCCTATACCGACCGCAATGTCCGCGTCCGCATCCCGGTGACGGTCGCCTATGATTGCGACCTCAAGCTCGCCCAGGAACTGATGCTGCGCGCCGCCGCTGAAAGCCCGCGCGTGCTCGACAGCCCCAGGTCCAACGTCTGGCTCACCAAATTCGGCGAGATCGGGGTCGAACACGAGATATTGGTGTGGATCAACGATCCCGAAAGCGGCGTCGGCAATGTGCGGTCGGACGTGCTCAACCGTCTGTGGGTGCTGTTTCGTGACAACCACATCACCCTTCCCTATCCGCGCCGCGACGTCAGGATGGTGTGACTCGCCACTGTTGCATTCGCGCAACATCATTACCCGGATTGACCCGCATAAAGATCAAATAGTGTTGTGCACCGCAGCGAAACCAGCCACTCTCCCTCGTGAGTGTCCGGCTCAACGGCCCGATCGGCATTGCCGATACAGAGGCTGGACCGGCACCGCAGGCGGGACGAACGCACTTTTCGCTTCGAAAGGAAGATAATGCGCTTGTCTCACATCAGCCTTGGCGCGCT
>OUNM010920375.1_pt1 | contig 27868 bp, 25 predicted proteins | sample 1769961 | NCBI WGS metagenome assembly OUNM01 (sample SAMEA3914820, study PRJEB12502) | metagenome | biome: forest; material: soil | place: USA | collected 2012-03-12 | depth 0.3 m | reverse complement strand
GTTCGAGGTCATCTTGTCGAGGCTGTTGACGTTCGCTTCCTGACCGAAAACGAAGTCGCCGCCGACTTTCGGGCATTTGAAAGGAGCGGCGGCGAGGGGCGCTGTAGCAAGAGTCAAACCGGCAAGTAACGTGGCCGAAGTCAAGAATTGGCGTCGCATTCTTCCATCTCCTCCAATGGCGGCGTGCCTTAGGTCGGGCAACTGTGGGCGAGGGGCAGGGGTGAGGTCAAGCGGCGGGAAGCATTTAGTTCCATTTGGAAGCAGACAGCGTGCCAGACAAAGGGAAGGCCTGTCTTGAACGAGGTTGACATGCGGGCTTGCCGGTTGGAGCCTGCGGCGCCGCAACGATGCATGGAGCGAAAATGACCGCCGCCAGCCTGCCGATCACCGGATACCTCGATCGTTTCTCGCATCGGCCCGGTGAAAGCTTCGCCGCCTATGTGAGCATGGCGAAGGCTGGTTCTTATCAGGCTAAGCTGGTGCGGGTGATCAGCGGCGATCCCAATCCGAACGGACCGGGCCTGCGCTTCGAAGACCTTGCGGCTCGATTTGCGCAGGCGTTCGAAGGCGGCCCGCAGGAGACCCGGCTTGGCTCTTATGGTCTCATCGAAAATGGCCCGGTGCGCAATTCGCAGGCAGCCTGCACCTGGACCGCGCTCGCGCAGGCCGGAATCCTTGATAAGCCGATGGTCGTGCTCTCCGAAGAGGGAGGCGGGGTCTCGATCACGCTTGCGATGGCTCCGGACGGCGTGGAAATCGTTGTCCATGGCCCTTCAGTCTCATTCAGGCTGTCTACCAGCGCCCCGCTGCGCGCCGGCCTCTGGTGCCGCCTCTGGGCGAGCATCGATCCGGCGACCGGAAAGGTCATTGTCGGCCAGCAGCCGCTTGACGGCGGCAAGCCGGCGGTCGTGCAGGGCGAATTAGCTGGCGTCACTCTTCCTTCCGCAGCGGTCGTGATGATCGGCGCGGAGGACGTCGCCAAACCGCGCCGTCATTTTACCGGCAAGATCGAAGACCCGGCGATCCTGAACGGCTCGGCTGAAATCTGGTCTGATCCGCTCGCCAGTCTCGATACGCTGAAATCAAAATTATTAGCCGGCTTTGATTTTGCGGCCGGGATGGGCACGCAAGCGATCAGCGATGTCGGCCCGCAGGCCTGTCACGGAAAACTCGTCAATTTTCCGAACCGCGCCATGGTCGGAACGCGCTGGAGCGGCGATGAGCATTGCTGGCGTCACGCGCCCCGGGATTACGCCGCGATCCATTTCCACGACGACGATCTAGACGATTGTCGCTGGAAGGAGAGCTTTTCGTGGCAAGTGCCAGACGATTTGAGGAGCGGCGCCTACGCCTTCCACCTCACTTGCACCGAAGGCGAGGACTGGCTGCCGTTTTATGTGCTGCCGAAGCGCGAGGGACCTTTTGCACCAGTCGTCTTCCTCGCCTCAACATTCACCTATCAGGCTTACGCCAACCATGCGCGTGGCAATGCGGATGCGGCTTACAAGGCGCGGGCAAGGGAATGGGGCGCTTATCCGAACAACCCGGACGATCATCCGGATTTCGCCTATTCGACCTATAACCGGCACCGAGACGATACCGGTGTCTCGATCACCACGCGTCGCCGGCCAATCCTCACGATGCGGCCGGGCTTTCTCACTTTCAATGACGCGAAAGGCTCAGGCCTCCGGCATTATCCGGCCGATACGCATTTGCTCGCCTGGCTTGAAGAGAAGCAGATCGCCTTCGATATCGTCACCGATGAAGATCTCGACGATGAGGGTGTCGATCTCATCAAGCCCTACAAGGTGCTGCTCACCGGCTCACACCCCGAATATCACACGCCTGGTACGCTCGATGCGCTGGAGGCCTATACGCGGGCCGGGCCGGGGCGGCTGGTTTATCTTGGCGGCAACGGTTTCTATTGGCGCATCGCGCGCGACAAGGCCGTGCCGCATCTCTTCGAACTGCGCCGCGCTGAAGGTGGCATCCGCGCCTGGGAGGCGCAGCCAGGCGAATATTATCACCAGATCGACGGTGGCCTAGGCGGCCTGTGGCGGCGCAATCGCCGCCCGCCACAGAAGCTGGCGGGTGTGGGGTTCTCTGGGCAGGGGCTTTTCGAGGGCACGCATTATCGCCTGATGCCTGCGGCTCGCGAGCCGGAACATGCCTGGGTCTTCGATGGCATCGAAGGTGAAACGATTGGTGACTACGGCCTTTCCGGCGGCGGTGCGGCTGGTTTCGAACTCGATCGCGCTGACGTAGCTCTTGGTACGCCTCACAACACGGTCATTCTCGCCCGCTCGGAAGAGCCGCCGGCCTCCTTTGTGACCGTGCCGGAGGAATTGCTTTCGCACCTGCGGACCGTGACTGGTGAAGAGCCAGATGAATTGAAACGCGCCGAAATCGTCTATTTTGATACGGCTTCCGGCGGTGCGGTCTTCGCGGTCGGCTCCATCACCTTCTGCGGCAGTCTCTGGCGCAATGGTTTCGAGGGGCCGGTTTCGCAGATGCTGGAGAATGTCGTGCGCCGCTTCGCGACCTGAACGCGAGGCGTCTGACAGGCGTATCGCCTCTTTCAGCGCGTATCTTGTGGCATCAATTACTTGCGATAAAGTCGGGCTCCGGAGATAGTCATGGCGCTGCCAGATCAGGAGCCGGCTTTATACGTCAGCGCGCTACGCTGGCTCAGCAAAGCCTTCATCATGCTCGCTTTCCTGCCGCCCTTCTACGGGGCCTTTCTCAATTGGACGATGTACTGGGATGGCCACTGGGATCAATTTAAGCTGCACGAGGTCGCCTTCTGCATTGGCGGAACCGTTCTGCTGACGCTGCTTGCGATTTTGGTGCGCCCGAAGGTTGCTTATGCGCCCGTGAAGAGGCGGCGCAGGAAGAAAGCTGAAACAGAGGAAGCCGGATCGCCGGAGAATGATCCTCCGGTTCTGGTCGGCTATCTCATTCTGATCGTGGCTGTGGCGGGCTTTGCCGTGATGATCGCCTGCGGAGCGCCATCGATGGCCATTTCGTCGTTCTGTGACTTCGGCCTCGCGCCGGCCTCTTCGCGCGCTTACTACTGCCGCCGGCACTATAACAACGACATTTCTAAAATGCTGGGCCTAGTCGGGTTTGGCGGCATGGTCGGTGCCTTCGGCGTTCTTTATCTTGCCCGCGCAATCGCGGAGCGTCGATCCTGACTACACCCGCGAAAGGAGCGCGGCGAAGCCGCCGCCCCCTAAACCTCATCAGCTCGATTTAGAAGCCAGTGCCCATCGTCAGATAGATCGTGACGGGCCTGAATCTCGGCAGTTCCGGCGGCAGAGTGATCTGCTTCCGCTCACTCGGCCGCAACTCGGGCGACACTTTCGACTGTGCACGAAAATCGAGATTTTCTAGCGCGGGACGCGCACGCACGAATTCGAGCGCGCCGGCGCTCTCAGAATTCTCGGCGAAGGCCGGCGCAATGGAACAGGCGATCACAGAAGCGGCGGCAAACATTTTCAAAGACGGATTTTTCATAAGACCCCTGTCAGATTTTTGGTTTTTCCAGGCGCTTTGCCTTCAAATTCTGAGGTGGTCTTAGTCGGTTGCAAATTAAGCAACGGGTTTCGAACTATATAAAAAATGACATATCGGCCCGAATGCATCGGCCTTCCGCAAAGAGCGTGCAATATCATGAACGTGGTTGCGCGGCAGAGATTTGAAAGTCTCACAACCTGAGTAACGACCGTTAACAGGTCATAAGCCGTTAACTCTGAAACAGCAGTGGGCGGCAGGAAAGTTTGAAAGCTCAGGGCGCCATTCGGCCTTCACATCCACATCATCGCGCTCCATCATGGTCTGACCAATTTCCCTACGGAGCCTGCCATGACCGCCGTCATCAAATCCTTGTCCTCCACCGAAGCCGAAGCGCGCGAGTGGGAACTACGCTGTGATATGGCGGCGGTATTCCGCATCAGCGCGCGTCACAATTGGAACGAGCAGATCGGCAACCACAATTCGCTGATGCTGCCGCAGCAGCGGCCGGATGATCCGCCGCTCTTCATGATCAATCCGCGCGGCTGGCGTTTCGAAGAACTGACCGCCTCGAACCTGATCGTCTGCGATCTCGACGGCAAGGTCGTCAGCGGCAAGGGCGAGTTGCGAAAGGTCGCCTTCCACATTCATGCCCGCATCCATCTGCGCAATCCGGCGGCTGCCTGCGTGATGCATGTGCATCCGCAGTACCTGACGGCTATTTCCATGCTTGAGAAGCCGGAATTCTCACTCTCGCACCACAACAATCTATTGCTGAACGATCGCGTGGTGGTGGACGATCACGGCGACGAGCCGGTGCATGACAATCACGAAGGCGACCGCATCGCCGATCTGATGGGTGACAAGTCGATCATGATCATGGCGAGCCACGGGGTGACGGTCGTTGGTCCGACTGTACACGACGCTTTCGACGAACTCTTCATCGCCGAGCGCACCGCCATGTATCAGGTGACCGCCATGTCGACCGGCCAGAAGCTCAGGCAATTGCCGGAACGTCTGCGTCGCCGCCACAACGGAGCATGGGGCGAGAAGATCGACGCACGCATGCATCTCGACGCCTGGCGTCGCATTCTGGACAAGGAAGAGCCGGACTACGCTTCCTGAAGCGTCAGCGCCGCCCACCCGGGCCTGTTCGACCTCCCGGACCGCCGGGAGTGCCTGAGCCGCCCGGGCTTCCAGGTACGCCGGGAGCACCATAGCCACTTGGTCCGTTGCCAGGGTCGAAACCGCCGGATGGGGCGCCTCCCGGCGATTGCCCGCCGGGGCGGTTTCCGCCTGGGCCGGCCGGCGCACTCGGATCAAGTCCGCGCATGCCGCTGTCGCCGGAAGCCGGGTTGCGTTCCGGCATCGGCCGGCTTGAATCGATATGGACCTGGCCGCCTTGCCCCATCGTGGCGCCGATGATCCGCCGCTCGCCAGCAGGACTCCGGGAGCCGGGGCTGACGACTCCGCCTGAAACCTGCAGGCCCGAGCCGAGGCGCAAGCCGTTTCCGCTCTGCACCACATAGGCTTCGATCGAGAGGCGGCGAACCGCGCCGCCGAATGCCAGCCGCTCAGCTTCGCTCGTCTGGACCTGGAACGTCTCGCCGATGAGATTTCCCGAAACGATGGCGCGCTGGCCAAGGATCGCAGCCGGAGCGCCAGAAAGCGCAAGGCCGCCGATCATCAACTGACCATTCGCGCTGCGCGTCACCGGGCCAGCGACGGAAAGAGCGCCGACCGGCCGCAACTCAATGAGGCTTGGTACGACAGCGCCATCTCCACGGCGCAATCCGCTGACCGCCACCCGGTCGCCGACCTCCCATCCGTGGTTGACGGGCACACCGAAACTCACCGTTTGTCCCATGACGCGCAATTCCTGCGGGGTCGCGCGCTCGACGACGCCGACGACCTCGCTCGTCACGTCGATACGCGTGGTCGAGAGTCCACTATTCGGTCCCAGAGCGACCACGCGGACGACATGGCCGCGCTTCAGTTCGGCGATCGTAGCCGGCCGACCGTCGATCCGCACAGCCACGTCCTGCGGATAGGAGATGCGCAGGCCGTTCACGATGATGCTGCCGAAATCCTGGATGGTGCCGATCACGCCGGTGCCGCCGATACCGCGATCGGATTTCCGCTCCGGATCGGCGGGCGAAACGCCGGTGCCGCCGATGCCGCGATCCTTCGGCGTCTTCGGCGCCGCGAGCGCGCCCCCGGTCAGCGAGGCGGCGAGCGCCAGGAGGAAACCGGTGACACGCCGCCGGTCCGGGAAGCGCTGCGGCATCAGGATTTGGTATCCGTCGGCTCCGCGTTGGGCGGCGGGTCCGGGGTTTCGGCAGTATCCTTGGGTTTCTCTTCCTCGGCATAGATATAAATGCCGAAATTCCAGCGCCAGTCGCCGCCGCCATCCGTGTCCGCTACCTCATGGGCTTCGCGGTTCGCCTGTTGCAACGCCTCCATGGCGATTTCGCGGGCGCGTTTTTCCAGTTGCCTGGCCACATCAGGCGAAAGCCCGTCGTAATGCACCGCCCGCTCCAGGAATCGCGGTCCCTCGCCGACGACGTTGGAGACCGATGCCGAGATATGATCGTGGAGATTACGGCCGAAATAATAAAGCTGCTGGTCGCTGCCCCTGTCCGGCATGAAGCCCGCTTCCGCCAGCACGACGCGATCTTGCGCGTCGGTGGTCACCAGCCTGCGGTCAAGCCATTCGTCCAGCACGGCACGGGGCCGGACGTCGCGGGTCACCGAGGCGACGAGGCTTTCGAATGACGGTCCGGGCCCATCGCTCAGGCGCGGTAGCGGCAAGGGCTTGCCTTCGGCGTCGGTAAAGTCAGGGCTCGCCAGCCAGCGCGCCATGATCAGGCTAGTGCGTGAGATCGCCGCCGGCACGTCGCTGATCGGCGCACCAGCGCCACGCAATCGGCGCACCTCCTTGCGGTGTATGCCGGTCAGCAGGCTGACGCGGCTATCCGTCTGCTCCTTGCTCGGCAGCCCGAAATCATATTCCGCGACATTGACGTAGATTTCGCGCAGCAGGTCCATCAGCGCCGGGAAGGTCAGCCCGCTGAGGATGAAAAGACGGACGAGGGGCCGCAGCAGGCGCGCCACCGGGGCCTGAAGGCGTGCCGCATCAGGCCTGGCGGTAGCGGGCTCATCGGACATGGCGCGAATATAATCCGTTCTTCGTGGGATACAATCCCACATCTTTGGTATGCGCGGGGCGCAAGGCTCAAAACGCCGTGAGCTATTGACGTGGGTAAATTTCCCACATATTGATCTCCGCCACACTCAAGGAGTTTCGCCGTGGCTCAATTCGCCCGAACCTTGCCGGAGATCCGGCGCCAACTTGTCCGCTTCCCACGCGTCGCGCCATCGCGGGGTCCAGTTTGGCGACTGCTGCTCGTCGTCGGGATTTTCTCAGCGTTCCTGGCCGCAATGACGCTTGCTCCGGCTCGCTCCAGCGCATCGGGCCGTCTGGAACCGAAGGCGGATGCGGTCATCCAGCTGGCGGCATTGCCGCCCGCCTGATCGCACGATCTTCGCCCGCGCTTCCCCTCATCCGGATGGTCGACATGAGCAACATCTTTACCGAGACTGAAGGGGCCGCCGCGGGTGGCGATCTGATCGATATCGTCGTCGTCAACTGGAATGCCGGGCGGCAGCTTCATGCCTGCCTGCAATCGATCGGCGAGCATGCGCCGTTGAGGGAGACGCATGTCATCATCGTGGACAACGCTTCGAGTGACGGCTCGACCATTTTGCCCGATGGGCCGAACCTGTCGCTCTCCATGGTGCTCAACCGGCGTAATCGCGGCTTTGGTGCGGCTTGCAACCAAGGCAGCCGAGCAGGGCAGGCGCCATTCATCCTGTTTCTCAACCCCGATGCCAGGCTGACGGCTGGTTGCATCGAAAGGCTGATCGGCCAGTTTCTCGCTGACGATTTGCCGGAGGTTGGCGTTGTCGGTCCACGTCTGATCGACGAGGGCGGCAAGCTTTCACGGCATTGCGCCCGCGTGCCTCGGGCCCGCGATATGCTCGGCCAGGTGATCGGTCTCGACAGGCTGTTCCCGAAGCTGTTTCGCCCGCATTTCATGACCGACTGGGAGCATCGGCAGACGCGGGATGTTGGCCAGGTGATGGGAGCGGCGTTGATGATCCGCCGCGACGTTTTCGAGCGCCTGAACGGCTTCGACGAGCGCTTCTTCATGTATTTTGAAGATCTCGACCTCTGCGTCCGCGCAGCGCGAGACAATTTCAGGGTCGTCTACTGCGCGGAGGCGGCGGCCGTTCATGTCGGCGGCGTCTCCAGTGAGCAGGCGCGAGACCGCAGATTGTCCCGGTTTCAGACCAGCCTGGTCTCCTATGCCTTCAAGCATCACGGTCTCGGCGTGGCCTCGCTCGCGGCGGCCGGAATTCTCTTCATCCAGCTGCCGGTCCGCTTCATCGCCGCGCTCCGGCCATCCGGCGCGAGCCGCCCTTCCGATGTTGTCAAAGGAGCATTCCAATTTCTATCCACGCTCTTTCACTCGACCCGGCGCCGGCTGCTTACCGGCACGGCGCGATCGGTTCCCGAGCCGCAGACCGCGGCAAGCCGACGGGATTCCTCCGCAGGCATCACGAACTGAACGGCGATGCCGCCAGCGGGTTCTCTCATCGACATCCTGGGCAACGCTTTCCGTCGATAGCGGCCGGCGTCGTCGTCTATCGCTGCGATAACGCAAGCCTCATGCAGCTCGTAGCAGAGCTCGAGAGAGCTTGCGCTCGCGTCTACATTTTTGCCAATTCCGCACTCGATGCCGACCTGCGTGCCGGGTTTGAAGCGCCGGGACGACGGATTGCGATCATAGATTCGCCAGGAAATGTCGGCGTGGGCCTCGCGCTAAATCGGTTGGTCGAGCGGGCTGAAGCGGATCAGTTTTCGCAGATTGTCCTATTCGATCAGGATTCGCGCCTGGTTCAGGATGTGATCGCGACGCTGGTCGTCACCTGGCGCGCCCTCTCGGCCGCCGGCGCGAAACCCGCGGCGGTTGGCCCACGCATGGCCGCCCCGCGCAACGAGGGCAATCGATACAGGGTGCCGCGGATATTCCGCAAAACGATGGCCTGCTCGATCGCCAATGCTCTCTCGGTATGGTTCCTGCCAACCTCGGGCACGCTGATCGATATCGCAGCATTCAAGGCGGTGGGCGGCTTCAGGTCGGATTATTTTATCGACGGCATCGATCTCGAATGGTGCTTTCGTGCCTGGTCCGCAGGCTATTCATGCTGGTTGAGCACCGGCTCGCTGATCCTCCACAAGGTTGGAGCGGGTACGGTGAAACTCTCGCCTTTTGGCGGCCAGACGCCCGACCAGCCAGATTTCCGCATGGCGACCTATGTCCGCAACACGATCTACGGTTTCCATCTCAGGCATATTCCAGTGCTGTGGAAACTGAAGCAGGCCCTCTACCTCCCTCTTCAGATTGCCGCGACTTGGAGTGCCCGCCGCTTCAATCCAGGCTACCTGCGCTGCCTCACATGTGCGGCCCTGTCAGGCTGGCGCGGCAGCCTCGGCGGCCCGGACAGCCTGCCGGGCATCGGCGATTGGCAAGGCGGGTTGCCGGAAAGACGCGCGCCCGAGCATCGCGAAGGAGGCTTATGATGGATATGGGGGGCTGTTCCACAAAATCCGCCAATCTCGCCACCTATGCGGGCGGCAGATTCCAACCCGATCGCCTGCGGGCGGTCGAGATGGAACTCGATATCGTGAAAATAGAAAATACGGAGCTGATCAAACGGCTGAGCGCCATCGAAGCCAGCCCGTTCTGGCGTGCGAGCCTGCCGTTTCGCGCGTTGTTGAGCCGCCATCCACGTGTCCGTCGGCTCCTGCGCTCCGCGGCAGCCTCGCTCTATCGTCTGGCAAAGCCGCTTCTTCGCATTGCCCGCCTTCAGGGAAGGCGCACGCAGGCGCACAGCTACGCTCAATGGATTTTGCAGAACGATACCTTGAGCAAAACCGACCGCAAAGCGATCGGCGGCAAGATTCGCACGATGGGCTACAAGCCGGTAATTTCGATCGTCATGCCGGTCTACAACACGCGCGAAAAGCATCTTCGCGAAGCGATTTCCTCAGTCCTCGGCCAGCTTTATCCATATTGGGAACTCTGTATCGCCGACGATTGCTCGACGGAGCCGCATGTCAAATACGTCCTAGAGGAGATCGCAAGCGATCCGCGGATCAGGATCGTGAACCGGCCGATCAACGGCAATATCTCGGCAGCAAGCAACAGCGCGCTCGCCGAAGCACGGGGTGAATTTATCGCGCTGATGGATCATGACGACATTCTGCCGGAGAAGGCGCTTTTCGAAATCGCCGCTGAACTGAATCTCCATTCCAAGGCTGATGTCATCTATTCCGACGAGGACCGCATCGACGATGCCGGCCGGCGATCCGATCCCTATTTCAAGTCCGACTGGAATCCCGAGCTTATGCTCGGCCATAACATGATCAGCCACCTCGGCGTTTACAGACGCACGCTGATCGAGCGGATCGGTGGATTCCGTGAAGGTTACGAAGGCAGCCAGGACTATGATTTGGCGCTGCGGGCAATCGATGCCACCCGGCCGGAGCTTGTCAGGCATATACCGGCTATTCTCTATCACTGGCGCCGGCAGGATGGACGGGGCTCCTTCTCCGATCGGCAGCTTGCCCGTTGCAGCGTCGCCGCGAGGCGCGCGATCGCCGATCATCTCGAACGCCGGAACCTGACCGGCCGCGTCGTGCCACATCCTCTCATGCCGACATGGCATCAGGTGGCCTACGATCTGCCCGAGCCTCTGCCGCTGGTCTCGATCATCATACCGACGCGCGATCGAGCCGATCTGCTGCGCCAATGTCTATCTGGCATTCTCGACCAGACCAACTACGCCAATTTCGAGATCATCATCGTCGATAATGGCAGTTCCGAGCCGGCGACCCGACGTCTGTTCAAGAGCCTGCGAAAGCATCCCCAGGTTCGCATCGTACCAGACGACCGGCCGTTCAATTATTCGGCCTTGAACAACAAGGCGGCTTCATTGGCGCAGGGTGAGATCCTGCTCCTGCTCAACAATGACATAAAGGTCATCGAACCTGGCTGGCTCAAGGAATTGGTGCGCCATGCCGTGCGTCCAGAAATCGGCGCTGTCGGTGCGAAGCTTCTCTACGAGGATGGGCGCGTGCAGCATGGCGGGATCGTTCTCGGCGTTGGCGGCATCGCCAATCATTTCCACCACCTGAGGCGCGATTCCGATCCCGGCTATTTCGGACTTGCAGCTCTGACGCAGAATGTTTCGGCCGTCACTGGCGCCTGCCTTGCCGTCCGCCGCAAGCTGTTCCATCACGTTGGCGGGTTGGACGAGGAAAATCTCGCCGTCGCCTTCAATGATGTCGATTTCTGCCTGAAACTGGTCGAGAGTGGCTATCGCAACGTGTGGACGCCACACGCGAAACTCATCCATTTGGAATCGGTTTCGAGAGGTGCCGATACGGCCCCGGAGAAGCGCGAACGTTTCCAGCGGGAAATCGACTACATGCGGGTGCGCTGGTATCGGCAGCTTGCGCGGGACCGCTTCTATAACGTGAATTTCTGCCTGACTTCCGGTAATTTCAACATCGCTTCAACATCCAGGCGGGTAAAGCCATGGCTTATGGACGACTATCCGGCAGGTCACGCTTACGGTCCGATCTCAACCCAGGAAGGTTTCTCGTCATGAACCCCATTCTCGCCAATTTCCGGTACGCGGCCCGGAGTGAATGCTGATGAAAGGCATAATCCTTGCCGGCGGGAGTGGCACACGGCTGTATCCAGTGACGGTGCCGATCTCGAAGCAGTTACTGCCGATCTACAACAAGCCGATGATCTATTATCCGCTCGGGGCCTTGATGCTGTCGGGCGTCAGGGAGATCCTGGTGATCTCGACGCCACGGGATTTGCCGTCATTCCGGCATTTGCTGGGGGATGGCTCGCAGTTTGGGGTGAGCTTTTCCTACGCGGAACAAGCCCAGCCGAACGGACTGGCTGAGGCCTTCATCATCGGGCGGGATTTCATCGGCGATAGTCCGGTGGCGCTGGTTCTGGGAGACAACATTTTCCATGGGGCAGGGTTGTCGGAACTCTGCCGGAAGGCGGCTGCGCGCGAGAAGGGCGCGACGGTGTTCGCCTATCAGGTCGAAGATCCCGAGCGCTACGGTGTGGTCTCGTTCAATCTGAAGAGCGGCCAAGCCGAGACGATCGAGGAGAAGCCGGCGAAGCCGCGCTCGAACTGGGCGGTGACGGGACTTTATTTCTACGACAACGACGTTGTCCAAATCGCTCGAGGGATCAAGCCCTCCGGGCGTGGCGAGTTGGAGATCACCGACGTCAACAACGCCTATATGGCGCGCGGCGACCTGCATGTCAGCCGGCTAGGCCGTGGCTTTGTTTGGCTCGACACGGGCACGCATGACAGCCTGCATGAGGCTTCAGCCTATGTGCGCGCCATCGAGCATCGCCAAGGCATCAAAGTAATGTGCCCGGAGGAAATCGGCTACGAACTCGGCTACCTGAGTGCCGAAGAGGTGCTGGAACGAGCAGCAAGCCTCGGCAAGACCGAATATGCCGCTTATCTGTGCCGGCGTGTGGAGGAGGTCGCTCATGGTTGAGGTGAGGGAGCTGGCTCTGCCAGGCGTCCTAGAGATCGTGCCGAGGAAATTCGGCGACGATCGTGGCTTCTTCAGCGAAACCTATAACGCGGAGCGCTATCGCCAGGCCGGCATCGACCTTAGCTTCGTGCAGGATAACCATTCCTATTCGGCAGCGAAAGGGGTGGTCAGGGGGTTGCATTATCAGTTGCCGCCGCATGGGCAGGCGAAGCTCGTGCGGGTGATCAAAGGCCGCATTTTCGACGTGGCGGTCGATATCCGCAAAGGCTCGAAGACCTTCGGACGATGGGTCGGGCTCGAGGTCTCAGCCGATAAGTGGAACCAGATTCTGGTGCCGGAAGGCTTTGCCCATGGCTTCGTGACGCTCGAGCCGGATACGGAAGTGCTCTACAAGGTAACGGCGCTGCATGCGCCGGCCCATGAGCGCTCGATACGTTTCGATGATCTCGCGATCGGCATCGAATGGCCGCTCGATGGCGTCACGGTGACACTTTCCGCCAAGGATGCAGCCGCGCCGGCCCTAGCTGAGGCCGAGACCTTCTGATGGTGCAAGAGACACAGAAACGCATCCTGGTGACAGGCGGCGCAGGCTTCATCGGCTCGGCATTGTGCAGGCACCTCGTGGGGCAAGGCCACCATGTCGTCAATCTCGACAAGCTGACCTATGCCGGCAACCTTGCTTCGCTGACGAGCCTTGAGAACCTGCCAAACCACGTCTTCGTCAGGGGAGACATCGCGGACGAGGCGACAGTGCTCGCCCTGCTGCACGAACACCGGATTGACGCCATCATGCATCTGGCGGCGGAGAGCCATGTCGACCGCTCGATCGATGGGCCGGCAGCCTTCATCGAGACCAATATCGTCGGCACCTTCAAGCTGCTCAATGCGGCGTTGATCTACTGGCGCCAACTGCCGGGAGTGGAGCGCGACGCCTTCCGCTTTCACCATGTCTCGACTGATGAAGTATTCGGCGACCTGCCCTTCGAGGGCGGAGCGTTCAACGAGGAGACGCCCTATGCGCCCTCATCGCCCTATTCGGCCTCGAAGGCGGCCTCCGATCATCTGGTAAGGGCTTGGCACGCAACCTACGGGCTGCCCGTCCTCGTCTCGAATTGCTCGAACAATTACGGGCCCTATCATTTCCCGGAAAAGCTGATCCCGCTCGTCATTCTGAACGCTCTCGATGAACAGCCGCTGCCGGTCTACGGGGAGGGGGCGAATGTGCGCGACTGGCTCTTCGTCGAGGACCACGCACGCGCACTTGAAACAGTCGTGACGCGCGGCGAAATCGGCCATAGCTACGCGGTCGGCGGGCGGGCTGAGCGCAGCAACCTTGGGGTGGTGGAAGCGATCTGCGATGCGCTTGACCGGCAACGTCCGCGCCGCAACGGCCGGCCCTACCGCGACCTGATCAGCTTCGTCGCTGACCGTCCAGGCCACGACCGCCGCTACGCCATCGACCCAACGAAAATCGAACGAACCCTGGACTGGCGCCCGACCGAAACCTTCGAGACAGGCCTCGACAAAACCATCCGATGGTTCATCGCAAACCAACCATGGTGGAAGCCCATCAGAGAGCAGAAATATAAAGGACAGAGGCTGGGGAAGCGGTAAAAAATATGCGGAGCGTCCCGCGGACCTCGCTGTCGCCGGCCCTTGTCAGCTCTTCTCCGTCACCAGCGGCGTAAACATATAACCGCCGGAGCGCACGGTAAGGATCGTTTCCGGTTTGCCCGGTTCACGCTCGATCTTGCGCCGGACGCGGGCAACGAGAATGTCGATGCTGCGTTCATTGGAGCCGGCCGCCCGGCGTTTGGTCAGATCGAGAAGCTGGTATCGGCTTAGTGGCCGGCGTGGCCGCTGACAGAATACGGTCAGCAATTCTGCTTCCGCGCTTGTCAGTACAACCTGTGTGTCCGAAGGAGAGAGCAGTGTGCGATGTAGAGTATCGAGCTGCCAGCCATTGAAAACCAGTGTGCGCGTATCGACGGCTCCTGAACCTTCGACCGTGTCTCCGGATCGCCTGAGAACTGCGCGGATCCGTGCCAATAATTCGCGTGGATTGAATGGTTTCGCTAAATAGTCGTCAGCGCCGATTTCCAGTCCAATGATCCGGTCAAGCTCGTGATCTTTTGCCGAAACGATGACGATCGGAATCGGCAGATTGACGCGCAGTCTCCGGCAGAGACTAAGTCCATCTTCGCCCGGCAACATCAGATCCAGAATGATAAGGTCGATGCGGCTATCGGCCAGAAGACGATCCATATCCCGCCCGTCGCGCGCTACCGACACGTGGCAGCCGTTCCCCCGCAGGAACCGCGACAGATAAGCACTGATCTCGCTGTCATCCTCAACGATGAGAATATGCGGCTGCGCTGCCATCGAGCCTGGTCGAGGGATCGACCGTGGCGCGATTTTTGAGCCAACCATATCCATTGGACGAGTGGCGTCCTCCGCGACCCCGTCAGCAGAAAAGTGTTTTTGAAACATGAGCATGGCCTCCACAGTCGTGCTGAGGAGATGCCCTCACTTGACTTTACCCATAAATAAGTGGGAATAATGCCCACGTCAAGAATTTGAGGCTGAGCGTTACCAGAAAGCCGATTTCCAAAATGAGAGTCAGAGAGGTGAGCGGGACTATCCAGAGGCGGCTAGCCGAAATAAGCCGCCCATCGCAGAAATGGGCGGCTTATTGCTATTCCGGCCTGCGGTAACCACCGGGGACGCCGGACGGCGAGAGAACAATCTGCCACAACTGTGTGGTACGCGCCCGGAATGTCGCAGCACAGGCAAGCAGGTAGTAGCGCCACATTCGATGGAAGCGCTCGCCGTATTTCTCGGCGAATTGCGGCCAGGATGCTTCGAAACGTTCGTGCCAGGCCATCAGTGTTTTATCGTAATCCGCGCCAAAATTATGGACGTCCTCAACGATGAAACTCTTCTCTGCGCGGACGGCAATTTCTTCAAGCGCCGGAAGCTCACCGTTTGGGAAAATATAGCGGTCGATCCAGGGATCATTGCCGCCACCGGCGTGGTTCTTGCCGATGCTATGCAGAAGAAAGAGTCCGTCATCGGCGAGATTGCGCCGCGCCATGTCGAAAAACGCGGCATAATTTTTCGTGCCGACATGCTCGAACATACCGACCGAAGCGATACGGTCGAACTTTGGCCCTTCGGTTGTGAAGCTGCGATAGTCTGTCAGAATAAACTCGACTGGAAATTCGCCCATGCGCTCGCGGCCAAATTCCGCCTGCTCCTTCGAGATCGTTAAGCCGACACAGGACACGCCGTAGTTTTCGGCGGCGAACTTCATCAAGCTGCCCCAGCCACAGCCGATATCCAGAAGCCGCATGCCCGGTTTCAACCCAAGCTTTCGACAGATCAGATCAAGCTTGGCGGCCTGCGCTTCCTCAAGCGTTGTGGCATTGGCCCAGTAGCCGCAGGTGTAGGTCATACGGCTATCAAGCATGACGGCAAAGAAATCATTGCCCAGGTCGTAGTGTGCTTGCCCGACCTGCCACGACCGACGCGCGCTTTGTAGATTGAAAAGCTTGGCGCGCAGGCTTTGCAGTGCAAGGCCGGCTGTCACCTTCTGATCAAGCTTCGCTTTCAGGACACGAGTGAAAAACCCGTCGAGTGACCGGGTTTCCCACCAGCCGTCCATATAGCTTTCGCCCAAGCCTAGGCTGCCTTGCGCCAGAATGCGATCAGCCAAGCCGTCGTTTTTTATCTCTATGTCCCAGGGTTTGTCGCCGTTGATCGCGATATCCGCTTCAGCGAGTAATCTCTTCAACGCGCCCGTTGCGGAATGATCGTATTTGGCGGTTCTGGCGGAGAACGTGGAATTACCCAGATGACGTTCGCCAATCTCCGGATGAGTCATGGCCATGATCGTGCCCTTTCGAACGTGGCAGGGCCGCCAAACTCAGCGGGCGACCAGCCGATGACGATCATTTCAGCAGACCACCTCACGAAACCGTGTTGGATTCCACACACGTAAAACATGAATTTTCCTGGGAAAATTCATCACTATCGGCAATTCGCTTGGTTGGTGCGGATGAACGTCAACCTTCGCCGCACGAACGGGTCGCATGGCTTCCGTTCCGGAAATTCGGAAAATTCCAATTACTTCAAAATGGGCGCCTGTCTGGCGCGAGGAAGTATCAAACGAGGATGGTCAGCGCCAATCGCCTGTGACAATCTCCACTTAATAAAAAAGAGTTTGGAGGAAATGGCATGGGTTGGCGGTGTACGCTCGCGGTCGTCATATTGACTTTCGGTCTCGCGCTCGGCGGTGCTGCAAGAGCTGAAACGACCGTCCGGATCGCCTGGTATTCCGACGGTAACGAGGGTGAGGTGCTTCTCGATCTGCTCAAGCGGTTCGAGGCAAAGAACACCGACATCAAGGTCGTAGTCGATCAGGTGCCGTTCAAGGCGATCAGCGAAACGTTACCGGTTCAGCTTGCGTCGGGGCAGGGGCCTGATATCGCACGTGTCACCGACCTTGGTGGCATAGCCCGCTATGCGCTCGACCTCCGCCCATACCTGAAAGATGCCGCCTATTGGGATGCCAATTTCGGGCCGTTTCTCGAATGGATGCGGCTTGAAGGCGATACGAAATCGATTCCTGGTTTCATGACGCAGCTCACCATCACGGGACCTTTCATCAACAAGACGCTCTTCGAGCAGGCGGGAGTGGCGCTGCCAGGCCCGAAGGCAACCTGGGATGATTGGGCCAGGGCGACCAAGGCGGTGGCGGATAAGGTCCAGGCTCCGTTCCCGATCGCGCTTGATCGTTCAGGCCACCGTTTCTTTGGCGTAGCGCTCTCCGAAGGCGCCAAGGTTTTCGATGCCAAGGGCGAGCCGGATTTGATCGATGACGGCTTCAAGGCCGCGGCGAAGCGCATCTACAACTGGCATAAAAGTGGAATCATGGGGAAGGAGCTTTGGGGTTCGGTTTCCGGTGCGGCCTACCGGGGCGCCAATGATGAGTTCAAGAATGCTCAGGTCGTGCTCTACATGTCGGGTTCCTGGCAGATCGCGCAGTTCGACAAGACGATCGGCGATGCTTTCGACTGGGTCGCGGTGCCTAATCCCTGTGGGTCTGGCGGCTGTACCGGCATGCCTGGTGGCGCGGGACTGATGGCGATCAAGACCACCAAGGATCCGAAGGCTGTCGCCCGAGTGATGGAATATCTCGCTGGCGAAGACGTGCTGCGCGAATTCGACAGCCGGGCACTTTTTGTGCCGGGGCATCTCGGTCTATCCGCCAAGGGCGTCGATTACCCGACTGCCAGCCCGCTTGCGAAAGCGGCGCTCGAGGTTTTCACCAAGGAAGTCAAGTCGATCACGCCGCTGGCCAACAAGGTGAAGGCCTATCCTTTCAATCAGATATTATTCAACGTGGTCATTAGCCGGCTTGGCCAAGCGATATCTGGCGAAATCACGCTCGAAGAGGCTTACAAACGGATCGACGCCGACAGTAAGCAGCAGATTGTCGAACGTAAAAAATGAGCGGGCAGACCACCGCGGCGCAGAGCAAGGCGACCATCGCGAGATCGAGGAGTGCTGATTTCAATTTTTGGGCAGCCTTCGTAGCGCTGGTGGATTGGCCAATGCGCGGGCTGCAACGGCTCATCGGCGAGCAGCGCATGCCCTATGCTTTTCTGCTGCCAAACCTCGCTTTCTTTGGCCTTTTCGTCTTCGTTCCGCTTGGAATCAATTTCTGGTTTTCCCTGACAGGCGGGGCAGCTCTATTTCCCGACAAGCGCCCCTATGTCGGCGGTCAGCAATACGCCTATCTTTTCGATTGCCGGAATTATCTCGAGAGCAACTCCTGCCGGGAAGATCACTTTTGGAAAGGTGTTCACAACACGGCGTTCTTTGTCGCGGTACAGGTGACGCTGATGGTGCTCTTTTCCCTGGTGACGGCGCTGGTGCTCAATCGGCCGATCCGCGGCAGGAGCTTCTTCAGAGCTGTCTATTTCTTTCCCGTTATGCTGTCGCCCGTAGTCGTTGCCCTGATCTGGAAATGGATATTGCAACGCGATGGGCTGCTGAATGCGGCCATCACATCGCTTGGCGGCCAGAAGATCATCTTTTTCATCGACCCGAGCTGGGCAATGTTCTGGGCCGTTTTTGTTTCGATCTGGGCCCATATGGGCTTCTATACCTTGATCCTGTTGGCGGGGCTTCAGGCGATACCGGGTGACCTTTATGAGGCTGCCGCGATGGATGGCACCAGGCCATTGCGCGTGCTTCTCCGCATTACATTGCCCCTGCTATGGCCGAACCTGATTGTCGTCATCGTGCTCTCGCTGATCCGTGGCGTTCAGACTTTCGATGAGGTCTTCGTTCTCACCGGCGGTGGTCCGGGCACGGCCACGTGGATGATCGTACAATATATCTACGAAACGGCCTTCTCGAACCAGGTGCAGAACTTCGGCCTCGCCTCGGCGGCATCGGTCGTTCTTGGCTGCGTGCTCTTCGTCTTGACCCTGATCCAACTCGCTTTCACCAGACGCAAGGCCGGCGCATGAGCATCTTCTCTGCCTTAGCTCTACGCCGCAACCCGCGCCGATTGCATTGGACCGATATTGCCTCCTACGCTTATCTCGCGCTCGGCGTTCTTCTGATGTTTGGCCCTGTGCTCTGGCTCGCTTTGTCTTCGTTCAAGACGCAGGCGGCTCTGCTGGAATTCCCGCCGACTTTGCTGCCGACTGCGCAGAAGGAAGTCGTGGTGCAGGGCTTCGACAAGCCTCTCCCTGTTTTCTCGGTAGCGATGGAGGACGCCACGACGAAGGTGCTTGCGCAGGTTCGGCGCGTCGGCTTGCAGGCCCAAATGATAGAACCGGCCGATCCATCAAAAACTTATCGGGTCGCGATCGATAAGCGGACAGCGGTACGGGAAACGGCCTTCGCTTTTTCCAATTACGTTGAACCACTGCGACAGTTCGATTTCACCCGCTACCTCGGCAACTCGGTCTTCGTGACGATGATGGCGACGTTGATCACGCTGCTGATCAATTCGATGGCGGCCTATGCACTGTCGATTTACGAATTCCCAGGCCGCAACGTAGCCATGTTAGGCATTATTGGCACGTTGATGATCCCGATCACCATCATTCTCGTGCCGGTCTATCTTGTCGTGACCTGGCTTGGATTGGTGAACAATCTCTGGGCGGTGATTTTGCCGGGCGCCGCAACGCCGACAGGTGTTTTCCTGCTACGGCAGTACATGCTGACCTTGCCCCGTGATCTGATCGAGGCAGCGCGGATGGACAAAGCCTCGGAATGGCAAATCTATGCCCGTATCGTACTGCCCCTGTCGCTGCCGGCTCTCGCGGTGCTGGCGATTTTCTCGGTGATGTGGCGATGGAATGAATTCCTCTGGCCGCTCGCGGTCCTGTCGAAGAACGAGAGCTATACATTGCAGATTGGCCTGAACGCCTTTCAGGGAGAGCTGCAAACGCAATGGAACTATTTGCTGGCTATGACGGTCGTGACGCTATTGCCCGTTGCTTTGGTTTTCGTCTTCCTTCAGCGCTTCATCGCAGCCGGCATCGCCAATACCGGTATGAAATGATCAGCCAATGACGCATCTGCTCCTCTCCGAAATCAGGAAATCCTTCGGCCCGGTAGACATCATCCACGGGCTGAATCTGGAGGTGAATGATGGTGAGTTCGTCGTGTTTGTCGGGCCGTCCGGTTGCGGAAAATCGACGTTGCTTCGGTTGATCGCCGGATTGGAGCAGCCGACATCGGGCAATATTACGATGGACGACAATATAATGAACGGTGTGCCGGCTTCTGATCGGGGGCTTGCGATGGTGTTTCAGTCCTATGCGCTCTATCCCCACATGAGCGTCTACAAGAACATGGCATTCGGGCTGGAGAATATGGGTCTGGCGCGCACCGAAGTGGAAAGGCGTGTTACGCGCGCAGCAACGATGCTTCGGCTGACGGATTATCTCGATCGCAAGCCGAAGGCGCTTTCGGGTGGGCAACGCCAGCGCGTCGCAATCGGCCGTGCAATCGTCCGTGACCCTAAGATATTCCTGTTCGATGAACCGCTCTCGAACCTCGACGCCGAGCTGCGCGTTGCGATGCGCAAGGAACTCGCCGCGCTCCATGCTGAAATCGGCGGCACCATGATCTACGTGACGCATGATCAGGTCGAGGCGATGACGCTCGCAAGCCGTATCGTGGTTCTGCGTGCGGGGCGGATTGAACAGGTCGGCGCGCCGCTCGATCTCTACAACCACCCCGACAATCTGTTCGTCGCGACCTTCATTGGCTCGCCGAAGATGAACACGATTGCGGCAACCGTGAAATCTCTTGCCGAAGGTCGCGCCGTGCTGGGCTTCGGGAATGACAGTGTGCTGGAGGTGACCGATCTATCCGGCCAGCTTGCCCTCGGCGACAACGTGACCATCGGAATCCGCCCGGAGCATTGCGATGTCGCATCGGACGGATCTGGCGATGTCGAGGTGACGGTGAATCTTGCAGAGCATCTCGGCGGTGAAACTTATTTCTACTGCTCCGGCGCCGGCTTTGCCCAACTTACCGTGCATCAGTCCGGACAATTGATGCGCCAGCGTGGTGACGTGATGCGCCTCAGCTTTCGGCGCGATCATCTCCATCTGTTTGATCGTCATGATCAAGCGCTATCGCATGGCACGGTCGTTGCCCGTTCCTGAAAGCAGATTTGTCAGCACTGGGGTTTCTCTATGAAAGCCGTCATCAAAGCGCGCTTCGCTGGCTGCGAAGGGGCACGCGTCCGGTTCGAGGGCGATTACGGAACTCAGTTCACGATTACGGTGCTTGAGCCGACTATTTTTCGCGTCACAATGTTGCGCGATAGCGGCTGGAAACTCGACAGAACTTGGTCGCTCGCTCCCGGTGGGCTGGAGCCGCCTTTCGAAGGGCGGGCACGCGAGGACTTGGCTGGCTTTTCCTGTCCCGAATTTACCACCATCGAGGAACAGCAGCATGTCGTCATCTCGACAGCAGCGCTGACGGCGTCCGTTCGTCTCGATCCGTTTGGCATCGATTGGCACGAGCCTGGAAATCCGAAGCCTTTCGCGCAGGATCGTCCGACACAGGCCTATCTTTTGTCGCGGAAGACCGGAAAGATTGCGCATTTCATGGCTAGGGCCAAGGAAGAGCGACATCATGGCTTGGGTGACAAGGCGGGGCCGTATGATCGCACTGGAAGACGCTTCAGGCTGGACGCGGTTGACCCTTGCGGCTTCGATGCGGAAACCAGCGATCCGCTCTACAAGATCATCCCGTTCTACGTCGCGGATCGCGATGATGGGCCGAGTTACGGTATTTTCTATGACAATCTCGCCGTCGGTGAAGTCGATTTCGGCGCCACAATCGACAATTATCACGGCTTGTTCCGGAGCTATCGCGCAGAGGACGGCGATCTCGATTACTATTTCATCGCCGGACCGACGATGCGCGAGGTTGTTGCCCGCTACACCGGGTTGACCGGCGGCCAGCATTTTCCTCCGCTCTGGTCGCTAGGTTTCGGCATCACCTCAATGACCATCGCCGATGCGCCCGATGCTGACAGGCGCGTCACCGCCTTCATCGAAAACTGCCGAACTCATAAAATCCCCTGCGATAGTTTCCATTTCGGTTCCGGTTATTCTTCCATTGGACACCGGCGCTATTGCTTCAACTGGAACCACGAAAAGTTTCCCGATCCGGCCGCGACGATGAAACGGCTCAGCGACGCCGGCATGCGTCCAATCACGAACCTCAAGCCGTGCCTGCTGGACGATCATCCTAAGCTTGCCGATGCAATGGCCAAAGGCGTGCTGGTCAAGGATGGCGAGACGGGCGAACCGGCTATCGCGCAATTCTGGGATGGGCTCGGCTTCCATCTCGACTTCACCAATCCGGCAGGTCTCGATTGGTGGCGCAACGGACTTAAGACGACCCTGTTTGATTTCGGTGTGGTCACCGCCTGGAACGACAATAACGAGTATGAAATCTGGGATGAGGATGCCGTCTGCAATGGGTTCGGCAAGCCGTTCCCGCAATCGCTAGCGCGCCCGGTCCAGGCGCAACTAATGACGAAGCTTTCGACCGAAACTCAGATAGCGCAACGGCCGAGTGAGCGGCCCTATGCCATTAGTCGCGCCGGCGGCCCGGGTATCGGCCGCTACGCGCAGACCTGGTCCGGCGACAACTACACCGACTGGAAAACGCTACGCTGGAACCTCCGCCAGGGGCTCGGCATGAGTGTTTCAGGCCTGTTCAATATTGGCCATGATGTCGGCGGCTTCCACGGGCCAAGCCCAGAGCCCGAACTCTTCTGCCGCTTTGTCGAGTTCTGCGTGCTATGGCCGCGTTTCGTGATGAATTCTTGGAAGGAAAGCGGGATCGTCACGCTACCATGGATGTATCCCGAGCTCTTGCCGCAGGTCCATGCCGCCTATGCCCTGCGCTATCGGCTTATGCCGCATCTCTATGCGGCGATGCGCCGAGGAGCAGCCGCCCATATTCCGCCAGTCAGGCCTCTCGGCATGGATTTCCCCCATGATCCCGTCGCCGTCCGCGAGGAGGAAAGCTTCATGCTTGGAGATGGCCTTCTGGTTGCGCCGGTGCTCGAACCAGGCGCTACTGCCAGGACAGTCTATCTGCCAAAACATGCTTCCGGATGGTATCTATTTCACGACAATCAGTGGTTTGCGGGAGGGCAAGCCGTGACGATTGAAGCGCCGCTTGGCCGCATCCCGCTCTTTGCCGCGGGGGGCAGCATGATTGCTCTATCCGATAAGCTCGACGGCCTTGATCCAATGGCTGATACGATCCGCCGTTTGCGGGTGTACGGTCCGCGCAATGAAAGCGTATCCAGCGCTGAGCTTTATGACGATAATGGTGTGGCTCCGGACTGGAAGCAGGGCGCAGGCCGTTTGCTGTTGCTGCAGTTGCAGACGGACGCCAAAGGAAAGTCGATGCTTTCGGCGACATCTGCCGGCAGCTATCAGCCTGCTTACGGTAAAATCCTAATTGAGCCGATTGATTGTGACATCACTCTGGCGGCCGGCGTCGATGAATGGTGCAAGCTTTAAGAGCGCAGATCGGTGGGAGCCGCATCATCGATCTGGCGCGACATATTGGGGAGGTCTCGTTTGATGAGGAACGAGGCTGTAACCACGACGATTGCCACGATGCCGATCAGGATTGTTGAAGCCGCGTTGATTTCCGGTGAGACGCCAAGCCGGATCGCCGAATAGAGGCGCATGGGCAAGGTCGTTGCGCCCGGCCCGGTGGTAAAGGATGCGATCACAAGATCATCGAGTGAGAGCGTGAACGCGAGTAGCCATGCGGCGATGATCGCGGGCAAGATAATCGGCAATGTGACGGTGAGATAAACCTTCCAGGGCGGAGCGCCGAGATCCTGCGCCGCTTCCTCCAGGCTGCGATCGAAGGTGAGAAGGCGTGACTGAATGACGATGGTCGCGAACGACATGGTGAGCGTCACATGCGCGATCGTCACCGTCCAGAAGCCGCGGTCGAGCGAGAAGGCGACAAACAGCAGGAGCAGCGACAGGCCGGTAATGACTTCCGGCATGACCAGCGGCGCGGCGATCATGCCGGCGAACAGGGTTCGTCCCCTGAAGCGACCGAAACGAAGCAAAGTGATAGCTGCCAGGGTGCCGAGCGCCGTAGCAACTGTTGCGGAAACGAAAGCCAATTCTAGCGAAAGCCATGCAGATTCTAGAAGAGCCTGATTCTGCAATAACGACACATACCAGCGCGTTGAAAATCCGGCCCAGACGGTGACGAGCCGCGACGCATTAAAAGAGTAAATTACCAAAATCAGGATCGGCACATAGAGGAAGGCAAGCCCGAGTGCGAGTGCGATCAAATGAGGCGCGCCGAACCGTTTCATACGCCGCGTCGTTCACCGGTCAAATGATGGAAAAGCAGGATCGGCCCAAGCAAGATAAGCAAGAGCACTACCGCGACGGCAGAGGAAACCGGCCAGTCACGATTTGAAAAGAACTCGGTCCAGAGAACCTTGCCGATCATCAAGGTGTCCGGTCCACCAAGCAGATCAGGAATGACGAATTCACCGACCGCTGGGATGAATACGAGAAAGCACCCGGCAATTACACCCGGCAAGGCTAGCGGAACAGTTATGGTCCAGAAACTCTTCCAAGGCGGCGAGCCCAGATCAGCGGCCGCCTCCAGCAGGCTACGATCCAGCCTTTCGAGTGATGTATAGAGTGGCAGCACCATGAAGGGCAGATACGAATAAACCATCCCAATCAGAACGGCTGTCTCACTATCAAGAATTTGTATTTGTAGATCGAAGCCTGCCCAGCTCAACGCCGCGTTCAGAACACCCTCCGGCTTCAAAATGGCAATCCACGCATAAACGCGGATCAGGAAAGAGGTCCAGAATGGGAGAATGACCGCTACGAGAAGAGCTGGTTGCCAACGTTTTGGAGCACATGACATTGCGTAGGCTACGGGAAAGCCGACAACGAGCGCGATCAACGTCGATATCCCTGCTAGGCGCAGGGATGAGAGATAGGCATCGAGATAGAGCGTGTCTACGGCCAGCGTGGCGAAAGTCCCGAAACTAAGCTGCGACAGGAATTCACCAATCCTATCCAACCCGAGCCAATGCGGCGTGTAGGGCGGCAGTGCCTGCGCCGTGTCCGAAAGTGCGATGCGCAACACCATCGCAAACGGAATGAGGAAGAACAGGGCGAGCCATAGATAAGGCGGAGCAATAACGAGTGGGCGGCCAATGCGGGAAGTGGCCCAATGCACCATCGCTCTATGTGGCTTGGATTGGCCGGTATGTTCTGTGGAAAGGGGCATCCAACTACTCTTTCAGCAGAATACTGGCTTTGGCATCCCAGATCAGCCAGACCGTCTCTCCCAACTGAGCCGGATCGGCTATGCCCCGAACCGTATTTGCAATGGTGACCTTGAAGTCAGGCTGGCCCTTGGCGATCTCGATTTGAAACATCGTGCTGCCGCCGAAATACCGAATTCCGGAAACCTCTCCCCGGACCTTGTTGATTGTTTGATTTGGTTCTTCGCATGAGATGCGAATGTTTTCCGGCCGCAAAGCGAGAAGGATATGATCGCCGGCTACAGCATGCGCTGACGTTGTACGGATATGCAGCGTTCCGGCGGGCCAGGAGGCAATCAGTCTTTCTTGCCCGATCGATGAGACTTGAGCTTCGATGATGTTGGCGTCGCCTACGAATTCGGCGATCTGCCGATTGAAAGGCGCCTCATAAAGGTCACGGGGCGGCGCGACCTGTATAAGGCGACCATGATCCATGACGCCGATCCGGTCCGCCAAAGTCATGGCCTCTTCCTGATCGTGAGTGACCATCAAGAAGGTCATGCCAAGCCGCCTTTGCAAATCCTTCAGTTCATGTTGCGTTGCCTCTCGCAGCTTGCGGTCAAGAGCGCTCAGTGGCTCGTCGAGCAGTAATATTTTCGGTCGTTTAGCGAGCGCCCGAGCCAAGGCAACGCGCTGACGCTGTCCGCCGGAAAGCTCCGATGTCTTGCGCCGCTGGAAACCGGCGAGCTTCACGAGTTGCAAAAGCTCCTCGACGCGCCGTGCAATCTCGTGCTTCGGCAAGCCTTCCTGCTTCAGGCCGAAAGCAATGTTTTCCGCGACACGCATATGCGGAAAGAGCGCATAGGATTGAAACATCATATTGACCGGGCGCCGATGTGGTGGCTGTCCGGCTAGGCTGACACCATCAAGCAGAATGTCCCCCGCGTCCGGTATCTCGAAGCCGGCAAGCATCCGCATTAAGGTTGTCTTTCCGCAACCGGATGGTCCGAGCAGTGCGAAGAATTCGCCGTTGTTGATTGATAGCGTGACTTGGTCGACGGCTGTTACACGGCCAAAAATCTTGCTGATCCCCTGAAAATGAACAAGCGGTGTCGTGTTTGAACCAGATAAAGGTTCGAATATGGAAATTGCCGGAGTTTCTGAATTTGGCGCCGCTACATCGGTCACTGATCAATGACCCGTCTTCACACGCGTCCACATCCGATTGACAATTTTCTGTGTCTTCTCGTCATAGGGCGTAATCGTATAGAGTTTGGCCAGTACATCCGACGACGGATAGATGCCCGGATCCTTCGCGACTTCCGGATCGACTAGCGATCGCGCCGCGAGATTTCCCGAAGCGTATTGGATAAAATTCGAGTTCTTCGCGGCGATATCAGCGCGATTGACGAGGTCGATGAATTTGTAGGCCGCTTGCGGATTGGGGGCGTCCTTGGGGATCACGAAAGAATCGAACCACATGATCGCGCCTTCCTTCGGTATGGAATAAGCGATCTCTACGCTATTATTGGCTTCTTTCGCGCGTTTGCGGGCCTGGAGAACATCGCCGGAATAGCCAACAGCGAAGCAGATGTCTCCATTCGCCAGTGCATTGATATACTCGGACGAATGGAATTTTCTGACGAAAGGCTTGATCTTCGTCAGCAGGTCGGCGGCGCGCTTCAGGTCCGATTCCTTCTTTGAGTCAGGGTTGAGACCTAGGTAGTGCAGCGCGGCAGGGAACATTTCTTCCGTCGCATCAAGTACGTGAATGCCGCAGCCGGAGAGCTTCTTCAATTTTTCGGGATCGAAGACTATCGACCAGCTATCGATCGCCGCATCAGGGCCAAGCCGTTCCCTGATCTTCTTCACGTTGTAGCCGATGCCTGTCGTTCCCCACATGTAGTTGACGGCATATTTGTTGCCAGGATCGTATTTCGCGAGCCTATCGGTAATATCTGTCCACATGAGCGACAAGTTGGGCAGCTTCGACTTGTCGATTTCAGTGTAAAGGTTGAGAGGAATATGGCGAGGTAGAAACGAAGCTGTGACGACGATTAGGTCATAACCGGTTTTACCGGCTAGCAATTTCGTTTCGACCGTCTCCATCTGGTCGAAGGTGTCGTAGACAACTTTGATGCCGGTCTCTTTTGTAAAGGCTTCCAGAACCGCAGGGTCGATGTAATCCGACCAATTATAGATTTTGAGCTCTTGTACTTGTGTTTCGGCCGGCAACATGAACAGCGCAAGCATCGCCAGTGCGAGAACACTACGAAAAAACCATCGAAACATTCAAATCTCCCCGGCCGACGACGCACGGCACGCAACCCCAACAAAGTTTGAGGCACGTGGCAAGCCTGCCCGCGCGTGTCTTTCACGCGCAGGCTGTGACTGCGGGAGCTACTACTGGCGCTGGCTGGTTATGTGCCTACGCGGATGGACGCGCCGCCAAAACAAAGGCGTATCGAGCTTGCTCTCGCCAGTCGGCCCGAGCGCGTACCAGCTAATTGGTGTGCCGGCTGCCGAATCAATCCGCGGAAAACACGAAGCGGTTTGATGCCGGTCCAGCTCTACTCCGAACCAGCACTCGACGACCTCGCCGCTGCGCGGCAATCTCCGTGTAGGGTCTATCCAAGGATTGTAGGCGCCACGGAGTATCCTTAACAGGCGTCCTGGAACGCGAGCGATGGAGAATCCAGTGCTGACAACCAGTATCTTCGTTGCGTCGGCGATCATGCTCATGAGGCACCTACATCAGGCGTGTACGGCCAAAAGCGGTGCATGAATCCGCCTATGCCCTCTCAAGGCATGGCGGTAATGAAGCAATCTGATTTAGCCAGATTATGGGAAATTTTATT
>OUNM010893673.1_pt1 | contig 27877 bp, 30 predicted proteins | sample 1769961 | NCBI WGS metagenome assembly OUNM01 (sample SAMEA3914820, study PRJEB12502) | metagenome | biome: forest; material: soil | place: USA | collected 2012-03-12 | depth 0.3 m | reverse complement strand
TGACAAATCCCCAGCACGTTGTCGATGCGCTCTGGATGTGTTTTTAAACGTCTTGCCGAGTCGAGATCGTAGGCAACTACATCTTGGTCGTGCGTCGGAACCCGCATTGAGGTTACCGCTCGGCCACCATCGTAAATGAACTTGGCCACCCCCGAAACGTCCGCCAACCCAGGCCCGTCTCTTTTACATGCAGGAACGTTTTAGGGAGCAGCCGGTCACCCAGCAGGAGGCCGCCGAGATGATCGAACTGTGGACCCGAACGTCCGAAACCCACGATCCGGCCACCCTTGACCTCCGCGACGTCATCGAGGCTCTCCACATCTCAGAAGCCGAGGGGATGAGCCTGCTCGCCCAAGTTCGCGGGCAAACGCCGGCTCCCCCTGTCACCGGGAAGCTGACCGCCCCTTCGATCGTTCTGCACACCCTCCTCGCCCTCTCGCTCCTCGCCTCCACCTCGGCCTTCCTCTCCGTCCTTTCCTGGACTGCTTCGGGTATCGCCGGAGCTTCCGAACTCCGAATCGGCTTCGTCGCCTTCCTCTGGACCTTCGGCTGGCTGTATTACTACCGCCGCCCCGTCAAGCGGTTTTTCGCCGGATTCGGACGTCGTCTGTTGGAAGGGAAATAGCGGGTCACTTCTCTGGGCGAAAGTCCGCCCGCTCGATCCCGTAGTGGCGCATACGACGGGTCAAAAAGCCCTCCATTCCCCCAGCAAAGATATAGGGGTGGCCTTCCTGGTCGACACCGTCCAAGACGTCCTGCCATAACTGCCCCGCCGCCGGGCCAAACAGTTTCTCCAAGACCGATCGCCGCCGATCGACCGCGGTTGCATGGGTGGCGTCAACCATCAGAAAAAGCGAGGAGGACAGCTTGCTTCTCCAATGCCGTCCACCCCAGATCTCCGCGATCCATTGGATACGGCCTTCCTGCTCGTGAAACCAGTCGGACAGGAATTGAAACCCCGAAACGTTCTGGGAGACTGGCTCACCGATAGTTTCCCACTGCTCAAAGCGCAGTTCACCCCGGATGCCATAGCGGGCGGCGCGGACATAACTCGGGTTGTGGAGCAAGAGGTCTACCGGCATTTCGATCTCCCCAATTTCGAGATCGAAATGGCTGGCGAGCGTGTCCGCAAAGTAACTCCCATCGATTGAATTGAGCGTGAGCCGGAAAACCTCCGGCGTCCGCTCTGCTTCCAATGGCCAGGAGTCGTGCATCCGCGAACCATAGAACCGCTCAAACTCCTCCGCCACCGGAATCGGCCTCCGATACTGCTCCTGGCGCTTCCGCTCCGAAAGAAGATCCCGTTTCTCGTTCCAAGGCTTCGCCGAATTGGGGACGTAGAAATGCCCGCCAAGGTCATGGATCGACTTGGCCTTGGCGAGCCAGGAACGGTTTGGAGCTGTTTTAGCCGCCAAGCACCACCGTATACCGAAGCTTCTTCTCCGTCCCCGCCGGCACGGTCAGCGTCCACTGGTTGGTCGAGGCGTTCAGCTTCACGCTCTTATCCGACTCCGACGTGATCTTCCAGTTGCTTCCAAACGGCTCGACCAGCCGAACCTCCGTCGCCTTCGCCTTCTCGTTGCTCAGAATCACTTCCACCGTCCGGCTCGTGTGCTTCTTATCGATCCGTTGCGCGCTGACTTGACGCGCCCGTGCATAGATATCGAACACGTTTGTCAGCTCCAGGCTCACCTTCGCATCCTTCGGCGTATCGCCGATCCCCGCCGCCCCAACATACCGCACCGCCCCGGTCGAATCCGGCTCATAAACCCGAATCGCCCCCGCGGGCAACGGCAGCCCGAGACCCGAAGCCTTCGCATTCGAGAAGTTGATGCCCATCGTTGCCGTAATTCGCTGATCCGGATTCGCGTTGAACTCGGCGTACTCGCGGGAAACGCTGGGAAGCGCGATGCTGTAGACCCGTTTGACCTTTACCTCCTCGCTCCCCATCATCCGCACCCGGTTCATCTGATCCTGGCGAATGGTCGCGGTGGACTTGTATGGATAGGCATACATCTCCCCCATCGCCCGAGGCACCTCAAACGCGCCGTTCATCTCCATATCTTGCATGCGAGCCACCTTCCCCGAAGCGAAGAAGGAAGTGGTCGGGCTCTTGCGGGCCTGATCCTGCGACTCGTTCAACACCCGATTAGGCGACCCCGCGACAAAGCTGATCTTCGCCTCTGGATAATCCGTCCCCGTCTTGTTCGTCACCGTCGCCCAACACTCGAGACCCAGCGTGTCCGTGTCTGGAGCCAACGTCACCGTATAATCGGCGCTCCAAGAAAGCCCGCCCGTCATATAGGACATCGCCAAATCCGTCGAACCGCCCGCCTTACTCTCCACCTCGGCAGAAAGCTGAGGAATTGTCACGATCCCCGTCGTCGTCGGCGCCTCGATCGTCGCGTCCGGGTTCACGATGTACTTCCCGTCTGCCTTGATCACCACGTTCCCCGGCTCGGAAACCTCCAAGATCCCCTTGGTCCGCTGTCCTTCCTTCCCATCCTGACCGTGGTAGACCAGTTCGACTTCCTGCCCCAGGAACCGCTCCAGCAGCCGCCCGCTCGAACTCATTCCCAAGTCATAGGTGCTCGAAACCACCTTCGCATCCTTCGTCTGCGGCCAATCGAACAGCACCGAGTTCTGATCGAGTTGCTTGCTCACCCCGAGCAGCCCCACGCGAACCCGCCCCGCCTGCAGATCCACCTTGCGCGTCTCCCGCACCATCGCAAAGTCCCCCGCATAAACCGTCAGCTCGATCGGTCCCCTCGTCGGGTCGGCCGGAGCGATCGGTGTCTGCGCCTGGGCGCGCATGCAGCCGTAGGAAGTAAGAGCCGCAAGCGCGGCGAGGAGAAACGGTGTTTCGCGTCGCATGGTGAATGGACGGACGAAGGCCCCGACCGTTCCACCCCCTACTACGGAAGCATTTTAGAGGAGCCCACCTTCGGCTAGACTGAGACCCAGCCGTCCAAGCACCGTCGCTATGGTCCAATTCCGCCACCTGACTCTCGTCGCCGTGGCCCTCATCGGGGTCTGGGCCCTTCGTGCCCCGAGTGAAGAGAAAGTACGCGGCGGCTCCGACGCCGGCGCCTCCCGTGCAAAGGGCGACCGCCCCATTGTCATTCGCGTCGCTCCCGACTTCTACATGCCCGGCAAACGGGTCAACCCCGGCGACCCACCCCTCAAAGCCTTCCGCGACCTCGGAGACGAATTCGAGAAGAGATTCCCCGACACCCGGCTCGAATTCGTCGACGTCCCTGTGGGCTCCCGTGAGTGGGTGGTCACGCAACTCGCGGGAGGCCAAGCCCCCGAGATCGTCAATATCAACGTCGAAGACGTATGGCAAGACGTCCAAAAAGGCTGGTACATCCCCCTCGACGGCTACCTTGACGCGCCCAACGAGTTTGTCCCCGGTAACAAACACTGGTGGGATATCTTTCGGTACCAAGACATCTCAAGAAGCAAAGCCGCCCCCGACGGCAAGATGTACTGCATTACCCTCGACATGATCGAGACCGGCCTCTTCTACAACAAGGACCTCTTCCGCAAGCTCGGCATCGAGCCTCCTAAGGACTGGGCCGACTTCCTGCGCATCCAGAAGAAGATCCAAGACGCCGGTTACACCCCCACCCTCGTCGGCTCCGGCTCCCTTACCGACTGGGGGGTCGACCTCATTTTCGATCAGCTCTACCGAGACATCCGCCCGACCCTCGACGTCCGCGACGACAAGAAACGCGACATGTTTTACAGGGGCTACCTGGACTGGGACGAGATCTCCTATCTTCACCAGAAGAAAGGCTTCTTCTCCAAAGACGACCCCCGCTGGATCGAGACTTTCCGCCTCCTCAAAGCCTGGCGCCGGTTCATGCCCAAAGACATCGGCGATCACGACATGCGCCGCGACTTCGTTCAGGGCAAGGGCGCGATGATCTGGGAGAGCAGCCTCTTCGTCCAAGCCCTCCTGAAAGATCCGCACCGCACCTTCGACTGGGGCATGTTCTACCTCCCGCCCATCACCAGGGAGACCTCCCGCTTTGGCGGCGGTTACAAGCAGTGCATCATCGGCGAAGCCGCCTCCCAGTTCTCCGTCACGAACTCCGCCATCTCCGACACTCACGACGCGAAAACCTCGAAAAAGCTCCAACGCTGCATGCAGTTCCTCGAGTTTACGACCACCCCAAAGAACTGCGACCGCGTTGTCAACGAACTCACCGCCCTCATGCCCAACGTCGTCGGGGTCCCCACCAAACCCGCCCTCGCCCCCTTCGTAAAAAACCTCGAAGAGCACCCCTACACCACCGCCAAGTGGTCTTTCACCTTCGACCTCCGTTTCCGCGAAATCCTCGGCCGGATGTTCTACCTCTATCTTGTCGACGGCATCTCCGAAGCCGAATTCCTCGACTGGATGCAAAAGAACCTTGACACCGCCGCCGACACCATCATCCGCCGTAAAAACCTAGACCTCGCCCCCTTAGAATCCTCCTGGCAATCCCTCCCCCCTAACGAAGGCTCTCCCCTTCTACACCCTCATCCTCCCAAGCCTCCTCCTCCTCTCCATTTTTAGCCTCGTCCCCTTCCTCTGGGCGTTTTGGACCTCCTTCTCCGACTACGAAGTCGGCGGCGAGACCCGATTCGTCGGCCTGGCCAACTACCGCGAGTACCTCACCGACCCCACCTTCCTCCCCAGCTTCGCCAATATGGCGATGCTTACCGCCTTCAACATCCTCGTCGTCCTCATCTTCCCTCTCGCCATCGCCCGCCTGATCTTCGGTCTCTCCAGCGAACGCGCCCGCTACCTCTACCGCCTTCTCTTCCTCCTCCCCATCGTCGTCCCCGGCATCGCCGGCACCCTCATCTGGCGAGGCATGATCTACAACGACCACGGTCTGGTCAACGAAACCCTCCGCGCCATCGGCTTAGGAGGCGTGGCCCGCGGCTGGCTGTCCGATCCCAACGCCGCCCTCTGGGCCGTCGCCTTCATTGGCTTCCCGTTCGCCGGGGGCGTGAACATGCTCATCTACTATGCGGGCCTCAGCAGCATCCCCGAGAGCGTCCAAGACGCCGCTCAGCTTGACGGCGCCTCCGGCCTGCGGAAATTCTTCAAAGTCGAATATCCCCTCGTCATGAGCCAGGTGAAGCTGCTCGTGATCCTCACCATCATGGGCGGCGTCCAGAGCTTCGAAGGCATGCTCGCCCTCACCAAAGGCGGCCCGGGATTCAAAACCATGCTCCCCGGCCTCTGGATGTATCTCAACGACTTTAGCTTCCAGCGAATGGGCTACGCCTGCGCGATGGGCGTGATCCTTTTCCTGATCATCCTCGGCCTCACCATCCTCAACCTGAAATACTTCCGCAGCACCGAGGAACTCACGGAGGCCCGCTCGTGAGGAAGCGCACCCGCCTCAACGACCTCGCCATTCACGCCGTCCTCATCCTCATCCTGGCCCTCACCCTCACGCCTTTCGCGTTCCTCATCAACAACTCTCTTAGAACCAACTTCGAGCTTGACCACGCCTTCTTCGGTATCCCCGAAGCCCTCGGCAAACGCGACTGGCCAACCCTCTTTCAGAGCTACCGTGACGCCTGGCAAGTCATCCGGCCCCACATCGCCAACACCCTCTTCGTCGCCACCGTCACCGCCACCGGCGTCACTTTCCTCGGCAGCCTCACCGCCTTCGTCTTCTCCCGCTACCGCTTCCCGGGCCACAAGACGCTCTTCATGTTCGTGTTGAGCTTCATGATGATCCCCGGAGTCCTGACGCTCGTCCCGAGCTACCTGCTGGTCAGCAAGCTCGGCCTCCTCAACTCCTACTGGGTCCTCATCCTGCCCGGCATCGCCGGGGGCCAAGTCTTCGCCATCTTCCTCTTTAAGAGCTTCTTCGACGGCCTCCCGGGCGAGCTCTTCGAGTCCGCGAGAATGGACGGCGCCGGCCACCTCAAACAGTACGTCTCCCTCGTCCTCCCCCTCTCTAAGCAGATCCTCTCCGTCGTCATCGTCACCAATGTCCTGGGAACCTGGAACAGCTTCCTCTGGCCCATGGTCACCAACTCGGACGCCAAATACCAAACCGTTTCCGCGGGTCTCTTTTCGCTCGGCTCCAGCGCGCTAAGCGTCAACTACGCCAACCTGTTCGCCGCCTACTCCCTCTCGGCCATCCCCATGCTCATCCTGTTCTTGTACGCGACGAAGCCGTTTATGAGCGGACTGACGAGTGGGGCCTTCAAGGCGTAAAATCGGCCGTGGTCAACGCCATCTACCACTGGTTAGAAGGGAACGAAAAACTCCTGGAGACGAACGAGATCAGGGTTCTCTCTCGCCAGATGACCGAAGATTCGTCGAACTGCATTTCCGTTCGGCTAGAGCGCGATGGCCGAATCCTCGACATTTACTGTTGGGAGAAGGGCGACTTTGAAGACCACTACTTTTCCGGACAAGGCTCGGAGGTATCGGTGTGCTACGAGAAGGTGACCAATCCCGAGGAAGCCGTCCACGCGTTCAAAAAAGCGATAGCGCGCCTCCAATCACCAAAGGTCTGATGATCAACCGTACCGAAATCACCATCCAAATCGACGGATCGCGCACTCCGCTCTATATCTTCGCCGGAGAAGATCGCTGGGGCATCCACACTCTTTGCGGATCAGAGTCTGAGTTCCGATGGACAACCCTCGAGCAGGTTCTTCAATGGCTTCGTTCCGATCCCGACGACTTCACATTCAAAGCCGTTTCCGATGACATCTCCTCCCAACTCGAACCCGGAACGATCTGCGCGATTGTGGTTGGCCGGCTAAACGGCTTGATCTACCTAGGCTATCTCGGCCTCGAATGCTTCCGAGGCGGCATAACCTCACTGGAGGATCTCAACAAAGTCATCGAAACCCTCCAAACCTTACGCCCTTAACTCCCTAAAGCCTTCCCCGCCAACCCCCGCAGTTTCGTATCCTGATCCGCCGTCAAAACCTTCGCCAACTGCGCATTGGCCTGAGCCTGCAAGGCCTTCACCGACCCCGGCGCCGCCGACTTCTTCGCCGTCGCCACCAAACTCAAAATCGAATCGATCTGCGCCGCCTGGTCCGTCGTCAACGACAACCGCGACCGTACATCGCTCAACGCCAGCGACCCATAACCCAGGTCCTGAACGAGCAACTCCTTCAACCGGTTGACCTGTGCCGTCGTCAGCACTTGACTGACCGCCGCCAACGCCTGATCCTCCGTCACCGAAGACCCCTTCAACGTCCGGACCACCCTGTTCAAAGCCGTCCACTCCGTCAAATTCAGCCCAAGATCGTTCTGAACCGAACTCAAAGACAAAAGCCGAACTGTCTCGGTCTGGGTCTGGGTCTGAGGCGCCGGCTGCTGGCGAGCCGACTGGGACTGGGATTGCGACTGCGACCGCCCACCCTGCGGCGGTGCGCCCATCGGCGGCCCACCGGGAGGCGGTCCCATCTGCGCAAAAGACAGGGCGGTTGCCGTCAACAAAAAGACCGAAGCGAAAACCTTCATAACCCCGTTGTACGGCTCGGAAATGAAGCTCGAATGAAGGCCGGCAACGCATCAAATTCGTTTCAAATATTCTTCGCCGCTCCAACTCTTCTCTCCCAACAGTACGCTCCCCATGTGGTTCGTGCATCTCTTGCCGCGGCGCTGGTTTTCGCCCTGTTCTCGCCGGCTTCCGCCCAAATATCCCGGCGATCGCCCAGCCTCGACCGGCTCCAGTTCGATCTGCCAACCCCGGTCTCAAGTCAAAACCTAAGCTGGCGAGCCAACGACCAGAAACTCCACCTGATCGTCCACCCGGGCCACCACGCCGACAAAGTCACCGCCGACGTGCAGATCTGGGTGCTCGGAAACTCCGCCCAGCGCCCGCATTTGGCGGGCGAGAAAACGGCCGCTCCGTTAGGCATTGGGAAAATCGCCTACACCCAACCCCTCGGCCAGATCTCTCCCTCCGGTACCCAGTTCGCGATCAACTTCTCAAACTTCGCTCCCCGGATCAGCACCATGGTGACCTTCAGTCCGGCCACGGGGTCGAGTTCGACCGGAATTGCCGACCAACTGGCCCAAGCCAGCACGGAGGAGGCACGCAAACTGGCCCGCGCCGCCATCCTGCAAAACGGAACCGTCACCTATAAGATCCAGGTCGTCACCTCGGACGGCGCCGCATCCGGAGTCGCCACCGTGGAATTCGGCGAACAGAATCTGGCCAAGTCGGCCACCCCGGCCTTCGAATACCTTTCTAATCACGGAACTCCCGAATTTCCTGAGCAGACTTGGTCGAGCAGCGTCAATATCGACATCGCCCTTGGGCAGTCGGCATACACCTTCCGCTGGTCGCCTCCCCAGGGCGCCACATCGGCTCTCATTCAGGCCTACAAAAAATCGGAGGAAACTCCTTGGCCGGAATGGGCTTTCGCTAAAACTATCCTTAGCCAACCCGTCGCGCTGACGGGCGGAGGATCCCAGCAATTCACCCTGGATCTCACCGCCCTAAGGAAGGCGGCCGATGGCGCGGGTTACATTCTCCGCATTGTTCCGCTAGCCGACCCTCTCACCCTCGCAAGCCTTCCCGCCGAGATGCCCGTTACCATTTCAAACTCCACGCCCAAACCGGCGGGCGCAACGTTGAAATTCTCCTACGAGATGGTCGGCTGGTCACCCGGGTACGAAGGGGCTTCGGATGACGCGTATCGGTTTGTGGTCGTGGACTCCGTCTACGCCAATACGAAGGAGATCCGGGACATCGTCGGCGGCCCAGTAGTGGAAGGATCCAAGGTGTATCTCCCTCCGGCACCCCCGGAAAAAGAAAAGGCCTGGTACGAAAAGGTCGTCAACTCGATCAAAGCCGTTTTGAGCTTCATTAGCAAGGAGTTCGACATCATCAACATGCTGGTCTCGGAGCTGAAGGAGTACGTGGCAGAAGCCCCGTTCAGTCTGGCCAAAGACATCGGCGTACCCAAGAGCATCGCCGACGGCGCCTTCAAGACGGTTTCCACCAGCCTCAACTTTGCCGAAGATCCGCTCCATGTCCGAGAGAAAATCGACCAGGGTACGGACTACGTTGCGAACGGCATCCTTGACGAAGCCGGCATCAAAGATCCGACCGCCCGCATGCTCGCCAAAGGCAAGGTGGTCGCCTCACTGCGGAAGTGGGCCGATAGCTACCAGTGGTCCTCGTCCAACTCGAAAGTCTTCGGCCTCGCCCCAGACCCCGACTACGTCGTCCGGACCGGCGTCGTCTACGTCAAAGTTACGGCCAAAGCCACGGGCGCCCTCCCCGCCGGCTTCCGAATGAAGGGTCCCAGCATCACTTTCGAAGCGGGAACCATGGCCCAAAACACGGAGCTCCTGGGCACCAAACCCGAGTACTTCCCCCTCTACATCGGCAGCACCGCCCCGCCCACCCTGGCCGACGGCGAAAGCGTCATCGTCCCCGTCATCACCAAATACACCTCCAACAAAACCTCCCGACCCGCCGACTGGAAGTTCGGTTTCGTCTACGCCCTGAGCGGGCGTTACTACCTGAACGGAAACTACGTCCCCACCAAAAACTCGATCCACGAGTTCTGGGGAACGGTCAAAAAGTAGCTCCGAAGTGTTCCCCCCTCTCCAAGTGACTGGTCTTGGCGGGGGGGGGGGGACTCTTCACTTCCCAACTGAAATCGGCGGAAACCCCCAAACCACCGCCACCGTCCTCGCCTCCACTGCCGCATCGTACTCCAGCCGGTGCAGCTTGTCGTCCACGTCGTAAGCCCGCCCCGCCAAATCCTCCCGGCCCGGCGACAACTCCGCCGACCCGAGCACATCGAGCGCCTCCGCCCAGTCGTCCAGATACGCCAAATACAACTCGCTCAGATGCGCGCACTCTTTCGGCACCGTCTTGCCGACCAGATCCGCCCGCACCTTCACCAACGCATTCCGCAGCGCTCCGTGGTCGTCGGCCGAGCATCCGTATCCAACACCGGCGCCCCCCGATGGATCTCCTCCAGCGCCAGGTGCAAATCGAACCGATCCCCCTTATTCGCATCGATCGCCGCATGCCGAGAGTTCTCCGCCGCCTTTACCGCCGCCAAATAGGCCCCCGCTGCATCGCTCCGCTTCCCCATCGGATTCATCGGATGCGGCAAGTCGGAGAACTGAGGTGGAGGCTTCGGCGCCTGACAAGAGACCAAGCCAACGGCCAAAACCAACGCAATCCCAAACCTCCTTCCCATCCTTGTTATCCTAACGAACAATCCCGACCAAATCAATCGACTCGCCGTAAAACGGCTAAAACTAAATCGCCCCAAGGCGATTTGGAGGCGCAACCTCCGTGGTTGCGGAGAGCCACACGTAAAACGGCACTGTTCGCCCCAAATGACTCATTCTCGTACGGAGCACTTCGATGTGTTACGCCATCTTCATCTCCACGGGTAGCGACCGAGACCTCGCTGCATGGCGACCGCCCGGCTAGTACAATCTCCCTTCCCCATTCGCTGTCCGATGGAAGGACCCGGGATTAAATGGCGTTCATCACCTCCAATCTCAAAATCCCCATCGATGGAGAACCCTCGGTAGTGATGCTCTGCGGCACATCCCGCCACTGCCTCATCAACACCGTGTACGGATCCGAATCGGGCTTTGTCTGGGAAACGATCTTTGAGGCGAAACGCTGGTTGGAAGAGGAGGCAACCCCACTTTCCTTCCGGTGCTTCCCGGACTCAACCTCCGAAGCGACGGAAGGTAATGCCTGTGCAATCGTTCTCGGACTTTTGCCGGAAGCGGTCTTCTTCGGCTACCAGGGATTCCCCAGTTTCTGGGGCGGTACAACCTCTCGCGAAGCCCTCAACCAACTTTTCGAAGAACTCCTATCCGTACACGCGAAGGCGACCTCAGAGTCCGCGAGCTGAGCCATGTCGCTCGCTCGCGTAAAATCCACCTAACGTGGATTTCACTCGCGCCGATCCTGAGGCGTTCCGGTCCGAACTCGCGGCTCTCGCCGAAGAGAATCAGCTTCACGGCGACCTCCTAGAAAGCGCCCTGGCTGCCTGCCTCGCGGGACAGCATGCCGATGTCTGCGACGAGATCCGCTTGCAACCCATCGTTCTTTCCGACTTTGAACTCCTCGAACCCCTTCGGAGCAACCCTAACCCCGAGACCCGCTCAAGTTGCGCCCGCTGCTTCGCTCGCTTCGGAACCATCGCCGAGCCGACCTTGATCGAAATGTTGATCGAAAACGGAAGGAGCTATGACTACGAATTTGGTGTTGAAGCCGCCGACGCCCTTCAAGACATCGGCACCGACGCGAGCCTCGCCCCCCTCTTCGAAATTGCCACCTCTCCAGAATCTAAAGGACGTCACCGAGAAGCCGCTAAAGAGGCGCTCCTCACCATCGAGGCCCGTCTTGGTCCGCTCCCCAACCGCCCACGTTGCGCCGCCCTCTGGGACATCACCCCGGAGCGCGACCACAGACCCAAATTTGACGCCCTCTGGCAAATGGCCGCCGAAGACCGTCTTCACGGCGAAGTCCTGGAAGCCGCCTTCGAAAACGAGACGGAGAACTGGCCCCGCCGCCAAGTCCTTTTCGCGGCCTACGAACAGGAAACCGACCTCCGCGACCTCCCGCATTTTCTCAAAGCAGCGAGATTCAAAAACGGTGCCATCCGCGACACGGCCTTTGACTGCCTATGGAGGTTCGGTGGCTTGGTGGAAGACGCTCTGATCGAATTCCTAGACGACAACAAACGCCGCCACAGCGCCACCCGTTGCCTCCAACGCATCGGAACCTTCAAGTCGTTCCGCCCCCTTATCGCCCATGGCGCCGCCGCCCGAACGAATGACCTGCCTGGAAGTCCCTATCTAGCCCTTGAAGTCATTGCTGCCCGCCTTCGCGGACAAGGAAACTCCCAATGACCCACGGCCTGGGAGCCGAACTCATCGCCCTCGCCCGCGCAACCATGGCCGCCGCCCAATTTGACTGCCCGCTAGTTGAAACAGACGCCCAGGCCGAGCCGTTCTCCAGTTCCGTCACGTTCAAAAACCAACACGCCATCGTCGACTTCGTCTACGACGGCCTCGAACGCCACTTCTCCTGCACCCTCAGTCTCTGGCGCCGAAACGTCGACCCACCGGACCCCTGCCGCGGAACCCAGTTCGTCGTCGCCCAAATCCCCGTCGCCCTCCTCGACCTCTCCGTCGCAAAGCCGAACTGCTACCCCACTGACGTCAAAACCGCCGTCCCCTATTGGACTCGCCTCCTGGAACAACACGGGCAAGACCTCCTATCCGGCGACTTCCAGGGGCTGCATTATCGAAAACGAGATCTGCTTAGGTCCGATCGCAGCGAATTAGGAACGTACGGAGAAGATCCCGATGAGCAAGATTGATGAGCTTCGCAGATTTGTCGTCGCCGGGCAGTTTGGAGAGTCCAATCTCTATCTGGAGGAACATATCTGGTCCCTCAAGTGGCTCATTCAGGCTCACATGTCGGACACTCGTGCGGAAGGAATCGCGAGTATTCATCTCCTCTTCCGCGTTGACGGCAAGTACGCCGCCTATAACTGCGCCAAGGCGGAAAAAGTCCGATTTTCCAAAGTCCACCGCGCAGCATCTGTTGACTTAGGGGTTCCGATCTCCTCCCATCAAGAAAAGACTCTGGCCGAGTTCAGGCAGTATCTTTGTGAGTGTGTCGAAGAAGCCATCGACCTGCTCACAAGGGCCTTGGAAAAGAGAAAACTCTGTCGAAACTGTGATCTCTTCTACGACGATTGGCTTATCGCGAAAGAGAAGTTTCTTGCCCTCCCAGACCACCCTGGATTCGACCCCCGCGGAGAATAAACGCGGCGACGTCCACTTCAAACAACACCATTGATAAGGAACCTCTCCTCCGAACCGCCTCTCACAAAGCAGCTCCTTCAGGAGAAGCTTAAGGAGGTGCATAGCCGGTTTTACGGCGGAGACTTCGACGACGAATATATTTGGAACGGTCTAACCCACCCTTGGCCGGCCGTCCGCGCCGCGACCCTCGACGAGTTGACCTACTTGCCTGTCATCCCCCGGTTCTTCGACACTCTCTGCGATATGATCGACGAACCCGGCCGTAGTGACGTAAAGCTCGTCCTTCCCTACGTCTTGGTAAAGTTCGGTGCTCCGGCCGAGAAACCCTTGCTTCGTCTCCTAAAAGATCCGTGGTGGGAATTCCGAGACGCCGCCGTTTCGAAACCTCTCCGGGATCGGCACCCGCGAATCGATCCGGGAGCTCAGAAATCTGGCAGGCATCGAAACGGCGAAAAACGTCCAGAACAGCATTGAGCAAGCCATCTCTGAGATCCTAAGCCGCATCGAAGAAAGCGAGAACTAAATCGTGAACGTCCGCAGCCCCCTAATGACCCTCGAAGAGGTCCAAAACTCATCCCTCGAAGATCGAAAAGAGATCCTCGAGATGTTTACGGAGTCGACCGCCTACATGCTGTCCCACTTCTGGTGCTCGGCGGTTGAAAACGTTCGGTATGGAGGCGGCTTCGCCCAGGTCGGCGTCTTCTTCCTCCTGGCCATCACCGAGATTGGCCCCGTCGAATATTGGGTCATCGTCGGTGACCTCCCGCCTCTCTATCTCGACACAAACGACGACCAAATCGATACCGCCGCCGAAGCTCTCGACATGTACACCTACGCCATGGATATCTGGGTCGAAAAATGGTCGGGTGTGGATTCAAAATGGAAAGTGCCACCCGTTGTATCGCGAAGGGAGTTCAAACCGGTCCAACCGACAAAACAAAACGTCGAGAAGCTTCGCAGCCGGCTAGAATTCCTCCGCCGAGAAGTCGTGCCCTTCCTCCAACAAGATCTCGACTAGTCCCTGAGCCGCAGCCCCCAGGAACGCAACGCGTGTAGTCGGAGGCGCCAGCCTTCGGACAAAGTATCACTCTCTGAATCGCTCTCAAAGGAATTCGAACCCCCGAAGCCATGATCACCTACCCGCCCTTCGAAATCCTCGAGCGCCCGTGGGGAAACGTCCTAGAACTACATAACCCTTGGGATGCCGAGATCGAAAAGCTTGCTAGGGAAAACCAGATTCGCGGTCTTGGTATGGGGCCCCAGACCCGAGACCTCTCTTTCCTCTCGAAATTCCCTGATCTCGAATCCTTCAGCTACCTTCACGACAAAGGCATCGATACCGCCCCTATTCACCAACTTACGAACCTCCGGCGCCTCTACTTCGCCAACGTAAGCGGTCCGAAAATCGACTTCAAAGCCTTCTCCAAGCTCGAAGAATGCTCGGTGGAATGGACGAATGCCGTCTCCGGCGTCTTCGATGCAACGACCATCTGCAAGCTCTACATCGGCAATCTCCCCAAGGCCCATTTCCCGCGCGTCGCAAACCTCGTCAACCTAGAGGACCTCACCCTCCTCGGCGGTCAGCCTGCCAACCTGGAGCCCTTCCGCGCCCTCACAAAACTCCGAAGGCTCCGAATCGCCCGAATGAAGAAGCTTGAAGACATTTCCGCCCTCTCCACCTTCACCCACTTGAAACAACTCATGGTCCAGTCCTGCTCTTGCTTCGCCTCCCTCGATCCCCTGCGCTCCCTGGTCGAACTCGAAGAGCTAACGCTGGAAAGCGTCGGCCCCGTCGAAAGTCTTGCCCCCCTGAGTTGCCTTGCCCAACTGAAAATCCTCGACTTCTGTGGCGATCCCAAAACCCGAGTCCTCGATGGCGATCTCATGCCGGTCTGGTCACTCCCGAATCTGCAGTACATCCGAGTCACCGGAAAAAATGGCGTCAACTGGTCCGCCAAACGAGACGGCGAACGCCCATCCCAGTGGAGCACCGTGTAGCAATCAGCGACTACCCACCACCCCAAGAAATCCCGAGCAAACCCACTCCAACAAGGTAAAATATTACAAACGAAACCCTTACGACAACCTGCCTAAATAGCAGAAATCAATAGGTTCTAGGCTCACCGGAAGAGAAAAATAATACGAGATAATCTCGTGAATCTCGTCCACCGGAAGACCAAAGAATTGCCCTCCCGCAGCAGGATTCCACAGCTTTTCCCTAAACGGTCCTTCCCCGCCCCCAAAGGGGTACCCTTCAAGTAGTGAAGCTGTTTCGCTTCGAGCTTAAAGCCGAGCCGGGGAAAGCCCGGTCGGGAATGGTCTTTAATGGCCGCATCTATGAAACCGACGGCGCGGAAGCGGTAGGCGTCCACGAACCGGACGATGTCCGGCCCCTCGCTCCCGTTCCCCAAGCCGGCGCGCTCAGGTTCTTCCGCAATCAGAACCAGCCGTTCACCGAGGAACCGGAACCGGCCTTCTTTTACGGCAACCCGGCCGCTATGACCGGCGCCAGCACGGTCGTCAACGTCCCGCCGCACCTGTTCGAACTGACCTTCGAGGCGTACCTCGCCGTCGTCCTCGTCGCGGGCGGCTACGATATCCCGGTGGAGGAAGCCGACGACCACGTGTTGGGACTCACCATCCTCATCGCCCTCGTCGACCGCGCCGCTCTCCGAACCGAAGGGATCTTTGGCCGATCCCACGACCTTGGCATCGGTTTTGGACCGGTCGTCACCACCCCGGATGAGCTCGACGGCAACGTCGTTGACCAGCACTTCGGCCGCCGCTACAAACTCAGCGCCGCCGCCCGGGTAAACAGCGTGGAAAGGACCCGTGGCGATGCCGAGGATCTTCCCTACACCATCGCCCAAGCCATCTCCGCCGCCTCGCGATCCTGCACCCTCCGCGAAGGTGACGTACTGGCCCTCGGCCCCCTTTGCGACGTTCCCGACGATCTGCGCCTCGAAGGAGGCGACGAGGTCACCGTCGCCGTCGAGAACCTGGGCGCCCTTTCCCTGAAACTTTCCCACGAAGCATGAGCAGCATCCGCAAATTTGTCCTCGATAACGGCGTCCGCGTCCTCGTCGAACCCGTCGGCCACGTGAAGTCCGCCGCCATCGGCCTTTGGTGCCGCACCGGCTCCCGTCACGAAACCGACGCCGAGGCGGGCATTACCCACCTCATCGAGCACATGCTCTTCAAGGGCACGGAAACCCGCACCGCCAAGCAGATCGCCGAGTCGATCGAAGGCCGCGGCGGCCAGCTCAACGCCTTTACCGACAAAGAAGCCACCTGCTACTACTGCCGCGTCCTGGCCGACGATGCCGAAAATGGCGTCGACGTCCTCTCGGACATGATGCTCCACTCCCTCATCGACCCCGAGGAGCTGAAGCGTGAGCAGGGCGTGGTTCTCGAGGAGATCAAGCGGAGCGAGGACGAACCGGGCGACCACGTCCACGACCTCCACCTCTCCTACCGCTGGGGTAACCACCCCCTCGGCAAACCCATCATCGGCACCCCCGAATCCGTCTCCTCCTTCAATCGAGACGATATCCAGGCCTACCTCAGCCGTCGCTACCGCGCCGAGAATGTCCTCCTCTCCGTCGCCGGCAACATCGAGCCCGCCGCCATCCGCGAGTTCGCCGAGAAGACCCTCGGCAAGATCCCCTCGGGCGCGGAAGACACCCAGCCCTCCCGGCCCGTCGGAGCCGCCCGCAACGAGGAGCTCGGCAAGGACGTGGAGCAGGTTCACTTCTGCATCGGCACCGAAGGCTGCTCGATCTACGACGAAGACCTCTACGCGATGGTCGTCCTCGATGCCGCCCTCGGCGGCTCGATGTCTTCCCGCCTCTTCCAAGAGATCCGCGAGAAGCGCGGCCTCGCCTACTCCGTCGGCTCCTACCAGCTGAGCTACGGCGCGGGTGGCGCCTACACCGTCTACGGCGGAACCAGCTCCTCCCAGTGGCCCCTCGTCCAGGAACTGGTCCGCACCGAGTTCGACAAGATGATCGCGGGCGGCCTTGAGCCGGAAGAGCTGGAGCGAACCAAGCGGAACATCAGCGGCGGCCTCGTCCTCGGCCTTGAAGGCATGAGCGGCCGCATGATGCGCATGAGCCGCAACGAGCTTAACCATGGCCGGGAAATCCCGCTGGAAGAGACCCTGAGCAAGATCAATGCGGTCACGAACGACAAGATCGTAGAGTTGGCCGCCCGCCTCCTCCCCGAAGACCGCATCAGCACCACCGCCATTGGACCGTTTGGCGAGTTTGCCGAGTCTGAAGAAGAAGAAGCATGATCGAAGACGCCTCCCTCGAACTCACCCGGCTGCTCGTTCGTGCCGGAAGGTCGGAAGACCTCCTGATCGAACTCGTACACGCCATGTGCCGGATCGCGGGAGCCGACTCATGCGACCTTCTGACCCGAGAACCGGACGAGCGCCTGGCCCTTCGCGCCAGCACCGTCGTCCCCGACCTCGTCGGCCGGGTGAAGCTCGGCAAAGGGGTAGGTCTCTGCGGCGAGGCTGCCACCACCGGCAAGACCGTGGTGGCGAAGGAAAACGCCCAGTCCGACTCCCGCTTCGCTCGCTACCCCGGCTACGAATACCCCGAGTGTGAAGCGATCACCGTCGTTCCCATGAAGAACGCCGATGCAGAAACCACCGGAGTCCTACTTCTCCGCAAAGCGGTCAAATGGGCGCCGACAACCAAGGAGATCGTCTCGCTCGAAGCCATGGCCGCAACCGCCGCCGCGCTGATCGCCGGCTACGAGCACGCCTTCCGTTCCGGCAACAAGAGCAACCGCCTCGGCGCCCTCAGCGAAGTCACCCGCACCATCGCCCAAAGCCCCTACCTGGAGGAGATCCTCCAACTGCTGGTCAACCTCACCGCCCAGCAGTTCAACTTCAAAGTCTGCACCGTCCGCCTCCTGGACGAGACCCGTGGCGAACTCGTCCTCCGCGCCACCCAGGCCCCGGCGAAGGCCTACCAGCGAAAGCGAGCGATCAAGCTCGGCGAATCGATCGCCGGCCGCGCCATCGACCAGAACAAACCGCAGATCGTCAAAGACGTTCAGAACGAGGCCGACTACATTGGCCATGACTTGGCCGTCGAGCAGGGCCTCCGCAGCATGATCTGCGTCCCGCTCATGCTCCAGGACCGCCCGATCGGCGTTCTCAGCTGTTACACCACCGAAGTCCGCGAGTTCCTCCCGGACGAGATCAAAGCGCTTGAGACACTGGCCAAGCAGGCCGCCTTCTCCATCGAGAACGCCAAGCTTCAAGTGCGAACCACGCTGATGCAGGAGATGCATCACCGCGTGAAGAACAACCTTCAACAGGTGGCTTCCCTCCTACGCATCCAGATGCGGATGAGCCGCTACACCACGCTCGAAGAGGCTCTGAACGACACCCTCTCCCGCATCCTGGCCATCGCCAGCGTGCACGATCTCCTCTCCCGCGAAGACCTGGACCACGTCGGCCTCGTCTCCATCGCCGAGACCCTTATCCACCACCAGACCTCGAGTCTCCTCCCCGCCGACCGAAAGATCTCCTTCACCGTCCGCGGTGACGACGTCACCCTCAGCATGAACCAAGCCACCCAAATGGCCCTCGTGCTGAACGAGCTGATCCTAAACGCGGTCGAGCACGGCTTCAAGATCGCCGTCCAAGGCGAAGTCCACATCACCATTGAGGCTCCGGGCGACGAGGTTTCCGTCTGGGTCAGCAACAGCGGCGATCCCCTCCCCGAAGGGTTCGATCCGACCGTCGCGTCGCACCTCGGCCTGAAGATCGTCGAGAATCTGGCCCGCGCCCTCGGCGGACGCTTCAAGATGCGCAACGACCTGGGCTGGACGGTAACGGAAGTCAAGTTCCCAAAGGCTACTGGGGAGTAGCCCCGTTCGCAATCAGCAACTTCGCCACCGCCGTCGCATTGTGAACCTTGGTCTCCGCCAATGGCGTTCCGCCACCCGTCTTCTGCACATTGACATCCGCCCCTCGGCGAATCAGCGCCTCCGCCGCCGCCTTCTGGTTTCCATGGGCCGCCGCATGCAGCGGCGTCGTCCCCCAGTGGAAATTCTCGTTGTGTGCCCCAATGTCCGCCCCCGCATCGAGCAGAGCCTCGACCACGAGCGGATGGCCCTTCCAGGCTGCTTGGTGAAGCGGAGTCGAACCCTCCTTATCACGCTCGTGAACCCACTCCGGGTGTTCGGCCAAGATAACGAGGACCGCGGCGAGGTCCCCGGCTTTCACCGCGCGGAACAGGGCAATCGGTTGCATCCCGCAATCATAGCCGAACTATCGCTATTGGCTGGATTCCCGAACAACCAGGGTGCCCGTCCGAACTCGCGGCCCGATCATGCCCGCCGGATTCGGCCGCAAGGTTAGGAACAGCGTCTCCGCCGCATCGATCGCCAGATCCGCCAGCGGGGCCACGACCGCCGAGACCGACGGAACGAGACAGGACAAGGCGCTGTCTCCATCCACCGCAATCAACCGGCAGTCTTTCGGAACGCTGAGACCCGCATCGGCCAAGGCCCGAATCGCGCCAATTGCCGCCGAAGTGCCGACCGCAACAATTCCATCAGGCGCATCATCGCTCCGCAGAGCCCGGGCCAGCGCTTCTACGAAAGCAACCGGATGATCTTCGGCGGCGGAGTAAGTCAGTTTCCTTCCGCCGGAAGACTCCATCACTTCTCCGTAACCAACCGAAGCGCCGTTCGGCGCGCCGTGGGCCTGGGCGGAAGCAAGAAGTCCCACCCTCTTCGCTCCCTGCTTCAAAAGATGCTCCGTTGCCGTTCGCGCGGCATCCACCGCGTCAAATCGCACGTCGGCCTCCGGGTCCATGCCGGTCAGGTCCAACCGAAGCGTCGGAAGCCCTTCTGCCCGGGCGAGATCGCGGGGAGCGTCGATCTGGAGAACGGCGTCGACCGCCCAGTCGATCGAACTCCCCAGACTCATCAAAAGCGTCTCGTAGCCCGAAAGGCGAGCTGCGGCAACAAACCGCTCGAAAAGCTCACCGTAGGGCTGGCGATTCACCCCGGGAGATGCCAGCGCAATCATCTGGGTGCGACCCATCACCAAAGCGCGAGCCGCCCGGTTTGGCCGGTATCCCATTTCTTGGGCTCGCGAAAAAACACGCTGACGGGTCGTGTCAGGAATCGCAACGTCGCGGCGTTCGTTTAAAACAAACGACACCGTCGCATGCGAGAGATTTAGACTTTTCGCGATATCGCGGAGCGTAACTGCCATCTTATCACACCAAGGTTGCGGTCCAAAGCTCCGTTGCTCTTTTGCGCCACCCCTTACAATAGCGCGAAAAACAAAGCGATGTTCGCCATCCTTGCGGTTTCCGCGATAAATATATCCAGTTTCTTCCCGAATGATGGCCAGGGAGCCCGAAAGCGAAGCAGTACGACCGTAGTCGCTACTTAGATTAGCAAAAGTTTTCTCTTTAACGTGTAGGCGAAGTGGAAAAGCCCAGCGGCTCGATCGCCGGCTCTTCCGCCGCAAAGGTACGTACTGCCCGAACCTTTCCGGGGCCGCTTTCGAGGGAGCCGGCGAACGCGTCCAGCGTCCCTTGTTCGGGATAGACCGCAAAGATCTCAACCATGCCGTCCGAACGGTTCCAGACGCTTCCCCCCACCCCGAAGAGCGCGGCGCGACGACAGACGAACGCCCGAAAACCCACGCCCTGTACTCTTCCCTCTACTTCAATCCGAATCGCCGGCATTCTTATTCCTTAGGGTACACCGCTCCCATGCTGCCGGTGATGCTGCCCACCTCCGATCCAGTTCTCGACGCCCTCGCCCGGCGAGCCGCCGAAACGAACCTAGCGGTGGTGGCGCCGAAGGCAAAGTCGGAGGATGTCGGCGTGGCCGTCGGGGTCGTCGATCGGAGTTCCGGGACGGTTCGGTGGGGGGCCTTCAATGGTGACCGAACGCATTATCCCGCCAGCACGGTGAAGCTCTTCTGGCTCGCCTATGCGGAGAAGCGGATTGAAGATCGCAAGTTGGCTCCCACCCCCGAACTGCAGCGCGGTCTCCACGATATGATCGTCGACTCGGTCAACGACGCGACCGCGCTCGTGGTCGATTCGGCAACCGAAACCACCGGTGGCCCCGAACTTTCCCCCAAGGCCCTTAAGGGCTGGATGGCGAAGCGGCAGGCGGCCAACCGCTGGTTTTCCGGCATGGGCTACACCGGGATCAACGCTTGCCAGAAGACGTGGAACGAAGCGCCGTACGGACGGGAGCGGCAAGGTTATGGTCCGAAGTTTGAGCTGCGGAACGCGATGTCTCCGGTGGCGGGGATGCGGCTGCTCTCGGAGATCATGCTGGATCGGATCGTCAATCCTAGCGCCTGCTCTCGAATGCGGGAGTTGCTTCACCGGACAAATCCGCTCGACATTCAGATTGCCAACTTCTCGGGAAGCCAGCTTGGCCCGGGTTGCGAGGTCTGGTCGAAGGCGGGCTGGACCGATTCGGTGAAATGCGATATCGCCTGGATCAAGGCTCCCGATGGTCGGGAGGTGGTGCTCTCGATCTTCACCGCGGATACGGCGCGGGAGGAGACCCTTGTTCAGAAGATCGCCCGCGATCTCTTGATCGGGCTCAAGATGCCGGTGAAGGCCTAGGAGGTCTTCACTCGGGCTAGGGTTACTTCGATCGACTTCTCAACCCCGTCGTGGCGGATGCGCAGGGTGATCCGGTCGCCAGGCCGGAAGGTTAGCAGGGCCTGGACAAAGTCGTACTGCTTCGTGATCGGCCGATCTCCCATGCTGAGGAGAATGTCGCCGACTTGAACCGGCAATCGGCTGGCCGGCGTGTTCGGGACGATTCGACGGATAACGGCGCCGCCACCCACGGCATCGGCAATCTGGATTCCCAGCGCGGCGTACTCCGGTCGATGGTCCGGAGAGAGGAAACCCTCAACCACTCGCCGGACAAGGTTCACATTGGGCGAGTAGGCGACGGTCAGACCCGCGGGTCCGTAAGGGATCTTCTGCGCGGCAAAGTCCGAAAACTTGGGAACCTGAGCGGTCTTGGCCGCGCTCTGCACCTCGGCCAGCGTTCGCAAAGAAACATCCGCCGAGTTACCTGGCTTGGCCAGCGTAGCGGCCATCGTTCCCAGGATCTTGCCGTCAAACGACACGAGGAGGGCGCCGCCGACCAGTTGGGGCGGGGACTCGAACCGCAGTTCGCTCACGGGCACAACCTGCTTTCGTTCCCCCATTAGGGAGAACTTTTGGCCGCCGACAAAACTTCCCACCAGACCTCCTTGCGCGAGGAGTACCATCACCCGCGAACCGATCGCCGGTTCCGCGTCGGCAACCACAAGCGGTGTCATGCCCGGCAGTCCGCCGTCTGTCTTGTAGCTAAGAAGGACGAGATTCGTCCGGGTATCGCGGGCCAACACCTTTAGCCGGACGGTACCGTCGCCCAGACGAGCCTGGACGGTATCCCCACGAACCGCGTCGCTGTGAGCGAGGAAGAGGCCTTGCGCGGCATCGACCAGCGCAGCGGTTCCCGTCGGCTGGCGAGGATCGCCGAGAACGACAAGGGAAGGTCGCAGACGTTCGTATAGACCGCCAACGGCGAGGCTCTGCGCGTGAATGATCGCGGAAGTCTCAGCCGCCCACAAGAACATGGTTTGCCTCCGTTTCGGACGCGGCGGCCGCGCCCGTATCGAGGTCCCGTTTGCCCGAGACGATGACGACCGTATCTTCTCCGTCCTTGCTCGACTTCTTCGCCGCCTCCGTGTCCACCGAGGAGGGCGGAGACGCGATCGTCTCAAAGCTCGCCAGCGCGTATTTGGGTTCTTTCGCATCCGAACTCTTGAAAACCGGAGCGGGCACCCACGTTACGGACGGACGAGGCTCATCGGCACGACGAGATGCGGTGTGATATCGGACAACGGGCGCAGTGGCCTCGGCGCCGTCAGCCGACGACGCCGACCCAGCCATCCGTAACAGGTTAAGGCTTGACGCCTCGGTGCTGACCGACTTGCTCTTGAGATTCTCACCCAAGTGGCCGTTCAGGGCAAAGACCTTCGCCTCACCCGGGTTGCCGTTCAGGGCAACGATGGCCGGCTCGCTCCGGTGGGCGGGGCGGGCGATGAAAACGACGGCCAACAAGGCGGCGAGCGCCATGGGGGCCCAGTTCCAGCTGAACGAGGGCTTCCGTGCGCTCAGTTCTCGATCCAAGATGGCGGCGCGAAGTCGCTCGGCGGAGAGATTGTCCGCCGGCGGAGGCGGAAGGTGCTGCAACGAGGCACGAAGATCCCGGCAGACCTGAAGCTCCTTGCGCGCCGATGGGTCGGCCGCGGCCCGCGCTTCGACGGCGCTTGCGTCGTCGGCGGACAGCTCGCCAAAGGCGAGTCGGAGTAGGTCGTCGTTCTTCTTTTTCATACGGAGAGATCCTCCAAAAGCGGGGCCACGCGGTCTCTTAAAGCTCTGCGGGCGCGCAAAACGCGAAGTTTTGCGCCACCCACCGTGCAGTTTAATACGCTCGCGATTTCGGGATATTCGCGTCCTTCCAGGTCTCGAAGGATGATCACCGAGCGATGATGCGGGGGAAGGGCGGTAAGGGCGCGTTTAATGGCGTCCACGCGGCGGTCGCCTTCCAAATTGTCGATTGGATCGACGGGGTTGCCGAGGGTCATCCAGTCCAGGCCACGGGCGGCTTCCTGCTGCTCGAGGGCGGTGCGGCGGTTGCCGCTACGGGCGCGGTCGGTGCAGAGGTTGGTGACGATGCGGAGGATCCAGGTGGTGAACTTGGCTTCGTCGCGGTAGCGGTGGAGGTTCTGGTAGGCGCGGACGAAAGCTTCTTGGACGACGTCTTCGGCGTCGTCCCGGCTGTTGGTCATCTGGTAGGCAAATCTGAAAACGAGGAGGCGATGCCGCTCGAACAAAAGTTCGAACGCTCGATATTCGCCGTCCCGCGCTTGGCGCACCAAGACCGCGTCGCTTTCCAGTTCTAGCCGCCCAGCGGACGCCTCAAGCCTCACTGCCCCTCTTTCTACCACGAATCCATTCAAGTGCCCAGGTCCCTCTGAAAAATTTGGACGGGTGGCGAGCCTGCGCGTTACGCGGTTTAGGCCTAAAGGATTGTTTTAGATTTTATATTTTAGGTTTTTGGTTTTACACGTCGACGGTAAGGGTCACGGGACCATCGTTGACGAGGCTGACGCGCATATCGGCGCCAAATTCTCCGGTTTGGATGGTGCCGCCGAGGGCTTGGACTTCCCTTACGAACCGGTCGAAGAGCGCCTTTCCCGCCTCGTATCCGGCGGAGGCGGTGAAACTGGGGCGGCGGCTCTTGGCATCGCCGTAGACGGTGAAGTTGCTGACGGCGAGGATCTCCAGTTCGAAGCCGCCTTCGGGTTGGGGGAAATCTCGGATCGAGAGATTCATCTTGCCTTCGGGATCGTTGAAGATCCGCATGCCCAGGACGCGGTCGGCGAGGAGTTTGGCTTGGGCTTCGGTGTCGTCGCGGTGAATTCCGACGAGGAGAAGAAGGCCGGGACCGCAGCGGCCGATTTCGCGGCCTCCGACGGAGACCGAGGCCATGGCCACTCTCTGGACAATCGCGCGCACCGGAAAAGTATGACGGGAGACCTAGAGCAAGGCGATTTTCACGGCTATTCTTAGGGCGTGTTCGCCACGTTTCTCCCGCCCAGAATTGAAGAAACGAGGCCGATCAGCGTGGTGCTGGTTCCGTTGGGCCGGGTTCGCGAAAGGGAGATTGCGGCGGTTCGCAGGGCGATCTCGCGGATGTACAACGTCGATGTTACGGTCGGGGTCCGGCGGGCTCTGCCGAAGGAAACCTACTACCCGCCAGGGCACCGGTATCGGGCGGAGCATCTGATCGCCTGGTTGGGTAAGGGCGGGCCAGGCGATAAGGTGATGGGGGTTGCCAATGTGGACATCTCGACGACGGCGCGGGGGCACAAGGACTGGGGAGTTGTTGGGCTGGCTCAGCTTGGACAGCGGTCGAGCATTGTCTCGTGCCTACGGTTGAAAGGCGATATGACCTGCTTCGGCGATATCGCAATTCACGAGATGGGGCATACGTTTGGACGGCCGCATTGCCCCACGAAGGGCTGCACGATGGCGGACAAGGCGGGTCATATCGCGATCGGGCACGTTCGGACTTATCTGTGCCCGGCGTGCCGTCAGGCGTTGGGACCTTGGCTTCGGAAGTAGTGGTGGGGCAAACGTTCGTTGGGCTCTCGCCCCTCACCCCCTGCCCCCTCTCCCCGGAGAGGAGAGGGGGTTCTGGGTGTTTTTTAGCTGCCGCGGGCTACCTTTTCGGTGGCGATCACTTGGTCGACTTTTAGGTTGAAGGCGGTGTTGCCTAACCGGGTGGGTTTCAGGGCTCGGACGAGCAGGGTTACGGTGCTGTCGTTGGCGATGTAGAGGCCGCTTGAGGTTACGTCGAGCTGGATCGTCAGCGAATTGGTCGCTCCAGTTCCGGTTACGGTTTTTTGGAGGTCGTATTGGCCGGTGTTCTTGTTCAGCAGGTAGACGTAGCCGGTGGTGAGAGACGGCGTCGACATGGCAACGGTGAGGCTGGCGCTGCGCCGTACTTGACTTGTCTGGAGGGGGACGGCGATGGTGGCGGCGGCTACTTGGCCGACGCCGGTCTGCTTCACGGAGAGGACCGAGTAGCTGACGCCATCGTTGGACGAGAGATCCGTCGCGTCGCCCTGGGGGTTGGTTCCAAGGGTTAGCGTCGGGCTCGGGACGGTGTAGACCCCGGCGGACATCGCGTTGTCTACGAGGGAGAGGCTAGAGGTTGAGAGGTAGGCGTTGAAGATTCCCTCATCGTCTGGGGCGCCCCATCCGGTTACGAAGTCCCAACCGGCTTTGCCTACGCTTTCGGTGCCATCCGGCAGGGCGCCTGCGTCGCCACCGAGAAGATCGAGGAAGGCGCTGGGGTCGCCGTCTAGACCGTAAAAGACGTCCATCACTCGACCGACTCGGGTACGTCCATTGCCGGCCACGTCGCCACCGCCGTTTTCAATCAGGGTCTGGAGGATGATTCCGAGCTGACCGGCGAAGTTTGGCGACGAAGCGCTGGTGCCGCCGACGTTGTTGATGGCGTTACCGAACGAGAAGAACCAGTTGGTCGCGTGGAGAGCGATGTCCGGGATCAGGCGACGGTCGGGTGAGGTGGGGACGGTGGTGCCCACTTGATAGGGGGGGAGAACGTTGAAGCTAATGGCTCCTTGGTACCAACCGCTTCCGCTGCCGTTCCAGCCGAGTTCGGATCCGCGGGTGCCCTGTCCGTTGAGGGTGACGTCCGAGCCGCCAACCATGAGGACGTCCGGATCGAAGTCCGGGTAGGGATCGTTGATCATGTCGGCGGTGCCGTTGTCGCCGCTCGCGCCCATGTAGGTGATGCCCTGAATAGTCATGGCGAGGTGCTGATCGTGGGCGGCGAGGTAGAAATCGTCGCCGGCGGCGAAGCCATAGCTTTCGCTCACGATGTCCACGATGTTGTCCTGAGCTTCTTGGGCGAGGGTGGCGATGAGGCCGCCGCCGATTCCGTCGTAGATGTAGATGTCGGCTTTGGGCGCGTTGCAGAGCACCATTTGGAAGTCGAGGTCGCCTTCGGCGCCTTCGGCTACGGTCTCGCCATCGGTGCCGCCGACGATCCTCTTGTGGATGTTGGAGCCGTAGCCGCCGGAGGGCGCGGGGAGCCCGAAGGAGGTGCCGAGAACGGCGGCGTTGGAGATGCGATAGCCGTCGAAATTGGTGATGCCGATATTGATGCCTTCACCTTTGTGGCCGCCGACGGCGCTGGTGCCGTAGAGGGGGGTGGCGTTGTAGACGGCGCGTCCGTCTTGAGGCCGCAGAGCGCTCGTTCGGGCGATGGGCGGGTTCGCGTTGTCCAGGCCTTGGATGGTTATGACGCTGGAAGAGAAAGTTGCGGGAACTTTAGGTGGGGTGGCGTAGCTGAAGAACTGGAGCGGCCCCTTGGTTTTGCGGGAGGCGACTTTGTAGTTGTTGATCTTGGTCGAGAAGGCGGATTCGACCTGGTCAACCCGGCCGCGGAAGAGGATCGCGAGGTGACTGTCCGCGGTCATCGTGATCTGCATGCCTTTCGACTTGAGGTAGGCGACGGTCGCGTTGACGGTGGCGGTGGAAGCGCCAAAGCGCTCGCCAATTTGGGCGGGGGTGAGGAAGCGGTGATAGTCCGGGCTTCGCGGGTCGCTTACGGCGTTTGCAAACGCCTGAAAGGCGGCGCGGTGGGCGGGAGCCAGACTGATCGTCATGTTCAACATCTTCGAGGTTGAGGCATGCGAAACAAGGGTGGCGCCTTGCTGAACCGACGGAAGGTTCATGTGGACGGCGCTCAGGGCTACCTTGGGGACGGCTTGGCCATGGGAGAGAGCGGCGACGGAAATAAGGGCGGAGATCACCCAGGGCCGGTGGGAAGAGAGGCTATTCATGATTGGGAGGCCTAACAGATTGGACGGGTTGAGACGGGCAATTAAGCACCGGGTTTTCGGATTCTTAGAACAATCTGATCAAGATTTCGCTGAGATTTGATTCAATGGGCAGGGAGGCGGGGCATGCCAAACTGTTCTGATGACCAGCGTCCGCCTTATTCCTTGCCTTGATATTAAGGACGGACGAGTCGTGAAGGGCGTGAATTTTGTCGGCCTGCGCGACGCAGGCGACCCCGTGGATCTCGCGACTTTTTACGATAAGGAAGGGGCGGACGAACTGGTGTTCTTAGACATCACGGCCAGCCACGAGGAGCGAGCGCCGGTGGTGCGACTCGCGGAACGGGTGGCGGAGACGCTGTTTATTCCGTTCACGGTAGGAGGCGGACTGCGAAAAGTCGAGGATGTCCGCGAGGCGTTGCTGGCGGGGGCAGACAAGGTTTCTTTGAATACGGCGGCAATCGAGCGACCGGAGCTTATTTCGGAATGCGCGTCCCGTTTCGGGGCTCAGTGCATCGTGACGGCGATCGACGCGCGGGCGCGTCCAGGCGGAGGTTGGGAGGTTTATACGCACGGCGGCCGTCGTCCGACGGGGTTGGACGCGGTGGAGTGGGCGA
>OUNM010220124.1_pt1 | contig 27880 bp, 35 predicted proteins | sample 1769961 | NCBI WGS metagenome assembly OUNM01 (sample SAMEA3914820, study PRJEB12502) | metagenome | biome: forest; material: soil | place: USA | collected 2012-03-12 | depth 0.3 m | reverse complement strand
CGCGGTTGAGATCGAGCGAGACCAGATAGGGGTAGTTCTTGGTGTCACTGCTGGCAGCCGAAAGAAGGACATCGTACCGCTGGGCGGGGGCAAGCCGCAGATGGTACGCGTCTTTTTCTTGGATGTAGGTTCCGTCGTTCATGATGATGTTCATGGTGTGCGAGTCGAAATGGACCATGGCCGAACCGAAGGCTGCAAAGTTAACCATGCGAACACGGTACGTCTTGCCGGAGGTGATGTTGATGTTCAGGCCGTTGCCGTCGTTAACAACAAGACTGTCTGGGATCGGGGGCTTAAACTGGGTGTTGGACGGGGTGAGCATATTTCGAACGCTAGTGAGGCTGTCGTTATGATACCTGGCTGGGTGTTAGCTTTCCGTCTCAAGATCTAGGCCATTTGGTTTTTACCAATCCGAAACGGTTAGGATGTGTTCTTCATCGTATTTTCCCTGGTAGGGGTCATTGGGGTCTTGCACAACTAGCGGACCGCGGAGGCCGTCAGGATACTGTCCCGAATCGTGCGAGTGATCTGTCTCAGAATCCCGTCAGCCATGGTTAGATCGCCACTTCTTGCCTCGACTTACACCAAAATGTGCCAGGCATGTCAACGGTAAACTGATACTGGACTGAAGAATTGGGCGGCACCGCGCACTGGGTGACGCCGCTCGGCCCGTCCATATCGGGCGTTGAAAGTTGGTTGATGCCATGGAAGTGCAGCCCGGTTGTCTGGTTGTTGAGGTTGTTGTTGAGGTTGACGACGACGGTGTCTCCTTGCGTGGCTTGCAGAGTCGGGCACGGCCACTGGTTATTTATCCCAATAACCGACCTCCCAAAGCCATCCGGACTTGCCCACACCCAAGTCACGTTCCAATCGTAGGTTACGGTGTCTGCCCTAGCGAACATCCTCGAGAGGACACCAGCGAGGGCTAGACATGCAAACGAGAGGGCTCCCGGCTGGGGCATAGTGTGTCATCAAGGCATACGGCGGGAAAAGCTTCAGGTTGAAAAGACGGTTCCCAGCGAGGAAAACGAAGAGAGCGTGCAATTCAACGTAAAGAACCAAGACCATCTGGGGATCACAGATGTGACGGAGGCGGGCGTTCGTTTCTCATGCCGGACGCACGCTGATACCCAAGTAAGCGATTGGACAGTGCAGAGACGAGGAGGATAATCGAAGGCTCTGACGCACCTGGATGGCCTCGGCCTGTCTTTAACTTGTCCTTCAGCATGAAGCACCTCCATCTCCTAATGCTGTGGTGATGGTTGTTGACGGTCTCTTGCTCCATCAAAGCAGGCGGTATGTTGTGAGGGTGACGATGACAAGAAAAGCGCAGGGTGGGGGCACTTACATAGTTATACAGTGGCGGAGGCAGCATGCGTATGCACAAGTCGACCTGTGGCTCCAAGCACATGGCTTCAATGAGCAGGTAGAGAGATGTGTAGAGTGCTTCCTTGCTTCGCATCTCATATGCTGGGCAACCCTTCCAGTTGGTGTTCTGTTTGGTAAGCCACTCCCGGATATAAGAAGCCGATAGAAAGGGGAAAGAAACCGGGGAGGAACAAGAAATGGAAATGATGGGGGGAAAAGAAGCTGTGAATAATCAGCGAAAAAAAAGAGAAAAACAAGACAGAATGCATTGCAGGGACGCGCCAGACTGCACGCGGGATGGTATGGGGTGCAGAGGGTTGAATGATGCATCGTCTGGGGGTGGGCTTTGAGCCCTTGGTGTTTCCCTTTTTTTTTTTTTTGGATGCAAGCCCAAAATGTTCTGCAGCGCAGAAAAAAGCTGGCAGTTGAAGTATCTGGTCACAAGCAGCGGGAAATGCTAGGCAATGCTGGGAAATGTGGATGGGACTTGGGTCTTGGTGTGACTCGGAGGTTGTTGAAAGAACGACGTGGTGGGTGGGGGTGTATGGCATGCCATGGGATCACTGCCGAGAATGCATGTTAGCGAGCGTCGATCTCTGCAGTAGGCTTCCCTGGGGATAACATAACGTTGCCATCAAGCTTGGGTCAAGGGAAAATCGTTTCGAACGTAGCTAGCGAGATGTACGGTGTACAGCAAACATGCGGTAGGTGACTGTGGTCACTTGCAGGAAGCCCTGCTGGGACTGACGCATGGCGTCAACTGCCTTGGGTTTTGAGAAGAGTTTACATCAACTGCAACGTGAACATCATGGCATTTGACCCTGAACTGAGTTGAACCCAACTCCCTGGCATACATAAGCAGGACATTAGGTAGCAGATACAGAACTCCTCAACCCAAAAACGCCCCCCTTTTCCACCTTTCGCCCTAGAATGTGCACTCCCTCACCCTCCCTCCACCGCCACTCCCAACCGCATACTCAACCCACCTCGCAACCCCGCGGCGGCCACCCACCAACACGCTCCCGGGGTTCATGACATGGCAGCCGGCGTACGTGACGCAGAATGGCGGCGCGGTCGTGTCGACCAGCACCAGGGCCGTCGGCAGCGGGTACAGCGACAGCGGCGCCGTGTAGTCCCAGTGCACGGGCCGGATCGACTGTCGGAAGGGGGTTAGGTAGCCCTGGTCAAGAAGGGTGCGGACGAGTTTCCGCGCGGCCAGGGTGTCGTTGGAGAGTGCGGTGGCGTTGGTGTTGGTGTTGTCGATGTCCATTGCGTCGTCGGGGGGGGAGGAAGGGACGGAGTCGTTGTTGTTGGCGCCGGACATGGTGGTGTCTTCTTCGTTGCCTGGCTGGGATGGCGGGTTTGGGTTTTTGGTCTTGAGACGAACTGAGGAGCGGCGGAGACGGGCTGAGATGTCGTCTCGGAAGAGGACAATCTCGTGGTTCGGCCCGAAGAGGGAGAGGCGACTGGGATTGGTTGTCCAGATGGCTTCGCCGCCCTTTCCTTCGGTGGAGGATAGCCCTGCCTCAGCGTTGGCTGCCGCGAAGACCCTCCTGATACGGGAAGTGAAGAGATCAGGCACGGATTTCCTCGGTAGCGGGAGAGCGGCGCCTCCTGAAAAAGACGACGCCCACCCGTCGTTGTCGCCCGGCACGAAGATGAAGGTGGCGGTTGTCAAAAGCATGGGGAAGTCGGCGAGCGTCGAGGCCAAGGCATCGAAGAACTCTTTGTACTCTATGCTCCCGCCACTGCCTCCACGAGCCATGACGGCATGTGAGGTGAAGTTGCCCGAAAGGACAAACGTCATTGGCGTCGACCCTTCGGGATCCGTGGCATAGAGGGAGAGGATCTTTTTCAGCGCCTGCAGACTGCGCGGCTGGTCGAGATTCAGCTCGCCAACAATGACAACCCTGCCTCGCCCAGGGTTGTCCGGGTCGGCCAGCGCTGGTTGTCGCAGCAGTCGTTGCTCGATCTTGCGCATGCGGGATCCAACAGCTCGCGCGCTGCCGACCCCAAGAAAGTCAATCCATCCAAAGCCGCCCCCGATGGTGTGATCGGCTCCGCCGTCCAAGCCGCTCACCCCCAGCGTCGCCTGCCGCTTTTCACAGGGCGGTTGGCCGATAAAAAACCCCTGAAAACGACCACCGATGGTGCCTCCAACACCGCTGCTGCCGCTGAGGCCCTTCCCTACAGACTCCTCCTCCTCCTCATAAACACCGTCGATAAGAACAATCATGCCCGGAGCGAACCAGGCCGAGTCCTCAGGGATTGCAACCGTGTGGGATAGATCGAGCGTAATCGTACTTGTCAGGTCACTGATCGCAAGGTTGCCCGTGGGCAGAATGTTCAGCATCCCGAGGAGCATGTGGTTGGTGCCATGGCGGCCGAGAAGATTTGCAATCGGAGTTATTTTCTGTGATTGCAATGCTTCCGATCCGCCCCGGCGGAGCCCGGCGCTCCTGGCGTTTGTCACGCTCGCGGTCTGGAATGCTTCGTTGCGAAGGAGACGTTGGTGGATGACGTTGTATCTATTGCGGAATGCGTCCGTCTTGTGGGATGCGGGAGGCAGAAGGGATGGTTTGGAAGCGATTCTGTTGTTTGTCAACACAAGACTAAGCGATGGGAAAAAGACCAGGCATACTTCTCAAAATGCTTTTTGGCGACGTTATACGTGTACCGAGGCTGCTCAAAGGCACCAATGACCTTCAGCCACCTCCTGGAATCTTGCAGCGTCTCGTCGTCGGGCTCCTCGTCTAGACCAATGCTCGACATGCCAAAGCTGGTCTGGCTATCCTCCCGCGATAGCAGTGTCGCGGGCCGCAATCCTAGCCGCGTCTTGGAGTGGTCCGCATCCTCGGTCGGCTCAAGCATCAAGCTGTTCTGACGGCTCAGGCCTCGTGGCCCACTCATTATCTTGCCGCCACTCATATTCCCCTCCAGCGTCTTGAGCATGTCCTTGAGCTGAGCACTGGTCCCGTCGACAATGACGCCCCCATTGCAATTCTTCCAGGTCCGAGCCAGCTCCTCTAGTACCTTCTCTGCCAGGCCTTCCTCCCTCCATCCCGAGCCGCAATGCCTGCCAATAAAGGTCGCTAGCTCTTGCAGTGCCGAAGACGTCAGCGTCAAGCTGTGTTTCTTGGTGAAGGTGCGAAACGCCAAAGGGCGCAGCGTCGCTGGAGGGAGGATGATGGGTAGCACGGCCGCTTTGGCAGGCGCCGGGGGTTGGAATGGCCTCAGGGGGTGTGCAGGCGTCGCGAAGGCGGGAGAAGAGGACGGGATGGCGCTCGAAGGAGCGGCGTTGGCGTTCTTGGGCGCGAAGAACGGCGGCGGTGGTGGCCTAGCTCGTTTAGCCCTCTTCTCGGGGCTTTCAGGCTGGTCTTTCCGGGGCTTTTTGGGGCTCTGTATTATCATCATCTTGGCGATGTTTGTGCGGAGTCAGGGAGTGGTGTTGTTGCCGATAGAGCTGTTTGGACTTTTTGCTTGACCTGTAGTGCCCCAAGTCCGTCCTCGAACGCGTGTTAGCGTTTAATGGGTTTGGGTTGGGCGCGTTGTCTCGCGTTTTGGCGGGGCGGCAGGGGTTAGGACGCTAGCGCCGCAACGTCAGCGACCGTCTCCGGCAGGCAAGTGGAGTTCAATTGGAGCTCTCCAAGGTTCAAGCTCAATGCACAGGAGCACCTTCACCACTGTCACCAGCAAATATCACAGGAGCTTCAAACTGCACATCGGCCTTTTCCAAGATGTTGACCACTCGCTTATTACCAGCGCGGCAATTCTGCGCCATTGCTCGGGGCTTGTCGACATTGGCCTCCAACCCAAGCATTGTCAGTTTCTCGGCCAACCGACAGCAAACCTCGTCCTTCTAACCTCTCGCTCCAGAAAGTTTTCCCAAACCCTCAAATACCCAACACCTTGCTGCTCTCCTACCTCGACACGGCACCCCCAAACCCGACCCTCGCAATTGGCACCACAACCGCCGTCCCACCCACCCCCAACTCGTTCCAGAGCAACCCGCGCTTCCTCTCCATCCTCAACGAAGTCCTCGCAAAACATGCGGCCGATGATCCGGAGCTGAAGAGCCAGGCGCAGGCATTTGCCTCGCCGGGCGGGTTTAGCTTTATACAGGCGCGGAGCGGGCGGAGTGCGGGCACCGGGGCCGGGGGGGCCAGTGGCGAGGGTGCCGCGGGAGGAGCCGGCGTCGGAGGGTGGGTGCATCTGAGCGATGCGCGAAATCCGCCTGATTTCGGGAGGATCGCTTGGTAGGTTTTGAGTTGTATTCATGGTGATGCAGCATTGCAGAGTCATGGCTGACTCTGTCCTCCAAGGCCCGAGGACATTTTTGGCAGCGTTGAGGTGGACGGCCGCGGGGAGATCATTGGCAACTTCCAAGCCAGCGGCACCTACCGCATTGTCACCAGGGAGGGAATGTGAGCTTCCATTCCCGTTCTTCACTCGCAGCACTTGTTGTGCCTGGACTTCTTCGTTGACCATACTGTGTGCTGCGCAGCCTCGGGTTGAGCCCGTTTCTACGGGAGAAGTTGATAGCCCGGCTTCGTGAGGAAGAGAAGCAAGCATGACACACGTTGCCCTCGGTAAGAATCCAAGGCTTTGCCGTGTGAAAAACGATGCAAAACATCGGTGTAAGATTCTACATGAAAAAGCACCACCTCTGTCTCTCAACGACAGATGTATGCAACAGAACCCCTGACTGGTTCCCAGTCTCGAAAGATATAAAAATGCAGCGCATGAGGGTATTACAGATGGGGTCGTCACTTCGTGTCCATATACACCAAACCAGTCTCCACTTTCCCGGCTCCCAATGAGTCCCCGTCAATCCCGGGAACAGCCCCTAAACTGCCAAAACCTTGAGAGAAAGATTGGGCCCGCATGCCTGGCTCTCTCACTCGTCGTCCGCTTCCTCCTCGTCGCTCGTCGCGTCAATGTTGGCCCGTTTCGACTTCTTAGGCTTTGCCGATTTGTCTGCCCGCACCAGGCTGTCTTGGGCCCCGGCCGCCGGCGCATCGCCCACGCCGTGGCCCTGCGAGCGGAGCTTCTCATTCAGCTCCGGGATGACCTTGAGGAGGGCATTGTACTGTTCTAGGGAGAGCGAGATTCCCTAAACTGCGCGTTAAAACACACGAAGCACCGAAAATCGCGGTATGGCAGAGCCCACCTTCTTGCCTGGTCGCAACTCGCCATCGGGCGCCGTGTAGTACTCCCGGATGTTAACCAGGGTGGCCCCCTTGAACTGGGACACGCCAATGCGCCGGTTGCTGCCGACCTCCCAGAACGGGTTGCCCTCTGCATCTGTGCCTTTCGACAGCTCTTTCTTTGCTTGTTTCTGGCTCTTTGCCTTCTTGACGACCTGCTGCTCCTCGTCGCTCTCGGCCTCGATGTGTCGTTTCTTGTTGTAGGGCATGATGGGCGATTGTGGCTGTGGAGGGGATTTTGATTGATGGGTGTTCTGGCTTGACACTCGAGGAGTTGCCGGTTCGGGGTTCCAGCAGCGAAACTGACTTCTCAGCCACACCTGCTGAATTCTAGGCGCCTGCTCCAGCGAGGGCACGCGACAAGCTGCGCTGAGGAGGTCGCGGGGTTTGGCGACGGCAACGCGTTTGCACGTGAAGAACGATGGATGCCCCACCCATCAAGCGTCAGCAATCAAAACTAAAAGGCTTGGCATGCGAGCACAGGCCCACGAGTGGACACAAGCCGCGTTTGAGGAACTCCTAGCCTGCCTGCCAAGCCGACGCCGGCTTTCGAACCGTTGGGGAGAAGCCCCCCTAAAATCCACTGGGGATGCCTGTTGATCAGCACGACATTGCAGCTCAAAATCTAAGAGGGCAGAGATTAATTATTCAGCCCAGCCCTTTCTGTTCGGTTTGTCCTTGCTTTGCTCCAGAGTTCTCGTTTCGCACAACACACACACTAGTAACACCGCCCGGTTCCTGCACGACAAGCTCCAACCCGACTTCCATCCCGCGGGTGATTTCCAACCGCTCAGCCGACGACGAGAGACTCAAGCCACTTCAGACGGCGTGCCTCTCCTCGATTCCCTCCCCCACGCCGACCGCCCGACCGACCGACGAGCCGACGAATCCATGAATTCCCGGAAATCCGTTCCGACCTTATGAAACAACAGGATGCGCCAAACCCGGGCGCCGTTCCCGATAAGATGGAAAAGGAAAGCAAGAGTGTCTCCGACAACGTAGAGGCAGCGCCGGCAAGACCGTCTCGCCCGCCGACCCCACGAGATGCAGTCGCAAACGACGATGAGAGCACGACAACGAAAGTCTTCCGTTTCCTCGCCACCGCGACTCCCGGTACTCTCGGTGGTGTTGCCGTTGGCCTGGCTGCCACCACGTACCTGGTTCTCGGCAGGCTGGGCCTCGTGTTGATCGGCGCATTCGGTGGCATCGTGTCGTTCATACAATGGGAGCAGCGCAATGTCGACGTGGTTCGCGCCATCAAGGGGGAACAGGGGATGGAGGTCTTGACACGCCTTCTGGCTGCAAGGAAAATAGCGGCGGGGGAGAAGCAGGAGAACAACATTGACGACGGAGCCGATAGCGCTCTCGTGCGCTCCTTCGACGATTTCCAGCCCGAGACGCGCGAGGCTATGAACGAGCTGGTCGAAGCCGTCATTGACAACTATGTCAAGTGGTGGTACTCGCCCGTTGTGCCTGCGGACAAGTTCTTTCCGCTGGCCTGCCGCAAAACACTCACGACGTTCCTCACATCGCTTTCCAACCGCCTTAGCAGGAAACGTCCCGCCGACGCCTTTCTCGATTTTTTGACCAATTCGTCTTCCATTCTTGTCGTCTTCATGTCCGAGCTCTCAAACGCCTTTTCCGAGCTGCCCGCCGACTCCAAAGTCACGGCTGCAGATGCGGTCTACAGCTACCTTGCCGAACATCCCGACTCCAATTTGTCCACCCTCCTAAACCAGAAGCAGCAGACGCAAAAGTTTCGCATGGCTGCCGACGATCTGCTGGGATTCTTGGACCGCTCGAGTTACGAATGCGACCCGGCACGGGTTTTTCTTCGGGAGATACTAGCGGGCGTCGTCCTGGAAATGACGCTCCAATCGTGTTCCAAGGCGGAATGGATCAATGCGTGGATTGTCTACCTGCTGGAGTCTGGAGAACCCGACATCAGTCAAGCCATTGATGTGGGCATGCAGACAGGGCCAGGCGCGGACGTGGTGTTTGCCGATTTGGATGGCAATGTGGGCAACATTGGCCTCACCAAAGGGAATCGGAGCTCTCTAGAGCAAGAGAGGGCACGCAGGAAGGACTCTCTGGTGCACAAGAAGAAGCTCAGCAAGGCTGAAGAGGAGATGGAAGTGGCCATGGAGGAGATGAAGCGCTTGAACCAGATGATCGCGAAGGGAAGCCCTCTCAAGGAGGAATCCCCAGCACGAGACATGAGCATGAATAGGAACCGTCGTGCCACAGAGCCGCTGGAGTGCCTCGCCGACGACGAGGAGAGGCCAGCTTTGCCACCTCGACGGTTGGACACCTCGACAGACTCTCTGAAGAGGGCGAGTAGCGATGCTTCATCCGGGAGGAATGAAGCCATCCACACGCCGGCCACGCCACTTTCGGGCGTAACTCCCTCGTCCAGCCAGAACCCCTCGCCCCCTCCAACCGTGGGCTCTCACTTCACAAGCTTTGACCAGATCGTCCCGCCCGCACGAGACGAAATCGATACCGATGAGGTAAACGAACCTCGCAAGCCGCCCCCGTTGACGTTGCACAATGCAACCATCACCGTATTGGATGAGCCTGGTGAGGGCCGTATCAGGTCGAAGCCGACGTGGGACTATCTTGTCCAGATCGAACCGGCCACAACAGTCTATCCCGGCTGGATGATTATCAGAAAATACAGTGACTTTGAGATCCTTCACGAGGTTTTGCGGCGCATCGCGACTATTTCTGGGGCAACAGCTTTCTCGGGACAACACGGTTCGGTGCCGCCTTGGAAAGGACATTCCCGGACTTCGCTGCGTGGCGAACTGGAGCGTTACCTCCGTGATGCCTGCGGGCACCACAGCCTGGCCGAAAGCGAGGGGCTGAAAAAGTTTCTTGAGAGGGACAATGGTCATATCCCAAACGCCCCCAAGACGGGTTTCCAAGCGTTTGAGAAGCTCGGCAAGAACATGTTGGATGTCCTGACGAATGCTCCTCTGGAGGGCTCGAAGGCGGTTGTCGGCGGTGTGACGGGCGTACTGGGAAATATGGGACTGGGGCAGCGGAAGCCAGCAGCCTCTGCCGCACCACCGCCCCCTTCGGCACTGCAAGACGTGACGGCGGCCAGTCGCCTGTCCATGTCGGCACTGCCTCGAGCTGACAGTAGCGCATCTCTCAGCGGGATGCGCAGGGCGCGTGACAGCATGGACAGTCAACGCTCGTCTGTCGTTGCGCTGCAACCAGGGAAAATGCCGTCGATGGAGCGCCGCCCCAGCAACAACTCGCAAGGTGACGCGGAACCCGAAAACGCACGAGTCTCTCGGGCCTCTGCGAGGAACAGCCGGGAGCACAGCCGAGCATCAAGCCGAGCACCCAGCCGGGCGCCACCGACGAGATCGCCCTCGAGCCTCAGCTTCGACGGCTTCCGGCTGCCGCCGCCTCCTGATATGATTTCTGACGATTATGAATCTCCCGTCAGCCCGTCCAACGCGACCAATGTGCGCCCTAACGACTTCCATCACGCGCGCTCCTTGACGATGCCGACGCTCAGCGCCCAGCAACGGCTTAACGGCCCGCCACTGAAAGGCGTGAAGCTTCACTCCAAGCTGTCTGAACAAGAGACACGTGTGGCCGTCGAGCTTCTCTTCGCCATTATCAACGAAATGTATACACTATCCTCGGCGTGGAACATTCGACGAACCCTCCTTGCGGCCGCCAAGTCCTTCCTCCTTCGGCCGGGTAACCCCTCCCTCTTGTCGATCCAGTCCCTCATCCAATCCTCGGTCCTCGACATGAACACTTCAGACAGCGGCATTGCAGCCCACCTGAAGAAGCTTCGAGAGAACACGCTACCCACGGAAGAGGAGCGAGCGGCGTGGCCGGCCGAGATGACGGCCGAGGAAAAGGAGGCTCTTCGCGTCAAGGCCAGGAAGCTTCTCATCGAGAGCGGCGTGCCCGCGGCGCTCATGGGCGTCATGGGCCAGGCCGCCACGTCCGAGGCGCTCGGGCGGCTGTTCGACTGTCTCCAAATTGAGGAGGTGGCGAGAGGGCTGATGTTTGGTGTCATCCTTCAGGGGGTGAGGACGGTTACGCACTGATGGGATCACGATTTTTTGAACTGATGTTGGACTGTGCCGATGCAGGGGTCGTATGTATGAATCTTGGAAAGACCTGTACATCACTCCTTTTTTTGTTTTGCTTTTACAGCCAGCGGGCGGATTGTATTTCAGCATGCCATGGGCGGTGGCAGTTGAGGCGATATCGAATGACTTGTAAGACTTTTAATGAGAACCGAAATGAAAGAACAGCGTTGCTGCACAGCATTAAGGGGGTAAGTAGAGGTGAGAGTCTGACTGCGGGTTCGGGCCGAGTTGGGCCGAGCTCAGGAACCACGCGCAAGCAGGGAGAGTACATCCCGGTCACAGCATGTCATGCGAAGCTCTCAATCTAAGAGACTTGCTTTCCGGGACTCTGGTAATCCCAGCTTCCAGGTTGCCAGCATGCCGGGTCCTTGTGCGATCTTATGTACATCTGGTGAAGCGGAGGGGGCCAAAAAGCCACAGACAGCCACGGACAGGCTGAGACAGCCACGGACTTACACTTGCAACCAAACAACCAACCTAAGCTTTGGGGGCGCAACGGCCGGCAGTTGCCAAGCGTGCCCCCGACGCCACTCCACCACACCACAGGCGAACGATGGACCGTGAACTTGAACACACTCAATAGCTCCCTCTCCCCTCCTGGGAATGAGAGGGGTATGGGGCCACACCACGGGCTTCCAGACCGCTTTAATGTTAGCCCTCGACTTTCCCCATGTTTGATTCGGTCCTTTCCCTGCTGCCGCCGTCGGCGATCACTTCTCTCTGCAACACCCCGCACGGCAGAGGTCGCGTCCTGGCTGGGCTACCCCAGACCAAGCGCCGGGGTGCTTTCACCCGGGGCCAATGAAGAAAGGGGGGCTCTTCATCCTTTCGGGACCAACCTTAATAGGACGCTCACAAGTTGATGGTAGGCTTGTTGGTGTGCCGATCGACAGAGTACCGTCCTGTGGCGCCGCCAAATGTTGCCATTGTCAGAAGCCTCGCGACGGCCGTTGTCCAAGCTCAATGGATGGAGGTCGGACAGCCCGTCCGGCTGGGATCGACGGCCATGTGGGAGATGACGTCCCGGTTACCACTGTCATCCTTTCCTGCGTGACTTGAGTGGGCGAGTTGCACCAGATCTCCCGCCCCGGGTCGGGTGCAACTGTCCAACGGAACTTTAATATTCGGATAGAGTGCTACCCTTCCCCTCCTGTTGGCTCTCTAGCTATCAGTGGTTCTCCTTCCCTCCCACAACCCAGACTCCCCAAATTCGTCGTTTTGGCTTCGAAGTGATACGCGCCATTAGTCGTGCAGCACCCCTATCCAATAAGTCAGAGGCAGGATACCATCGAAGATGGCCGACTTTCCGCCAGAGAAAACATCCAAGGGCGATGAGACTGGGAGTGCGGACGAAAAGGTTGGGTCGACAAACGTCGAGCATGCCAGGCGACAACGGGCTCAGGTGCCCGAGTTCATCTTGAGCCTGACGCCCGAGGACCGGGAGGAGTTGGAGAAGAAGCTGAAGAGAAAGATTGATCTGCGACTCTTGCCCGCCGTGATTGTCATGTACATCATGAACTATATCGACCGGTGTGTTGGCTCAGTTCTTCCGCGCCTTGTGCCCTGCCATGGCTAACGACAGGACGGAATAGGAACAACATCGCTGCGGCTCGGCTGGCTGGGCTGGAACGGGACCTCAATTTGACGTCGACTGAGTTCCAGACTGCCGTGAGCATTCTCTTTGTTGGGTAAGCAAACGTACAATATGGTTCGCGATGTGCCTGTGGCCAACAACGCCGCTTACATTACTTGTTTCCGATCAGGTACCTCTTGATGCAGATACCATCGAACCTCTTTCTCAACAAGTTTGGCAAGCCGGCCATCTACCTTCCCGCATGCGTATGTTTCTGTATTTTTCCTCCTCGTCGTCGACGCTTATGCAGCCTGCTGATACGCAGTCTCTTCGGCTTAGATGGTTGTCTGGGGCATCATCTCGGCGCTGACAGCTGTCTGCACCAACGCTTCGGGTTTGCTGGCTAACCGCTTCTTTTTGGGTATCGTCGAGGCCGCGTACTTGTGAGTCAATCGCGCCCAGTCTCTCGCTCTTCAACACGGCGCCCTGCCTTCTGATACCTGGCTCTCGCAGCCCTGGATGCCTGTACTACCTGTCATGCTGGTACACTCGCAAGGAACTCGGCTTCCGAACCGCTGTCTTGTACTCGGGCGCCCTGATTTCCGGCGCGTTCTCTGGCTTCATCGCGGCAGGCGTGACCTACGGTATGGATGGGACGCGCGGGCTCGGAGCGTGGCAGTGGCTGTTCATTATTGAGGGCGTCACCACCGTCGTTGTGGCGGGTATTTGCGCCTTTATTTTACCCAACTTTCCGCGGACGACGACGTGGCTGACTGAAGAGGAGAGGACCTTGGCTATTTGGTATGTTAAAGCAGTGCAGATGCTGCGAGGGTGCGACTGCGCGGCTGACGAGAGTGTGTCAACGTTAGGCGTCTTCAGGAGGACATTGGTGAAGATGACTGGGTTAACAGCGAGGAGCAGACCTTCTGGCAGGGCGCGAAGCTCGCCTTTACTGACCCCAAATCGTACATTCTTGTAAGTAATGAGCACCGCACCAAAGGCCGCCCCAGAGCGCTTCAGCCGTTGAACATGAGCATACTGACAAACCCCGCCTCTCAGCTCGTCCTACTCTTCTGCATCGTAGCCAGCGGCACCGTGACCAACTTCTTCCCGACCGTCGTCAACACGCTCAAACAAGGCGCCCTGTCCGGCTCGACGCGCGACAGCAACACCATCACCCTCCTCCTCACCGCCCCACCTTACGTGCTGGGCGTGATCGTGACGTACCTCAACGCGTGGCACGCCGACAAGACGGGCGAGCGGTACTGGCACGTCACGATCCCGATGTGGGTGGCGGTGGTGGCGTACATCATCGCGGCGACGACGACGTCGGTGGCGCCGCGCTACTTGAGCATGATGCTGATGGTGCCGTCGGTCTACTCGGGTTTTGTGGTGGTGCTCGCCTGGATTAGCAACACGATGCCGCGGCCGCCGGCCAAGCGCGCCGCCGCGCTGGCGTTGATCAACGCTGTCAGCAACTGCAGCAGCATCTACGCCAGCTACCTGTACCCCAAGAGCGCAGACCCGCAGTACACGGTGGCCATGATTGTCAACTGCGTGACGGCGTTTGTGGCCGTGTGCGCGGCGACGGTCTTGCGGGCCGTGTTGGTCAGGCTGAACAAGAAGTTGGAGGCAGGCATCTGGGTGGAGGGGGCCATCAACGCGGTGCCGGGCGAGGGGGCGGCGAACGGGTTTCGGTTTAGTGTCTAAGGTCGCAAGGAGGAAGGAGGCTGGACACTCCCTGCAGTGTCATGTTTGTTCAATAGCGCTGCTCGTTGCTCAACTTCCACCACTGTCAACAAAAAGCAAGCCCACAAAACCCCATCCGATGCAACGATATAAAGCGAGTTCGAGAGTAGCCACCTCGAGTGAATGCACCTGAACAAGCACGTCGAAAAAGCACAAAGTCCAAACGAGAGAGATGCCAGGGAAAGACAAGATGACAACCGCAGGGACAGCGAAGAAGAAACTGAAAAATAACCAGAAAGCCCCATCCATGGATGTATGCAATGAACAAGCACGAGGTTATTACCAAAGGAAAAGGAAAGGGGAAAAAAAACTGCAAACAAAATGCAATCTCATGGCTCATGACAACCCTCTGCCTTCCACAAACAGCTCCTCTCACCAACCCAACAAAGTGGGTTTTGTCCCTCCCTCTCTCTCATCTTCCGACTTTCCCTACTCCCTCTCCGTTAACCACGCCCCACATATATATTACCTCCCACTACCTCTCCACAGTAATCTTCCCCCCCTGAATCAACGCATCCAACTCCCACCGGTTCAGCGTGCTCCTCCTGCGCGAGGCAGCCTTGCTGGTGCGCCTCTCCCTCTTCCTAACCGGCTTCGCCAGCTCTGTTGAAACTTCCTGCTGCTGCTGCTGCTGCTTCTGTGGAGATTTCTGCTGCTGCGATGGCGGCGAGAACCCCAGCTCGTCCGCGTCATCATCCCTGGTGGTCGTGGAGCTGGGCGCGCCGCCGTCCGAGGCCGATATCGACGCTGACCCGGTGACGCTGTCGCTTTCGGAGCGGGTGCTCATGGTGCCTGGGTGGCCTTCCGCTGCCGCGTCGGGCTCCGTCGGGGTCATGCTCGTGGTAGAGGCCGTCGCTGTGGTTGGCGGTGGGAGGTTGGGGCCCTTGCCTAGGCGCGCCGCCTTAAGCTTGGCGCGTACCCGGGCAGCGTCGGCTTCACGCTCTGAGGCGGCCAGCTTGGCGGTTATTGTGGCCATGCTTAGAGGGGACTGCTGCGGGGCCGGGAGCAAGTTGGCATGGCCGGGCCGGGCCAGCGGCAGGCGGGAGTTGACCCGCCTTGGGGAGCGACCTGGTGAGGGTGCTGGGGATGGCACCGAGGCGTGTGGTGGTATGGGTGGAGGGGGCATCATGTGTTCTGAGTTTGCGCTCCGATTGGTGGCGAGGGACCGGGCAGAGGTTGCAGAAGTTGTCCTCTGGGGCGGCTTTGTTTGGGGAGGCTTATCGTTCGGTCGAGTGTCCGACCTGCCCCTGGTGATGGGGGGCCGGGTTGGTCGGGCCTTCGCAGGCGGCTTCGTAACCGGCTTTGTTTCTTCACCCTCCTTCTTTCTTGGAGGGGCATCCTTCTTTACAGGCTCTTTCCGTGCTGCCTCTTTCTGCTTGACCGGCTCACGCTTCTTGGTGGTGGGCGCCGGTCGCTTTTGAGCCTTTGCGGAAGCTGTCGAGGTTTTTGATGCCGGGTCGACTGATGCCTTGCTGAAGGGTATGCTGTCAACCGAAGTGTCGGGCGTCGAGACCACCGCAGATTGTGGCAGGGCAACGCCCGCAGCCTCCTCCGGGGGCACCGTGCGCAGCGATAGAAGTGGCCTCTTTTGGGGTGATTGTTGTGATCTGGGAACTCCATGAGGCGGGGGTAGGGGGGGCTCATCGTCCGTAAGCTCCCGGCTCTTCTCTTCCGCAACTGCCGGAACGCTCCTCGGATGTCTTCTGAGATCGGAATGTCCGGCTCTGTCATCTACCATAAACCGATCACGCAACGGAGTGAGTTGCGGGGGCATGGGTAGAGGTGGAGAGGTCAGCATAACCGATTGCTCGAGGATCTCGATATTTGGCTCCTCTACGTCGAGATCCTCAATGTGATGCTCGAATTCGCTTGATGCATCGCTGTCGTCGTCATCGTCGTCGTCGGCCTCCGGTTCGGGGACAAGGTCCAGTGATCCTTCGTCGCAGTGCTGCTCCAACACGTCCACTTCCTCGTCCTCCAGGACAGCCTCCAAGCGGAGGGCATATCCGTGGGTGGTCTCCTCGACGTTCTTGACCTTTACAGGACTTAGACGCAGCCCCATCTTCAGCTCCTCGACGTTCACGGGCCGGCCGCTCGCCTGCATCCTCTTCCGCCAACCGTCGATAAGGTGAACTGCCTCCTTCCAGCGAGTCTCCATCTTCTCCCAGCCGTCGCGCAACCTGTGGATCTCGTCTTCGCGCACGACAACCTCTTCAATGGGAACGAACGACGGGTTCGTCAAAATGGTGCGCAGGTGATCCAGTACGGCGTCGACTTCGAGCGACATATCGGCCGGGTTGGCCGCCAGTGCTAGGGCGTGCCCGTCGCCGTTCTCGGTCGGGTGCCCGTTGGCGACATCCCACCCGCTCATCTCTTTCAGCTGCCCCGTGGTCCTCCTCACCAGCTGGAGAAGCCCCTCGTTCTCCTCGCTGAGGCCCTTGGCCAGCTCGGCCAGGAAGGCGTTTGTCTCGGAACGCAAGTCGCAGCTCTGGTCCGCGGATCCGGCAGCAGGTGACCCATGGCCGATCTCGGACCCGACGTCGCCACTCACGGTGATTGTCGTGATGCCGGTGCTCCTCCCGGCGCCCCTCGCGCGTCCTGCTTCTGTGGTGGCCTTCTTGAGACCCTCGATTTGGCGATCCCGCTTCCGTACCTCGTTGGCGCAGGACGACCTTGTCTGGGCTACGAGTGTTTTTGTGCGAGCAGCCTCCTCTTTTAGGCGTTGGACGGTGCCCTCGGCAGCCTTTAGTTGACTCCGTGACGCTGCCTCGGCAGCCTCGCTCAGGTTCACCTTTCGCTGTGCTTCCGCGTATTTTTCCTGTAGGCGCTGGATGTCGTTGGCCTGACGGAGGGACTCGGCCCGGAGGGTCCGGAGAGTGGCCGAGAGAGACTCGCGGTTTTCAGCATCGCGCTGTGGCGGCATTCAGTCAGCGATCAGCTCTGACGGGGGGCCGAAGGCAAGGAAGAGCGAGAGGGTGGAGGGCAGGCAGCTCACATCACGGCGCAGGATCAGGTCATTGACAACAGCCATGATGCGGCTCATGGTGTCGGCAACCTCGGCCTCGGTGTGGCCCGGACGGGCAAAGTCGAGGGTCTGGCCATCGCGCAGCAGGCCTCGGGATAGCAGCTGGTTATTGAGGTACAGCGACGCGGTACGCAAGTTCTCGGACTCGATCATCGTGGCGGCCGGCGTCTCGCATGCATGGGGTCGGCGGATCTGTTGGTCTGGTTTTGGGGTTTGAGGGTTTCGAGATGTCGACGTGTCGGGTTTCCGAGTTTTCGAGTTTTCGAGGTTCCCCACGAAGTAACGTCAACACCAACGCTAATAAAACACACAAAATTCGATCGCGAACGCAGTTTGAGCGGTTCCCCCAAGCGTGAAGAAATAGCAGGGGCTCGCAGGATACGGGATGGGATACAGAATCCAAAAATCCCCTGTCCCGTGTCGGCGAAAATAATCAATGTCCAGTGCGTCCAAGATGTCTTTTCCTGGTTCGGATGTGTGACCAGCAGCTCGGGCGCAATGCGACGCCATGGCAATCTTGAACCGTGGCCGGGGCCCTGTTTATTTGGCGGGGCGTTGCTGTGGCAGCGAGATCCAATTGGCATGGATCGGCGCTGGCTCCGCTCCCACTCCGCGCCTTGTCACGTCCAACCCTAACCCTTCTAATCTTTGCGCCTTTGCTGCCCTCCGCCGCCGTCCGCACCAACCCTTCCCGGTCCGACCTCAACAGGCATCGTACCATGTCAAGAAAAAAAGCTTGCAGACTCCCCAACGCAGATCCATATTTTGGGACGAGCTGCTGTTTTTGGATTGCCCCGTCCAAACGGGAATCCGTGCTATTGACGGGCTAGCTTCCGGGCCCGTGAATCCCGACGAGGAACGACGGCCATTTTCGTCCCCCATCATCCCCCACCCCTGGCGATCTTCTTCCCTCGCGCAGCCTTGTCTCGCAACACGAGCAGCTTCGGCATTTCCCCTGCGTCGCAGTGCTGTCTACCCTGGGCAAACACGTGTCAGCTTCCGGCGCCTTGGCTTGGTTAGACCTTCGATGCTGGGACTCGCGTCCGTCACGGCAAGCACACTTCAGACAAGTTGAGAAGATTGTTATACGCGCGGTGTTTGTCATCCTGCACCCTTCGTCACAAGGAAAAATACTCCGAGCAACGAGAGGGGTTCTGATGGCCCCGCGTGCGTCATCATAGTGCGCAGCAGCAACGACGGAGGGGGGCAAGGCAGAGCACGAAGGAGGCGGAGAAAACCACTCACCAATCTTGATACTGCGCCCAGCCTGCTTTGCAGCCCGGTGTCGTTGCTGAAACAGACAGGCAGACATGGTGTGGTCCTTTGATATTGACCACCCTCTTGCACGAATAGCTGCCAGAAATGGGCCCATGTGTCGACTTCCTCGCAACACCACCATGCGATCACCACGCGGCAATGGCGCTCTCATGCTTCGGGGACAAACTTGCCCCTCTTCACACGCATCGCCTGCAGCTTCCTCCGGTCGTCGTCGAACCTCTTGAGCAGGTCGGCCTGCTCCTCCTTTTTCCGTTCGCGCAGCTGGAAGCGGTAGAAGTTGGTGAGCTCCTCCTTCTTCTTGTCCTGCTTCTCCAGCATCTTCCGCTTGGCCTCCTCGGCCTCGTTCCTGCTCGCCGGCGCAGCCCTGCCTCCTCTTGTGACGGTGACGAACCCGTCCTCGTCCGGCTCGTTCCGCAGCCGCTTGGCAATATCGGCCGCCTCCTGCTCGCGCCGGGCAAACAGCGCCGAGAAGGCGTCAACCGAGGCCTGCAGTGCCTCCTTGTCGGCGTACGACAGCCGATTGTGTGCCTTCAGCCAAACGGATCCGAGCGGCGGGACTCTGCCCTCTGGCAAGTTGGCGCCGCCCCAAGTAGGGTACTTTTTCGTCTTGTGCACCTTGCCGATCGCCTTGATTACCTGCTCGACGCTCTTCTCGTCGGCCAGCAGCACAACCGCCGTGCTGCCGCTCTTCCGTAGCGGTCGCGTCCAGGTGCTTGGTAGGCGCGCCGCAGCTTCTTCCCGGGCCCGATCGGCCTCTTCGTCCTCGCGCTTGCGCTTCTTGCCGTGAGCTTGCAGCAGACGAGCCGCGTGGGCGGGCTGGGCGGCATCGATGGGCGATTGGGGCTTCGAGTGCGCATCTTTCCGCTCGTCCTCGAAAGCGGCACTCTCAAAGCGGCCGGCGCCCACCAGCGAGGCAAAAAGGGCACGAAGGTGGGCTTCGGTGCTATCGACGGGGACATTCGTCAGAAACAGGCTGCGGGCGTCGGTAGCACTCGGGATCTTGGGCGCGTTTCGCCGGACGTAGAGGTAGTGGACGACATTTCGAGGAAATGACGGTAATGGCGGAATGGAAACGGGGAGGATAGAAAAGTCTCCGATTGTCGCGGGACCAGAAGGCATCTTGACGGCGTGGTTCGATGCTCGAGGAATCGTGTTTGATCGCAGTGAATCGCGTTGCTTGCTGCTTGCTGCTGCTTCTCGTCGAGAAAATTCAGGCCCCACTTCGTTCTGCTTCTCTTATCATCCGTGATCTCATTGGCCAATAGCCTGCTCATCCGATAACTCTGGAAGACGCTAACACCAACAAGACCAAGTGCGCAGCCAATCGTCCAACCCTCTCTGCCATTACCTGCCCACTCGGCACCCGCGGACTCCAACCGCAGAGGCTGCCCAGAATACTTCAGCGCAGATGGTAGCATTCTTCACACTAACCCCAGCCCGAGGTCAACCGCAAGGCAGACTCCCGTGTTCGTCATTCTCCATAAGGACCAGGATACCGAAGATGCTGTAATCTTGAGTTTTAGTGCTTCCAGGTTGATTCCCCCGCAATGGGTGACGGTGCTTTGGAGTCTGGCGATGCCCATGTCTCGCTTCAATCTCGGGAGCAGCAGACAATGGCCCCAGACGGCACAACCTCAGCCGCTCCGCTGTCTTTCCTCAGACACTTTTCTCTAGGCCGGCAAACATCCAACTCCAAACCGCCCGTCTTCCTCGAATTCCGCTCCTCAACTCCCTTCATCGTCTTCACCGTCTGTCTCGCCATATTCACCGACATTTTCTTCTACGGTCTGATCGTGCCGGTGATTCCCTTCAGTCTCTCGGCCCAGGCCGGAGTGCCCGAGGACCAGGTGCAACATTGGACCGCCATCCTGCTCGCCTGCTACAATGCCGCCCTCGTCGTCGGCAGCCCCATCGCGGGCTTCTACGCCGACCGCACCTCGTCGCGCCGCTGGCCCTTTGTCCTCGGCCTCGTAGCCCTCTGCGGGTCCACGCTCCTGCTGTGTCTGGGCCGGACGGTTGCCGTCCTCGTCCTCGGCAGGATCCTCCAGGGCCTTAGCGCCGCCATCGTGTGGTCCGTCGGGCTGGCGCTGCTGGTTGATACCGTCGGCAGGGACATTGGCTACGCCATGGGCTACGTCAATATTGCCATGGCGGTCGGCTTGCTGATATCACCAGTGGCAGGGGGCGCAGTGTACCAGTACGCAGGGTACTATGCAGTCTATTATATTGCATTCGCTATCATCTGCTGCGACATCGCTCTTCGTTTGGTCCTGGTCGAGAAGAAGGTCGCTCGCCAGTGGCTGCGAATTGGTGAGTCCACGGCGGCGTCCCGCGGCGTGACATCCCCGAATGGCGGCAGCACGCCTCGGGTGCAATCGGAACTCGGGGAGGTTCCGGCGAGCGCCCTATTACCACGAGACGAGAAGGGGGTGCGGGAGCATGCGGGGCACGAGCCTGCAGCTTCAGCCTCACCGGCCTGCACCGGGGATGGTTCCGGTGCCGGTTCCGCTGCAGCAATATCGGCTGCGAGGCATCCCCACCGAGAACTGCTCCGGACCCGGAGAGTCCTCGCTGTGCTTGTCGCCGTCATCGCTCAAGCCGCGATAGTGTAAGCGATCGTGCGGCGGGCGGCACGTCCCCGATAGGTTGAACCTGTGCTAAGAGCTTCGGCAGATTCGCCTTTGACACCATCGTACCCCTGTACGTCAAAGAGAGGTTTCAGTGGAATTCCACCGCTGCCGGCCTCATCTTCCTCTCAGTTATGGTGCCTGGCTTCGCTGCCCCACTGGTTGGCAAGCTCTCGGACCGTTACGGGGCCAGATGGCTGTCTGTGGCCGGCTTTGCCATCTCCGTTCCGCCATTGGTCTGCTTGCGTTTTGTGACAAGTAACACAATGGCACACAAGGTCCTGCTGTGTGCGCTGCTCGCCCTGTTGGGGATCACAATTCTGACCCTCGCCACCACACCGCTCATGGCAGAAATGACCTATGCCATAGAGGAGCGGGACGCACAGCAGCCGGGCATCTGGGGCGAGAAGGGAGTGTATGGCATTGCTTATGGCTTGTGGACTACAGCCTTTGCTCTTGGCGGCACCATTGGCAGCATCCAAGCTGGGTATGTGAACGCCGGCCCGGGCTGGGGCACGGCGACCTGGAGCGTTGCACTCTGGGCCGTGGTTGGAGCGGTCGTCTCTCTCGGGCTCGGATCGAAACCAAACAAGCTGCCCAATGCTAGTGCGAGCTCGACCACCGTCGGAGACGCGGAGGGGGGGGGTCCGTCGAGGAACAGCCGCGGTGAGACGTAGCCGATGCACACCTCGGAACATTTCTTCCGTAGATACGTATGTACCTTATTTAGCTGCAGTTTAAGGTCAAATCTCAATGACGATACGTCCAATACCACGGCTCACACAAGCGAGCATCGACGTGGCTTTCTCGTCGTCCGTTAGTGCCGTCCCTCGATGGTCCACCACACCCTGCTTGAGGCTGATCCTACAAGTACCACAGTTTCCGACGTGACAGCTCGAATCAACATCGCCGAACTCCTCCTGCAGGCGCTCGAGGAGGGTCTCGTCCTCGCCCACTTTGATAGTCTTCCCGCCCTTATTGGCCACGACGGCCTCGAACGGATCCCCCGACACGTCGGCCGCGAACGCCTCAAAATGTGCCTCCTTGTCAGGAATGCCACGTGCCCTCGTCTCTCTGGCAGCCTCGTCCATGAGCCGCTTCGGGCCGCAGAAGTACAGCTGCGTGTTCCACGGCATGTCGTCGATAATGCGCGCGATGTCGAGCCGCTGGCCCGCAGCCTTGTCGTAGATGATGACAGCACTCCCCAGCTTAGCCAGGCGCTCCCGAAACGGCACGTCGTCGGCCGAGCGCACCGCGTAGTGCAGCGTCACGCCGTAGTTGATGCTCTGGAGGCTCTCAATCATGGCCAGAAACGCCGTGATGCCCACCCCGCCCGCGACAAAAATGTGGTTGCTCGCCGCGCCAACCATCGGCACCGCCGCCGTCATGGCGCCCACCTCCAGCGTATCGCCCACCCTGACCTCCTCATGCATGTACCGCGACCCGCCACGACTCTTCTCGTCCAGCGCCACACCCAGCCAGAACCTGTCCCGCCCCCCCTCCACAACCGAGTACGTCCTGACCAGCCCATTCCCCAACCTCACCCTCGCATGCGCCCCAGGCTTCAATGCCTCCTCCTTTTCCCTCCCGTCCTCACCACCCACACCCTCCAGCAAAAAGCTAGCCACCCTCCCTGTTTCCTTCTTCCTCTCCACCACCCGAAAAACTCTCCACCCTTTTTTCTCCACCGCCTCCCTCCTCGCCTTGGCCTCCGCCCGCGCGACCCGTCCGCGAAATGCCCCGCGACACTCCAGCCCCATCTCCTCTATCCCCGCCAGCTCGGCGTTCATGGCCTCGTTGCCAGTGGTGCGGTGCAGATACTCTTGCAGGCGGGAGAGCGGCCAGGTTGGGTGGGGCCGTGAGACGAGGTTGATGACGTCCCCCGCCTGGATGGTGGCGTCGTCGCCGGCGAGGGAGAGCACGCGCAGGTACCAGCCGGTGCGGTTGTGTTGCCAGGTGGAAGGGGCGAAGTTTTTGAGGTGGAAGCGGTGGTTTAGTTTGAAGCAGGGCTGGCGGGGGAGGGAGACCTGGAGGATGATTGGGGGTGTGGTGTCAAGAGAGGATGGACGGGTGATGGAGAGGGTGTCGCCTATGCAGAGATTGTGTTCGTTGAGGTGGGCGGTGACGAGGTTCTCGCCGAAGGCGCCCGGTTGGAAGGCCGCGGCGGCCGAGGGGAATTCGGAGCGCCAAGTTGGGTAGTGGGAGGAGCAGTCTGTGTGAGGGGTGAGTAACGGGAGGTAGGCAGTGATTCTGTGACTTTGTCGTCGACTTACAGCCGTGGATGGCCTTGTCGAGGCCGCCGTGGAAGGTCGGGTCGTGCTCGTCGCCCTCGAGCCCGAGCTCTGTCACGCGCACGGGGCCGTGGCGGAGCGTCTTGTCGATGCCCGATTGCACCGTCAGTCCTGGTAGCGGCTTCATCCTGCCCGTGCGGACCTCGAGGATGATGTCGCTGGTGAAGGGGGCGTGTAGGTCCACCTCGGGGACGGGAGAGGGGTCGTCGGGCACATGGTGTGGCATATTCTTATCGAGGCTGGCAGGTCGGGGGTTGGTCGGGGGTTGGTCGGTGCGGATTGATGCGAGTTGTGAGGATAACCGATAAATGGCCAAATCACTTGAGATGCTCGACGTTATTCAACAGCAATTGAGCTTGGACTCGATGTCTCTTATTCGGCTTTTGCGGGGTTGGGGTGAAGAAGGCAAACCCCCACTTGCCACTCCCGTTTCAAGAGAACCTGGAAGATGTCAGATCCAAATACCGATAATCTGGATCCTCCACCGACCGAAGACCCGACACTACCGCTTCCCACGGCCTGACTAATCAATCACTCCCTCGTCTTGAGCACGCCCGAGAGATTGCCAGAATAACCTCCCAGAACCCAAAATGTGTGCGCCCGCCAGTTAATTCCCAACGGTCTGACATGTTTACTTGAGTGCCGAGAACCCCTGAAACAAGCATGGCAGAAAACGGGATGGCGGGGCAACATCCTCAGCTGAACCCCGCGAAATTTGATTATCACGCGTCAAGTCGCGTCAACATGATTTATCCCGGTCCATCCCTCCTTTTCTCCTGACCGCTACGCCGGGAGACGCGACGCAACAACAATCATCGGCCTGGATCCCTCCTCAACCAGCCCTAACCCATGGATAGCCTTGCTCAGGCCTCGGACCACACCGTCCGGGCGATTCTGACCGCGCTCTGTGATGACGATCTCGTGCGTGCCAAAGCGCTGAAGTACCTTCAAGCCCTCGAGCCTGAAGCCGAATCCCGCGCAAAAGCTGCAACAGGGGACCAGCCAAATCTTAAGAAGCGGAAGCCGAACTCAACATTGAGCATATGCGTCCAATGCGAAAACACATTTTCCGGAGACAGCGATGAACAGTGCATTTACCACCCTGGTGAGCACGTCGCCATCTTGGGACTGTTGCAAAACGCCGCTAATATGATCACAGGAATCATGGAAGCTGATTACGAGGACGATTTCTGGGCGGATGAGCATCATGAGAACATAGACACACCCGAAAATCGAGAGGAATACCCGGACGGCTTTGTGTGGACATGCTGTGAGAACCTCGGCTCGGAGCCTGGCTGCAAACTCGGTCGTCACGAATCCAATCCCGAGAGATCCAAGAAGGGACGTTATTGATCCAAGGCAAGGATGTGAATAGTGAGGGAGGGTGCCAAGTGTATGTCAGGAATTGTAGAAGTGTATTCGGGAGTGCCTCCCGGTGGCAGAAATTGACCTTGCTGTGTGCCTCTCACCCCACACCCCGCTACAGTTGCTCGGGAAACAAACACGCCGAATAGGGGCTCCAAGGGGGTGTAAACAAACCTGTCTCGACCCGCGAGGCGAGATTTGGATGACCCTCCTTTCAAGTCGAGACCCCGTCGGATTCCCACCTCTCGGCTCCGGAGACTTGGAGAGATGGCAGCCCAGACTCGAGATTGGGCACCAGGGTCGGGCTGCTGCGCTAAAAGCGGCAAGTCGAATTCTGCTGGGTTTCGTGGCATTCCGGATCCCCGATGGCAACCGAGCGTATGGTGGAGCGGATGGTGTGGTGTTGTCGTTGATACCTATGGCGCGCTCTGCGCAGCAAGCGCGCCAGTTTGTGCCGTGACATGTGCTCTGATTCTATTGATTGGCTTCGAGTCCTCGAGGCTTCGAGAATCTGACGATGGAGTTTCTGACCATCTGACGAGGTGTGTGTCACCCGGAAGGGGTGCTCGCAACACCAGCCATCACATGGCAATTGGGCAACTTTTTCGGGAAGCAACAGAAAACAGCACAAAGCCAAATTGCAGCAGTGGTGATCAGGCCGAGCCTAGCAAGTCTATTGCAGCCCCAGGTTAGCAGCCGTCCATTGTTACACGAATGTAGTCGGCCCGTCACTCCTTTGACCGCCGCAGTGGCAAGCCCATGGTTTGCGGGAAAGAGTAACCTGTTCTGTACATCGCCGTGCCATGTCCCATTGATGAGACGACGGAGAGGAGGCTGCACCGGGATGGAGTCTGTTTGGTGCTGGGGTTACCGAGTTAGGCCACCGCATTTGGCGGAGCGCTGCCGATACGGTGTGAGACGGTGTGCCCGAAGCTGGCACAGGGGCATCTGTGCGGCACGATAGAAACCAAACTGGCTGGGATCGAGCTTGGTGGTGCACTCTCTCGCAAAGGTGAACGGTGAGAGCAGCGCTTATTCTGTGCGCTATTCGTCGCCGAGAGAGCACGAGACTTCGTCTCCCTGCCGGGGCCCCCATGCGGACGGCTGGAACAGGGGGCTGACTGAGGGGTGAGTAGTCGGAGCCGCATCATCGCGGGGTTCTTGGTGTTGTTGGTGATGAGCCGACAGCCTTGCGTGCGCACTAGCAAATGTGGCGCCCCGACTGGCTGCACTGACTGAGCTCTGAGTGCATTGAGCGGGGGATTTCCTGCAGGGGCCAAGCGAAGGCGCATCCGTGTCCTGCAGGACCGCGTAAAGTTCAGGAAGGGCCCGGCCAGAATGTGAGTTGCGATGGGAGCCGAGGAGCCGCAATGGCTTATCCGGCTTATGTAAGGTAAGTACCGTATCGTATGCACATGGATCGAACGGGGAGGTTGGAATCTGGCAATGGAACTTGCCCGCTTGCGGCGGAATCTGGCTCGGCGCGACGGCAGAATAACCTGAACGCCTTTAAAGTGAGGCGGTCGGGGGTTCCCCACTGATATTCGCGAACCTCGACGTGCCTTTCTTGGTTCAAGTGAAACAGGGGGTCGGAAGTGGCCCTTGCACTGTCTTCTGTCTGGACTTGACAGGGACAAGGAACCGTCCTCGCTAATCCTTGCACCACGGCAATCTTGCTCAATTCTTCGACAGCAGAGCCGCAAGTACCTTGTACCTCGGGTGTACCCCGGCGCGCGTTTGATTCCCCCCGTCGAACACGAGCAACTCGCCCTCCCTGGGTTTGCATCCTCTCTCATTTCCATTCCCGTCCGTTCCTCTTTTTTGAGAGTCTGGACCGCTTGAGCAGAGCCGCATTTTCTGTGGCCGGATCGAGGGGCCCGAACCAATGGGTGAGGGTTTGCTCGCCCAGCACTGCCTGAGTCCTCGCACGACACGATTCCTGGGCAACATGTTGAGCCATGCTGGCGACAGCTGGCGCTGGCATCGGTTGCACTCATGGAACCCGACAACACCATCGGCCCATTGTACCGCAGGAGTCATAGCCAACAACCAAAACCCCCGATTTTTCATTCTTTTGGCTTTCTTCATTGTCTCAGCAGGCGACGTGTCCGGAGTAGAGAGCTTCAGGCCGCGGGCCGGGGCTCAAAGAGGCTCTTTGGCACGATGGGTCAGCCTCGCGCTCAGTTCCTGACCTGACCTCGGCCCCCCTCTCCCCTGCTCTCGTCACCCTCAACGCATATAACTCGGCCTCTCTCCCACCCAAACTCGCAGTCCGGCTCCCAATCACTTTTCCAGGGCAGTAAATAATTTGGCAAGTTCATTGATACTTGTCCTCCATTCCTCAACGCCAACGTCAATTCCATGGTCAACACCACATCATCCTCAATGATCGCCACGGTGTCTCCTTTCACGCTAAACCTCCCTCTCCCGGCCGCCCCTCATGTCTATCCTCGGTCTGCCGTATGAGTTGGTGGCGTACATCGTCGGTCACCTCGAGCTCGCCGATGTCCGCAACTTGACCGCTTCATGCAAGACCTTTCGTTTTTTGCTCCACGAAGCAAACATCACTAAAAAAATACTCGAGGTGGGCTTCCGCAATCCCGCCGTATTGTTTCGGCCGCGTTTTTGCTGATACGTACCCTAGTCCAAAGCGCCTTACAGTGCTGAGGCCCTCGAGGCCCGCCGCACCCAGAGATATGCCTATGCGCTGAGAACGCTCATCAAGCGCCGGGACGCCATCGCCTCCGTGTCTCCGTATCTCGTTGCCACTGTAGCCGTTGCCGAAGAGTGGCTCTACGAGAATGGCGTTCTCTGCTATCTTCGTGGCCGCCAGCTGCGCATCCTGGACCTGCACGGCTCCGGGGACCACGAGACGGTCATCGACACCCGGAAGCTTGTTCTCGAGGCCGTCGAGGACTCGCGCGCCCGTCACAAGTACAAGATGAAGCTGCTGTACTACTCACACGGCATCGTCTCGTGCTCCTACACCATGCTTAGGTCGGACCAGCCCGGCTACAGGCATTGGCTTCTCGTTTTCGACGCCCGGCATGGCGAAATCATCACCGTCCACCCGCTAGAGTCAGTCTCTAAGCTTTTTGTTCGGAATACTGATCGGTTCCTTTACTATGGCACTGCTTCCTACGCAGACCACGACAACTCCGGCCAATGGGCGATCTACGGCTTTGACCTCACCAACCGCGCCCTGCTGAGCGACCGACTCGCTATTCCCGCCGCCATTGGCACTGACGTCGGTTCTACCGTCTGCTTCGAAAT
>OUNM010331351.1_pt1 | contig 27933 bp, 23 predicted proteins | sample 1769961 | NCBI WGS metagenome assembly OUNM01 (sample SAMEA3914820, study PRJEB12502) | metagenome | biome: forest; material: soil | place: USA | collected 2012-03-12 | depth 0.3 m | reverse complement strand
GTGGAAGTCTGGATCATTCCTGGATCTAAGCAGGTAGAAAAACAAGCCATAGCGGAAGGACTTGACAAAGTGTTCGAAGAAGCAGGATTCGATTTGCGCGAACCAGGCTGTTCGGCCTGTTTGGGAATGAACGAAGACAAAGTGCCTGCTGGCAAATACTGTATCTCTACCTCTAACCGTAATTTTGAAGGTCGCCAGGGTCCTGGGGCACGCACATTTCTGGCAAGTCCTTTGATGGCCGCCGCCGCTGCCGTTACTGGCAAAGTGACGGATGTGAGGGAAATGTTATAAGCTATTTTTTTCCGAAGTAAATGGCCAAACGTGTTCCGTCGCGTTTGGCCATTTTATATTTCTGCCCATCCTTTTGTCGACAATTCTTCTGCAGCTTTATATTTGTTTTGTTTGAATCTAGCCATATGAAGAAATGCGTTTTTGTTTTTTTGCTCGTATGGAGTGCCGCGGCTTTTGCCCAAATCAATTTGGGAACCCTCAAAAAGGCCTATAACAGCGAACTGGGGCAAAAAGTGAAGGGAGCCGTGGTAGACAAGCTGGATGACATGCGCAGCGACTACGATGAGGCAAGTTTCAACTATGCCGTCGCGTTAAGTGATAATGCCGGTCTTTTCGAATCGGAAGAGCGGTTTAAGAAAAACAAACGCATGTTGCTGGATGCCTTTGCCGCAACACAAGGAAAAGAGGTCACGAGAGAAGACAGTGTGCTTTCGCTGAACAGTGTGGGCGAAATGATGTATGCCTCCAACAAATATAAGGCCGCTGAGTCATCGTTTCTACGGGCAAAAAAAATGTTGGAGAAGGCCGCTGATTCCTCCGATGCCCTCTATGCACAAATCATCAGCAATTTGGGCTTGCTCTATCACACTACGGGAAGGTATACCTCGGCAGAAAAATGGGCATTGAAAGCAAAAGACCTTCGGGCAAAAGTGCTAGGGGAAAGTACGACCGTCTATGCCTCTTCTTTGAATAACGTGGCAGTCTTGTACAAAGACATGGGGAGATATGCCGAAGCAGAAGAAATAATCGGGCACGCGGTGGAAACGATCCAGAAAACAGAAGGCAAGCAAAGCGTGCCCTTCGCTTTATCCTTGAACAACCAGGCCATGATCTTTTATGCCGTAGGCCGGACCGAAGAAGCGGAAAACCTGTTGAACCAAGCCTTAGAAGTAGCAGGAAAAACCTTGAAAGACAAGTCGACCAATTATGTTCGCTTGCTCACCAATCTTGCCTTAATGTATCAGGACTTGAAAAAATACAAGGAGTCGGAGGAAATTTATTTGAAGGCGATCAAAATAAAGGAAGGAAAACTAAGTACAAACCATCCCGACTATGCCCACTTATTGGACAACTTGGCTTCTTTATATCTGCAGATGGGAAAGACGAAGGAAGTGGAGACCAACCTAAAGAAGGCGGCAGATATTTATAAAAAGAAGCTGGGAGAAAGGCATCCCACGTATGCCGGGACCATCGGAAATTTGGGCAACTTTTACCGAATCAGCAATCGGACGGGCGAGGCGGAACCTCTTTTAAGCCAGGCACTCGCCATTCGCAAAGAAGCTTTGGGAGAAAATCATCCCCAATCCATTTCCTCGATGGAAAGTTTGGGCCTTCTTTATTGGAAAATGGCCAAAATCTCCGAATCTACCGCCTTGCTCCAAAATGTGACGAGCAAGAGCCTGGAACAGATTTACCTCTATTTTGCCCCGATGAGCGAAGCCGAAAAGGAAAAACTTTGGGACAAAATAAAACCCAGGTTTTTGCGTTTTTATGCCTATGCCGTCCATCAGGGGGCGAAAAATCCATCATTGTTGGCAGATATGTACAATTACCAGTTGGCCACCAAGGCGCTCTTGCTTAATTCCACCAACCGTGTCAAACAGCAGATCCTTCAAAGTAACGACAGTAAATTGAAAGCAAAGTACTCCCAATGGTTAGATCAAAAAGAAGAATTGGCCCATGTATACACCCTTTCAAAAGAAGAGTTGAGCGAGGAAGGAATCAACGTAGATTCCTTGGAGAAGGTGGCCAACCAATTTGAGAAAGAATTGTCGGCAAGCTCCAATTTGTTCTCTCAAGGGTACAAACAAAAAGCAATCAAAGTGCAAGATGTCTCCGCGGCATTGGCTCCGGAAGAAGCGGCGCTAGAAATCATCCAGCTGAATAAGTTCGACAATGTATTGACGGATAGTGTGTACTATGCTACCCTTGTCCTCACGAAAGAAGCCCCCTCGCAACCTAAACTCCTTTTGAACAAGGAAGGGAATCAGCTGAACAAGAAGTACTATGCCTATTACCGAAACAGCATCCATAAAATGCAGCCTGATGAATATTCGTACGCCAAGTTTTGGCAGGCCATCGAGGAAACAATCCTGGCGAAAAAAACCTTGTATGTTTCATTGGATGGAGTATACAGCCAAATAAACCTGAACACCTTACTAAAACCATCTGGGCGGTATGTGATCGAAGACAAGGATATCGTACTGGTAACCAATACAAAAGAAATAATAGAACTGAAAAAAGCTGCTTCATCAAAAGGGGCAGCCAATACTGCCACGCTGATCGGTTTTCCAGAATACGGTAGCAAAGGCACAGTGCAAAAACTTCCGGGAACACAAAAAGAATTGGCGGATATCAAAACGGTCTTGGCCACGAAACAATACAAAGTAAACTACTTGATAAAAGGAGCTGCCGATGAACAGAACGTAAAGGAGATGGGTCCCTCTAAAATACTCCATTTCGCCACGCATGGCTTCTTTTTGCCGGAACCGGAAAAAGAATCGGATGAGAAGGTATTCGGCATCGCTTCCTCTAAGGCAAAAGACAACCCGATGTTGCGCGCTGGCCTTTTATTGGCCAATGCAGAAGCCACCATAGAAGGAAAATCGGAAAACGGCATATTGACGGCCTACGAAGTGTCCAACCTGCAATTGACCAACAACGAGATTGTGACTTTGAGCGCGTGTGAAACAGGTCTCGGGGATGTGAAAAACGGAGAAGGAGTGTACGGATTGCAAAGGGCTTTCCAAGTAGCAGGAGGGGAAACGATTGTCATGAGCCTCTGGAAAGTCAATGACGAGGCAACCCAAAAATTGATGAGCAGTTTTTATAAGTACTACCTCCAGTCCGGCAATAAGCAAAAAGCATTCAAGCAAGCCCAGTCGGAGTTGAAAAAGACCTTCAAAGAGCCGTATTATTGGGGTGCATTTGTCATGGTAGAATAAGTGCTCCCCCCACGGAGTTGGCCAAGTCGGAATTACCCCATAGTTATTATCGGCATAAAATGTCTTACCTTTGCCGATTCATCCGTGAAATCGTCGTCTCATGCAAAGCCGCAGACCCAAGCCCACTAGAGTTTCAGAAAAAGGAAATCATTCAGGATCCAGCTCAACCCCGCGTTTTAAAAAAGAAGAAGGAGGGCCCAAAAGACCCCGCATCCATAAAAACGGAGACAAGTCTTCTTATGAGCGCAATTCTTTCCGCGAAAGGAATGACCAAAGCCCCTTTTCCTATTTGCGGAAGACGAACGAGAAAATAAATGAGGAAAAGAAACGCACTTTTGGGGGAGAAAAACCGGCATTAAAGAATTCTTTTGGGCAAAAAAGCAAAGAGGTCATGGATCGGTTCAACAAACGATCCGATCGAAGGGATGAGAATTCGACGGATTCCCGAAACTATGGAGAAAGGCAGGGGGCAAAAAGAGGAGATAGGCAAGACGATGGGGAGCGTCGCTCGCACAGAGAAAGGCCCTCACGATTTGGAAGTTCTTCTTCTTTTGAAGATCGAGGGGGGGGGCGCCCTTTCGAGAGAAGGTCAGAGGACAGGAATGACAGGCCTTTCAGTGAGAAAAAACGGCAAGAAGGAGTCGGCAGACCTCAAGGAAGAAAACCTTGGGAACGCGATGAAAGATCCTCCGGGGATGGGGCAAACCGATTTGACCCAGATCGGAAAGCCAAACCTTTCTTCGACAAGCCAGGAGCTTCTTCAGCTCCCAGACGCAAGACTTCGGAAGCATCCTTTGGAAAAAAGAAGGCGCATTCCACCCCATCTGACGAGTCTTTGGGAATACGCTTGAACCGCTTTATCGCAAACTCGGGCGTATGTGCCAGGAGGGAGGCAGATAAGCTGATAGAAGCAGGAGAAATCTACGTAAACGGAAAAGTGATGACGGACTTTTCTTATCGCGTTCAACCAACGGACACAGTAAAATATGGATCTAGGATACTGAAAAGAGAAAAGTTCGTCTACATTTTGATCAATAAACCCAAAGACTTCCTCACGACGACAGATGACCCAGAGGAGCGCAAGACAGTGATGGATCTTGTGCGGGACGCTTCAGGAGCCCGACTTTATCCCGTAGGGCGGTTAGATAGAAATACGACAGGGCTATTGGTGATTACCAACGACGGAGATTTGGCCGACAAATTGATGCATCCATCGTTTATGACCAAAAAGATCTATCAGGTCGATTTGGATCGGCCATTTTCGGAATCCGACCTTGAGAAATTGCGGACAGGGATCACCCTAGAGGATGGATTCATCAAGGCAGACGATATCGAGATCGTATCGCCGGATAGGAAGAGTGTCGGATTGGAAATCCATTCCGGCCGTAATCGGTTAGTTAGAAGGATGTTCGAACATTTGGAATATACCGTGGTGAGGCTGGACCGCGTCATGTATGCTGGACTCACCAAAAAGGAGCTTCCGCGCGGCACTTGGCGGTATTTGACTGATATGGAAGTAGGCAATCTGAAACGTCTATAAATCCCTAGGATTCCAGCGCATTCCGGACAAAGGCCACTATTTTATCGGCCTCGTTGTTCTGGAACCAGTGAGTGGAAAGATCTTTCCTAAACCATGTGAGTTGGCGTTTGGCATACCGTCGTGTGTTTCGTTTGATCAGAGAAACAGCTTCTTCCAACGAGTGTAATCCGTCAAAATGATCGAACAGTTCTTTGTATCCCACTGTTTGCAGCGCATAAAGGTCTTTGTGTACGTACAACTTTTTGGCTTCTTCCTCCAATCCTGCCGCCATCATTTCGTCTACACGGTTGTCTATTGTCGCATACAAGGCATTCCGTTCCGCGGTGATGCCGATCGATAAAAGATCAAAAGGACGTTCTTTTGGTTTTCGTCCCCAAAAGGAAGAAATGGGATGTCCCGTGTGGCGAAACACTTCAATCGCCCGTACGATCCGCTGTACGTTGTTTTTATCCACGGCTTCGAAATAAGCAGGGTCATTCGTCTCCAATTCTTTCACGAGGGGATCTAATCCATGCATTTCTACTTCTTGCATAATCTCTTCACGTAACGACTCAGGAACTTGGGGCAATTCGTCCAATCCCTGCGTGAGTGCATTGATATAAAGCCCGGATCCGCCTACTGCCAATGCGTAGGGAGAGTGAAGGAAGTGCTGAGAAAGGAAGGCCAATGCGTCACGTTCGAAATCTCCTACGCTGTAAAAATCATGGATACTTAGGTGATCGATAAAATAATGGGGCACTTCAGAAAGTTGCGCGGAGCTCGGTTTGGCTGTTCCGATGGAAGTTTCCCGAAAGAACTGCCTGGAATCGGCCGATAGTATGATGGTACGGAGTTCTTTGGCTAATTGGATCGCAATGGACGTCTTGCCAACAGCGGTAGGGCCAACAATTGTTATTAAGAGAGGTTTCTTCAAGAAATTAAATCTGATGTAACAAAATTACCAGATTTTGCATTGCAGATTTTCAAAACCACCTGCTATATTTACGCTTCTGTAATGCGCAAAACGCAAGAATGCTAAGACGATTTTTCATATTGTTATTTTTTGTGCTGCTAGGCTTTCAATCTTCTGCCCAGTTGGCAGATCCCGTCGCGAAGATAAAAGTCATGTTTTTATACAATTTCACGAAGTACATCGAATGGCCCCAAGACTATAAGCAAGGCGATTTTGTGATCGGCATTTTGGGGAGTGGTTCAGAAAACGTGAAAAAAGAATTGGAGAAATTGGCCGCTACCAAAAAAGCGGGTGTGCAAAATATTGTGATTAAAACGTACAATTCTATCGGTGACATAGAAAAATGCCACATGTTGTTTATTCCGGAAGGAAAAAGTGGTATGTTGGACGACGCCATGGCAAAGTGCAAGAAAACGAGCACGCTTATCGTGACGGAAAAAGACGGGTTGGCAAGAGGAGGTTCCGCGATCAATTTTGTCGTAAAGGACAACAAACAAAATTTCGAACTGAATAAAGCGAACATAGAGAAATATAATTTAAACGTAAGTTCCAGCTTGTTAAGCTTGGCCTCCCAAGTCTATTGATGCGCATTTGGAAACTACATATCGCCCTGATCCTGTTGCTTGCAAGCCAACAAGCGCATGCCCAGTCGTGTGCCAAGGTCGGAGAAGCCATCAAAGCTTACCAAGCCAAAGACATGGAGGCTGCCAAGAAAGCAATAGATCAAGCGTCCAACGATGCAGGGTGTGCCGCCGATCCTTCCACATGGTACTATAAAGCATTCTTTAATAAAGATTATTACAGGGCAAAAGAGAGCACGCAAAAGAACTCACCTTCACGGAATCTGGCGATCGAAGCTGCAAAGAAAAACATAGAATTAGATCCCAAGAACAAGTATGCGGAAGAGTGCAAAAAGATCATTAATTTCTTGTCTGTATCCTTCTACAACGACGCGGCAAGTGATTTAAACAACCAGAAGTACCAATCTTCGTACGAAAACTACGTCCAATACCTGGAAACTATCAAGTACAGCAATGCGGCCAAAATGGATACCTCCGCGATCTTCTACGCCGGGTACACAGCTTATATGGCAAATAATCCTACCAAAGCGAAGGAATATTTGAATAAAGCCAAAGACCTCAAATACAAAGACGCCAATCTGTACTATTATTTAGGGAAGACCTATATTTCCACAGGAGAGAAGGACAAGGCCTACAAAGTATTGGACGAGGGGACAAAATTATTCCCAGGCAACAAAGAGTTGATTTTGACCCAAGTGAACCTGTACATCGAGGATGGAAAGCTCAAAGAACTCGAAAAATCCCTCGACAAAGCGATCCAATTGGACCCTAAAAATCTGGACCTCAAATTGACCTTGGCCGTTGTGTGTGAAAAATTGTTAGAGAACGACAAGGCACAATCCACGAAATATTTCGAGAAAGCGGAACGTTTGTACAAGGAAATCATCAAAACAGACGCAAATAACTTAAAGGCCAACTATAATCTGGCTATTTTGTACTACAACAAAGCAGTGAATATCATCGACAGCATGGATCCGGACCAGGGCATTCAAGAAATAGACGTCGTACAGGAAAAATGTATTCCTATTTTCCAGCAATCGCTTCCTCACATGTTGAAAGCCTATGAATTGAATCCAAAAAGAAAAGAAGTGTTAGAAGGCTTGGCTGGTATTTACTTTGCGTTGAACGATCTTCCAAAATCGAACGAGTTCAAGCAAAAGGCAGATGCGATCAAATAAGCCTCCCGTATACCTCCTAATTCCCTCACTCTTTCTTGCTCAACCTCTCTAAATGGAACAGTTACCAAACAAGCTCAGGTTCTCAATAGGAAGAAAAATTGGGATAGGTTTTGGGATTCTGATCTTCCTCACAAATATCAATTTCTTCGCGACGTACCTTACGCTTCACAAAAGCAAAAAGATCAACGATAGCATCACACAGATCTACAATCCTTCTGTCAATGCATTGGAGGATTTGAACCTTTTGATACTCAGGTCCCGCATGTACATCTCCAATTGGGTGTTCATTCAAAGCGATGAAAACAATTTGGATAAGAAACGCCTCATTCACCTGATCAAGAATGAATATCCAGAGGTAAAAGCGCGGATCCAGGGCCTGGCGGTCAATTGGGATCCGAAGGAAAAGCTAAAAGTAGACTCAATCTTCTACAACATTGAGAATCTGTTCCAGATGCACTCGCATGTGATGAATTTGCTCAGCACATTTACGAGCTATGAAGATCCCCTGATTCTTTTCGAGGCACGAAACATGGTGGAAGAAGGGGACATACATCTCAAAACGGAAACGATCTTGGACAAGCTTTCCAAGGTGGTGGATCAGCAAAACCGCAATACCAACGAGGTGAGCAAAAGCATGAAAGATGCTTTCACTGTTCTCCAAACAGTGGTAATCGGATTTGGCATCTTGATTTTGGTAGGAGGTATCCTCACTGCCTTCTTCACGGTCCGGACGATCGTGCGCCCTATTTCCGGACTGAAGGACGTGATCCTTCAAATGGGCAAAGGAATTACGCCTACTGAAAATATCAAAGACAGGGAGGACGAAATCGGAGAGATGACGCGTGCCCTGAATGCATTGATACGTTCCTTTAAGCAAACATCCAGTTTTGCCCATGATGTCGGATCAAGAAAATACGATACGCATTTCGAACCTTTGAGTGACAAAGACGAATTGGGGCACGCTCTCATTCAAATGCGGCATGATTTGAAGGAATATGGGGAAGGCATGGAAAAATTGGTGGAAGAAAGGACCGCCGAAGTCGTGCGCCAAAAAGAAGAGATCACGGACCAAAATAAGAAATTAGAAAAGCTCTACAAACACGTCACAGACAGTATCCACTATGCAAAGCGGATCCAAAACTCCATACTGCCTCCTATTAGTTTGATCCAAAAGAGATTGCCAGAAACGTTCGTGTTGTATAAGCCAAAGGACATCGTAAGTGGCGATTTTTATTGGTATGAGCAAGTGGGAGAGGACATTATCATCGCTTCTGTGGATTGTACAGGGCACGGTGTGCCGGGAGCCCTTATGTCCATGATCGGGAATAATATTTTGAATCAGGCGATCATCAAATATGGCGCGAAGAATGCCGCTATTTTGCTCGACGAATTGAACCAAGGGGTAGCCAATGCGTTGAGGATAGGACAAGATGCACAAAATGCCAAAGACGGGATGGATATTTCCTTGTGTAGGATCAATTACAAAGAGAATGTACTTCAGTTTACAGGTGCCTATAATCCCTTATATATTATCCGGAACAATGAATTGTTGGAAGTGAAACCCGACAAGTTCCCGATCGGGTATTATGTGGAGGATCCTGACAAGAAGTACACCAATAACAATTTTGAGATCCTTGATGGGGATGTGTTCTATCTCTTTACCGATGGATACGCGGACCAGTTTGGAGGTGTCAATGGCAAAAAGTTCATGTACAGGCAGTTTAAAGAAGTATTGTTGCGGATTTATACTATGCCTATGGAGATGCAACGGGATATCCTGGATTCGACCATCGAAGATTGGAAGAAGGTAGGAGGAGTGGAACAATTGGACGACATCCAAATAATCGGCGTAAGATTAAAGAGAGAGTCCGTATAAATATTCGCGCTTATTTTCTAATTTTGAAAAGGATAATTTTTTTGGACGCAAGCTGCACGCTACATGATTGATTATTTGTCCATTTACGAAAAGATGCATGATAACAACATCATGCTGACTTTCAAGGGGGAAGTGACCTTCGACCTAATCAATTCGATGTTGAAAATCATTGAAAGTCGTTTGGACATGATCGAAGGTGATTTGAAGACGAGGAAGAAAGTGTACAATGTATTGGTGGAATGCCTACAAAACTTGGTGCATCACATCGATAACTTGGACCATGGTGAAGAGGAAGGCCCTTACCATAGCAAAACAGCCTTGTTGATGATCACGACCAGTACAGATGGGTACCACGTCGTCACGGGAAATTATATTTTGAACGACAAAATAGAGAAACTAAAAAATTGGCTGGACGAAATAAACTCTGTTTCTTCCGAGGAATTAAGAGATTTGTACAAGAAAATATTGAACAACGAGCAATTCTCGGAAAAAGGAACAGCTGGCCTCGGTTTTATTGACATTGCGAGAAAATCCGGCCAGAAATTAATTTACGCATTTCAACCTGTGAACGATAAGCTTTCGTTTTTCAGCTTCCAAATTACTATACCTAAGAGTTATCAACTAGCCAAAAGCAAAGATTAGCATGGAACCTTTGGTTTTACATCCTTCTGCCCACACGCCTTCCGTCAACTTAAGCCCTATAACGGGAATATTTGAATTTAAAGGCCGTTCCACCCCAGAGAATTCGGTGGAATACTATGAGCCCATTTATAAATGGTTGGATATGTACATTCAACAACCGCTCCCTAAAACTGTAGTCAATCTACAGTTCGAATACTTCAATACCAGCTCTTCCAAGTGCATCCTGGATATGTTGAAGAAATTTGTCAAGTTGTACAATTCCGGCAATGAAGTAGTCATCAACTGGCTTTACGAAGAAGAGGACGATGATATGAAGGAAGCGGGAGAGGATTACAGCGACATACTAAAACTGCCCTTTGAGATTCAGGTAATCGGCTAATGAGCTCCAAAAAAGAGAATCTTTTTAAAATAGAGATACAGATACTCGAAAAAAGCGAAGGTATTCTTGAAAGAGACGACATTTCGACGGAAGAGTACCGGACTTTGTTTAAAGAACTCTGTCATAATTATTCGGAACTCCTCGATCAAACACGACTTATTACCAAGGTAAGCGATAAGCTGCAGAACAAGCTGAATACCGTAAACGAAACCTTGGAGGTAAAGAATATCGAATTACAAAATACCATCGATGAGCTCACGAAAGCCCGTGTAGGCCGTAAAGCCCAAACGATCATTTTGATTATCGGTCTTTCCCTGTTCATTTTGGAAGAAATCGTATTGGAACCCGTCATCGATTCGATTGTCAACAACAATATTTGGATCAATATCGCCGTGAAATTGGTCATTGCCCTGTTATTGAAACCTCTAGAGTCTTTCGTAGAAAGCGCCCTCCTGAAATCGGCCAACAAAGAGAAACCAGTCGCAACGGTAGTAGCGGCCTGATCTTCCTGCCCTCATACATTTTGACCTAGGCCGAATGGTGCGGCCTTATTTTTTCCATTCGAGCGTATTGAGCAAGTGCATGCAATCTTTTTTCAAATACTCGATCGCAGGAGCCAAGGAATCGGTTTTGGTGCTTTTGAAGTACAATGCACCGCGAAGGAAGTGTTGCGAGCTGTCGGTCGTATAAAACTGAAACGGGCTGGGAACCTCTCCACTTAATTCAATTACGGTGGCAGATTGGCCAGAGGGCGTCTTTATCAGCATTTCCTCGATCGAATAGGCCTTTACTTGGTGCTTGTTGGCCAGTTTATACGTGTCTTGGATAAGCTCGTCCAGTTTTTTTTTGTCGTTATTCAAAGACTTATACGTCAACTGAATATCCGCATCAAAACTGGGATAGTGGATATTTATCCAATGTGGCTCCGCCAGATTGGAGCTGTCTTTTACGATCTTTGCAAATTTGGAATAAGCAAATGTGTAAGGATGTTCTTCTTTCAGAGCCTGATAGGCTGGTGTTGGTAAATCCAGTCGATTGTATCCTTTGGGTTTGGGAACATAATTGTCTTCGCAAGAAGAAAGCAACAGGAAGGAAATGAACAAGAAGAAATAGTGTCGTGTCGGCATGTTTACAAAAAGAAAGCAAAGGCCTGATGGCATTCGTTTCAAATAGGTAAGTGAATTGGAACAAATGTTAAAGCCGAATGCTGGTTTGTTTCGGCTTTAACGTGAGTGCGTGTTTGTAGGATTAGAACGGCAAGTCGTCCGTATCGGTGGCCGCAATGCCTTGCGGTACAGCAGTTGGTTTCTTAGCAGCAGTAGCGGAAGGGGTACTGGCGGCCGAAGGCATGGGTTGTTCGGCTGCCCCTTCGCCATTGGCCCCTTGTGCAGGTCCCAACATGGAGAAATTGGTAGCCCGTATTTTCGTGGCATATTTCTTCACCCCGTTGTCTTCCCAGCTATCTGTTTTTATGCTTCCCTCTACATAGACCAATTTGCCTTTTCTCAGGTATTGTTCCGCTATTTTGGCCAAATCGCCCCATACTTCTATGTTGTGCCATTCCGTTTGTTCCGTTCGGTTGCCATTGCGATCTTTGAATGTTTCGGTCGTTGCGAGGGAAAATTTGGCAACAACGCCTCCATTGTCGAAATGTCTGGTCTCCGGGTCTTTGCCCAAATGACCGACTAGAATCACTTTGTTCACACTTCCAGCCATGGCGATAGATATTTAAGATACAGCACAAAATTAGGAAAATTCTTCTTCCTTCAAGTACTTCAAAAGCAAAACGGGTTTCCCCAATTTGTCAAACTCTTCCATCTCCACATAGTGCATTCCTAAGCTTGCCGGCTGTTCAAAACCGGAGAGCGTATAAAATTTGGCATGTAGCTTTTGATGAGAAAGAATATGAAGGTATTTATCTGATATAGTATCGAATTTAGAAACGGAGATTCCCAAAGAGCGCAAGGAAGATGTAAGTTGTGATTCTTCAAAAAAAGCTTCCCCCTCTATCAAAAAGAACTCGTACAGTCCCTCCCAAATGTCTTTTCCTGTGCGTTGCCGTATGGCCAATTTGGTTCCTTGCGTGAACACGATGTAGTGGAAATAACGGTTACGTACTTTTGTTTTTTTGCCTTTTACAGGTAGTTTGTCCACAAAGGAATGTTGATAGGCAAAACATGCCTGTTTGAAAATGCACTGGGGACAATCGGGGCGTTGCGGGACACAATAGGTGGCACCAAATTCCATGATCGCTTGGTTAAAGCTGCCTGGATCTGCATCGGACATGAGCTCGGCCGCTGTTTTTTCCATTGTTTTTTGTGTCTTGGGAAGTGAAACATCCTCCGAAATGCCTACGAATCTAGACAAGACCCGTTGTACATTTCCATCTACGACAGGTACCCTTTCCCCGAAAGCAAAAGATGCGATAGCGGCAGCTGTATAGCGGCCCACCCCTTTCAGGTATAAAAGTTTTTCAAAAGAATCAGGAAAGCTTCCCCCGCATTCCCGTTGAATGAATTGGGCTGCGTGTTGCATGTTACGTGCCCTAGAATAATAGCCTAGGCCCTGCCAAAGGCGCAAAAGATCGTCCAGAGGAGCTTCCGCCAATGCGTGAACTGTGGGGAATCTTTCGATAAAGCGTTCGTAATAAGGAAGGCCCTGTTGTACACGTGTTTGTTGCAGGATAATTTCAGATACCCAAATTTTATAAGGGTCTTTTGTCGTTCTCCAAGGCAAATCCCGCTTATGTAGGTAGTACCAGGCCAAGAGTTTTGGAGCAAAACCAGTCAGTGGATGCATTTAGCTGATTACTAAAATGTTGATGTAGAGGACATAAATTTTTAAAACCATTTTTAATTTTAAAAATTCGCCTTAAATTTGCGACCCTGTTTCGTAAATAGCTAATAATCTTAGTTTTAAATATAAATTTTAAAGAAGTGACTAAAGCAGATGTGATTTCCAAGATCTCGGAACAAACTGGGATCGACAAGAATGATGTTTCAGCAGCCGTTGAAGCGTTCTTCACTGTGGTAAAAGAATCAATGGAAGGTGGAGAGAACATTTACATCCGTGGGTTCGGAAGCTTTATCAACAAAAAGAGAGCGAAAAAAGTGGCACGGAACATCTCGAAAAATACTGCGATCGTGATCGACGAACACTTCGTGCCTCATTTCAAAGCATCGAAAGAGTTCGTTGCCATGGTGAAGAGCAGTAAGAAAATAAAAGCTTAATTGTACCTAGAGGATGTCTAGGCAGCAACTCATTGTACTGGTCTTGGCCATCGCAGCGGTGTTGTTGCTTTTCTCGCTGCCCAAAGTCCTTTTGAACAAAGAAGAAAAGGAATTGGTCAATGCAGAAGAATTTGAAAAAGCGGAACAGCACATTTCGGCCTCTGATTCGACAAAACAAAGGGATCAACTGACGACAGAACAGGCCGAAAAAGTGCGAAGGGTAAAAGGCAAGCTCGTCCAAGCTTCTAACATGGAACCGAAATTGCATTTGCTCGATTCTCTTTCCACCCTTTTCAACCAAGTAGGGTGGTACGATAGCTCGGCCCTCTACTGTGAAAAGTATTTGACAGGTGATCAAAACATCCAAAGTTGGACAGCAATAGGGGATGCCTGTTACAAGGCGTATTATTTTGCTGCCGATGAGTCTCTCGCCCAAAATTGGGCAAAAAAGACACAGCAGTATTATCAAAAGGCCTTAGACCAAAATCCAGAGTTGTTGGATGTCAAAGCGAGGCTCGCGATGACACACACGAGAAGCTCGGATCCGATGAAGGCAATTGCCGCACTTCGGGAAATATTGGAAAAAGACCCGAACAACGAGCAAGCGCTCCTGAATATCGGTCTTCTCTCCATACAGTCCGGGCAATATGCCAAAGCGGTGGAACGATTTAAGAAATTGACTTCCATCAATCCCAAAAATTGGCTTGGAGTCTTTTATTTGGGGATTTCCTATGCAGAATCCGGTAAAAAAACGGAAGCGAAGGAATGTTTTGAAAAGGTGAAAAAGTATGAAAAACAACCACAGTTGGTACAGGCTGCGGACGAATATTTAAAACAATTATCAACCAATTAACGATTAAAATTATGCCCTGCGGTAAAAAAAGAAAGCGTCATAAGATGGCCACACATAAAAGGAAAAAAAGGCTAAGAAAAAACAGACACAAGAAGAAGTAGGCCCATGTGTTTGCTTCTACGCCCGACTTGGACACAAGTCGGGCTTTCTTTGTTTTTTTTCATCTTAAACTTTACATAACGTGGCTAATGAATTGTTTATCAATTCGTCTCCGAAAGAAGATAGAATTGCGCTAATCCAAGACAAAAGGCTCGTCGAGTTTCACGTAGAAAACAAAGGCAATAACTTCACGGTTGGGGATATTTATCTCGGTACGATAAAAAAAGTAATACCCGGCCTGAATGCCGCTTTTGTAGATCTGGGCTATGAAAAGGACGCCTTTTTGCATTATTTGGACCTAGGTCCTAACATCCGCTCTCTAGGGAAGTACGTCAAAGCCGTACAGAGCAATGATAAAACCCTCAATCCGAGACTGACAGGATTCAAACTGGAGCCAGAGACCGACAAATCGGGGAAAATGGCCCAAGTGTTCACAAAAAATCAACAGATTCTGGTCCAAGTAGTAAAGGAGCCTATCTCTACAAAAGGACCCCGGCTTTCGTGTGAGCTTTCTTTGGCTGGTCGCTATATCGTGATGGTGCCTTTCTCCAAATCGATCAGCATTTCAAAAAAGATCTCGGACAAGGAAGAACGTAACCGTCTTATCCGTCTTATCAATTCTATCAAACCAGAGAACTTTGGCGTCATCATCCGTACTGTAGCACAAGGAAAAGAGGTCGCAGAGCTGGACAAAGACATGAAAGCCCTTCTCAAAAAATGGGAGGATGGTTTCAACACCTTGAAGACAGCGAAGCCAACCGATTTGATTATCGGGGAAATGAGCAGGGCTTCTTCCATTTTAAGGGACCTTCTCAACGAAAGCTTTGACGGGATCACGCTCGACAGCAAAGAACTGTATGAGGAAATAAAGGGCTATGTCAAAACAATTGCCCCCGATAAGGAGAAGATCCTAAAACTTCACAACAACAAAACCAAACTTTTCGAATCTCTAGGCATCGAAAAGCAGCTTAAATCCCTTTTCGGCACCACAGTGAGCTTGGAAAATGGAGGATATTTAATCATTGAACAGACCGAAGCGCTGCATGTCATCGACGTCAACAGCGGGAATAAGTCCACCAAGGAAGAAGACCAAGAGAGTACGGCCCTTTCTGTAAATTTGGATGCCTGCAGGGAATTGGCACGTCAGTTTAGATTGCGTGATTTGGGAGGGATCATCGTGGTCGATTTCATTGACATGAAAAATCCTGAGCACAAAAACATGGTCTATGAGAGGATGAGGGACGAAATGGTCTACGACCGTTCCAAGTTCACCATTTTGCCTTTGAGCAAATTTGGCTTGATGCAGATCACGCGCCAACGTGTACGACCAGCCGTGCATGTCAATAACAAGGAAACGTGCCCTACGTGCAATGGTACAGGGAAGATCAATTCCAGCATTGCGATCACGGATGTGTTGGAAAACAACCTGAATCACCTCATTACGAAGCAGAACGAAAAGAAACTGGTCATCACCCTACATCCTTTTTTGTACGCCTATTATACCAAAGGCCTCGTTTCGAAACAGATGAAATGGTTCCTTAAATACAAGAAATGGGTAGAACTTATTCCCGATAGTGCCTTGGCGGTAGTGGAATTCAAATTTTTAAATGATCTAGGCGAGGAAATTGAATTGGCTTAAAGAATGAAGGGTGCATTATTTTTCCATCACCTGCAAAAAGGAGGCTTCGGTCTCCTTTTTGCTTTGGCTCTGTGCATAAGTGCCTGCCAACCTAAGTCTGAGAAGGATCAAACAAATGCTTCGTCCGGCAATGTGTTGTCAAATTGGCTAGGAAGCAAAGAGAAGGACTGTCCCGATATCGATGTTTCGAAATCAAGGGTAGAGGTAAAGATCCAACGCCTGGAAGATGAACTGATGGGCTTAAAAAGCCGTGAAGATGCACAGGCTTTTTTGGCCAAGTATCCTTCCTTGGCTAAAAATTTCTTTGCCGTAGGCCAATATCCCCAAAGGGAAATCTTGGAAACAAATCTCAGCAAACTGGCCCAAGATACGGCCATTGGCAGTATTTATGCCCAAACAAAAGCAACTTATACTTCGGTGGCGGAATTGGAGCAGCAATTTTCGGAGGCATTTTCGCATATCAAACATTATTATCCCGCGTTTAAGGTGCCAAAAGTGTATACCATTATCACGGGGTTGGCCATCGAAACATTCGTGTCGGATAGTATGATTGTGCTCAGCCTGGATTATTTTTTAGGTGAGAAAGCCAAATATAAGCCCAGAGATCCTTCCGGGATGCTCTTCCCTGATTATATCTTGCGCCGCTATCAGCGTGAATACATCGTACCTGCCTGTCTTTTGTATATCTCCAACAAATACAACAAAGTAGACATGCTGGAGAACACGCTACTAGCAGAAATGGTCTATTATGGCAAAGCCTACCAATTCGTAAAAACGATGGCTCCCTGTACAGAAGACAGCCTTATCATTGGATACACCGAACAGCAGATCCAGGATGCCGACGCGCATGAAGGGATGATCTGGAGCTTTTTCATAGACAGGAAACTGATGTATGAGACAAGCCATTTCATTAAGACCAAGTACACGGGTGAACGCCCTTATACGGCCGAAATAGGACCCAAATGCCCGGGAAAAATCGGGACGTGGCTAGGTTGGCGCATTATTCAAGCCTATCAAGCCAATAACCCGGCTGTGACATTTCCTGTCTTAATGGATACCAAATCGGCTAAAACGATCTTCTTGGACTCGAAATACAAGCCCAAGAAAAAATAGAAGGAATCAAAGGAGGCGGAGTAGGCTGTCCATCTTATTTTCCGTCTCCATAAACTCCGATTCCGGATCAGAATCTTCCGTTACGCCGGCTCCGGCAAAGAATGTAACCAAAGAGGGTTGTATCTTGGCACAGCGTAGATTCACAAAAAGATGTGTTTCATCCTGCATGTTCACGGGTCCTAGGAAACCACCATACAATTCTCTTTTAAACCCTTCTTTGGCCAAGATAAAAGACAGTGCCTCTTTTCGAGGTGTTCCGCATACCGCTGCTGTCGGGTGAAGCAGTCCCACCATCGTGCTCACCAAATAGGGAAAATCGACTTCATGCGTGTTCACGAGAAAGTCGGTTTTTAAGTGAAACAGATGTCCTACGCGGATCGTTTTAGGTCCAATGTCTTCAAATTCGCGCAAACGGATGTGCTTGAGGCAATCGATGATATTGCGTCTCACATAGGCTTGTTCTTCGATTTCTTTTTGGGTCCAAATGGCCTCTTTTTCCCCCCTTCCTAGGGTCTGTTGGGTACCTGCCAAGGCCACAGTCCTGAACATTCCGTGCGCGTCTTTTGATGCCAATAATTCCGGTGTGGCTCCTATCCACGTTCCATACCCTGGCAAGTAGATCAATGAATTGAAGGTGTTGTGGTAAGTAATGCCGAGTTTTTCCCAAAAATGGGAAAGCGAAAAATGAGCAGGGAGAGGAACCGTCTTGTTTCTGGCCAAGACAATCTTTTTCAAAACGCCTTGTTGGATGGTATCAATGGCATCTTGGACAAGCGATCGAAAGGAGACGGCCCCAGCTTGGCTGGGGGGCGGACCTTGGGATGTAGACATTTTGTCCAAGGTGACGACATCGAAATCGGGCAATTTTTCTCGTAAGAGGGAATGTATATCCTGCTCTTCCTCCTTCGGAAAGCAGAAGTATACATCCGCAGGAAGAAATAATTTCGTATTGTCGGATGTAGTGTCAAATGCGCCCACTAAAAATCCTGTAGGCAACTCCTCGATCTGTTCTTGGCGAAGATGCCTGGGCTGATACGAAATGAGTACATGTGTCTGGGTAGAATTGGGCAGTCGCCAAATGGCTAAACCCAACTTTTTCTCTTCACAATACCTGCACACTGCGTCCCAACCTATTTCCGTTCGGACGGACTTTTCTTCCCCTCGTTCAGCTATCTGCATTTCTTTTTGGCAATATGGCGGTAGTTAATCTGCTGATACAAACTAGTTTTCCGTGTTCGTTTGTGATTTTAATTTCCCATACGTGCAACCGTCTTCCAATATGGATGGCTTGCGCTTTCGCGAAGACATACCCTTCCTTTACGCTGCGAAGGTGATTGGCGTTTATTTCTACGCCCACCACGTCGTTTTTGCTCATGTCTACACAGCTCACGGATCCGATGCTTCCCAAGGTTTCTGCCAATACACAGGAAGCCCCTCCATGTAACAATCCATAAGGTTGATGTGTTCGGTGATCTACAGGCATTTTCGCGCAAAGATAATCTTCTCCGATTTCTGTAAAGACGATGCCAAGGTGATCTCCCATGTTCTGGTAGCCAAAGGTGTTTAATTTTTCAAGGGTAGTGTCCGGATGGAACATGGGTGCGTTGTTTTTTTTCAAGCGGTTGAAGGCAAGCGTATTTATCTGATTGGGCACTCGTTTCTGATCCCAAAAAAAATATCTTTGTACAAAATAAACCAACATTGGCGAAAAGAATATTTCTGATCCGGCACGGGCAAACCGATTTCAATGTGCGTGGAATTGTGCAGGGAAGCAGTGTCGATACTTCTTTGAACGAAATGGGCCGCAAACAGGCTGCCTTATTTTATGAGGCCTACAAAAGCATTCCTTTCGATAAGATTTATACTTCCAAACTAAAGCGGACCAAGGAATCGGTGCAATCCTTTATCGATGCTGGAATTCCATTTGAGCAGTATGAAGGCCTTAACGAGATCAGTTGGGGCAAATTTGACGGACAGCTCTCTTCCCAATCCGATAAGGCGCAATACGAAGCGGTAATAGCCCGATGGGCAAATGGAGAAACGGATTTGGCCATCGGAGGAGGAGAAAGCCCTGAACAAGTACTGGCCCGTCAAGCACCGATCTGGAAAATGATCCTTTCCAGATCGCAAGAAGAAAATGTTTTGATCTGCATTCATGGAAGGGCCATCCGAATCCTTATGTGCCATATTTTGGGCCTTCCTTTAAAAGACATGGATTCCTTCCTGCACGACAACCTCTGTTTGTACCGATTGGAATACGACGACCAAATGGTAAAGCTCGTCAAGGCCAATTGCCAAGACCATCTTCAGTCTTTGGTTTCATAAAAGACCTTTTAGATCTATTTTTTTTAAAAATGGGATTCGAATAAGTACTATGGCCAAGCATTTACTACCTTTGCGTGCATATATGCTATTTACCTGCAAACATAAGGCCATTCAACACGTCGTTGCATCTCCATGCATCGACTGCCAGGCATTATGAGGAACATCTGTATAGCGTAATAGTAACAAGAGAAAATTCCGAAGCCTGGCCCAAAAGCCGGGCTTTTTTATTTGTACCTGTAAATGAATTGATCGATGAAAACAATGACAACTCTCTCCGGCACCTTAAACAAAGACAAAGTGTTCAGCCCGCACTTCATATTGCTCCTTGCTTTTGCGGGAGTCTATGTGTTATGGGGTTCAACCTATTTGGCCATTAGTATTTTGATCAAGACTGTTCCGATGTTTTTGATGGCGGGCTTTCGTTTTTTGCTGGCGAGTAGCTTCATGTTTCTTTGGGCTTTTCTGGCCAAACATCCCCTTCCAAGTAAAAAGGAGGCTCAAAAGTCGTGTATAAACGGCTTTTTGCTCTTGGTCTTGGGAAATGGAGGGATTTTGATCGCCAATCGGTACATCGCTTCTTCCGGGGTGATCGCCATTTTGGTGGCGATTACTCCTTTAATTATGGCATTTCTGGAATGGTGCACCGGAAAAGCAGAGAAACCGAGTTTCTCTGTCTGGTTGGGAATGTTGATCGGAATTGCGGGCATATTGGTACTTTCTGGCCCTGAGAATTTGAAAAGCCTAGGACATGATTCTAAGATCGGGATCTTCATTATCTTATTTTCCTGCTTTTCATGGGCTATGGGGACATTGTATTCCCGTACGGGAAGTACTCCCAGTTCTCCTATATTCAATTCCGCGATCCAAATGGTGTTTTCCAGTGCTTGTATGTTCTTGATCGGGACGATGGAAGGGGAATGGCAGTTCGTCGAATGGTCGAACTACGGGCTGAAAGAAGCGGTGAGCTTTTTGTATTTGGTAGTCGGAGGTTCAGTGCTTGGGTTTACCGCGTATACTTACATTGCCAAAAATGCCAGTCCTTCCAGCGTGTCTACCTATGCGTATGTAAATCCTGTCATCGCCCTTTTGTTGGGTTGGCAGATAGGAAAGGAAACCATCAGCCCGCAAACGATTTTGGCTTCGATGTTGCTGGTAGGAGGAGTAGTGTTGATTGTGTTAAAACCAACATGGAAGCGTCCTATCTCCAAATAAAAATAGGAGAAGGGAGTTATTGGCTCCCTTCTTTTTCTTCTTGTTTCAGTTTTTCCAGTTTTTGTTTGGCCATTTCCACAATATCAGGCTCGGGAAAGTTCTTGACCAAGGATTCCAAGGTCGCCTTTGCTTGGAAAGTTTCGTTGAGGGCCAAGTAATTGTCCGATACCAAGAGGAAGGATTGTCCTACCCATTTGGTATAATCGCTGTATTGTTCATTCAAATTGAACAATTCGTTCAGGGAAGATTTGTATTTTTTTTGTGCATAGAAAATAGAAGCGATGGTGTACTGAGCTTCTGCTCCTTGTTCGTCTTGTGCTTCATTGAGAGTCGATACAAAATAATCCAAAGCCTTTGACGTATCTTTTTTAGCTAAGGTAGATTTTCCAAGGTATAAGTAGGCCTTGTTTTGGCCAGGAGTAGTGGCGTAGCCCGATTGAATAATCGCATTGGCATAAGCAAAGCTGGAATCGTAGCTGGCAATCTGGTAATAACTTAGCATCATGCCTTGGTAGGCATTGGCAATTTCCTTTTTGGAAGAAGCCAACGTTTGAAGCTGTTTGTAATACTTCATCGCATCTTGGTATTGGCCGAACGAATACTGTATTTCTGCCATTTTGTACACGGCGCGATTGGTATATGTACCCTTGTTCATGTCCACTACTTTTTGATAGAAGGGCAGGGCATCCGAGAACTTGCCCATCCGATAATCGGCATCTGCCAAGTAATAATTGGCATCGTAAGCAAAAATGCTGTTTGGATAAGACGTAAGGAATTTGCTCAAGGTTTTGATCGCCTCATTGTATTTCTGATCAAAGTAGAGACGTTTCCCGGACTCGTATTCGATGGTTTCCAAATCAGACTTTTGCGGATTGGCTGTTTTGAACTCCTCCAATACCGACAAAAACTCCTCGTTCTTCCCTTCTTTGGACATGATTTCTTGGATGCCTTGCAAAGCAGCGTTGGCTACAGGGGAATTGGGATATTCTTTCAACACGGTTTGGTAATCCTGGTAAGCCAGGTCTGTGTTTTTTAGATTTATGTTGCATATGGCCCGTCTTTCAAGGGCGTAAGGTACGTATGTACTACCTGGACGTTCCCGGATAATCATGGTAAATCCTTCAATGGCCGTTTTATAATCTCCCTTTTCTACAGCAAATAGGGTCTTATTGAACAGGGCCACTTCGTAATAGGGAGATTTGGGATAATTGTGCGTAAGCGCGAAGAGAAGATTGTCAGCTTGTTCATAATTGCCCATAATTCCTTGTATGAGGCCTTTTTGCAAGAGGATATAATCATTTTCCTTGTTGTGGGAATTCAGGGCATTTTCATACGTGGCCAAGGCTTCGGTATATTTCTTCTGGGTGTAATAGCAGTCTGCAAGGCGTAACAAGGCGTCTGCATAATATTTGTCGCTTTGTTGATCTTTGTGATCGGTATATTGCTTGAAGCGGATAGCTGCCTTGTCGTACATTTTTTGGTTAAAAAAGGCATAGGCCATTCCAAAATCGGCTTTTTTATAAAAATCTTGGGAAGAAGCTTGTTTGACTTCCTGGCTCTTCAAGTAGTAATCCACCGCTTCTTTGTATTCCCGCTTCGCTGACATGATTTCAGCGCTCCAATAATACGCTCCGGAGACAAGTACTTTGTCGTAGGGGAATTCCAAAGATTTTTCGAAATAGACAAAGGAGCTGTCGGGTACATTTTGGTTGTACAGTTCTTCGGCACGTTGATAAGCCACCTTTTGGTAGACGGCATCGATGCGGTTGGACCTTTTGGGCAAGCTTTCTATGTAGGAAAGTGCTTCGGCATAATTGCTGGTGTTCAACAAAGCGTCACTTAGGATCTCGTTGGCTTCTTGGGAGAAACGCCCTTTGGGATATTTTTTTCGATAGCTCTTGAGGCTGCTGATTACTTCTGCGAATTTTCCCATTTCATAACTCACTTTGCCATAAAGAAAAAGGGATTCTTCTTGCACCTCCGGAACGTACGTCATATTGGCAGACTGGAAAAGAAGGGGGGCAGCGAAAGCTTGGTTCTCGTCGCGTAAATAACTGAGGGCTAAAAAATAGGTGGAATGCTGTCCTAGCGAGTCTTGGTGTCCGCTCAATTTCTTAAAGTTTTCAATAGCTTTTGCATTTTTGCCTATATAATAGAAGGCTTTTGCATAGCGGAATTGCGCATCTTCTGGCAGTTCTTTTCCTAGTGCGCTGTATTTTTCCGTGTATTGGATGCTTTTCAGGAATTCTTGTTTGCGGAAGAAAACATCGGCCATGATCAAATGGACACCTTCTAGATTTTTATAGTCAGTTTTTCCATTTCCTAAGGTATCCGTATAAGCAATGAGTTCATCGTATTTTTTCTGCCTGTACAAAATGTTCACGACCATATAAGGAACGAGAGGTTTATAACTCTCATTCTTTTGGGCCTTTTTGAAATCGGCGAGGGAGGCATCGTAATTTCCTTGCTTGAATTCAATGTTTCCCGCGTAATAGGAGGAAGCATACGTAAATTTATTTTCTGAATTTTTAAGTCCATTGAAATAAGGAAGTGCTTTATCAAGGTCCTTGTCGTTGAGGTAGCAATATCCTGTATGGAAATTTGCTTCATCTACCTGGTCTTTTTGTAAGAGGGCCGGATTGATGCGTTGGTAGTATTCTATGGCCTTTTTGTATTCCTTTTTAGCTTTGTGGATGTTTGCCAGCGAAAGCAAGGCTTGCTGTGATAATGGATGCTCCGGGTATTTTTTTATGAAGTCTTGGAGCTTGCTTTCAGCGTCAGAATGGAAAAGCAAGAGGCCACAATCTGCAAGGTAGTACTCTGCTTCTACACTCAACAAGTCGTTTTTGTTCAACGCCAAGTAGCGTTCGAAATAATGGCGTGCTGCGCTGTATTTTTCCTTGTCAAAAAGTTCCAACCCAGTCCTGAAAAGTGCATTGTCGTGCGTATAGACCAATGTGTTCTGGGCAAGGGAAACATGCTGAAAGAAAATAAGAAAAAACAGGAAAAGTCTGGACCACATACGCGTTGCCTTATTTGCTGCCAAAATACTGGAAAAAGGGCAAGAATTATAGCTTATTTGAACAAAACCAAGAAAAGTGTCCCATTATATCCCGTAAAAAGAAAGGAATGTCAAGGCTTGGTAAATTTATAATTCCCTTGGGCAGTCTCCACGATGTAGCTGCCACTAGGAAGAGAAGCAACATTTACCGTGTCCGATTTTCCTTCTAACACCAAAGTGCCGGAAAGGGACCTGATTTTATAGGCTACCGTTTCTCCGCTTTGTACCCTGAAATACAATTTCTCCGAGACAGGATTAGGGAATATGAAAGAAACAGTTTCCGGGAAAATTCCTTCTTGATCCGTTCCTGTGGGAAGGAATCCTACATTGAGGGTAATGTCTTTGTAGTTGCGCGATCCTCCTCCGTCGGTAATCAAAAGACGTATGACATAGCTGCCTGCCTTGAAATCGGAAAGAGTGAGGGTTCGGGAATAATTGCCTCGTATGGTCACGTCGCTTCCTTTTAACATGTACCATTCATAAGATAAAATGCCCGTTTTGTCTGCATCGCTTCCGTCTGCTTGGATCTGGAATTCAAAACCAGTAGGGACAATGTTTATGATCGAGTCGTTCAAGATTTGGGGCTGTTTGTTCAATGGGTTCGGTTTGGTATAGCCGAGCAACCATTTGTAAATGGCAGGATCATTTCCAGCTTTTGTCCAAGAATTATGAGTGGTGGCGTCATATACGGTCAACTTTGGAGCGATAATGGGCCCAGGTACACAAGCATTGAGTTGTTTTACTACTTCTTTGGAATTGTTCAAGGTCACAACGGCGTCGCCGCTGTTATGAAATCCCCAAAGTGGGATGTCTTTGATCAGGCAATAATTTAATGGGAGAGGGAAGTCCGTATTCCAGAACACATTCACGCAAGAACTTTCCCAGATGGCCGCAATTTCGTTTGGTCTGTGCGCTGAAAAATAATACACACCTCCTCCTCCGCCACTTAAGCCCGCAATGTAGATTTTGGTCGTGTCGACACGTTCGTCCTTTTTTATTTTATCAAAAAGTTCGTCCAATGTGCCAGGTGAATACCACGATCCGGGCCAAGATGAGGTCATTCGGGGCGAATAAATGAGGAAATCCAAGTTATTGCCTTGGTCAATATATTGGGGAAGGCCAGTTGAGCGGACATAACTTACGTCGCTCCCACTCAAGATACCATGGAAAAAAAGCACCAAAGGAAACTTTCTACCTGTGGTGTCCTTCAAATACGATTCAGGTTTGTATGCTAAATATTGTACCGTTTGTCCTAAGGTTCCGATGGCCTTGCTCACATAACTCAAAGCAGGTTGCCTTTTAGGCAAATCCACTGTATAAGCGTGTACGGTGCCCGTAGTCCCGAGATCTGGCTCAAACATTACGTATACGTAATACGTGGCACTATCTTTTAGTCCTATTAACGTACGAACCAAACGTATTCCTACTTCGGAAGAAGAAATAGAAAGCGTACCGCTTTTGCTCAAATTCTGGGAAGAGGGAGATTTTATCGACGCAGCAGTAGGAGCAGTACTGGGCTTTATTTTATACAAAGCATAGTACATGTCTCCAGGTTGTGTGGAAATAATGGCAATATCTACGCTGGAAGCTCCATGGCTTACATGGAAGCTTTGTGCATAGGATAGAAACAGGTTTCCACCTAATATAATTAGGATAAGAAAAATATTTCGTATGTAATTAGACACTGTCAATAGATTTGAAGATTAAATCTAACGATTTTTTCCTTAAAGGCTGTTTAACCAAGAAAATAAAAATAAAGTTCAGATGAGTCCTCCCTGTCAAAAGGAAGCGGATTGAAATGAATTTATTTGCAACCCAATAGAAGATTCAGTTGAAAATTGGCTCCCTGATTTTGCAAATTAGGCCGTATACGCAGGGTCACTCGTTCGGCCAAGGAATGATTGTGTTGGAAAATGGCTTTTCTAAGGACATGCTTCCCTAAGGTTTTGCAAATCAATCCTCCGGCTAGCTCCGTAATGGCGATTTGGAGGTTGAGTTCCTTTTCGAAATGGTTCAATAAGGCTGTGGACTCTCCGTCGTTTCTGTACCATTGCGTAATATCCTTTTGTTGAGATAGAAGGAAGTCAATGACGTCCCAGGCGACCGTGGTAGCAGCCAACGCGATCGAGGCTCTGCCCAAGTAAATAAGTGTTTTGGCTGTTATAAAAGTATGGCGAATACTGTCTACGTCTTCTCTAAATCCTACATTCATGCTTTTCAGCTTTTTCAAAGATCTTGTGTTATAGAGATAGGACTTTGAAAGAAAATGTTTTTCTTCTACGATTTCATGGCTGGAGTAATACGAATTTTCGCCAAGGAATAAAGGGGAAACTGTTTGGGGTTTCTCTTTATAGGATGCAAAATCCTGAAAATATTGGCTCAGGCCGCTCTTTATCAGATCGGGCCAAATGGCCGTGTTGACTTTTTCCGCAGTAGAATCGATTGAGATGACATTTTGATAGAGCAATTTGGCAGTTCCGGCCGAATCGTATATAAGTGCTCCTGAAAAGTAAAAGTTTCGTTGTTCGCCCCACGATGTCAATTCTTGGGAAACTTGGAAGCTTTTCACGTACAGCGTCAAAGGAGTCTTGGACGGATCAACAGTGGAAACGAGGGTGTTTTTCAGGTAAAATTCAAGGTTGGAATCTGCAAAGGCTTGTGCTTTCCGATTTAGAAAACCCATGAACACTGTTCCTTCGTTTTCTTTGTTTCGCCTTATATCTTTTATGTCGGCGATATAATACTGATTGTTTTTCCACTCTATATGGCCTTTGTCGGAAAGAGGAATCGTATACGTAAACGGGAGATCTTTCTCTGTATCCTTATTCAGCATTTTTCGGTAAGCAAGAAATGCCGGATTGACAGAATCTCCTTTTACAGGTACTGGTTGGGACAGCGTGGCAGAAGGTTTGGCCTTCAGCCCTAAAAATGCGGTACGGAATGCTTCATACATGACTTTGCCCAAGAAATTGGGCTGTGTTTTTTTGCTATAAGTCAGGGTTTGCTCGAAAGAACGGAGGATTTCGTTGGTTCCATAAGCAAGAAGGTTCAATTTGAGGTAGGTTTGTGCCTCGTCAAATTTTCCATTGGAGGAAGAAAAAATCCGGAGTTTTTCTATCTGGATCGTCAAAGGTTGCAAAAGGACCTGTGCTTCGTTGGAATGATGTGGGTAGATAAATGAGGTGGCGTAGACAGGTAAACTATCTTGAAAAGCAAGCCGATATTTGATCTTATTGCGTTCCACAAACCCATTGTTCATCTTGTTGGCCCGAATATCCTGTACTTCGGCCAGATAAAATCCCGTTTTGGCTATAGAAAGCGAATCGGCGGCGGGAGGGAAAAATTCTTTTGCTTCGGTGGCTTCTGTCTGTGCCATAGAAACAAACGAAACGAAAAGAGACAAGAAGAAAAATGAGGTTTTTTTGGCCAATAGTTGGTTCATCGAATGGAAATAAGGTCCAAAATTAAAAATACTAACGATTCCCTTTTGACAAAAAGTATAATAAGCGAAACGTTTTTAGCTTGCGCCATGTTTCAACGCCTTGTATCAAAAGCAGGAGGGTCTTTGTTTTTGATTTTGTATTTAAGTCTTGCCCCTTCTTTAGTAGGCGGGATCTTGGCGGGGTACGCCCTTCACTATCAGACCTGGTTGCGTGAGTTATCTCATGTTCAACTTTTTCTCTTTAGTCCCTTATGTGCTTTTTTGCTTGCGATGGGCTGGATGCCTACGACTTTTTTTTCTTTGCTGGGTGGATATCTGTGGGGATGGCAAAGTTTGCCTTTGGTTTTATTGTCTTATCTCTTGGCCAGTTTTTGGGGTTATTTCTTTTGTCGCCGGCTCGACAATGGGAAATTAGTCGGGTCACTGGAAGAACGGTTTCCGATCAGGCGAATATTGGAAAAGCTACAAGCATCCAGCTTTTGGTTGGCCGTTTTTTGCCGCCTCTCTCCGGCACTTCCCTTTTCGGTCATGAATGCTGTATTTGCCATGGCATGTTATCCATTAAAGCCTTATTT
>OUNM010870662.1_pt1 | contig 27998 bp, 17 predicted proteins | sample 1769961 | NCBI WGS metagenome assembly OUNM01 (sample SAMEA3914820, study PRJEB12502) | metagenome | biome: forest; material: soil | place: USA | collected 2012-03-12 | depth 0.3 m | reverse complement strand
GGCCGCAGGTCTTGAAGGAAATGCAGACGAAGAAATGGCCCGCTGCGCGGGCCATCTGGGATTCGTTCGGCTTGACTACTGGGGAAGCCCTTGTAGTGCGAGCTCAGCGGACGGCGGAGCCGTCCGCTGCAGCGACGGGTTGGGCATCGTCATAAAAGTGCCCAGAGCAAAGCAGAGACGACACCTGATGCGACGCAGGCTAGGGCAAGAACGCGCATTTGAAAGCTGAGCGGCTCTCGCGGATTTGGGGACGCAGTGCCAATGAGCGAGAACATTCGAACGGGGCCACCCTGGCGAGTGATGACTTGATAAGAGGGACGGTAGACCACCTTCACATAGTCCGGATACTTCGACGCAAGCTCCAGCTTGCTCGCCGCTGCCGCCAACCATAGCCAGCCGGCCGCCACGAAGGCAAACAGTGAAAAGATGATGGCAATAAGCTGCATATGACGCGAATCGACTCAAGCTGCCCAACGTGTTGTAGACCGCAGGGCGGCGCGGCCTATCACGGCAGGCCGCGCAGTAACGGGTCGCCCCGCGCGCGATCCAAGTGCTTGTCGAGGCTGGACTTTCATCCCATTTGACTGTTCATTCATACAGTACTAAATTTCAGGCCAAAAGCCGCATCCGTTACAAACCTGCTTGGCCGGTTCGCGGCACCGCCAAGTGGAGGCTGCCATGCTGCCTGCCGTCGTGCGTCCAGCCATCCCTCGCGCGGCTTTGCGCCCGACCACCCCTGTCAATTTACCGCCGTTGCGTGCCGTTAGGCTGCTCGACCAGTTGCGTGAGCGCGTTCGGATGTTGCACTACAGCCGGCGGACCGAGCAGGCGTACTTGTACTGGTCTCGAACCTACATCCGGTTCCACGGCCTGCGCCATCCGGCGCAGATGGGCGGCCCCGAGGTCGAGGCCTTCCTGACCTATCTGGCATCCGACCGCGGGCTGTCTCCGTCTAGCCATCGCCAAGCCTTGTCTGCACTCCTGTTCCTTTACGGCAAGGTGCTGGGGCTGCAGTTGCCCTGGATGCAGGAGATCGGCCGCCCGGTGCCCAAGCGGCGCTTGCCGGTGGTGCTCAGCGTCGAAGAGGTGTTGGCGGTGCTTGCCAGACTGCAGTGCGAGCATCAATTGCTGGCGCGACTGCTGTACGGCACGGGGTTGCGCATCACCGAGGCCTTGTGCCTGCGGGTCAAGGACATCGACTTCGCGCAACGCGCGATCTACGTGCGTCAGGGCAAGGGCGGCAAGGATCGGGTGGTGATGCTGCCCCAATCCTTGGTCTTGCCGTTGCGAGAGCAGTTGGGCCGGGTTCGCCAGGTTTGGGCGGCCGATGTGGAGTCAGGGCATGTGGGGGTGGAGTTGCCGCATGCTCTTGAGCGCAAGTACCCTCGGGCCGGTGCCAGCTGGGGATGGTTCTGGGTCTTCCCTCAAGACCATCATTCCACCGATCCCCGCAGCGGCGTCGTTCGCCGGCACCATCTTTACGATGAGACCTTTCAGCGGGCGTTCAAGCGCGCGGTTCAGGCCGCAGGCATCGACAAGCCCGCCACGCCTCACACGCTGCGGCACTGTTTTGCGACCCATCTGCTTCAGGCGGGTAGCGACATCCGCACCGTGCGGGAGTTGCTCGGGCACGCCGATGTGGCGACGACCATGATCTACACCCATGTGCTCAGGATGGGCGGCAGTGCCGTGCGCAGCCCCCTGGACTCGCTGCCTGGAGCTGAGGAACCGCAAAGCAGTCTTTGGTGAGCGACAGCAATCAGCCTAAAGCAGGCGTCCGCACCGCAGCGGCAACAGTCATATGGGGACGTCGATATGCCAAGGCCAGGCGCTCCAGCGCGAGAGGGTCAGGCATTGCTCCAGCCATTGATGCTGCTCCATTTTTCAGGCGGGCTTCCCGGCAGGCCTGACGCCAGGCCTGCCCGATCACCTGAATTTTGCTTCGCGGTCCAGCGAGTCAGCGTCAAGGGCCAGGGTTGGATGTTCGCCGACAAGAGCTGCGGGCATCCTTGGATGGCCGGCCCAGCGCCCGGCCCGAATACCAAGCAGCCGCGATCGCTACTTGCGGACGTTGTCCAGGTCGGGCGGCGGCGTGTAGCCGAGGTCGCGGGCGCGCGCTTCGAACTGGGAGGCCAGCAGGGGCTGGCCGGTGTTGCGGAAATGCAGGGCCAGCTCGTAGCTGGCGATGCCGTTGCCCAGGGCCACGGCGAACTGCATCCAGCCCTCGTAGCGCGACTGCGTGGCCGAAGCGTTGCCATAGCCGCTGCCGAAGCTGGCGCCGCTGCCGCCCCCCTTGGAACGCCAGGCCATGCGGGCCGCCGCGTCCTTGTCGCCGCGGCCGCAGCGCAGCAGGTCCTGGCGCTGGTCGGCGGGCATGTCGTCGTTCAGCGCAAAGGCGGCGCGGTAGAGCCGCACATCGCTGCGCTGCAAGGCCTTGACCGCCGTGCGCGCGCCATCACGCGCCACCTGCACGCCGGGTGCGAAGGGGCTTTCGGGCCGCGCCTTCAGGAAGGCCTCGGCCACCTGCAGCACTTCGGCCGGCCAGGCCAGCTTCTCGAGCTTCTTCAGCTCGGCTTCCTCGTCGATATCGGGCACCGCGGGTGCAGCCGCACCCGCACGCTTGGGCTCGACCGTCAGGCGCACCCGGGTGTGGTCGGCGATGAAAGGGTCTTGCGCCAGCTGGCGGATGGCGGCCACCGGATGGTTGAGCATGGTCTCGCGCACATCGCTGCGCACCAGCTGCATCAGCTCCGGGAAGGTGGTCTGGTCGGACACGCTGCCCATCAGCTTGACGAGGCTGCCCGTGTAGAAGGTGTTTTGCGTCTCGACGGCCGGCGCGATGGCCGGCTTGCCGGCACCGGTGGAGAAGGTGATGAGGCAGCCCGGCGGCGCCTCGACCTGGTTGAGGCCCATGACCTCGCCTGCGCGCAGGCCGGTGCGACAGGCATCGACGACGGCGATGACCATGCCGTCGCGCCGCGGCGGCAGGCGGCGCACCACGTCGCTGAGCAGCTGCACGCTGCTGTTCTGCAGCAGCTCGCCCTTGGACGACGGGTTCAGCCCGGCCGGCAGCAGCAGGTTGGACGCATCCACCTGCACGCCATGGCCGCTGAAGTAGAAGAACACCGTCGCGTCCGCCGGGCTGGCGGCGGCTTCGGCGATGAAGGCCTCCAGCGCGCGACGTGCGGCCGGCAGGTCCAGGTCCAGGGCCGACGTCACTTTGAAGCCGCGCCTCTCCAGCACCGCCTCGAGATCGCGCAGGTTTTTGGGAATCGGCGGCAGGTCGAAGGGCTGGGGGTAATTGCGGTTGCCCAGCAGCAGGGCCAGGCGGATCTCGGTGCTGGGCAACTGCGAGTGGGCGGCGGCATCGGCGCGCGCGATCGGGCGCACGGCCAGGCCAGTGGCCAGCAGTGAGCCCCACAGGAAGCGACGGCGGGCAAGACGGGGGAGAGGCAACAGGCTCATGGATTTGCTGGCTTGCAGCTCAGCGCTGGCTGGGCCGCGGGGTCGCACAGCTCGGGCGGCTTGGCGCCCTCGCTGCCCTGGGTGGACGGCCGGCCGGGGCCGACCTCGGCGATGACGCCGGAACGCAGGCGCACCGTCACGTTCTCGGTACGCACGGTCTCCTGGAAGCGGGCACGGCGGGCGTCCTCGGCGTCGCCGTTGATGGAGGACAGGGCTCCGGAGGCCGCCGGCGTCAGCGGCAAGACGCCGTTATAGACCACCGGGACCTCCGTTGCCTGACTGGCCCCATCATGGAAGAAGCGATAGCCCGGTCCGCCGCTGGCGGGTGCGCTGCCGACGTCGGGCCCGGCCAGCACGACGGCTGTCGATCCCTGGGCGCCGGCCTTGGGCAGCACGGTCAGATAGCCAGCGTTCGGGCCCGTCGTGCGGTTGCCGGTCAGCGTGGAACCCACTTCGATGCGGATGGGCTGGCCACTGACCGAGCCGAAACTGCCGGCCGTGCCGAAGGCGCCCGGCGCCAGTTCCAGTGTCAGGCCCGGTGCCGACAGCGCCCGGCCGAGCACGATCTCGTCGAAGGGCATGCGGGCCGCCAGCCTGGCGTCGCCGACGGTGGCGAGCTGGTCGGCGCGGATGTAGATCAGATCGGCCTCGATGCCGCTGCCGCCCACCAGCACCTGCTGGCCCGACACGCGCACCTCGGACTGCACCGCCTGGCTGCCCTTGGCATTCGGCAGCCAGGCGGCGTTGAAGCTGGCACCGCTGAGCGCGGAGAACTGGCCCTTGAAGCTGTTGGCATCCTGGGCCAGGACCACCGAGCCGCCACCCGCCGCCCGCACTTCCAGCTTGGCGTTCTCGGCCACCGCGATGACGCCGGCGCTGCCCTGCTGGACGGTGGCTTCGGCGATGGCCAGCGGCTGGCCGGCCACGGGCACCTGGGCCGTGCCCTGCAGCACGGCCTTGGCATCGTCGGGCGTGGCCGTGGCCACCAGGGCCAGGCTGCCACCCGTGAGCTGCAGCTTGCCGTTGAGGGCGAGGCGATCGGCCTCGATGCGCCCGCCGTTGCTGAGGTTCACGTCGCCCAGCTGCAGGCTCTCCTTCGCTGTCACCAGCGCCTGGCCGCCGCTCAGGCCCAGCGGCGCAGCGCCGAACTGGTTGTTGCTGCGGCTGGCATCGATCAGCGTGCCGGTCAGCGTCACACCGGACGGATTGGCCAGCGTCAGGCTGCCGGTGTAGACCTGCTCGGCCTGGGTGGTCAGGTTGCCCGCCAGCTTCACGCTGCCCGCGGCCTGCAGCGAGGCAAGGGTCTCGTTGCCGCCGAGCTCCAGCTGCGCGCCCGCCACCACCTGCACGGCACTGGCGTCCGGCAGGCGCTCGGCCGCGGTCGTGATGAGGCTGCCGCCCTGCACCTGCGTGACACCGCTGTAGCTGTTGGCGCCGTTGCTCAGCGTCACCTGGCCTTGCGTGATGACGAGGCTGCCGCGGCCGCTGATGGCCTGGTCCAGTGTCAGGGCGTCGCCGCGCGACAGGCGCAGCTCGCCCTGGTTCTGGATGCCGCCCGAACCCAGGGCGCCGTTGCCGCTCAGCTGCAGCGTGCCGGCTTCGATGACGGTGACGCCGCTGTTGCCGTGTGCACCCGTCAGCGTCAGCGTGCCGGCGCCCTGCTTGATCAGGCCGCCGCTGCCGTTGACGACACCGCCGAAAAGGCTGTCGCTGCCATCGGCACCGGTGGCCAGCGCGGCACCGTTCAATGCCAGGGCACCGTCACCGCTCAGCGACGCGACCGTCTGGCGGGCGTTGACCTGGACCTGGCCGGGCGCGTCGATGACGAGGGCGCTGGCCGGCGCCAGGGCCTGGGCCACATCCAGCACCAGCGCACCGCCGCCGACGCGGGTGACGCCGGTGTAGAGATTGGCGCCGCCCAGGGTCAGCGTGCCGCTGCCCGTCTTGGTCAGGCCGCCGCTACCGGCCATGACGCCGTCAAAGCGGCTGCTGCGGCCACTCGCGCCCAGGCCCAGCGTGTTCGCGTTCAGCTGCACCCGGCCGAAGCCGCTCAGCGCGCCGAGGTCGATGTCGGTGAGCAGCTCGAGCGTCGCGCCACCAGACACGCTGACGCCGGCCGAGAGCGGCAGGACCGGGCCCGTTGCGGCGCCTGCGGCCAGCGGCGTCACGCCGGCGCCTTCGAGCTGCAGCGTGCCCGCGATGACCTGCAGATCACCGGCCAGCGTGTTGTGGCCGGCCAGCGTGAAGATGCCGCCGCCCAGCTTGGCCAGGCCGCCGGAGCCGATGAGGGAACCGTCCCAGCGCGTGCTGCCACCATTGCTGCCGACGCCCAGCAGCGCGGCCTGCACGTCCACCGTGCCCGCGCCGGCGAGCGAGCCGAGGTTGAGGCTTTGCTGCACCGTCAGCGTCGCGCCGCTGTCGACAGCCACGGCCGTGACGTCGTTCAACGCGCCAGCGCTGGCCAGCACCAGCGCGCCCGCCGCCACGCGTGTTGCGCCGGTGTGGCTGTTGCTGCCGGCCAGCGTGAAGCGGCCGTTGCCCAGCTTGGTCAGGCCACCGCTGCCGGCGATGCTGCCGGAGAAGCGGGTGTCGCGGCCATCCAGGCCCGTGCTCAGCGTGAAACTGCCCAGCTCGACGCGGCCCGCGCCGGAGAGCGAACCGATGGATTGGTCCCGACCCAGGGCCAGCGTGGCGCCGCCCGCCAGTTGCACCGCGCTCAGCGCCGGCAGTTCACCCGTGATGCGCAGGGTGCCCGAGCCGATGTCGGTGAGGCCGCCGTAGTGGTTGCTGCCGGCCAGGGTCAGGGTGCCGGTCCCGGCCAGACGGATGCCGAAGCCGGCCCCGCCGTCGCCGATGGAGCCGCTGACGGTCAGGCCACCCGGACCGGGCTGGAACTCCGTCACCCGCACCTTCAGCGTCACCGCGCCGGCCAGCGTGCCGGCCCCCGCGGTGTTGAGGATGCGCCCGCCGTTGGCCACCAGCTCGGCCGCCATGACGGCGCCGTCGCGCAGGTCGAGCTGGCCGGCGCTTTCCAGCTGCACCGCGCCACTGCCGGCCTGGGCCTCGGGCCCCGCCAGTACCACCGTGCCCGAGGTGATGCGCGTGCCGCCGCTGTAGGTCTGGGCACTCGTCATCGTCAGGCTGCCGCGGCCCTTCATGACCAGTTCGCCGCTGCCCGACAGCGGCCCCGCCAGGCTGATGGCACCGGGGCCGCCGAGTTCCAGCCGCGTCGAAACGTTGCTGGCGCCGACCGTGTAGTCGCTCGCGCTGACGAGGCTGGCGACGCCGGCGCTCTCGAGGGCCAGGCCGGGCAGGATGTTGTCGGGCTGGGTCAGCGTGACGCTGCCGCCGCCCGCACGGACGGTCGTCAGGCCACCGACCTTGAGCGCGCCGCTTTGCGTGATGGCGGCACTGCTGGCCGCGGTGTCCAGCAGCAGGCTGCCGTAGCTGCCGCCGCCCAGCTCCAGCGCGCCGGCCGAGGTGACTTCGAGCTGGGCCGCATCGCCCGTGACCTTGAGGCCGTCGTGGCGGACGGAGTCGCCGTCGCGCAGTTGCACGCGGCCGAGGCTGGCGCCGGCCAGGGCCTTGAGTTCCACGCGGTTGAGGTCGTTGCCCGCGCCGTGGGTGGCCAGGTCGACGGGGACGTCGGCGCCATTGGCGACCAGCGTCGTCAGCCCGCTCACCACCAGCGGCCCGGTCAGCAGGATGCCCTTGGCCGCCGCCGCATTGAGTGTGTCGTTGTGGCCGCCGCCCAGGGTCAGCAGGCCGCCGCTGCTCAGCTTGAGCGTCTTCACGTCGCCGCTGAACGTCAGGTCCAGGGCGCTGCTGATATCGGCGCTGGCAAAGCTGCCACCGTTGATGCCGCGCATGGCGATGCCGCCCAGCAGCAGATTGCCGGGCTGCTCCAGCACCAGCGTCGCGAGGCCGCCATCGGCGACGAAGGTCGACAGGCCCTTGACCGTCAGCGGCGCCGACTGGCCGATCTTGCTGCCGCGCGTGGTGGCCGTCAGCTCGCCGTTCGCCGTGCCGCCGCCCAGGTCCAGCTCTGCGCCGGCGCTGACCTTGAGGTCGTGCACCGAGAAGCTGCCCAGGTGCAGCGAGCCGCTGCCCACCAGCTCCACGTCGCCGCCGGTCAGGTTCACGGCGCCGCCGAAGGCATTGTTCGACTCGTTCAGCTGGATGTTGCTGCCACCCGCGTTCAGCGTTGACACACCGCTCACGCTCAGGCCGCCGCCGGCCTGGGTGATGGCGCCGCCGCTGCTGGCGCTGAGGTCGCCGCCCACGGCGCCGGCCCCCAGGCGCAGGCTGGCGCCACCGGTGGCCGTCAGTCCCGCCACATTGATGCTGCCCAGGCTCAGGCTGCCATTGCTGGCGATGATGGTGGCGCCGCCGCTGAGATCCACGCTGCCGCCAAAGCTGTTGCCGGTCAGGCCCAGCGAAATGCTGCCGCTGCCGGCATTCAGGCTGGTGTTGCCGCCGACGGACAGTGCCGCGGACTGGCTGATGGCGCCGCTGCTGACCGCCGCCAGCGGCCCGCCCACGCTGCCGCCGCCCAGGTCCAGCGCGCCGGCGGCGTTCAGCGTCAGGCCGGCGGTGGCCACGGTACCCAATCGGAGGCTGCCGGCATTGCGGATCGAGCTCGTGCCGCCGCTGAGGTTGACGATGCCGTTGAAGTGATTGGCCGCATCCGTCATCGTGATGCCGGCCGTGGCCTGCAGTGTGGCGTTGCCGGCCACCGTGAGGCCACCGGCGATCTGCGTGATGGAGCCGCCGAGGGCGCGCGCGGTCAGCGCGCCGCTGAGGGTGCCGCTGCCCAGCACGATGCTGCCGTTGCTGCTGGCGTCCAGGCTGTTGAAGCTCAGCGTGCCGAAGTTCAGGCTGGGCTGGTTGAAGATGGTCACCGCATTGCCGGTGAGGCTCAGCGCGCCGAGGAACTGGTTGCCGCTGTTGGCCAGCGTGATGTTGCCGCTGCCCGACGTGAAACTGGCGGCGCCCGTCACCTGCAGGGCGCCGGATTGGCTGATGGCGCCGTTGCCGCTGTTGGCGACGAGGTCGCCCGCGACGTGGCCCTGCCCGAGACTCATCGCGCCGGAGCCGCGCACCGTCAGGTCGGCGGTGCCCAGCACGCCCAGGGTCAAGCCGGCCGAGGTGCGGATCTGCGTGATGCCGCCCTTCAGCGTGACCAGGCCGCCGAACTGGTTGCCGCCGTCGTCCAGGGTGATGTCCGCGCTGCCCGCATCGACATTCAGCGCGCCGCTCAGCGCCAGCGGGGAACTCTGGGTCACCGCGCCGCCTGCCTTCAGCACCAGTGAGCGGATGCTGGCCGTGCCCAGCGCCATGGCGCCGGTGCCGGTCAGGCTCACGTCGCGGCCGGTCAGGCCGACGGCGCCCGTCCAGCTGTTGGCCGTGTCGTCCAGCGTGATGTCGGCGCTGCCGGCGTTGAGCGTGGCGGTGCCGGTCACGCTGAGCCCACCCGCGGCCTGCGTGATGGCGCCATTGCCGCTGGTGGCGCTCAGGGAGCCGGCCACGCTGCCATGGCCCAGGTTCAGGGCGCCCACGCCGTCGACCGTCAGATCGCCGGTGTCCAGCGTGCCCAGCGTCAGCGCCCCGCTGGTGTGGATCTGCGTGATGCCGCCCTTCAGCGTGAGCGTGCCGCCCAGCTGGTTGCCGCTGTTGGCCAGCGTGATGGCCGCGCTGCCGGCGTCCACGCCGAGGGCGCCGGTGAGCACGACGGCGGTGCCAGCGCCCTGGTCGACGGCGCCGCCGGCCGTCAACGCCAGCGAGGCCGCATTGACATTGCCGAGGGTGATCGCGGCGCCGCCCTTCAGGACGAGATCGCGCCCGGTCAGCGCGACGCTGCCGCCCCAGCTGTTGGCCGCATCGTCCAGCGTGATGTCGCTGCCGCCGGCATGGAAGCTCGCGGCACCGGTGACGCTCAGCGGTCCCCCGGCCTGCGTGATCGCCCCGGTGCTGGTGGCGCTGAAGGTGCCGGTGATGTTGCCGGCGCCCAGGCTGAGGGCACCCAGGTTGTTGATCACCGTGTCGCCGCCGATCAGAGACACCCGACCGGTGAACTGGTTGGTGGGCGCATTCAGCGAGATGGGCTGGCCGACGGCACTGAAGCTGCTCGTGCTCGCCGCGCTGATGCGGCCACCGGTCTGGTCGATGGCGCCGTTGGCGGCCGTCACGACGAGGGCGCCGCTGGCCGTGATGTCATGGGCCAGCGTGGCCGACTGGCCCTTCAGCGTGACGTCTCCGCCCTTGAGCGTGCCGAAGGTGCTGAAGACGCCGCCGCTGGACAGCGTCAGCGCCTCGGTGCCAGTGTCGATATTGCTGGTGCCGGCGGGCAGCACGAGGGTGCCGCCGGCCTCGAGCTCCAGGCCGCGGTTGCCCGGCTGGGTCAGCGCGAACAGGTTCAGGTTGTTGGCGCTGCGCAGCGACACCGCGCCGCCTGTCGCGGTGATGGCGCCCTGCAGGTCGTTGGTGGGCTGGTTCAGCGTGATGTCGGCGTTGCCGGCATCCAGCGTGGTGACGCCCGTCAGCGTCAGGCCGCCGGCCTGCGTGATCGTGCCGCCGCTGGTCGCGTTCAGCGTGCCGGTGACCAGGCCCTGGCCAAGGTTGAGGTTGCCGCCGGACGCGACGGTCAGGTCGCCGGTGGCGAGGGTGCCCAGCGTCAATGCGCCAGCGTCGGCCACGCCGCTGGTGCCGCCACTGAGGCTGACCGTGCCACCGAAGTGGTTGGTCGGCTGGTTCAGCTTGATGAGGGAGCTGCCGGCCGACACCGTCGTCGCGCCGGTGACGGACAGGGTGCCGCCGGTCTGGTCGATGTCGCCGCTGGCCGTCGTCAGCTTCAGCGTGCCGCCGGCGGTGATGTTCTGGCTCAGCACGAGGCCGGTCTGAGCCTGGAGTTCGACGTTGTGGCCGGCGAGCACACCGCCCATGCTGAAGCTGCCGCCGCTGATCAGTGTCAGGTCAGCCGAGCCGGTGTTGATGCTGGCGACCGGGCCCAGGATGAGGTTGGCGCCGGCCGACAGCGTCAGCGCGCGGTTGGCGGGCTGGGTCAGGCTGAGGATCTCGAGGTCGCCGCTGGAGTTCAGGTCCAGCGAGTTGCCGACCAGGTTCAGCCCATGCCACTGGTTGCCGGTGTTGGGCAGGCTGATGTCGCCGCTGGTGGTGGCGTCCAGCGTTGCCACGCCAGTGACCGACAGGGCGCCCGTCTGGCTGATCGTGCCGCCGTGGCTGCTGGCGTTCAGCGTGCCGTTGACGCTGCCCTGCCCCAGCTTCAGCGCGCCGCCGGACGTCGTGCTGACCGTCAGGTTGCCGGTGTTCAGCGTGCCCAGGGTCAGCGGGTGGCCCCCGCCGTTACCAAGCTGGGTGGTGCCGGTGCTGGTCAGGCTGACGGCGCCCTGCAGGTTGTTGGCCGCCGTCAGCGTGATGTTGCCGCTGCCATTGCTGAAGGCCGAAGTGCCGGTCACCGTCAGCGCGCCGCCCTGGGTGAGGACGCCGCTGCCCGTCGTCGTCGCGCTGAGGTTGCCGCTGACCGTGCCGCTGCCCACGTCAAGGTTGGCATTGCTGGTCGCGACCGTGAGGCCGTGGGTGTTCAGCGTGCCCAGCACCAGGTCATGGCCACTGCCGTTGACGATCTGCGTCGTGCCGGTGCTGGTGATGCCGACGGCGCCCTGCAGGTTGTTGGCCGCGGCCAGCGTGATGCCGCCGCTGCCGTTGCCCAGGGTCGTCGTGCCAGTGACGGTCAGCGCGCCGCCCTGGGTGATGCTGCCGCTGCCCGTCGTCGTCGCGCCGAGATTGCCGGTGACGGTGCCGCTGCCCAGGTTGAGGTTGGCATTGCTGGTGCTGACCGTCAGGGCATGGCTGCTCAGCGTGCCCAGCGTCAGCGCATTGCCGCTGGCGTTGACAAGCTGGCTGGTGCCGGTCGTCGTCAGGCTGACGGCGCCTTGCAGGTTGTTGCCCGCGCTCAGCGTGATGTTGCCGCTGCCATTCCCCAGGTCGGTGGTACCGCCCACGCTCAGTGCGCCGGTCTGCGTGATGCGGCCGGTGCCGGTCGTCGTCACGCTCAGGTTGCCGCCGACCGAGCCGCTGCCCAGGTCGATGTCGGCATTGGCGGTGCTGACCGTCAGCGCGCCCGCATTCAGCGTGCCGAGCACCAGCGCGTTGCCGCTGTCGTTGACGATCTGGCTGCTGCCGGTGCTGGTGACGCTGACGGCGCCCCTCAGGTCATTGGCCGCGGCCAGCGTGATGGCGCCGCTGCCGTTGTTCAGGGCCGTCGTGCCGGTCACCGTCAGCGCACCGCCTTGCGTGATGGTGCCGGTGCCCGTCGTCGTCGCGCTGAGGTTGCCGGTGACCGTGCCGCTGCCCAGGTCCAGGTTGGCGCTGCCGGTGCTGGCGGTCAGGGCATGGGTGCTGAGCGTGCCCAGCGTCAGCGCATGGCCGCTGCCGTTGACGATCTGCGTCGTGCCCGTCGTCGTGATGCTGACCGCGCCTTGCAGGTTGTTGGCCGAAGCCAGCGTGATGTCGCCGCTGCCGTTGCTCAGGTCCGACGTGCCCGCCACTGCCAGGGCACCGGTCTGGGTGATCGTGCCCGTGCCGGTGGTCGACGCGCTGAGGCTGGCCGCCGAGCCGCTGCCCAGCACCAGGTTGGCATTGCTGGTGCCGACCGTGAGGGCGCCCGCGTTCAGCACGCCCAGGGTCAGCGCCTTGCCACTGGCGTTGCTGATCTGCGTGATGCCGGTGGACGTCACGTCGACCGCGCCGCGCAGGTCGTTGCCCGAGATCAGCGTGATGCTGCCGCTGTCGTTGCTCAGGGCGGTCGTGCCGGTCACCGTCAGCGCGCCGCTCTGGGCGATGGTGCCGGTGCCCGTTGTCGTGGCGCTCAGGTTGCCGGTGACCGTGCCGCCGCCCAGGTCCAGGTTGGCGCTGCCGGTGCTGACGGTGAGACCGTGCGTGCTGAGCGTGCCCAGCACCAGCGCATGGCCGCTGCCATTGACAATCTGCGTCGTGCCGGTGGTCGTGATGTCGACGGCGCCTTGCAGGTTGTTGCCCGAGGCCAGCGTGATGTTGCCGCTGCCATTGCTCAGCGCCGACGTGCCGGTCACCGTCAGAGCACCGGTCTGGGTGATCGTTCCGGTGCCGGTCGTTGCCGCGCTGAGGTTGCCGGTGACGCTGCCGCTGCCCAGGTCCAGCTGGGCGCCGCTGGTGCTGACGGTCAGGTCATGGCTGCTCAGCGTGCCCAGCAGCAAAGCATGGCCGCTCCCGTTGCTGAGTTGGGTGCTGCCCGTGCTGGTGACGCTGACGGCGCCTTGCAGGTTGTTGGCCGCCGTCGTCAGCGTGATGTTGCCGCTGCCGCTGCCCAGGGCCGAGGTCCCGGTGACGGACAGGGCGCCGCTCTGGGTCAGCGTGCCGGTGCCTGTGGTCGCCGCGTTGAGGTTGCCGCCGACTGAACCGCTGCCCAGGTCCAGGTTGGCATTGGCTGTACTGACGGTCAGCGCGCCCGTGCTCAGCGCGCCGAGCGACAGTGCCTTGCCACTGGCATTGACGATCTGCGCCGCGCCGGTGGTCGTGATGCCGACCAGGCCACGCAGATCATTGCCCGAAGCCAGCGTGATGCTGCCGCTGCCATTGGCGAGGTCCGTCGTGCCCGTGACCGTCAGCGCGCCGCTCTGGCTGATGGTGCCGGCGCCCGTTGTCGCGGCATTGAGGTTGCCGGTGACCGTGCCGCTGCCCAGGTCCAGATTCGCACCACCGCTGGTGCCCACCGTCAGTGCGTGGGTGCTCAAGGCGCCCAGCGTCAAGGCATTGCCGCTGGCGTTGACGACCTGGCTGATGCCGGTGGTGGTGAGGCTGACGGCGCCCTGCAGGTTGTTGGCGGCCGTCAGCGTGATGTCGCCGCTGCCGGTGCTGAGGCCCGAGGTGCCGCTGACCGACAGCGCGCCGGCCTGGGTGACCGTGCCGCCGCCGCTGGTGACACTGAGATTGCCGGTCACCGTGCCGCTGGGCAGCACCACATTGCCGCCGCCGCTGGCGATGGTCAGCCCGGCGCTGGTGACGCTGCCGAGGGCGACGGTGCCGCCCGTGCTGGTGGCGCCGAGCGTGCCGCCGCCGGTGTTGATGGTGCTCCCGGTGATGCTGCCGCCGGCCTGCAGCACGACATTGAGGGCGCCGACGCCCGCGCCGATGCTGCCGGCGCTGAAGCTGATGTTGCGGATGGCGATCAGGTTCAGCGTGGCAGCGCCGGTGGGCACGATGGCGGCCTGCACGTCGATGTCGCCATGCTCGGTGTTGGCGCCCAGGGAGGTGGTCTGCACCGTCACCGACGTGCCACCGGACAGCGCCGTGTTGAGAGCGACGACGTCGACGACGGCCGCGTCGTCGGTGCTGGTGAAGTTGGGCGACGCGCCCACATGGGTGTTGGTACCGACCTTGATGACGACGTCGTTGGGGTCGAGCAGCCATTGGCCCGGTCGGCCCTGCGGTGCGCTGGCGTCGACGCTGCCGAGCAGGTTCAACCGCTGCTTGCCCGAGGTCTCGACCGTGCCCCCATTGCCACCCAGGCGGCCGCCGCGGGCCCAGATGCTGCCGAGCATGTCGGTGCGCCCGTCGGCCCAGACGGCGACACGGCCGCCGTCGCCCTGCTCCGTGGCATCGGCGCGCAGCTCGGCGCCGGCGCCGATCCAGGTCTGCTCTGCGTTGTGCTCCGTGCCCTGACCCTCGAAGCCGCCGCCGACCTGCAGGCTGCCGCCGCCCAGGCGGCCGGAGGCGTCCAGCCGCGCGCCGTCCAGCAGCGCGACTTTCTGGCCCAGCACCGAGACGTCGCCACCACGTTCGCCGCTGGCATCCAGGCTGCCCGCCACCGTCGTGATGCCGGCCGTGCCGCCATCGATGACGATGCGGCCGGCCTGCTGACGCAGACCACGGGCCTGCACGATGCCGTCCATGTTCAGCACCTGGCCGGCGGCGCCACCTCGGGCCTGGGCGCGCAGCTCCGCGCTGCCCTCGGCCTGCACGCGGCCGCTGAACTTCAGCGCGACATCGCGGTTGTCGTCGTTGCGCAGATTGAAGCGGACCAGGCCGTCGCCCTCCACGTCCACCTGCACCGTGGACGCTGCCGCCAGGCCGACGCGCCGCGCCGCGATGCTGCCGCTCATGTTGAGCTGGGGCGCCACCAGGGCCACCGTGCCGCCCGGCGCGTTGATGCTGCCGTCGGCCTGCAACGCACCGGCCTCCTTGCCCGCCGAGAAGCGGTAGTTGCCGGCCAGGAAGGCGGTGTCCGACAGGTCCAGCGTGGACGCGACCAGGCTGCCCGCATCGACCTGCGAGCCACGGCCGAAGACGATGCCGCGCGGGTTGATGAGGAAGACCTTGCCATTGGCCTGCATCTGGCCAAGGATGAGGGAGGGGTCGCCGCCGACGACACGGTTCAGCAGCACGGCATTGACGCTGGGCTGCTGGATGCGCAGGCCCTCGCCCGCGGCGATGGAGAAGCTCTGCCAGTTGACGATGGCCTTGTCGCTGCCCTGCTGGATCAGCCCGGGGCTGACGGCGACCTGGCCTTGCACGACCTGGGCGCCCTGGGGCAGCCCTTGCGCGGCCGGGTAGGCCACCGCGAGGCAGAGGGCAAGGGCCAGGGGTTGCAGGCGGCGCATGTTCAGAAGTTCCAGGAGCCTTGGGCATACAGACGCAGCTTGTGCGTCTCGGTCTCGCCGACGGCGTGGCCATGGGTGGGCTTGGCCAGGCTCATGCGAAAGGCGTATTCGTTGTTGCGCGCCCAGACCAGGGACAGGCCGGCGCCGCCCAGCCAGGCGCGGTTGACATAGCCGGGCTCGCGCAACACCAGGTTGGGGTCGTGGCGGTAGCCGATGGCGGCGCCATCGAAGAAAGCAGCCAGCACCAGCTCATTGGCCCAGCGGCCGAACAGGCTGGCCGGCGGCAGCCAGCGCAGCTCCATGCTGGCCACCAGGCCGCTGTCGCCGGTGCCCTCGCCGGGCGCGAACGCCCGCACGCCATTGGGACCGCCGGCGCGGAACTGCTCGGTCGAGTCGAGGTTGGACAGCGCCCACTGGCCGCGCATCGTGAAATAGGCCAGCAGCCGGTTGCTCAACACGTTCTGCAGCCGTGAAGCCGCGAAGTTGATCTTGCGGAAGCTGGCCGCGTCGTCGCTGCTGGGAGGGACCCCGTCTGCAAAGCTCAGGCGTCCCTGGGCCAGGTTGAGCTCGAAGGTGTTGACGCTGCCGGTCAGCAGGCTGTCACGGAAGTCGCCGCTGACACCGATGCTGGCGTCGTCCACGCGCTTCTTGGTCGACAGGGCCGCGACGTTGTCGACATAGAACTTGGCATCGACGGCGCCCAACGCAAACAGGTTGAGATTGCGCGAGCGCACCCAGGGGTAGAGGGCGAAGAGATTGAACGTCGTGCCGGTGCCGTCCAGACCGAGGGGAAATTCCTTCTTGTCGAGCTGATAGCGCACGGCCGACAGCGAGGCACCGGCCTTGAAACCGTCGGCACCGATGGGGCTGGTGTAGCCCAGCAGCGCGAACAGCAGGCCGCCGCCTGTCGAGGCCAGCACCGAGGCCGACAGACCGTCGCCGCGGCCCAGCGGGCTGGCCATGACGACCTGGGCGCCCAGGCGCTGGCCGCCGATGACCTTGGAGCCGTTCAGGTCGCCGTCGACGCTGCCGCTGTAGCGCGACTCGGCCCGCGGCGTGAACTCCAGGATGGCCGTGCCGGGCGCCGAACCCGCCTTGACCTCGGCGCGCGTGACGATGCCGCGCAGGTCGTTGATGAGGAAGACCGTGCGCTCGACGGCGTCGACCGTCAGCACGTCGCCGGGCTTCAGGCGGGCCAGATAGGCCTCGACGACCTCGCGGTCGACCGGCAGCCCCTCGCTCCAGTTCAGCACGACGCGATCCAGCCGACCTTCCAGGATGGCGATGCGCACGGTCCGGCCGTCGAAGACCTGTTCGGGGATGTAGGCGTAGCCGAGGTAAAGGCCCAGGTCGCGCTGCAGGAAGCGGGTCACCTCGCTGGCGGCGTTGACGAGGTCCTCGAAGCCGCGATCCTTGCCGGTGAAGGCCGCCGTCAGCCGCGGCAGGGCCTCGCGCAGGGCGGCGGGCGCATCGGGCGCCAGGCTGTAGGCGGGGACGTCGATCTTCAGCTCGTCGTCCGGCTTGCCCAACTCGCGCGCCACCGGCGGACGTTCCGGTGGCAGCTCGGTCGTGCGGGTCGCCTCGGGCGGGCGGGCCAGTTCGGACGGCGGCGGCACCACCGGCGGGGTGGTCGCAGCCCAGGTCGACGCGCCGGCCAGCAACTGCGCTGCCAAGAGGCTGAGGCGCAAGGGCGAGCGGCGGCAGGGGCGGGAATCGGGCAGCAAGGTCGGGTCCGGAGCAGTGGCGGCGGGCATGACCTGGCGGTCGCACCCCTGGTGAGTCACGGCAGCCGCGTTTGAGTTCCGCGCCGCGCGCCCCGTGAATGAGCGGATGCCGTCCGACAGCAGGGTGAAGGCAAGCTGGGCACACTGGGGTCATGCCCGAGCTGATCAGCCGCCGCGCCGAAGGTCTGTACTGCGAGGCAGGCGGCTTCTACATCGACCCCTGGCGGCCGGTGGACCGCGCCGTCATCACCCACGCCCATGCCGACCATTGCCGCGAGGGCCATGGCGCCTACCTGGCCCATCGCGACGCCGAAGGCCTGATGCGCTCGCGGGTCGGCCCGGACATGAATTTCCAGGGCCTGGCCTACGGCGAACCGTTACAACTGGGCGAGGTGAGCCTCAGCCTGCACCCGGCCGGCCATGTGCTGGGCTCGGCCCAGGTCCGGATGGAGCACCGCGGCGAGGTCTGGGTCGTGTCGGGCGACTATTTCGTCAGCGGCGCGGGCGACGCCAACACCACCTGCGCGCCTTTCGAACCGGTGCGCTGCGATGTCTTCATCACCGAGGCCACCTTCGCCCTGCCCATCTACCGCTGGGCGCCGCAGACCGAGGTGCTGGCCGAGATGCGCGCGTGGTGGGCCGACTGTGCCGCCCAGGGCAAGCACGCCCTGCTGATGGGCTACAGCCTGGGCAAGGCCCAGCGGCTGGTGGCGGGGCTGGCCACGGCCGATGCGCCGGGCCCGGTGCTGGTACACGCGGCGGTGGCCCGGCTGAACGAGGCCTACCGCGGCGCCGGCGTCGCCCTGCCCGAGGTGGAAACGGTGACGCCGGAAACCAATTTCAAGGCCCTGCGCGGCGCCCTGGTCATTGCACCACCGGCCGTGCAGGACAGCCGCTGGGCCAAGACCCTGGGCCCGCACAGCGATGCCTTCGCCAGCGGCTGGATGCGGCTGCGTGGTGCGCGCCGGCGCCGCAGTGTCGACCGCGGTTTTGTCTTCAGCGATCACGCGGACTGGCCGGGGCTGTTGTCGGCCATCCGCGCCACGGGCGCCCAGCGTGTCATCGTCACCCATGGCGACGAAGGCGCCCTGGTGCGCTATCTGACCGAGCTGGGACTGCAGGCCGAGACCTTCACGACCGAGTACGGCGATGAGAACGACGGTGGCGACACATGAAGCGCTTCGTCGCCCTCTACCTCGCCCTGGATGCCAGCACGTCGACGCTGGCCAAGGTGGCGGCGCTGAAGCGTTACCTGGCCGAGGCGCCGGCACGCGACGCGGCCTGGGCCGTCTACCTGCTGGCCGGCGGCACGCCGCGCCGCGCTGTGCCGACCGGCGAGCTGCGCGCCCTGGCCTGCGAGGCCGCCGGCCTGCCCGAATGGCTGTTCGAGGCCGGCTATGCCGCCACCGGCGACCTGGCCGAGGCCATCGCCTATGTGCTGCCCGATCCCGAGGACAAGCTGGACGAACCGCTGAGCGAATGGATGGAAGGCCGCATCCTGCCGCTGCGCCAGCTGGACATGGCCGGCCGCCGCGAGGGCGTGCTGGCGGCCTGGCGCGGGCTCTCGGCCGACGAGCGCTTCATGTTCGTCAAGCTGGTGGGCGGCGGCTTTCGGGTCGGCGTCAGCAAGCTGCTGGTGCAGCGGGCCCTGGCCGAATGGTCGGGCGCGGACGCAGCCGGCATCGCCCAGCGCATGATGGGCTACACCCAGATCGACACGCCGCCGACGGCCGAGCGCTTCCAGGCACTGTTGCAAGAGGACACGAGCGGCTCGCGCGGCGGCCAGCCCTACCCCTTCTTCCTGGCGCATGCGCTGCAGGTCGAGCCCGCGTCCCTCGGCGAGCGCGGCGACTGGCTGGCCGAATGGAAGTACGACGGCATCCGCGCCCAGGTCGTCAAACGCGACGGCCAGGTGTGGATCTGGTCTCGCGGCGAGGAACTGGTGACGGAGCGCTTTCCGGAAGTCGTGCTGGAAGCCAGCACCTGGCCCGATGGGACTGTCGTCGACGGCGAGCTGCTGGCCTGGAAGCATGGCGAGGCCGAGCCGGCGCCGTTTGCGCTGCTGCAAAAGCGTATCGGGCGCACCAAGCTGTCCAAAGCCATCCTCGCCGAGGCGCCGGTGCGGCTGCTGGCCTATGACCTGCTGGAAAGCGAGGGCGTGGACCGACGCCAGGAGGCCATGCATCTGCGGCGCGCTCGGCTGGAGCAGCTGGGTATTGCGACCTCGCCGCTGGTGGAGGCTGCGGACTGGACCGGCCTCGCAACGGCGCGGGAAGGCTCGCGCGAGCGGCGTGTCGAAGGGCTGATGCTCAAGCACCGCGAATCGGCCTATGGCATTGGCCGCACGGTGGGTGCGTGGTGGAAATGGAAGGTGGCGCCGCTCAGCGTCGATGCGGTGCTGATCTACGCCCAGGCCGGCCATGGGCGTCGCGCCAATCTCTACACCGACTACAGCTTCGCCGTCTGGAACCGTGCGCCGCGCGATGCGGCCGAAGCCGAGGCGGCGCTGGACACGACCGGAGGCGAGCTGACGCTTGTGCCTTTCGCCAAGGCCTATTCCGGCCTGACCGACGAGGAGATCAAGCGCGTGGACCGCGAGATCCGCAAGACGACGGTGGAGAAGTTCGGCCCGGTGCGGCGCGTGCGGCCAACCATGGTCTTCGAGCTGGGCTTCGAAGGCATCCAGGCCAGCACGCGGCACAAGAGCGGCATCGCGGTGCGCTTCCCGCGCATGCTGCGCATCCGCGACGACAAGCCGCTGCACGAGGCGGATACGCTGGACACCCTGCGTGCCCTGATGGAGATTGCACCGAATGCCGGTGAAGCCAGCCGCGACGATTGACTGGCTGGCCTCGCGCGGCTGGAAGGCCTTCGCTTTCCAGCGCGAGGTCTGGCGCGAGATGGCCAAGGGCCACTCCGGACTGCTGCATGCCACCACCGGCTCCGGCAAGACCTTGGCCGTCTGGCTCGGCGCACTGCAGGCCTTCGGCGCCGACCGCGAGGCACCGCTGACCGTGCTGTGGGTGACGCCGATGCGCGCCCTCAGCCACGACACGCTGCTGGCCCTGCAGCATGCCGCGTCGGCGCTCGCGCCGACCTGGACGCTGGCCGCGCGCACCGGCGACACGTCGACCAGCGAGCGCGCCTCGCAGCAGCGCCGCTGGCCCACCGGCCTGGTCACGACGCCCGAATCGCTGAGCCTGATGCTGTCGCGCGCCGATGCGCCGGACGTGCTGAAGCGCGTACGCCTCGTCGTTGTGGACGAATGGCATGAGCTGCTCGGCAGCAAGCGCGGCGTGCAGCTGCAACTCGCGCTCGCCAGGCTCAGGCGCTGGAACCCGGCGCTGATGACCTGGGGGCTGTCGGCGACGCTGGCCAATCTCGACGAGGCGCGCGATGTGCTGGCCCCGGGTGCGGTGCTGGTGCGCGGCGCCCAGGACAAGAAGATCGTCATCGACACGCTGCTGCCAAAGCGCATCGAGCGCTTCGCCTGGGGTGGGCACATGGGGCTGACCATGCTGCCGGCGGTTGTCGAGCGGATCGAGTCGGCCGCCAGCAGCCTGGTGTTCACCAACACGCGCTCGCAGAGCGAACGCTGGTTCCAGGCGCTGCTGGATGCGCGGCCAGACTGGGCCGGGGCCATCGCCCTGCACCATGGGTCCATCGACGCCGAGCTGCGCCGCTGGGTGGAGGCCGCGATGAAGGCCGGCCAGCTCAAGGCCGTGGTCTGCACGGCCAGCCTCGACCTGGGCGTGGACTTCCTGCCGGTCGACCAGGTGCTGCAGATCGGCTCGGCCAAGGGCGTGGCCCGCCTGCTGCAACGCGCCGGCCGCAGCGGCCACGCGCCGGGACGACGCTCCAAGGTGACCCTGGTGCCCACGCACAGCCTGGAGATCGTCGAGGCCTCGGCCTTGCGCGCGGCCGTGCAGGCCGGCCGCATCGAGCCGCGGCATGCGCCGGTCGCGCCCTTGGACGTGCTGGTGCAGCACCTGGTGACCATCGCGCTGGGCGGCGGCTTTCGGCCCGAGGACCTGCTGCCCGAGATCCGCACCGCACCGTCGTATCGCAACCTCAGCGACGACGCCTGGCAATGGGCCCTGGCCTTTGTGCGCCATGGCGGGGAGAGCCTGCGTGCCTATCCCGATTTCCAGCGCGTCGTGCCCGACGAGGAAGGCGTCTGGCGCGTGCCCGATGCGCGCTTGGCGCGGCGGCATCGCAGCAATATCGGCACCATCGTGTCGGACGCGATGATGAGCGTGCAGTTCCTCGGCGGCGGGCGCATCGCCAGCGTCGAGGAGAACTTCATCGCACGGCTCAAGCCAGGCGACGCCTTCCTGCTTGGCGGCCGCGCGCTGGAGTTGGTGCGCGTCGAGGGGTTGACGGCCTATGTGCGCGTCGGCAAGCCCGGCCGCGCCTTGCTGCCGCGCTGGAATGGCGGGCAGTTCCCCATCTCCGACACGCTGGCGGACGCGATGCTGGAGCGCTTCGACGAGGCGGCCCAGGACCGTTATGTCGACAAGGAGATGCGCTTTGTCGCGCCGCTGCTGAAGCTGCAGGCCGAGTGGTCGGCCCTGCCCGGCCCGCAGCGCTTGTTGGCCGAGGTGCAGACCTCGTCCGAAGGCCACCATCTCTTCCTCTACCCCTTTGCCGGCCGCACCGTGCACCTGGGCCTGGCCTGGCTGCTGGCCTGGCGCGTCGGGCGCGAGACGCCGTCCACCTTCACGGTGGCGATCAACGAATACGGCATGGAGTTGCTCAGCGCGACCGATGTCGACTGGGCCTCACGCCTGCCCGGGCTGCTCGCCGGCGTGGACCGCGAGACCCTGCGCCAGGAGGTGCTGGCCAGCATCAACGCCAGCGAGCTGGCGCGGCGGCGTTTCCGGCAGATTGCGCGCATCTCGGGGCTGATCTTCCAGAGCCATCCCGGCGAGGTGCGCAGCCAGCGCCAACTGCAGGCCTCCAGCTCGCTCTACTTCGACGTGTTCCGTCAGCATGATCCCGGCAACCGGCTGCTGCGCCAGGCCGAGGAGGAGTTGCTGTCGGCCGAGCTGGACGAGGACGCGCTGGCGCGCACGCTGGACCGCCTGGCCGCGCTGCCGCTGGATCTGCGGCAGCCGAAACGGACCTCGCCACTGGCCTTTCCGCTGCTGGTGGAAATGTTGCGCGAGCGGGTGACGACGGAAACGCTGGCCCAGCGACTTACCCGCATGCTGGCCGAGTTGGAGGCCGCCGCGGGTGGTGGGGAAGCGCCGCAGGATGTGGGTGAGAAGCTGGCTTTCGGGCGAGAGGCCGACAAGGCGCCGCAGAAACGCGGCGGCGTGCGGCGGAGGCGGCGATGAGCCTGAGCATCGAGGCGGCCGGCGAGACGCTGGAGTTGCTCTCGGACGGCGCGGTTTGGTGGCCGGCGGCCCGCACCCTGTTCGCCGCGGATCTGCATCTCGGCAAAGGCGCGGCCTTTCGCGCTCAGGGCCAGGCGGTGCCGGCAGGCAGCAGCGCGCGGACGCTGGCGCGGCTGGAGGCGCTGGCGGCGTCACATGGCGCCGAACGACTGGTGGTGCTGGGAGATTTCTGGCACAGCGCCGAGGGGTTGACGCCTGCCCTGCTGGAGGCGGTCAGCGGCTTCGCGCAAAGGCTGCCGACCGTGCTGGTGCTGGGCAATCACGACCGGCGCATCCATCCACCGGATGTGCCTTTGCAGGCGGTCAGCGCGGCCTTGCCGTTAGGCCCCTTGACGGCCGCCCACGAGCCACCGCCGCCCGGCACGCCCGGCTTCACGTTGGCGGGCCACTGGCATCCCGCCGTCATCATCGCCAGCCGCGCGGGCGACCGGCTGCGTCGGCCCTGCTTTGTGCACTACCCGCATGTCCTGGTGCTGCCGGCCTTTGGCGGTCTCACCGGCGCGTTGACGCTGAGGCGCAACGACCTGGCCCGCCATGGGGCCCAGGTCGCGCTGCTCGGCGACGGCACACTCCATTGGCTGCCGCTGCGCCGCTGACGACTCGTCAGACCTTGTGCTGAGGTGGCCCCTGCGGCGCTTCGCGCGCGGTGCCGTCGGCCTCTCGCGCTGGCGCCTTGGACTGCTTGGTCAAGGTCTGGCCTTGTGTGGCCTTCGTGGTGGCGAATTCGCTCGCGGTGTGCTGGACCGGGCCGGATTGAGCGTTGTGACTGCGGCCGAGGTGGGGCTTGCTCATGGCGTCACTGCCAATTGAAACCGTAGTGGCTGTAGACCCCGCGGCCATAGTCCTCGGTGTATTCGGGCGACTGGCCATGCGCATAGCGGGGCGCCTCGGTCAGCAGGTCGCGGTCCAGGTTGACGACATAGCCGTCCTTGCTGGTGTCGTACTTCAACATGTCCCAGGGCAGCGGGTAGCGGTCCGTGCCCACGCCCAGGAAGCCGCCGAACTCCAGCGCGGCATAGCGCACATGGCCGGTGCGCTTGTCGATGACAAGGTCGTCGATGGTGCCGAGCTTGTCGCCGGCGAGGTCGTAGACGGCAGTGCCTTCGACCTTGGATGAGGAAATGGTGGGGTGGAGGCTCATCGCGGGCTCCTGGGAAGTGGGCTGGATTCCCACTGTGCGCGCGCCGGGGCGCCAGCGTCGTCAGGCCAGGCTTCTCCCTCGCGTAGGAAGGGGCTGACGAAGGCAAAGAAAAAGCCCGCACGAGGCGGGCTTTTTCAGGCAGTCGGGGCTGAGCTTAGTCGGCAGCTTCGCCAGCGGTCTCGCCTTCGGCGCGATCCACCAGTTCGACGAAGGCCATGGGCGCGTTGTCGCCGACGCGGAAGCCCATCTTCAGGATGCGGGTGTAGCCGCCCGGACGAGCCGCGAAGCGCGGGCCCAGCACGTTGAAGAGCTTGGTGACGATGTCGCGGTCACGCAGGCGGTCGAAAGCCAGGCGGCGGTTGGCCAGCGTGGGTTCCTTGGCGAGCGTGATCAGGGGTTCAACAACGCGGCGCAGTTCCTTGGCCTTGGGGACCGTGGTCTTGATGGCTTCGTGCTCGAGCAGAGACACGCACATATTGCGCAGCATGGCAGCGCGGTGGGCGCTGGTGCGGTTGAGTTTGCGGAGGCCGTTACGGTGACGCATGGTGCTTTTCCTTTCACTTCGTTAATGCCAGCAGCCGTATCAGGTACTGCCGGGTGCACCGACTGAGGTTGGTCAACACCTCAGCCATTCTTCAAAACTTCAGCCACTCATCCGCCCGACTCAGCGGCACTGGTGGAACTGGCTTTGCCAGGCCACTCAGTGCGCCCCCTTGAGGGGGCCGGCGAAGCCGGTACGGGGTGGTCTATTTCAGCGCTTGTCCAGACCTTGCGGGGGCCAGTTTTCCAGGCGGGCGCCCAGAGTCAGGCCGCGCGAAGCGAGGACTTCCTTGATTTCGTTGAGCGACTTGCGACCCAGGTTCGGGGTCTTCAGCAGCTCGGTCTCGGTACGCTGGATCAGGTCGCCGATGTAGTAGATGTTTTCGGCCTTCAGGCAGTTGGCCGAACGCACGGTCAGTTCGAGCTCGTCCACCGGGCGCAGCAGGATCGGGTCGAAGCTGCTGGAGCGCTGGGCCGGCTGGTCGAAGGCGTCGACCAGGTCGGTGCCTTGCAGCTGGGCGAAGACGGCGAGCTGTTCAACCAGGATCTTGGCCGAAGCACGGATCGCTTCCTCGGGCGAGATGGCGCCGTTGGTTTCGATTTCCATGACCAGCTTGTCCAGGTCGGTACGCTGCTCGACGCGGGCGTTTTCGACGGCATAGCTGACGCGCTTGACGGGCGAGAACGAAGCGTCGAGGACGATGCGGCCGATGCTCTTGGTCGGCTCGTCGCCGAAGCGGCGCATCGTGCCGGGGACGTAGCCGCGGCCCTTCTCGACCTTGATCTGCATGTCCAGCTTGCCGCCTTGCGACAGGTGGGCAATGACGTGCTCGGGGTTGATGATCTCGACGTCGTGCGGGGTCTGGATGTCGGCCGCGGTGACGGGGCCTTCGCCTTCCTTGCGCAGGACCAGGGTCACTTCTTCACGGTTGTGCAGGCGGAAGACGACGCCCTTGAGGTTCAGCATGATGTGAACCACGTCCTCTTGCACGCCGTCGATGGCCGAGTACTCGTGCAGCACGCCGGCAATCGTCACTTCCGTCGGCGCATAACCCACCATCGACGAGAGCAGCACACGGCGCAGGGCATTGCCCAGGGTGTGACCGTAGCCGCGTTCGAACGGCTCCAGCGTGACCTTGGCGCGATGACCGCCCAGGGGCTCCACGTTGATGGACTTGGGTTTGAGCAAGTTGGTTTGCATGAGGTCTTTCTTTCAATACCCTCGGTTCGTTACACCGATAAGGCTGAGGACCAGCCGGGCAGAGCCTACGAAGGGCAAATGCCCGGACGAGGAAACGCCGACCGCACCTTTGCAGGCGTGGTCGGCGGGGGAAAACATTAACGCGAGTACAACTCGACGATCAGCGATTCGTTGATCTCGGCGCCGAACTCATCGCGGTCCGGGGCCTTCTTGAACACGCCTTCGAGCTTCGTACCGTCAACGGCGACCCAGGCCGGCAGGCCGATGGAGTCAGCCAGCTTGAACGACTCGGTCACGCGCAGCTGCTTCTTGGCCTTTTCGCGCACGGCGACGGTGTCACCGGCTTTGACCATGTAGGAAGCGATGTTGACGACTTCGCCGTTCACCGTGACACCCTTGTGCGAAACCAGCTGACGGGCTTCTGCGCGGGTGGAGCCAAAGCCCATGCGATAGACGACGTTGTCCAGGCGCGATTCCAGCAGTTGCAGCAGGTTCACGCCGGTCGAGCCCTTGCGGCGCTCGGCTTCGGCGAAGTAGCGGCGGAACTGACGCTCCAGCACGCCGTACATGCGCTTGACCTTCTGCTTTTCACGCAGTTGCAGGCCGAAGTCAGACGTGCGCTGACCCGAGGTGCGGCCGTGCTGGCCGGGCTTGCTGTCGAACTTGACCTTGTCGCTGATGGCGCGGCGGGCGCTCTTCAGGTAGAGGTCGGTGCCTTCGCGGCGGGAAAGTTTGCCCTTGGGGCCAAGATAACGTGCCACTTTGAGTGTCCTTGTTCAATCTGACGCCAGGCCTCGTGGAGAGGTTTTCTGACGCGAGTCCAGCCGGTGTTTTTATGGGCTTGGACGGTGGGCTTATGAGAAGAGCCTCGAAATGAAGCCGACTCAAGACTGAAGCCGGCGCGGCACAAAGTGCCCGCCGGCTCCGGGAAAACGCGCGATTATCGCACCGTCATCCGAATCTGCAATATCCCTGTCACCCGAGGGTGTACGGTTACAGACGCCGGAGCTTAGATGCGGCGACGCTTCTGCGGACGGCAGCCGTTGTGCGGCACGGGCGTCACGTCAGAGATCGAGTTGATGCGGATGCCGAGGGCAGCCAGGGCACGCACCGACGACTCGCGACCCGGGCCGGGACCCTTGATCTTGACGTCGAGGTTCTTGATGCCTTGCTCTTGAGCAGCACGGCCGGCCACTTCAGCCGCCACCTGGGCTGCGAAAGGCGTCGACTTGCGCGAGCCCTTGAAGCCTTGACCACCCGACGAAGCCCAGGACAGGGCGCCGCCTTGACGGTCGGTGATGGTGATGATGGTGTTGTTGAACGAAGCGTGGACGTGCGCGATGCCGTCAGCAACGTTCTTGCGGACCTTCTTGCGAACGCGTTGAGCCGCCGAATTGTTGGGTGCCTTTGCCATATTGACCTTCTTTCAGTTCGGGCAGCTTACTTCTTGCCGGTCGCGGCCGACTTGCGCGGACCCTTGCGGGTGCGGGCGTTCGTGCGGGTGCGCTGACCGCGCATCGGCAGGCCACGGCGGTGACGGAAACCGCGGTAGCAGCCGAGGTCCATCAAACGCTTGATGTTGATGGACTGCTCACGGCGCAGATCGCCTTCGATGGTCAGCTTGTTGACTTCATCGCGGATCTTTTCGAGATCGCCGTCAGTCAGGTCCTTGACCTTCTTGTCGAACGGAATACCGCAGGTGCTGCAGATCTTCTGAGCGGTCGTACGGCCAATGCCGTAGATCGAGGTCAGGCCGATCTCAGTGTGCTTTTGCGGCGGAATGTTGATACCAGCAATACGTGCCATGGTTGTCCTCTAGTCCTGTCGTGCGCTGCCCGGGGCTCAGCCCTGGCGCTGCTTGTGGCGCGGGTCGGTGCAGATCACGCGCACCACACCCTTGCGGCGGATGATCTTGCAATTGCGGCACATCTGCTTCACGGATGCCGAAACTTTCATGGTCTGCTCCTTGGCCTAACTCTTCTTGCGCTCTTCACGCGTCCGGGGATTCAAACAGCTCACTTCGCCCGGAACACGATGCGAGCACGACTCAAATCGTAGGGTGTCAGTTCGACGGTCACTTTGTCGCCAGGCAGGATGCGGATGTAGTGCATCCGCATCTTGCCGGAGATGTGACCGAGAACGACATGCCCGTTCTCCAACTTCACACGAAACGTAGCGTTGGGGAGGTTCTCAAGAATCTCACCCTGCATTTGAATGACGTCGTCTTTCGCCATGCCGTACGTTCAGGTGTGGGTTGTTGAAATCAATCTTGGTTAACGATCAGCTCTACGTCCTCAGGACTTGAAGCTGGCCTTCTTCAGCAGTGATTCGTACTGCTGACTCATGATGTAACTTTGTACCTGAGCCCAGAAGTCCATCGTCACTACGACGATGATCAGCAGGGACGTGCCACCGAAGTAGAACGGAACGTTGTACTTCAGCGTCAGGAACTCGGGCAGCAGGCAGACCAGTGTGATGTAGATCGCACCAGCCAGCGTCAGCCGCGACAGGATCTTGTCGATGTGCTTGGCCGTCTGTTCACCCGGGCGGATGCCCGGGATGAAGGCGCCGCTCTTCTTCAGGTTGTCTGCGGTCTCACGGCTGTTGAACACCAGGGCCGTGTAGAAGAAGCAGAAGAAGACGATGGCAGCCGAATACAGCAACACGTAGATCGGCTGACCCGGACTGATCATGCCGGCGATGTCCTTCAACCAACGCATGCTGTCACCGGTCGCCACCCAGCTGACGATGGTCGTCGGCAGCAGGATGATGGACGACGCGAAGATCGGCGGGATCACGCCCGACATGTTCAGCTTCAGCGGCAGGTGCGACGACTGGCCGCCGTAGACCTTGTTGCCGACCTGGCGCTTC
>OUNM010244517.1_pt1 | contig 27998 bp, 18 predicted proteins | sample 1769961 | NCBI WGS metagenome assembly OUNM01 (sample SAMEA3914820, study PRJEB12502) | metagenome | biome: forest; material: soil | place: USA | collected 2012-03-12 | depth 0.3 m | reverse complement strand
CATGCCCTCGGTACGTGGACACTCTTGGGGGGATCTGTTTCGCGGCGAGGAGTCCTGGTCGGGAACACGGGTGGTGATGATGTTGGGGGCTGGACATGTGCTGGGGCATGCGCAGCGAAGCGAGAAACACCGGCTAACACGCTCGATTTCGCCCTCTAGATCGGCTATGGCTCCAACAAGAAGACCCGCCACATGATGCCCTCCGGCCACAAGGCGTTCCTCGTCAGCAACGTCAACGACGTCGAGCTCCTCCTGATGCACAACAAGACCTACGCCGCCGAGTACGTGATATCTCCCTCTCGAACAGAAGGAACTTGCCGCCGGCAGCACTGCAGCGGACAGGGTCATGCGATCTGCAAATGCAGGCTAACACGGACTCTCTAGGATCGCCCACAACGTCTCCTCGAGGAAGCGTGTCGACATCATTGCGCGGGCGAAGCAATTAGGTGTGAAGGTCACCAACGCGAAAGCGAAGGTCACGACGGAGGTCTAAACGGCGGGCGACAACCATGGGGCAAATTCTTTCTGTGTTTTGGAGCATCTCAGGCGGTCTTAGGGAAATGTCTGCTATTTGTCTGCGATTGCCTAGCACCCACCCGAGCTAGCGAATACAATTGCAGCCTCCTTCGTCACGGGCAAAATGGGCAGCAGTTGGCTTCGATCACGGGGTTTTCTCTGCGGGCGTTGGGGGGGAGATGTTTCTGGGACTCAGCAGGAACGAATCGAATCGACGAGACTCATGCGGGATGGCAGCAGCGCTCCTGCGATGACTCGCTTGCGTGGGAAGGGCAATCAAATGAATATCTCCGTTCTGCTCGGGTCCGGGTGGTAGATATGAGCATCAGCACATTGACGAGAAATTCAGCATTTGCACGATCTTCTCCCTGGTGCCTTCGTGCCCAGCCTTCGAGCCCATGCACCAACATGGCCGCCACCTTTTCTTGACATTTGTCCAGGCGACCCCGCCCTCCTCGCTATACGACGAGACGGATCTCGATCCTTTCCCATGAAAAGGCCTTCTGCCCACTCCCCAAGTGCTCGCACCTGGCCAACTACCTCCAGCATGCATGACATGACGCCTCACATCGTCAGAGGTAAACACTCGGGACAAGTCTGGTTCAAGAGGAGCTCCAGATGAACCGGTCTTGAGTTGAAGAAGCGGTCATCAGAGACGTCAATGAGAAAAGGGGTTGTGTGTTCAAGCTCACTCAGTCCTCGTGGTTGGTGAAAGCCTCCCACAGGACCAACAGGTGGTTTGGCTCTCTGAGGGCACATCCGCAGGGTGCAGTGCATCCCACCGCCTTCCTCCAGAAGGTGGATGTAGACAGCAATTTGCATGGCCCAACCGATGGCGTCTCGATAAGAGAGGCAAGCAGCCAGGCCAATGCTCTCTCATTTCCTTGCTCTATCGTACCTAACCAACTCTTGTCTATCTCATGCCCCCCACCCCCTTTTTTCTCTCAAACAGCAGCCTCCCTCTTCGCAACAGCAAGCGCCTGCCCAAACGCCTCCACAAACGCCACGCAGTCCCCAAACGTGTTATACAACGGCGCGGGCGCGACGCGGATGACGTCGGGCTTGCGCTCGTCCACGATGACGGCGCGGGCCTCGAGCTCGCGCATCACCGCCTCCAGCAGGCCGGCGTCGAGCCGCAGGCTGAGCTGCGCGCCGCGCTGCGCCAGGTCGCGCGGCGTGATGACGCGGAACAGCGCCCGCTCGGCGTCGCCCATCACCGACGACGCGAGCAGCAGCTCCTCCAGGAACGCGGTCAGGCGCAGCGACTTGTCGCGCAGCCGCGCCACGCCGCCCGCCAGCGCAAACACCTCGAGCGACGCGCACAGGCTCGTGATGTCCAGGATGCTCGGGTTGCTGAGCTGGAACCCCGCGGCCCCGCTGACGGGGCGGAAGTGGTTGGCCATGACGAAGCGCGAGCGCTTCTCGTTGCCCCACCACCCGGCCAGGCGGTTGGGGTAGCCCGCCGTGCCGTTGTGCTCGGAGGAGGAGGAGGGGGGTACGGCGCTGTTACGCTCGTGCACGAAGAGCCCGCCGATGCAGCCCGGCCCGGAGTTGAGGTACTTGTAGCTGCACCAGGCGGCCGCGTCGACGTCCCAGTCGTGCAGGCGAAGGGGCACGTTGCCCACGGCGTGGGCGAGGTCCCAGATGACGAAGACGGAGTGGGCGCGGGCGTGGGCGGTGATGGTCGGGATGTCAAGGAGCTGGCCGGTGTAGTACTGGATTCCTGGCAGCAGGAGGAGGGCGGTAGTTGGGGCGTGGGTGGTGATGGCATCTAGGATCTCGGCAGTGGTGAGGATGTTGTCTTCGGGAGAGCTTGGGGAGGTGAGAGTGATCATGGAGGTGGAGGGGTCGAGGCCATGGTGGCGGAGCTGTGTCTCGACAGCGAACTAGGGGTTAGGGGCAATGGGTTAGCTGGCTTAGTTTTGTTTGTACGAATGAGGTGAGAACAGTAAGGGGGTGTGTTACATGATCGCTGGGAAACGCTTTGCTCTCGAGGATGATCTTGTGCTTCCCGTTGATGTCTGGCCGGTAGAAGGCCGACATGAGGAAGTGGAGGTTGGCTGTTAAGGTCTGCATCACAGCCACCTCGGCCTCGGACGCACCCACGACCGGGGCGATGAGCTGGGCTGCCCGCTCGTCGGCATCGAGCCAGGTTGGGAGCGGCGACTCATCGAGGGGCTTGAAGTGCCCTTGAACTGCCTGGGTGGCCCAGGTCGCGAGGTACTGGCTGATGCGGGTCTGGGTCCGCTTGGGCTGGAGACCCAGGGAGTTCCCGCAGAGGTAGATGCACTTGTCGTTGTCGTCATGATCAGGCCTACCGGCAGCGGGTGCGGTGGCTACGCTCACGAGACACATGGTTAGCTTCCACCTTCAAGCCGGGATTCGGAATCACGGAGGCCGCCGGGCTGTCACACCTGAGTCGGGCAAGCGGGTACTGGCTATCTGGGCCTTTGTCGGGATGTTGAACTCGTTCCTTGTAAACGCGAGCGGGTCATCCCGGTCCAATGTCTGAGCCTTCTCCCTCGCGGTAGCAATGGCATCGGAGGTGCCGGGAGAGCTCATCTTTGATGTGTTGCGGAAGCTTCCGGGGTGGCTTGGACGTGGTTGGTTGTGCGAGAAAAGAAGGGACCCAATTGCGTAAACTTGTCGATATGTGAGGCGAGCCGCTTTGCCTCGGAATTACTCACGAAAATGGGAATATGATTTTGTCACTTCAACGACTACAAAGCTCTCGGCTTCATCGGCTGGGCTGCTTGCTTCCCAGGGGCATCAAAATGTTGGTGGGGTTGGTTTGACCGGCGAGGGGCAATCGGAGAAAATTACCCCACCAAAAACACCTGAATCGGGCTTTGCGGCGCAGGGCTTCGTTGGCCCGATCTCTGGGCCACCTGCCAAGAACGGGACGGCAAACAGCGGGAAAGCCCACAGGCCAAGTGGAACCTTTGATGTCTTTGCCCCTTCCTGGCGTCGTGCCATCCTCGGCATGCAGACGGCGTCTCGCACAAAGGCTCGCCGCCGGCCAGGGCGGCCTTCGACTGACCGCGATCCGTGATTCAGCTATTCCGGGTTTGCTGATGGTCATGGCTGGGAAACCACACTACTCAGGTTTCACCACATAACCCGATGAGGGATTGGACTCTCTTCCGGCGGATGGAGGATGCTGAAGGGCGAGACCACGCAAGCCAACTGACAACTTGTCTGCTTCCGAGCTTGACGGGAAACCCTTGTGTCGTCGATAATCCTTAGGTAAGAGAGACGATTTCGACGCATGCTTTAGTCCTGGAGCACTCCAAGATGGCTGCTTCGTTGAAGCAAGGCTCACACCCAATGGTTGTGAGGGCATCTTTTGCTGTCACGTCCCATATCCGACTCCGAATTTGATGCCATCACCAATGCTCGGGATTATGTGATGGCATAAATTACCGACGTGCTTCCGGCAAAGTATGACACCTTTTTCGCCGAGAAGGTTGAGATGCTTGATGATCACCTGTCGGGATGACACCCAAATGGCGGGTGTTAGTCAACAGCTGATTTTGGGTGTTGAGCTGGAAAAAGGAGGCGTTGTCCGGAGGCGGCTGAGGAATAATTGCTCGGAAAAGCCGGGTATGGGACAGACCAGTCAGCCGACCAAAAGAGCCCCTGAATATCCCTATGTAACTAACTTAGTTAGTCAGGGTGGAATGCAAAGGACAGAATGTTGAAGAAAGACACTGTATGAAATCATGTGTCGTTTTGCTTGTGTTATTTTTGGGGGATTTGACGAGTCGAATCATGGCAGTGAAGCTCCAACGTGGAGCCGTGGCCGGGGCTGATGGGCCTGGAAGCCTTGGCAAGGATGAACACTTGCAGCGGATTGCCCAGGGATGGCCGGCGCCAATGCCAGCAATGCCAGCCTCCCCGCGAACCCCGTGACCATGCCAGCACCGTCCCCTATTCACCGGCACGAGGACATCAGAGCTTTTTTTCTCCGCGCTTGGCCCGTCCCACCGCGACATCCGGGGACGCGGATCCGAAACACGCCCCATGTTCCTGGACTCCATTGAGCTGTCAATTGGCGCTCCATGCTCGGCGTCTCGGCCGGCAGCCCTCCCCGGCGACACCGTCTTTCCCACCGCTTCCGGGTCGCTGTGGAACCTGCACATGGCTTACTGGATTCGTGAGGTGGCCGGGCCCCGTGCAACCCCAGGAACAGGCTTCGCCAGAATGAATTGCAGCAATGGTGTTTTCATTACCCCCATTTTACTTGATGCCGGACGCACTGCTTGGCCGTTGAGGAATCCAGGGGGTAATGAAAATGGCGGGGCGGCTGGTGCCCGCCTGATCAGCCCTGAGGGAGCTGGGCCCTGGCGTCCAGAGCCCGGTCGTTTTTACGTACTCTTCAATCACGGGACCGGTTTGCGCGCGCTGAGACCCCTCTGACTCTGCTGCCCAGCTGCTGCCGATGAGAGAAGTCCGGGAGTCCATGATGCCACCGCCGCCGTCCATTGGATCTGTCAGACGAAGAAGCGGTAAGAGGGATTGATGGGTTGCACAGCGCGACCGTGTCTCATCTCGTACACCCTGTCCTGTTATCCCGTCCAGCAGATGGGTAATCCATTGGTAAAGAGCCGACGCGAGCGTGCGTGCGACAGATCTGGACTCCCGGACAGGCTCAGGTATTGAGAGGTACCAATTCTGTCTTGGACACGTCTTGGACACTGTGTCGGGAGGTCGGTTTCGGGGTGTTGTGGGCGACTTACACACACCGTATTCCGTATTGGAGGACAACGGACCGCCCAGACCTCGAGCCGGGCAGACACTGAATCCCCTGGGGTTTGGTTGCGGAATGTACACAGTACCTTGAAGTGCGGAACAAAACACCCTTGAATCTTCAAGGGATTTCTAGAACGTACGACGCTATCCGCCGGTTCCTGAATGCGGTGCGCCAGCCGAATTGATGAATGTCATGTCGTGCCTGTGGCAGAGGTTGACGTAACGGTATTCGAACCAGCTCTTCGGCCTCGGGCTTCATCCTGTTTCCCACACGCCAACAATTCCCGCAATACTCGCCGAAAAGAAACTCAAGATGCTGAAAAACAGGTACGTACTTTGTACAGCCCCGACTCTGACGCATCGCAGTACGAAGCAGCCAGGAACAGATGGCCCGCCTCGTCTCCATTTCGGCTCCATTTTCGCTGACCGACCGTCAACATTGCCATTGCCACAGAACCTCGAATAACCGCCCTGGGGCGGCCGGATGCGTGAGTCGCTGGAGCGAGACAGGGGACCGCAGTACGTACCGTTTTTTGTTGGGCGTCCTCCAGGAACCGTCCGTATGACCCAATCAGCAGAGGCGTGCAACTGCCCGATCAGGCTTAGGCCACTGAATTCCGCTTGTCAGGGTGCCCACAATGTCATCACGACACCTGCTTCTGGAGGCAGCCGCTTCACTTGGGACGTCCCAGCCCTGCGGAGCCGACCAGCATTCCTGACGGAGTACTGTGTACAGTGCCAATTCGAGACCGAAAGCTCCAAAAGCATCTCCAGCTGGCCGTCCGTCCGAGATGCCATCCGGGATGGCGGCGGTATATAAATGGGTGGCGTGCCCGTCGCCAGAGCTTGTGTTGCTTGCAGTCCTCATCCCATCATCCCAGACTTTGAAGTCAATCATCAATATTCCTCCGTGATTGACTCAACACCACAAAAAGGCCCGACCCAACATCCCGTACCTCTCTTCAATCACCCTTATCAGGCCTCACGCCCAACAGCCAAACACCGCAGCCCGCCTTATCTCCCGTACAACATTCCTGCGTTGCAGAAAAAAGGTACCGAGCTTACACAATCCCTTTTCGGTCTCTTGTGTCCCAGGCCCTGCCCTGCTCGGTGACGTCGATCTCGCAGTATCTTCGTACCCGATGCGCTCTGCCTGTCCCCCATTCCTTGGTCCGTCCCGTCTTCAGCCTTTGTGCGGTGAGGCGGAAGCTGGCTTTATCAGCCAGCTGCAAGGGCTGTGCGAGCTGTGCAAGCTGCGCTGTCACACCCGTCGATCTGCAGTTGCTGCAGTTGTTTGCTGAACCCTGGTTCGGGCAAGCGTCGATGTTTGGAGACAGCGGGCATGACGCAGCCTGCAAGACCATCCCAGAACCACAACTCCCAACCAGAGGCCATGTTTGCCCATATTGCACGCCAATTGACAATCCAATTGGAATTACTTGCAAATGGAGTTTAACTTGAGGCTTTCTGAGGGCATTGCCCTTTCCTGCCCGCTTTCCATTTTTCGCGTTCCTTCCGCTCCCAGCGGCCGGTGGTCGACCGGTCGAGGCCCATCCATTCCTTCCAGAGCCGGCGAAAGCTGACGAAACAATCTCAGATCCATCTTCCTGCTGCGTGCCCAGTCACTAAATCTTGATTGCCGTCTTTGAACCTGTTTTCGGCCACCCCGCCTCCGGCCCGTTACAGGAACAAGCCATCTGCAGCGCTTTGTTCCCCTGGATCGGCCTTGGTTCGCTCGTCCCGTCTTTCACAGCTGAGGTAACGAAACACTCAAACCCTCGCTCCCGTCTCGCTCTGCCTTATCTCTCTGCCGCAAACAACGCCTCTCCGTGCCTGTTTCACTTGTCCCGACGCTGATTGATTGCCCTTTGCGATAACAGCACAGCCGCCGAGTCGATATCAGCCCGCTTACATACGACGCTCGGCAGCTCCAACACACCCAACCGGAGCGGTGTCGTCGTCACTGATTTGGTCTGAGCCAAGCACAGGTATGTCTGACACGTCCATTGCTCCACCGACTTGTACATTGCACATCCCAGGAAAAATCGAGGGGGCCGGGTGTCTGAGAAACCGAGAATCTTATCTTCCTTATCTTGGGGAGAAGTCACATCCGAGGACGAGCACGAGCAGAGGGTCGGGAGCGGTGAGCATGCGCCGGAGCCTACCGCCCCGGAAACGAGCAAGGCTTGTTCTCACCGAATGTCCACGACCAATGGGCAATTTGGGCTGACGGGTGTCGACACCAAAAGTTGCCGTGTCACTTCTCCATTCCTGCCTGTATCACGGCGCTCGTGATGTTCCTGGATCGTCCGATCCCGGAAGAGGCGGTTTGTTGATCTGATACGGGGGCAGGGGGCAGGACAGGCCGTCGCTGACGTTCTTGTCCTTCCCACATGCCAAACCTGCTCGCTGCGACCAGCCATCGGGGTCTCGATAACGGCCAACTGCTCGCCGTGGTCGCCAGCAGAGCCGTCCTCACGCACACGCACACCGATACCATGCTCCCGATCCCGCTCGCTCGCTCTACAAATTTGTAGCCTGCTCCTCGCGGGCCCTCGAGAACACCCTCCCCCTACCCCCGGCTACCCTCCCTTTCCCTTCACAACAGCGATCGGATTCAGTCTTATTCGGCAGACAACCGGTGCCCCTCTTTCACATCCCAGCCCTCCCTTGACTTCACAGTCACCATGGCTAGCATCGCCGTCCAGCCGGCGCTCGCCAGCCCCATTGGCGGCGGGCGCCGCGTGTCTGGCTTGACCATCAAGACTGACCTGCCCCTGTCTAGCTTTCCGGACTACGTGGATCCGTTCGATTCCTCGGACGAGACCATGACAGGTTCCCCTGCCATCATGGGGGTCACCAACCGACTTGTCGAGAAACTTAAGGGGGACGAGCCCGGGAGACATCCCTCGCCGCAGCCGACACACGTCAGTTATCCGCTGATGCCCAAGGTGAACGGCAATGGCCACAGGGTGCTGCGCTCGGCCACCGTTGGCTATGTTGCGCCCACGTTCACGGGCAGGGAGGAGCAGATGAAGCTCGGTCAGTGGTCCTGAGGTTCATGTGCTGCCATTTGACCATATTTCGCTAACACGATCACAGTCAAGGAGCACATCACAAAATCCGGGTGGATCCCCGAGGCCATGATCGACTCCCAAACCGAGTGGTTCTACAATGAGCTGGGCATCGACGATGTCTACTTCCAGGTGGAGAACCCAGAGGTTGTTGCCAACCACATCACTTCCCTGTATGCGGCCAAGATCGCCGCCTTCTCCCGCGAGGACAAGCGGGAGGAGATTCGGTTAGACATGGAAGCCTCCGACCACGCCATCTACATCGACACGAGCGAGCCCGGCAAGACCAATATCAATGGCCCGCGGTACGAGCACCGCCTCGAGTCCAAGTACCTGGACGGCGTCGACGCCTCAAAACGCTTCCGAGTCGAGACCTTCAGGTCGCCCGAAGCCCTCGGGCATTCGGACTCCAAGGCGACACTGCGCTGCTACTTTGTCTACCAGTGCCAGTTCGTCGAGCCGAATGCCGACCCCAAGGAGACACGGCTGGAAGTCATCAGCGACCGCATGTTCCTCGCCAAGGCGACCAAGAACACAAAGCAGATCTACCAAGAGATCATCGAGAGCTCCGTCAACCGCACTGGTCCCGTCATCGAGGTTTTTGACATCGAGGGCTCCCCGGAGAAGCGTTTGGTTGTCGCCTTCCGCTCGAGGACGGCAAGGGGAATGTTCAGCGCGCTGAGCGACCTCTATCACTACTACGGCGTTACAAGCTCCCGGAAGTACGTCGAGCAGTTCTCCAACGGCATCACGGTGATGAGCATTTACCTGCGGCCCGCCCCCAATCTCGACTCCAAGTTCCCCCCGATCGAGGAATCCATCCACCAGATCACACAGGAGGTGTCCCTCCTGTACTGCATGCCTCAGACCAAGCTCCAGACCATGTTTGCCTCTGGCGAGCTGAGCCTGCAAGAGACCATCTACGCGCATTGCGTGTGGGTGTTTGTGCAGCACTTCCTGAACCGCCTGGGCTCCGAGTACGTTTCTCTCGTCGCCACACTCGACCCCAAGAACAACGGCCACGCCGAGATCCTGTCGAGGATGAAGAAGCGTCTGCGCACCGAGACCTTCACCCCTGACTACATCCTCGAGATCATCAGCTCACACCCCGATCTCGTCCGCGCCCTCTACGCCTCCTTCGCCAGCGTCCACCTGAAGGTTGGCCCCGGGTTCGACCGCCACAGCATCGCCCCGACCCCAGTCACCGAGGTTCTTTCCGACGCCAGGCTCAAGGACAAGATCACCAAGGATGTGTCCAACGAGCACGAAGAGATGGTCATGACCGCCTTCCGCGTGTTCAACAACGCCGTCCTCAAGACCAACTACTTCACCCCGACAAAGGTTGCCCTCAGCTTCCGTCTCGATCCTTCATTCCTCCCTGAGATCGAGTACCCAACCCCGCTGTACGGCATGTTCCTCGTCATCACGTCGGAATCTCGGGGCTTCCATTTGCGCTTCAAGGACATTGCCCGCGGCGGCATTCGCATCGTCAAGTCCCGCAGCAAGGAGGCCTACTCGATCAACGCTCGCAATCTCTTTGATGAGAACTACAACCTGGCCAGCACGCAGCAGCGCAAGAACAAGGATATCCCCGAAGGCGGCTCCAAGGGTGTCATCTTGCTTGATCCTAAGCAGCAGGACAAGGCCCGTGAGGCGTTCGAGAAGTACATTGACAGCATCCTGGACCTGCTCCTCAAGGCCGAAACCCCGGGCATCAAGAACCCCATCGTCGATCTCTACGGCAAGGAAGAGATCATCTTCATGGGCCCAGACGAGAACACAGCTGAGCTTGTCGACTGGGCGACGGTGCATGCCCGACACCGCGGAGCCCCCTGGTGGAAGTCGTTCTTCACGGGCAAGTCACCGAAGCTGGGTGGCATCCCCCACGACTCGTTCGGCATGACCACGTTGTCTGTGCGGGAGTATGTCAAGGGCATCTACCGCAAGCTCGACTTGGACCCATCGACGGTCAAGAAGATGCAGACCGGTGGCCCGGACGGCGACCTCGGAAGCAACGAGATTCTTCTCAGCAACGAGAAGTACACTGCGGTCGTCGACGGCTCGGGTGTGCTGGTTGATCCCAACGGGATCGACAAGGAGGAGCTGCACCGACTGGCCAAGAAGCGGCAGATGATCATGCACTTCGATCTCTCCAAGCTTTCCCAGGACGGCTACCGGGTTCTGTGCGACGATATGAACGTCACCCTCCCCAGTGGAGAAGTCGTTAACAACGGCACAGCGTTCCGGAACACGTTCCACTTGCGGGACAGCAACCTGACCGACATGTTTGTGCCATGCGGCGGTCGGCCAGAGTCGATTGACCTCGTCTCGGTGAATAGGCTCATCAAGGAGGGCAAGTCGACGATCCCGTACATCGTCGAGGGCGCCAACCTCTTCATTACGCAGGATGCCAAGCTGCGTCTCGAGGAGGCCGGTTGCATCGTGTACAAGGATGCCAGCGCCAACAAGGGTGGTGTGACCAGCTCCTCGCTCGAGGTCCTCGCCTCGCTCAGCTTCAACGACGAGGAGTTCGTCAAGCACATGTGCCACGACGCCCGTGGCAACGCGCCCGAGTTCTACCAGGCCTACGTCAAGTCGGTCCAGGAGAAGATCCAGGAGAACGCTCGGCTCGAGTTCGAAGCCATCTGGCGCGAAAACCAGCAGACGGGCGTTGCGCGGTCCATCCTGTCGGACAAGCTCTCGCAGGCCATCACGACGCTTGACGAGCAGCTGCAGCACTCGGATCTGTGGGAGAACGAGAAGGCCCGCCGCTCGGTGCTCGCGGATGCGCTGCCGAACCTGTTGATCGACAAGATTGGCCTCGACACCATCATTCACCGGGTGCCGGACCCGTATCTCCGGGCCATCTTCGGCAGCTACCTGGCCAGTCGGTTCGTGTACGAGTGTGGAAGCTCGCCGAGCCAGTTTGCGTTTTACGACTTGTAAGTTTGATGCCCCTTCGACTCGTTTGCATTGCAGACAACAGATGCTAACCAGGTTGGCAGCATGTCCAAGAGGATGGCTCAGATCACGGCGTCATGATGTTTAGCGGGAGTTTCCCTTCTTCGTTAGTCTTGTGATTATTATGGATAGTACTTGCTTCGGACGATTTTGGCGCTCAAAACCCACTGGAAAAGAGAGAGCTTTTTCTTTACTCATGAAACAGCGTTGGTCGGAGGGGCTAGGGCGCTTGTGTTGCGTAAACAATGTTTCTTTTTTTTTTCCCCTAGATTTTTCTTGGGTGTTACTTTTGCTTGTTGTTAGCCCTTGTAATTTGGCGCCGAGTGTGATATTTGACGATATTGATATTATCATGGCTGAACATCTTGAAATGATTGATGGGCTCTCATGGGACGAGGTCTGATCAAGGCAATCGGCCAAGGGCTTTCTTCATTCCCGATCTCCGAGTTGTGTCTGCGTCTCCAATCTAGGTACGTTGTACAACTGAGAGTACCATCCGACGGAAGTGCCGACCAGGGCTGAACCATGGGGCTGGCCAAAGGGGTACCGTGTAACGGTGAGCACGATAAGATGCCGTCTTGGACGCGCGTCTTCGCATACGCGCCCCCCCTGAGTCAGAAAACTTGCTCAACACCACCACCTTGCACTCGATAGTGAGATGGCGCCGGACCGTGCGCTCCATGGGGATAGGAATGGACGTCAATCACTGTTATCTCTTCATTCCGTTAGATAGACCACCAAATGGAGGATTTTAAAGCGGGATCTTTGGCGTATTAACAGTAAAGTGCTAACGGAGGTTGTGTCGGTGTTGTCTTTTGTGCCAGAGTAGTGAAGGGTTGTTGTCTTCGTCCTCGTTTTCGGGGGAATCTGGAATGTAAGACAAGATAAGGAGGCCTTATACGTTTTAGACAACCATTCGTACCATTGCCTGCTATCACAGTTGGTGGCAACCGGCGGACTCTGATCGACTAAGAGTGCTGTCGTATCCCAACTCAACAGTGGGTCAACGACATGCGCCACTTTTGCCCAACCACACCAATCATCCTCGTCGGTATGGGCGGTGGAGAAGGGGGATAGGGCGGAGAAGGAGTGGTTTGGGCCGAGGAGGAGGGCTGAAACTGCCTTACCTCCCAACCTCAGTACCTATATACCTCAACATTAATCAGGTAGTTAAACGTCGTTGCCAAAGGTTTGTAGCACAGTTATCTAAAACAACAGAATTGTTTCCGAGGGAATGAAGGTAGACGGTCGTACAGAGCGATGATTGTATTACAGCTACTACCCGAGGAGTAATACCCATTGATCACTTTGGTAACTGCGCTAGAGCCCCAAAAGCACCCAGCTGGAACGGTGCTGTAAACTGACCATTGAACTGCGGAGCCGACCCCGTGTTGATGTGCTGGTCCCCCGTCCCGAGATGGATGCTCTGCGGGCCTGACCCGTAGTTGTAAAAGACGTGAGCACCCGTCTCCTCGGGGAGCGAAGGCGGGAGCGTCTTGATGGTTTCCAGGGCAGCTTGCAGACGCTCCACCTGGTCCGGCCCGACAAACGGGTCCTCGGCAAGCGTGAGGACGTCCTCGAGGATCCGCTTCATCAGCAGCTCGACCCGCCCTCCCGTACCGGCGGCAGAACGGTACCGCTCCACCAGCGGCGTGCCATCCGACGGTATGACCTTGCCGAATATGTCTTGCAAGCGTGCGGCCCGCCCATTGCACTCTGTTGCCACTTTTGAAATGTTTTGGTACGCATCTCGATCGGCCTGGACCTCGTCCTTGATCTTTCTCTCCTGAATGTGGTTCTTGATCGTTTCAAGGGTACCTTGGACCTGGGGGATGACCTTTGCAACTCCGTGAAATGCCTCGGGCAAGTCTTGGTCGGCATCGTCAAGATCGACGCAGATGTCGCTGGTGTTGTTGAGAGTCGATATCGCCCCTCGGATGGCTATGAGAGCCTTGGTTGCTGCCGGGCTCGGCATCCTGGCTGACAAGCTGAGCCTGATCGAAAGGGAGGAAGAGTTGGCCACCGGGTTACCGCTGGGGTAGTTTCCTCGTCCGATCTCCTCCTGACAACGCATTTTTGGGCGGAAAGATGAGTTTTAACAAAACATGGAGGCCATTAACTGGCTGAACTTCAACACCCCTTCCCCACGGCGACCAGTGATTGCCGCTGTGACTTGGCCACAGCGACCGAAGCGGCACCTTGCATGCATTCATGTTTGTTTCTCAGTGGCAGAGCTTGGGGGCTGCTGAGGGTGGGGTGACACCGAGGAACACATGGCCTGTGTCCATTGGGCAGACCTGCATGCATCGCCACAAAGAATAGCGCGAGGCGAGTTCCTTAGCGAGGCCCAATTTGTCGCCGCTCCTGCATAAGGCATCTTGGGGGGCGAAATGCATGTCCGGCTTAACAATGACAGGTGCCCCTCCCACGTCGTCTAAGCAGCGGTCCCCAGCGCCTGCAGTTCGTGGCTTGCCCAAAAGAAAAGACAAGAAACAGGCCGAAAGTGAGGCTAGGTAGGTGGTTATCTCTTATGTTGTGTGAAGTCCATTTTCGGCTCTTGGTTTCCAACGAAGATAACACTTGCTGATCGCTTCCCAGGTGCTAACCACCCACAAGCCACACCACGCGATGTCTGGCGCCGAGCTGATAGGGATCATATCAGGCATCGTGGCCATCCTGGATGCGGCCGTGAAGGTGTGCGGGGCCGTCAAGGATGCATCGGGGTTTCCACCAATTTTTCGCGCTGCGGCACAGCGGCTACCGCTGGTCATGGACACGCTCCGGGCAGTCCGGGACGGCCTGGCACCAACAGTGGACCAGGCCTCGTACACATCCATGATGCTTGTTCTCGAGGGCTGCGAGAAAAAGGTGTACTCGCTCCACAAGACACTCGAACTCGTCACGTCAACGCCCGGGACACCGACGCCGAGACGGGTTGCCACGACACTGCGTACGCTGGGCAAGGGGAAAAAGGTGGAAAGCTTGATGAAAGGCATCGTGGAGGACATTCAACTGCTCGCCGGCAGCCACGCCGTCAACGCGCCGACAAGAGCACAGATCAGGGACCTGACAAAGGCGGTTGAGCAGGGCTCGTCAACGACCTCCGAAGCAGTCATCCGGCGTCATTCGACTCGGCTATCTATTGTCAACTACGGACCAGGCCCGCAGAGCACTCACAACGGTACCGGCCATCAAACCATCAATACGGGCGAGGCGCCGCAGTTCTTCGGCACATTTACAGGCTCTTTTGACTTTTCTCCACCAAGAACGCCACTCGCTCATCAGGAAATACCACCTCCACCTTGGACTCCCTAAGTTCTAACCAGAGGCACCGAGTTCCAGGTCGGAATGGCCATGTACTTTCAGACGCGCTTACGTGTACAATCCCTATTGATAGAACAATGAACCGTTTTCATGTCAATCTAGATGGTTGCGAGCCCCCATCAGTCCCTATTAGTAGACAAACTGCTCGATAGCAGCTTAAGAATCAAGTGATGCCCCCCATTGGCGGCGTGGTCCCGCGCAGTCCATTGGTGGTTGTCCTGGGCACTCCCATCGGCGCCGTGCTTGAGCAAACATAGAGTCGTAAAGGCGTCGCCACGTTGAGCCGCGTGAATCAAGGCCGTCTTGCCCGCGTGATCATGGACATCCAAGTTCGCCCTCCCGTTGACGAGGCTCATGATGATGTTGACGGGCTCGAGCCGTCCCAAGACGGCGTGGTGCAAGGCCGTGAAGCCGTTCTCGTCTTGGATGTCGAGGTCGGCGTGGCCCTCCACCAGGGCCTGGACCGTGTCGCCATGGCCCTGCCGGGCCGCCAGGTGCAGAGCCGTGAGGCCGCTGTGGTCAGGGACGTCAAGATGGCGGGCGCCCCGTGTCACCAGGGCCCGCACCATATCAACCCTGCCGTCCCCGCCCCCTTGTGCGGCGTGATGGAACACTGTTTGGCCCTTCTTGTCCTGCCTCCCAGTGTCGACGCCCCGATCTATCAGAAGCTTGAGGATCTTTTCGTGTCCCAGCTGCGCCGCGAGATGCAGACAGTCGCAGCCGTCGTTGTTCGCAAGGCCAGGATCCGCCCCCTTTTCCAAAAGATACCACACCAGCGCGTCATCTCCCGCCGCCACCGCCCGGTGCAGCGCTGTCATGCCTTCCTGGTCCTGCAAGTCCACCTTGGCGCCGTTCTCGACCAGGAACCACGCGATGGACTTCGACCCGTTTTGGACGGCAAGGTGCAATGCGGTCGCGCCGTCCTTGCCCTGCCTGTCCAGGAGCGCACCCCTCTCCACCAGCAGCCACACGATGGTCTTGTTTCCCCGTTTCCCCGCCTGGATCAGCGGGGTGTATCCGTCTACGCACGACGCGTTGACGTCGGCGCCGGCCTCGAGCAGTATGCGCACCACGGCCGTGTTCCCGTACAGCACGGCCCAGCGCAGCGGCGTGAACCCGCCCTGGCCGTCACAGAGATCGACCGTGGCACCGTGGGCGAGCAGCAGCCGCGCCAGGGGCTCGCTGCCGTACTGGGCGGCGTGCCGCAGCGCGGTCCAGCCGTCCTTGGCCGCCGTCCAGTCAACGTCCCAGCCGTTCTCCAGAAGGAGCTTCACGAGTTCGAGCTGCTTGTACTCGACCGCCCAGGTAAAGGGCGTCCCGCGGTGCGTGTCCTGCGCGTCGATCTCGACTTTGTTCTCGGCCAGCGGCCGCGCCACGCTGCGGTAGCCGTACCGCACCGCCCAGCGGAACGGCGTCCAGCCCTTGCGGTTCCCAATGTCCGGCGTGGCTTTGTGCCGCAGGAGGAGCCGGACCATGTCTTCGTGGTTGCCCTGGACGGCGTGATGGAGGGGCGTGTTGGCTTCGTTGTCCAGGGCGTTGATGTCCGCGTGATGCTGCACAATGAGCAGCTCGGCAAGGGTACACCGGCCGTAGTGGGACGCCCAGTGAAGGGCCGTCTGTCCGTTGCTGCAGGGCCGGTCGATGTTCTTGGCCGCCGCCCCGCCGGGGCTGAGGAGGAGGTCCGCCCAGTCGGCCCTGTCGAAGTACGCGGCGGCATGGAGGCCGGTTATGCTATTGGGGAATGTATCAGCGCGCACTTGAAAGGAAGCCGACAGCTTTGGCGTGTTGCGAAGAAACTTGACCAGGTGTTTCTCCAGCGCGGCCGTTTGCGTGGCCCGCGTGGCGTGGCGAAACCAGTGAGTCGCTGCGTACTCGAGAAGCGGGTGGGTGCGGATGCGCTCGGCAATGCATTCTGTCGACGAGGGGACCTGGTCAAGGTAGATGAGACAGCGGAGAGCCATGTCCTCGTGACGTTGGGCTATGGCGGGGATCATGGGGAAGGACCCGAGTTGAGCGACGACCGAGTCGTGGACGGGGCGGATGATCATTGTGTCTTGGTCCACGACGATGAGCCCGGCACAGACAGAAGTCAGGTGGCCTTCCTCAGGGAGATACTCGATGCTGAAGCTGCCGTTCCGCGGTTCCGCTGCAAACGCATGACGCACCTCGTCGGTCTTGAGGGGCCGTGTCGCGGATAGAACCCATGTGATGACATGTTTAGCAAGCTTTTTCTGGAACTCGGTTTGGTTCGTGTTCTGAATGCGCTGGAGCGCAGCGTCGAAGGTCTTCACAGGGCCCTCGGGGAGCTTGCCGAGGGCAGTTTTGAAAGGCGGCGTCTATTCCGACGTGGGCATCCGTCTATTCCGACTGGGGCAAAACTGACCGCCTACCAAATTAGGGATTCTGCCGGCAGAAAACGTAAAAACATAACTCTGTCTTGCCAACAAGCGGAAACACCGTGTTTGCAATTCAGAAATCGAAACTTGGAATAAACTCTCTCAAGGCGTCTCTGGCACTGGCGTCCCTAATTGTACAGTAGCTCTGCTTGACCCAGCTCTGGCACCTCCCCTCCCTGCCGTCCTGCGGGTCCTCGGCCCCCGACCCCGTCCATGTGTCTGTGTAGACTCTTCTGGTTCTTCCCATACCTGCTGGCGAACGCGCTCTTAGGCGTCGACAATCTCCTAGTAAGATGGATCGCGTGCTCGAGTCTCAGGCCCCTAGTGGCGAAGGTTGGACCCCCGAGGAATCAAGCCCACTGGGATCTCTTCAGGTGCGATGCGAGGGCGGCCGCAGCTCGCTAGTACCACCAGAGGATCAAAGATTGCCCAGAGCCTATCCTCCGCTACTAAATCACGCCCTAGGTGCTAGTGGGGGTGAAGATCCACGTATGTGAGTAGCTCGGGGTCTGTATCCTCACTCCGAGTATAGAGGTCGTGGCTACAGGGGACGCCGTACTGCCGCTTGAAGTTGCCTGTGTATATTGTAATCGGATGTGCACCCTGTCAAACACTAACGGCTAGCCGGTATTGGGTTAAAAGGAGGTCCAAGGAAAACCTGCTGCATTTGTGACGGCAGTCTCCTATCCAGTGTCGTATTCTATAATCTTGAATTTAGCAGGCGGCCTTATCGGACTCCATCTTGATATACCTGGCTTGGTTGTTCTTGATTATCTGCTCGACACGGTCTGCAAGGAACTTGAGATCAGCCGTTGAGTTTAAGAGGTAGCTCTTGATCTCCCTATAGCTAGCCTCTGTACGTGAGGTCATACATAGACCCTAGTTCCGGTTTTGCTATATCTAGCAGTATACAAACTGTTAGCGCCATAGTATCCAGGTCTCTTCGATGTATTAGATAACAGCCTCTTGCTCAGGAAACTCTTCAAGGACAAAACGCTATACCTCGTCAAATTCCTCAGTCGTCTTAGCGTAGACAAGGGCTTTCCAGGCCATCAAAAAGCCTCTTGGGTTGTGTGTAATATTGTTGCGCTTTGGAAGGGAGACATCAGAGGTACCTTCAGCCAGTGGTGCAAGGTCGCCCTAGATCGTTGTATCTTTCTTATAGACCTCTAACTCTTGTCCCTTGTACTAGCGTTCAGTATTAGTGCCTTCCTAGGACCACTTCTCCTTCACCTTGCCTTGGACATTCTTGTTAACATGCTACACGCAGATCTGTTAGTCTGTATAGGTCTATACACGGCTAGCTGCGTTCTTGAATGCTTTGTCGAAATCGGAAATGAGAACCAAGGGCTGCTTGATGTTCTAGTTGATACAGAGCTCCTCGACACACTCAAGAACCCAGGCGTAAGTTGTCTTGTCTTCTTTGTTTACAAGCCTAAAAAGGACGTTGAATATTGTATAGAGATTGGTAGTACTACAGATGTTGATAAAGGGTAGTTTAAAGCAGTTAGTCTTGTATATGTTATTGAAAAGAAGCACCTTCTCCTTGGTTAGCTTGTATTTAAAAGAAAAGTCGATAGTTAGTTGTTGCTTAGAAGGGAGCAAGATCAAGAATCTTTAGAAGAACAAGAATAGGAAGCTTAATAATATACCTCTAGATTCTTCTACCATATCTCGAGGCACTAGGGGTAGGTCTAAATAACCCTAATAATACGCCCCTTGAGCTGGTGAATGAAGTGTTTAATACTATAGGTCTTGAATTCCTTGAGGAGAGCTTGGGTTAGCGTGTATCCTTGAAGTGATTCTTCCTGTGCGGCCTAAATCTCGTTCACAATATCCTTGACTACCTAGACCTGGTTAGGGTATTTCTCCTATATCAGGGCTGTAATATCGCAGGCTAACGCAAGGGTAGTCTTGAACTGCTGCTGAATTTCTGACCTCTGCATCTCAGTCCAAGTCCTTTTGCGGTGTACAGGGTGGGTGGCGTTATCGAGCGATAGGCTATAATTATGCGAGGGGTCTATAACAGTGCTAAACCATCTCCCATTGATCTGGTTGGCCTTGATGGAGAAGGGACAAGCGGATTTCTTTGTGCTGGTGCCAGAACGTTGGCTAGTCGCGACGGATTCTCTCATGCTGCCGCCACGATCGCACGAAAGGTCCTTACGTCGATAGGTGCTATCCTTTGCGCGGTTTGTAGAACGCCTGACGGTGATAGCATATCCGTACAACTTGGCGTGATCGTTGGCGTCTGAGAGAAGTCCTTCAAAATCGGCATATCCCGGAGCAGGGAATGAAGGTGGCGGTATTGCCATCTCGAGGGTCGCTGGGATGCTGGCGGCGGGGTGCGGTTGTAGATGAGAGTGTACTTCCGTTGCAAGACAATAGGCAATGAAGCTAGCGATGCTGAATTTGAGCAATGATAAGGCGTGTAATAGAGCCAACAGACTGTAGGGGATAGGTGATGCTCAGGGGAATGAAGTCATGTTTCTTATTGGGAAGGCGGTGTAGGCTAAGCAGCTGATAGCAGCTGGCAGTGGCGATTAACGGGCCGTCAAAATTTTGCCCCAGTCGGAATAGACGGATGCCCACGTCGGAATAGACGCCGCCTTTTGAAATCGCCAAGCGTGCCCTGGGCTGCGAGGCAGTCCATGTGCATCTTGGCGAGGAGGAAACTGGCCAACGTGTATTAACGGGCTGAATCCCGATCCCGGATGGCAGTGAAAGAAAGGCTAGACGTACATTCCCTGGGACTTCTTGATGATGGTGTTGACAACTTCTTCTTGGAATCCGGTGTTCTTGGACATGCATACGAGCCGCCTCATCTCTTCGTTCGTCTTGATGCGGCTCTCAACATAGAGCTTGATATCGGCCGGGTCCGCTTCGAGCTTTATCCTCTGACTCGCCTCAAATTGGCGTCCGATCGACATTCCCGAGCGCGAAGTGACCAATATTTTCCAGTTGCCAGGAAGTTGCGTGATAATTTGCGCGAATGTTTCCCGCTCACCGGCTTCGAGATTATCAGACCAGCCATCCAGGGCATCAATGACGAGAAAGATAGACTGGTAGGTCTCTGCTATGGCGTTGATGAGACACTTCAGCTCCTCAAGCGTTGGTGGGGACCCTCGAGAGACTATTCCATGGTAGGCTTCAACCATTTTCTGCGGCAATCTATCCACTTGCTGTCTCAGTACAAGTTGGAGCAGAATGGTTGCGAGAAGTGACTCGGTCCGGGGTTGGGTCTCTTCCTGGTCACTGAATCTGAGGTAAACGGAGACGCAGATTCGCTTGTCTTTTTCCGAATCAAACGCCTTCTTCAGGTGGTCGATGACGATGGAACTTTCCATACAGTATCATTGTTAGTATCATATCTTCCTTGCTTTAAATTCACGTGCAAGAGGAAGCGAAAGCTTACACCAATATGCTCTTGCCCGCACCAACTTGTGTTCCATGTTAGCACACATCGCACCGATGACAAGGCGGTTTGGAGATGTGCAAGGGTATTACAAGGAAACGACGTACTGATGCCATCTAGCCACAGAATTCTGTCCTTGCCATTTTTCCAGGACAGGAATTTTTCGTTTCGCAGCAGCCATTCACCTGTGCCGGGGGTCCTTTGTTTCAACAGGAAAGAATGCCTGTCGTGGAAGTCAAGCGGAGAGATTGACTTGAGCCAGTCGACGACCTCATCGGCTGACAAAACGATACGGTCAGCGGGCGTGGGGAAATATCTGGAGGTTGAAGTTGAAATTACAAACCAGAGCGTTGAGGCGGGGGACCCGGGCTGGGTATTGACCCGTCTGTTGGTCATTCAGTCAGACCTCTCTTTTTGAGGACGCAAACGGAGGGGCGCGTGCCACACTTTCTTGCTGGCTGAGGAGCGACCTCACCAGTTCAAGGGACGCTTCAGATCCATGGACTGGGTGTGATGAGACATGCACATCAGCAGCCGACCAAGTGTAAGAATCTTCATGGCCCCATACCAGCAACGTATTTGTCGATGTTGAGGAGAACACCGGTGCCTGTGTTGATACCCTGAGCACCCTTGCCAGAGTGGAGGGTTTGGGGGCCGCTACTTTGATTCGTAATTGTTGAAGTGGCCATGGCAGCTTCTTGTGAATAATCAAACTGCGGGTGTTGTGATGGTCCTAATTTCGTGACAAACTCGCGGCATAAGTATCACAGTGCCTACATTGAAGGGCCAGAGCCTTGCGGTTTCCGCACACGACGCAGGGAAAATCAATTAACGCGCGAACCGCGAGGGAGGGGAGGCGCAGTGGTTGCCTTACTGCGACGACGGCCTGCCATAGGCAGAGCCCAGGCCAATGATCCCTTCCTGCATGCACGCTGGGGGCGGTGACAATGCAGGACTTCGCATCCACACTCAAGAGCAGACCAATAATGCTGCTCCACGGGGTGTCCTCACCGAGATCGCAGCTCTCGGAAGGAGAGCCACACATGCGTACCCCGCATCTATCCCATTCCAGGCCATTATTGCATCCGTCCATACTTCAGAGCACGCGTTGGTCGCGCGTGGGGGCTGGAGCCTTCCGGGCCGGGATTGGCTCGGACCGAAGAATAATGCTACCAGGGGGCAGTCAAGTTGGCCGTCTGCCGCCGTCTGTCCACTTGCCTTTGGCGACTCTGCAACACGGCTGCACAAGACACAACTCCCATCGACAAACGAAGACAGGCGCCCGTGTCCCCAGCACGCTCGACCAGCTCAAGCCTGGAAAATGCCCCCAAAAACTGGAAGACCCGCAGCGAGGGAGGATGTGGCTTCAGGCGCGAAACCATCCGGTGCAAAGCCTCGGGCCGCAGTGCCACCTGGCGCTTCGTCATCAACCAGTTCCACGGACGGAGACGGGGATGAGTACGCCGAACTGTATCCCTCGGATTCAGCCTCCTACCGAGCTCACCGAGCGCCTGAGAGGGGACGCAATCCAGGCCTCGGGACTCACGCCATGTCTGTCACAACGTCTCGGCCAGATCATTTTGCCCCCGGTCCTCCTCCTCCTCCGCAATACGCTTCATCCTTGGCCCCGCCACCACTGCATCACAGATTCGGCAGCAGCTATTACGGCGCCCCGGCCCCTGAACCTGCCGCCAACATTATCCCCTACCCTTCTTACCGGAACCCCTTTGCCCCGCCGCCTCTTGGGAATTCGAGCTACTTTGGCAACACCGGCGCCCTTGGACACTACGGGGCCCCGTATGGCGGCGGCCATAATGTCACGATGCCTTACCATCACTCATTGCAGCCACCGGGACCCGTGGGTGGCTATGGCGTACCCCCTCACTTGCAGCCCTACCTATCCCCGCCAGGACCGCAAGGACCTCCTCCGCCTCCCACCGTTGTGGGGAACAAAACAGACCCGGAGATTGAGGCCATGAGGGCAGAACTCGAGAGATTTAAGATGGACCTTGAAAAGAAGCAGCAGCAGCAAATCATGGACGAGAAGATCCAGGAAGTCAAGAGTGACGCAATAAAGATAGCAATGGAGATAGCAAGAGAGAAATTCGACGCGGAACGGCGCGCCGAAGAAGAGCTCCAACGAGTGCGAGCAGAGGCGAGGGAGCAAGGCCTACGAGAGGCCAGAGAGAGGTTTGAAGCTGAACAAAAGGCCGAAAAAGAACAGAAGCAGCGTGAAGAGGACGCGAGAGCGCGAGTTCTACAGGAAGAAGCCGGATTGCGAGCTCGAGAGGAGGCCGCGAAGCGAATGCTTGAAATTGAGGCCGAGGAAGGAAGAAGGCGTTTTCACGCCGAAGAGGAGCAAAGGAGGCAGGGGCCGGACGAGCTTCAGAGAAAGTGGTGGTTCAAGATGGCTCCGTCTATGCTGCCAGAGCGTAAGTTTGGATGGTCCGGATTCCGGGAAACAGCGACGACTGACGAAGAGAGAGCAGATTTCCCGCCTCAGCGTTCTGAAGCATCCTTTGATCCAAGGAACGACCGTCAGGGATACGGCAGCCGACAGGCGGGAGATACAATCCATCAAGCGGCCCAGTGGCGACCACACACTGCCACGAGACCACCATCAAGCCCTCGGTACATACCCCGGCGTCATGTCGACTCTGATCCTGGCCACAATGAAACGGGTTACTTTCCCAGTCATGACAGGAAGCAGCGGAGACAGGATTTTGATCGAAGAGGCGACTTCAGGATGCATGCCCCTTCACCAAGGGAATCGGTTTCGGTGCCACCTCACGCGCCGCCTCCGCCAACCTCAGACAACTACGAGTCTGCCTCAGATCAGGGAACCGGAAGCGACGTTGGAACAGACCCGGGGACTGCCACGCCACGAACGAGCTACCGAAGGAGATCTGCACCAACCGAAGCGCGCACGGAGAACGAGCCACTGAGCCTGTCCCCTTCTTCAGGTATTGCCAGTCGCGGCGGTGACAGCGGCTACGACAGCAGCTTGGTTGAGGATTCATCAGAAGACACCACGATCCTGGAACATCTTGACGAAGGAGCACAGTCGGAAGAAGAAACTGTCATTGAGCTTGAGAGCTTACTACGCAAAAGAGTGGACACGCCGACGCCTCAGGAATCCGAGAGAGGGGATGTCTCACTGGAAGCACCGCTTGGACGAGACGTAATCCACCATCCAGAACCTCAGAGCTCGCCAGAAACCCCCAGGCTTGCGCACGAAGCCGGAACTCTTCATGTTGTCAACCAACCCAACTATGCCCATTCTGGATCCACCGGCCCTGGGATTGACACCAGTCTGCCTCCATGGCGGGATAAGAGCGACAACCCAGTTCGACCCGATCCCTTTGACTACATGACGGAAAAGGACCGGTCCCCTGACTACGTGCCGTCCGGCCTCATGTCCTCGACCTCACCAATACCTCCGCGCAGCCATCAGTTTCGAGAGCTCCAGGACGGACTTCCAGACGCCCGATATCACCGCCGACCCAGGCAATACCGTGAGCATCAGGAGTACCGCGGGGTCCCGGACCACCGCCCTGCAGTCGTGGAGGGCTGGCCACCCCCCGTCAGAAGGCACGCCGCAAATCCACGTGAAAGACCTCCAGCCCATCATCAGTATCCCGTTGAAAGGCATCCCATGTCACCATATCACGGCAGCGATGGACAACGAGCATCTTATCGCGACTACGATGAAGGATCCGATCTGGACAGTGCGCCGATCTTCAATATGGCGCAGGGCACAGTCCCGTGCGTGATACTTCCGCTGTCCTTTTTCCAGCGGCGTGTTGAACCGCAGGCCGTGTCATTCGGAAGAGGTTTCGCTTCACCTGGAGATGAGAGTCTCGGGCTAAGGTAAGGAGGTAGGTAGGTAGTCAGGGGGGTTGAACAAAGGGAGGGGCGAGCCATACCTTACGGTAGAAAGGTTATTACCTAATATTGATGCCAAGTAGAAAGAGCTTGATAACCTGTGTCCGGGTAATCAAAGTTACGGATCCTTGTTGGCCAGGGTGAGCACTTGTTCCACCGAGTTCGCCGTTCCGCTTGGATATTCCATGCCAACGACTTCCTCTCTTGATTTTGTAAGCAAATTCTTTCTGGTACATTAAAACCATCCTGGATAGTGCTGCACCGGAGAAACAGGGCCGCCCCCCTCTAACCCCTTTAGTACCTTATTCATGTCATTCTTCTTCCAGCTGCTTCCTCCCATTATCCCTAATACCCCCCAAGCGGCCAAGGGATCAACTTGTCTTAGCAAGTGGCGCACTTGTTGACGCAGCAGGCGTTGCAGCTGGCACGGCGCGAGCTCTCGCAGGCCGACTGGCAGCTCGGGTTGCCGTTGCAGCTGGCGCAGGCCTTCTTGACGACGGAGGAGCAGGCGCTCTGGCACGCGATGACAGCTGCGTTCGGGCAGGCACGCTCTGATTAAGAAGGTTAGGCATCACATCGTCGGTGTCGAAGCACTGGTCCTGGGAGAGAGGGGGAGGGTTTTAGCGCACTGTCGAGGGTGAGCGGGTTGGCGAGGACAGTGGCGGTGAGGCCGAAGAGAGTGAGAACGACGGAGGTCTTCATTGTGAAGGACGTTTGAGCGTTGTTGATATTCGGGTAAAAGGCGCGACCTGGGGTTGTGTGTGATCTGAAAAAGGAGAGAAGACTGTGAAAACACGGCGGCGTGTTACTCTATTTGTAGCCGGGAAGGAGGGCAGCAGACTTGTTCATCCTTCACTTGATGGTGAGAGCACCACCACAGTCCATTCTCGATCCTCCACCACGGAAATTCGGAATGCCTCCCAGCGAAACAACCGCAGCGTCGTTTCTATTCTTGGCTTGGACTTCCCAACAATCAAGAAACGAGGATTTTCTCACGACGTGCAAACTAGATTGGGCGGCGGGCATGATGTGTCCGCAACGTTTTGCCACCATCGCGCATCGCTTAAGCGCTCGTCCAGCGTGACACCGTAACGAGGGTTTCTGCGATGCCGGATCTGTGTTGACGGAACCTAACACCGTGGGTTTGGGACAGGGACAGGGGAGACTGAGCAGCATCTATTACTATGCGGTCAGCTGGGAAGGCCGCTGAAACATGAGCTCAGCTGGCTTGTCTGTGGAGACGGAGAGGCTGACATCCTCCGCAGCCCGGTTGGTGGCCAGGTTTGAACCAACAAGACTTGCCAGGATCTTCCGTACTAAGGGGACCAAGGGAATCATGGTATGTCTTGGCTGTCGGTTAATTCCTTTCCCCCATTTTGGCTTCCTTCGCTTCTCCCAACATATTCCCGCAAGAAGGATACCAAGGAGCTGAGTTCCTGACCCATGGGACCTGAGCATGTGTGTGATGACATTACCGGCCATCTCGCTACACCCCTTTGTGACAGCATGCAGATGTTTGATGTTCACGCTGGAGATCAAGCCTCAGAGGTTAATCTTGGTATACCGACCTCGGGAGGACCCGAAGGGACTTGGCGGAGGAGGCCCCGGTTGAGGAGCCGCCTGTCCCGAAAAGTGGAATCCGCAGCTCCCGTGCCCTTCCCCGCGTACCCAAGATCGTAACTATTAGCGAGGGAACGCTGGGCAAGTGGCCCAGGATTCCCATTAGCAATCCCATCTGGAAAATGGAGATTCTGCAGTCTCGTCTCCACCGCTGAGGCTCCGAGTGCCGCTTTTGGGTCAGATCGGCGAGCCCCAGAGGCACCGCACGATCCATGAAAATCCATCTCATTTCTAACTTGAGTTTCTCCAAAAGTGGCAGTAGCAGTGCTACTCTAGCACCTCCTCCTAGATTTGTGCTGCGCTTGGGTGGAGGCCAGACCACCTGCAGGCACACGAGATCAGCACAGTGGAGCCTGAACATGGAATTTTGAACTTTTCGAGGACGATGCAGGCGAGATCAGTAAACTAATGTACTTGGCAGGGACGTTAGCGAGGATGGGCATTGGAGGGTTGTGCCCATTCGGGAAAAGGGCTTTACTGCGTTGGCAGAAATGACGGCGTAGTTGATTTTGTTTGGCGGGCATTCTTGGGATGCTCTGTCCGTGCCACCCTACCTACACAGGCCGATCTCTTGTTCTTGGATCTTCTGGCTGATTGACCCTTCGCCAGCGAGTAAGGTAACGACCCTGCTTGAGGGGTTCAATGCGCCTCTCTTTTGCCTCCTGGCTTGCGATCTTGGCCCACAACTGCTCCAAGTTCACAGACGAACGCTCAATGCCACCCAATCCGGCCTGGTCGGGATGCAATTCGTCGTATCTCCTAGCCCGCTGGTAGCACGACTCTCTGAATGCGGGGCTATCGGCTTGCAGGGCCTCCAACCCAATGTTTTTCTCTCCCCATTCGACCGTAAGATCCATGCCGTCAACAAAGTCGGCGATGTCATGCGTTAGCTGCTGGATGACCAGCGAGCGGGCGAACTGCACCAACGAGGCATATGGGATGCCGTTCTTGCTCTTCTCGACATGGTCTGGGTTCGAGGGGTCGACATAGCAGTCCGACGAGGGTATTAAGACCAACCACAAATTGTGGCCACTCAAGCGGAGGCAGGTAAAGGTATGACGGCGGGACCAGGGCACAGGAGGAGGGTGCTTGGCAAACTCGTACCGTGGCGCATCGCCGTTGGGCTCAAGGAGGAGATGCTGGGCTGTTTCGAGTTTGTCGTCCGGGATGCAGAGATCCCATTCCTATACACAGACTAGGTAAGATTGGTTGGGACGCCGGGAACTCGTATTTACGCACATCTGTCACCCGGGCAGCGCCGTAGTAGCGAAGCGCCCGGACGCCGACCACGCAAGACAGGATTCCGGCAACCGCGAGGCGATGAACGACGTCAAGGATCTCGTCGATTCCGTGCCCTTTGTGGCTTGGCTGGGCGCCTGAATAATCGCGAATACCCGGGAACTTGTCGTTGTCGTATGGCAACAAGTCCGACATGTTGAGGAATTTGGGTGGGCAACAGTTGAGATGCCCGGAATGATGAATGACGTTGAGGAATCTGTCAGGTGGAAAGAAAAGGTGCTGGGAGGAGGAAAGGATTGACGCTTTCCATTGGACCAAAAGGTCTTGGCGGGTGCACTGATGCACTTGCTCACTGACTCGCTTTCGTCGTCGAGCAACGACAAGGGGCAGGCATCCAAATTCGACAGCCTGTGGCCAACACTCATCCTGGAGACTTGAGACATATTGGCGGCGGCGAGAGTGCAGAGAGGAGCAAGCAGGCCTCTTTGCAAAATCAGGATCAATTCATGGCTTGCTCGCGGCAGAAACTAAACCGTTGTCCCTCCCCTTTCCCAAAAGGCCAACTCACTCCTTCTCGGCCTCTAAGACGGCGCGGATCATGGCCTGCCCAACCTCGACGGCCCCCTCAAACCTCGGCTCAAAAAACTTCTGCGTTACAGCAAACCGCTCGCGCCACGTCTCAAACTGGCGCAGCGCCACGCACTCGGCCCACCCGGACGCGGCGATGGTGAACTGCAAGTCGTCGCGGCGGAAGGTATTGTCCTCAATGCCGACCCTCAGGGCCTCGTCCAGCAGGCCCGGGGTGCGGAACAGGTG
>OUNM011394080.1_pt1 | contig 28027 bp, 26 predicted proteins | sample 1769961 | NCBI WGS metagenome assembly OUNM01 (sample SAMEA3914820, study PRJEB12502) | metagenome | biome: forest; material: soil | place: USA | collected 2012-03-12 | depth 0.3 m | reverse complement strand
CAGCACCACCTTCTTGCCGGTTTCGGCGGCCAGATCGCGGAGCATACGCGGCACGCGGGAGAACGCCTGCTTGATCGGCTGCGCGCGCAGCGACATCACATTGTCCTGAATCTGGCGCGTCAGGCGCGAGAGTTCGGGCAGTTCGACGCGTTCCTGATCGGCGGGCGAAAGGCGGTCCGACAGAATCGAGCCACGGATCACCAGTTCGCCGACAAGGTTGAGCAACTGGTCCAGCTTGCCCAGATCGACGCGGATCGTCTGCGCGACTTCGACCGCCTGCTTGGCTTCGGCCTTCGGAGCCTCCGCCTTCTTCGGTGCCTCCGCCACGGCCGCGACGACCGGAGCGACAACGGGTGCCGGCTCGACTGGCGGCAATTCTGCCACCATGTCGTCCAGCACGACCGCAATCGGTTCGAAGCCGAAGGGATCAGCCTCTACAACGGTTTCGACAGCGGTGGGCGCAGTCGTTTCGACCACCGCCGGCGCGGGCGCTTCAGCCTGCGTCACTTCGATCAGCGAATCCGGCGCCACGAAATCGAAGCAATCGCGGATGTCGCGCTCGTCCACACTGGCGGGAAGCGCCAGAGTCCAGACGAAGTAGCTGTCCTCGGGATCGAGTTCGGCCAGCGGCGGCAATGCATCGGCATCGACGCCGACGACTTCGCCGCCCATCGATTCCAGTTCGCGGATCACCAGCAGCGGTTCGCCGCCATTGGCCAAGGCCGCGCGCGAGGGGCCGAAGCGGACAGTCCAGCCTGCCGGCTCGGCCGGGGCTGCCGGCGCGTCGAAATCGTCGAGCGCAACCGCCACCGGCTCGAAGCCGAAGGGATCGAAATCGGCGTCCAGATCGATGATCGGCGCGACCACCGGCACGAAGCCGAATTCATCTTCGGCTGTGGCAACGGGTTCGGGCGCGGCGACAGGTTCAGGCGCAGCCGGCGCGGCACCCGCGCCGCCATTGGCCAGGATCGCGTCCAGCTGTTCCAGCATATGCCCGTCGGCCGGCGTATCGCCGCCGGTCTGCGCGGCGGAAACGTGGTCCGACAGGATATCGAACGCGCCCAGCAGGCATTGCGTGACTTCGGGCGTCGGCGCGATGCGGCCGGCACGGACTTCGTCCAGCACATTCTCGAATCGGTGCGAGAAGCCCAGCAGCGCGGTGTGTCCGAAGGCGCCGGAGCCGCCCTTGATCGAATGAACGGCGCGGAACACGCCGGCGATCACCCCTGCGGAAGTATCGCCCGCCGCCATGGCGGACAGGCCTTCCTCGGCCATCGCCAGACCCTCGGCGCACTCCTCGAAGAAGATCGCCTGGATTTCGTCCAGTTCGTCGCTCACGGGCAGACGCGGCGGATCGCCGCTCCCAGACGGTCGGCGTCGAAGGGCTTGGTGATCCAGCCGGTGGCCCCGGCCTCACGGGCGCGGGTCTTCTTCTCGTCCGAGAATTCGGTCGAGAGCACCAGGATCGGCGTGCCCTTGAACTCGCTGGTCTTGCGCACCGCCTCGATCAGTTCGAAGCCGTCCATCTTGGGCATGTTGATGTCCGTGATCAGCAGATCGGGCTTCACCTCGTGCATGCGCTCCAGCCCGTGTTCGCCGTCATTGGCGCTTTCGATGCGGAAGCCCTGCGCGGTCAGCGATGCCTTCAGCAGCATGCGGATCGTGGCGGAATCGTCGACAGTCAGGATGAGTTTGCTCACGCGGGAAATTCCTCTTCAACGAGCCCCAGCGGTGCCGCCAGTCCGCAGGCGCGGACGCGATCGACGAAGGGCTGGCTGGGATTGACGATCGCGAACGGACGGCCACTGGCCTCCGCGTCGTTCCGGGCGGCGAGAAGCAGTTGGAGCACGGCTTGCCCCACCGATTCCACTTGCCCGGCATCGATCTCGATGGCGCCGACGGCCGCGACCAGACGGTCGCGCAGATCCTCGGCAGTAACGGTGGAGCCGTGCGTCGGCAGCGACAACGCGACTTCAGGCTGGCTTGGCATTAAGCTGATCCTTCACTTCGTCGAGCGCGGCTTCGAGCTGGGTGAACGTGGGCGCGTAAGGCGACGGGGTCATGCGGCGCGCCAGTTCGATGGCGACTTCGGTGGGCTGCCCCTGTGCGTGGCCGATGATCGCGGTCTTGACGATCAGATAGGGCTTGAAGTCCTCATCGATCACCTGATGCAGCTTCTGCGCGATCGGGCCGACCAGGCAGTAGGCAAGCAGAACGCCCAGGAACGTACCGACCAGCGCGCCGCCGATCATCGCGCCCAGAATTTCAGTGGGCTGATCGATCGAGCTCATGGTCTTGATCACGCCCAGAACGGCGGCGACGATGCCGAGAGCAGGCAGGCCGTCGGCCATCATCTGCAAGGCGGTCTGCGGGGCCAGTTCCTCGGCATGGTGGCGTTCGATATCGCCTTCCATCGCTTCGGCCAGTTGGTGCGGATCCTCGAAGTTCACGGTCATCATGCGCAAATAGTCGCAAGTGAACTCGATCAGGCCCTTGTCGGCCAGCAGGTTCGGATAACGCCTGAACAGCTCGCTCTCGGCCGGATCGTCCAGATGCGGTTCGATCGCGTTGGCGCCGCTCTTGCGGAAGGTTGCCAGCAGCGTGAACAGCAGCGCCAGCAGGTCGCGAAAGTCGCTTTCCTTCCAGTGCGATCCCTTGAACACGCGCACCACGCCCTTCCAGGCTTTCTTGCACGTCTCTACCGAGTTGCCGAGGATGAAGGCGCCGATGGCGGCGCCGGCGATCGCCATCATTTCATGCGGCAGCGCATGGAAGATGACCATGATGTTGCCGCCCGACATCAGGAAGCTGCCGAAGACGCACAGCAGGATGACGACAAGGCCGATGGCGTTGAGCATGAATGGATCCGCGAATGATGAATGGCATAAGGCCGTATGCGGTGATTATAGGAAGAAGTTCGCACCCCCCGGATGCGGCGGACGGGTTTTTGAAGGATGCCGTTCGAAGGCAGTGCGTTTCGAAGGAATGACGGTCACGACCGTTCGCGGCGATTTCGTCCTATATTTGAGAGGCGCCCATCGGCGCGGACGATTTCGTTGGAGCCACCATGTCGATCAATGCCTATCGCCGCGTGCAGGAGGTCGCCGCCTCACCGCGGAGCACCGAATACCGGTTGATGACCCAGATCACCGCGGAAATGATCGCCGCGCGCGATGCAGGCCTGCGCGGCGCCCAGTTGATGCCCGCCCTGCACCGCAACCGCATGGCCTGGTGCACTTTCGCAAACCTTTGTGCGATACCGGGAAATCGCCTGCCCGACGATTTGCGGGCAACGATCATCTCGATCGGCCTGTGGGTCGGCAAGTTCACGTCCGGTGTAATGAGTGGACGCGAGACGATCGACGATCTGATCGAAGTGAACCGCGCGATTCTCGACGGATTGTCGAACGAAAACGGCAGGGTCGGCCAAAGCGCCACTGTGCGCTGAATATATATCCCTGAAATATATCAGGGACCGGTGCTTTTTTAGGAACTGATTTTCAACCAGTTATCCGCAATGCGGGGGGCATGCCGTGCCCGCTCCGCACCCTGTCTATTTACAATCGCGTGCGAGGCGATAATGCGACCCTCGCCTTCGAGCCTCAGTTTATAGGCACAGACAGCGGACCCGGATGCAGGAATTGAATCCTCCGCCGTCGCGGCCCGGCGGGTCGCCTCCTGCCAACTTGGCACCGGCCATTCCTGCCCTCGTCGCGGTGGCGCAAGTCATCGGCATAGTTGTCCTTTTGGGCTGGTTCTCGGGGAACCTCGGCCTGACGGGACAGCTGGCCACCGGCTATCTCATGCAACCGCTGACGGCGGTTTCCTGCATGGCGATCGGCATGGCCGTGTGGGCAACCGCGCGCGGCCGGCGCGGTCTTGCGTGCGCGCTTCTCATGCCTCCCGGACTTATAGGGCTGGCTGCACTGGTCGAGGAAATTGCCGGTCGCAGCTTCGGGCTGGGCCTGCTGCTGTTTCCCGAAGCCGTCAGCGCGCAACTGCGCGACGCGCCTGGCCGTCCAGGCGTGCTGCCCGCGATCGCGATCCTGTTGCTGGCCTTCGGGACGTTCGCGGTTGCCGCCCCGTCCCGCCCCGTACGCCGTACGACCGTTACCTTCGCCTGCGTCGCCATTGCCATCGCCCTGATCTCCGGCAGCCTGCTGCCCACCGGAATCAGCCAGCCGGACGAGGCGACGCGGCGTGCGCTGATGTCGATCCCCAGCATGGTTTCCGTTTGCGTGCTGGCGATGGCGCTGATCCTGCTGCGGCGCCAATACGCATGGCCTTTGAAGCCGCTCTGCGGTTTCGGCGCCCCCACGCTACAATGGACGCTGACGTTTTCGGTGGCGCTGCCGGTGCTATCGGCAATGATCCAGTTCTGGGCGCACAGGCACACCGATCTTTCCCCGGAAGCGGTGGTGATCTTTCTGGCCGCACTACAAGTAACAGCGTCCTGCGCGCTGATCGCCTGGGCCTGGCTGCGCATCGGGCGTGAGAGCAGCGCGCGCTGGGCGATCAACGTCGCGCTCGATTCCGCGCCAATCGCGATTACCGATCTGGAAGGACGCATCCTGCGCTGGTCGGACGGCGCCGCCCGGCTCTACGGCTGGAGCGCCGAACAGGCGATCGGGCTGGACAAACACGAACTGACCGGCGCCAGCAAGGTCGCCGGGCGTGACTATCGCCCCTCGCATCCGCTGGCCCCGCAGGAACGCGAACTGACCGAACTGCGCAGCGACGGCACCCGGCTGCACGTATTCGAAACACGCCAGGTGGTTCAGCCACGCAGCGACCTGCCGCCAATGGTGGTCCTGTCGATGACCGACGTGACCGCGCGCCAGCGGGCCGAACAGGCCATGCTGGCCAGCGAAGCGCGGCTGGCATTGGCGGTAGAGCTTCACGGGCTGGGCATCTTCGAATGGTCCAGCGACACGGATCGCTTCTGCTTCCACGGGCAGGCCGAAATGCTGTTCGGCCTTTCGGCCGGCAGTTTCGTCGGCGGGATCGAGAACTGGCGTGCCCATCTGGACCAGCGCTTCGATCGCAAGCTGGGCCCGGCGCAGGAATGGAAGCCCGGTCGCTATGCCTTCCGCCTTCAGACCCGTGGCGGCGAAGAGCCGAGCGTGATCGAAGGCACTGTGCTGATCCACAGCGATGTCACCACCGGCAGCATGGGCATGATCGGCATCGTGATGGACGCGACCGAGCGCGAACAACGCGCCGAAATGCTGAAATCGCGCGAATCCGAACTCCGCTCTATCCTGGAAACCGTTCCCGAAGCGATGATCACCATCGATGAGAACGGCCACGTCCGCAGCTTCTCCACCACGGCGGAAGCGCTGTTCGGCTATGCCGCGCACGAAGTGCTGGGCGAAGACATCCGCCTGGTGCTGCCGCAATACTTCCACCAGACGCCCGATCCAGAGCCGGATGCGGAGCGCAACACGGCCGAACGCTGGCAGGATCGCACCACCCGCACCCGCATCACCGCCGGGATCGACCGCGCGGGCAACCAGGTTCCGGTGGAGCTTGCAGTCGGCGCGGCGAACATCGGCAACGAACAGATCGCCATCGCCTTCGTGCGCAACTTGCGCGAGCAGTTGGACACCGAGGCGCGCATCCATGAACTGCGCGAACAGTTCCTCCACGCCTCCCGCGTCAGCGCCATGGGCGAAATGAGCGCGGGATTGGCGCATGAGCTGAACCAACCGCTTACCGCCACATCGAACTTCCTTGGCGCGATCGAGCTGCAATTGCAGCGCGAATGGCGGCAGGACCAGTTACGCCGCCTGCTGCGCCTGGCCAGCCAGGAAGTGCTGCGTGCGGGCGACATCATCCGCCGCATGCGCGCCTTCGTTTCCAAGGGGGAGATGGACATCCGTGCCGAGCCGCTGGACGATGTGGTGGCCGATACGCTGCAACTCGCCCGCTCGCGCAGCCGCGCGCCGGGCGTGCGGCTGGACTATCGCCCCTGCGGCGTCTCGCCGTTGGTACTGGCGGACCGCATCCATATTCAGCAAGTTCTGGTCAACCTGATCAACAATGCCTTCGACGCACTGGAAGCGCATGAAGTGACCAATCCGGCCGTGACCATCACCACCCAACATCCCGCCCCCCACGCCGGAGAAACGCAGATCGTGATCCGCGTCGTCGACAATGGCCCGGGCTTTCCCGATCAGGTTATCAATCGCCCGTTCGAGGCATTCAGTTCGACTAAAGCCAACGGCATGGGCTTGGGCCTTTCGATTTGCCGTCGTATCGTCGAAACGCACGGCGGCACTCTGTCGCTGCGCAACATCGAAGGCGGCGGCGCGGCGATCGAGTTCACGCTGCCGACATACAGCGAGCAGGAGCTGAAGGCCGGATGAGCACGCGGCGGATCTATATCGTCGACGACGACTACGCGGTGCGGACTTCGCTGGAGTACCTGCTCTCGCTGATCGTCGACAGCCGTATCATGTGCTTCGAATCCGGGGACGCCTTTCTGGAGGTCGCCCCCTCGCTGGAACCGGGCTGCCTGCTGCTGGACTTGCACATGCCCGGCACCCCCGGCCTGCAAGTGCTGGCCGCGATCGGCGATGCCCCTTCACGCTTCGTGCCGATCGTGCTGACCGGCGAGGGCGACGTGTCCGTGGCGGTGCAGGCGATGAAGCTGGGCGCGGCGGACTTCATCGAGAAGCCCTGCGATCACCTGAAACTGATCGCCGCACTGGAAGCCGCCTTCTCGCACCAGGCCGCCTCACGCGCGGCGGCACAGCGCAAGGAACAAGCGATCTCCATGCTGGAGCAGCTGTCGCCGCGAGAGCGCGATGTGCTGATGGGGCTGATCGACGGGCAGTCGAACAAGGTGATCGCGCACGATCTGGATATCAGCCCGCGCACAGTGGAAATTTACCGTGCCAAGCTGATGGAAAAGCTGGGGGTGCGCAGCCTGTCCGAAGCGCTGCGCATCGCCTTCTCCGCCGGCCTGGTGCCGATGGATTGACGCTTTTGTTGGATGCGCCATTCGCATCCGCGAATGCCTTGCAGGACCGGCGCCATCGATCGGCGCCGGATCCCGTCATTCCCGCTCAGAAGTCAAAATACATGTCGAAGTAGCCGTACTTCGTATCGCCCGTCTGCGGTGCATTGGGCGCGTCCTTCAGGAAGCGGCCCTTGGCGAGATAGGCCACCCCGGTATCGAAGTGCAGCACGTTCGGCACCAGCGTGCGGCGATAGCGCGCCTCAAACTGGTTGCCCGCGAAGTTGCCGCTCTGCCCACTCGCATCCTTCACGCTAGTCGACGAGAAGCTGTCCGTGCGCGAGGCGAGCCAGAGCGCGCGGTACATGAACATCACATCCGACTTCTTGTCGGGCTTGGCTTCGATGCGGGCACCGCCGGAGAGCAGGTTGGAGCGTCCCACCGGGCCGTAGAGCCCCGTCGGCCCATATTCGAACCGGCGCGCACCGTAGAGCGTATCGAAACGGTTGTACGTCTTCGATCCGGCCTTGTCGCCGCTGGCCAGATCGAACTCCAAGGCCAGCCGCGGCTGCCAACCGCCCTTGAACGTGGTGCCCGCCTCCGCATGGATCAGATAGGCAGAGACCTGCACGTCCTTCAGATCGGTGGCTGAAGTGGTCAGGCGGGTCGATCCGAACTGGTAGGCCCCTTCCACATCGTAATCGAGCTTCCCCACCTTGGGCTTGCGATAGAAACGCATCCCCGGCGTGAACAAGTGGCGGTTCTTGGTCAGCACTTCAGGGCTATCGCGCTCGTCCAGCCCGAAGCCGTAAAATTCCGCCACGCCGCCGAACACGTGCGCTTTGGTAAAATGCGCGCCCCACAGCTGGAGATCGGTGTTTTCGCGGTCCCACACCACCTTGTTGTCGTGGATGCCATCCGGATCGTCCGGCAGGCGCTGTTGCGGCATCGACCAGAGCGCGATGAGCTGATCGCCATTGCCGCCCTTCCACACGAAGTTGACGCCGGTATAGGCATTGGTGGAATTGCGAAACTGCTGGCGCGCGATCAGGCGGCGCGAACCGATGTTCATCGTGAAGCGGCCGGCGGTCAGCTTAGCCTCCCCCTTGGCGCCGGTCTTGAAATCCAGCCCGACGTAAGCCTGCACCAGTTCCATCGCGTTGACTTCGGTGGTGCCGGCGGAAGAATTATCATGCTCGCCATAGGCGCGCGCGTCCCACAGTTCGCCGCCGATGCGGAAAGGGCCGCCATCGTATTCGACCGCCAACGTGGTCTTCAGCGAGAACATCACGTCGTCCTCCGCCGTCTTCGGGCGGAACTGGCCGTCGATCCCCTCCACCCGGGCACGGACACCGCCGGTGATGATAAGCCCGTCGGGCCCGCCGATCGCCTGCTTCAGCAGGCCCTCGTCCGCGTCTGCGGCATGGGCCGTGCCGGAAAGGCCGGCCAGCAGCGCCGCAGCGCCGATCAGGGCGCCCGCACTGCGCGCGGCCAGATCTATCGGGCGACGCAGGGCGCTGCGCTGCGGCCGGTTGGCAGTCGGAACGATCGCCGGGGTTGTCCCGTAGGCGAAGGCCGGAAGGCCCGTATGACGGATCATGATTTTGGAAAGCTCCCTCACGCACGTCCGACGCCAGTTGTCTGGTTGTCGCGCCGGCTATCCGCAATCTAGCATCGATCGCCCCTATTCGGACAATGTCGATGAAATATCGGACGAGCGGAGCACGCTCGGGAAACGGTCCGATGCGAAACGGTCCGGCTGAAAACAATCCGGCCGAAAGTAATCCGGGAGGAAGCGCAAGGCCGCGCTCCCTCCCGGGGTTCTCGTACAGCGCCAACGGCATGGGGTCCCGGCGCGTCGAGGGGGGCGGCCCGAAGCCCCGCCCTATCAGGAGAGCAGGCGAGGCCGGCGAGTTACGGTAATTTCTTTGAGCGTTTCCTGATCAGGTGGAGTCACCTGATGGCTCAGAAAACGCGTTAAACGAAGCTTAGAGCAGTTGATCCGATGCAATCGGATCGGAAACTGCTTTAGTGTGCGGAAAGCAGCTGCCCATATTCCGCCATCATCGCGAAGCGCGGGTCCAGGCCGGCCAGTTCGCACATCGTGCGCGCGGCACGCTTGGCGATCTGGCGCGCGCGTTCACGCAGCTGGCCGGTCTCGTCATCGAAGATGTCGCCGGGGACCAGGTCGAACAAGCGGTTCTCCACCACCTGGCGGTTGTGGCGCAGGCGTTCTTCCAATTCGGCCAGATCGGCCGGATCGATCGGTGCGCTTTCGGCACGCCATACTCGGCGGGCCTGACGATCGCCGGCGGCGCTGCCTGCTTCGGCGGCTTCCAGCACGGCTTTGCGCCCCTTCTTCGGGCGAGCCTGACGGCGCAGGCGGTCCATGCCCATCTTGCGCAGGTGCTCGATATAAGTGTCGGTCAGCGAGATCATCGCCTCACGCGCCAGATAGTCCGATGCGGCGGATTCCGTGCGCTGAAGCGCCTCTTCATCCTCGACCGAGGCGACGATGGAGATTTCCTCGCCATCCTCTCCGCTGCCGATCGCGTCCAGCGAGACGGTGACCGCCTCAACCTTCTTCGCCGAAGGGCGCTGGTCGGTCATCAGACGGAAGCGCAGGCTCTGCAGTTCGCCACGGATCTGCCAGTTCACGAAAGTGGTGAACTGCGCCTTCTCCGGGTCATAGGCCTGGATCGCGCGGTGAACGGCGATGGCGCAGGCCTGTTCGGCATCGTCCCAATGGGCGGCGAGGCCGTACTGGCGGATAAAGTGGCGGATACGCGGCGCGATCAGGCGCAGGATATGAGCGAAGGCCCGATCCACCTCAGCACGTTGCCGCGCCGTGGGGGACTGCCCTTCGATGGGCGTATTGGCCTTCACGCCGGCCACGGCGGATTCCAGAGCAATAGTGATCTTCGACATGTTGAGCCCCCAAGCACGGGACGGACTGCACCCCTGCAGCCATCGTCCTTCAACCAGTCCAATCTGTGCTTGGCATTCTTAACGCGTCATCAATCCTATAACAAGAAATCTTTTATCCTATATTTTTTGAAAGTTCCCGACCAGCCACAGAGCCCTCGGCCAGTCGCTCAAAAAGCCCGTCAGGCCGCGAAAACTGCGGGTTTTATGGTCCGCCCGACATAGTCCAACAGCCACGAACGATGCGCCGCGACGGCACTTCCGGCCGCCTCGATGCGACGATTGGCTTGCGCCGAACCGATTTGCGCGTCGAGCAGCCGACGCGCCCGCGCCGGATCGAGACTACCTGTCAGAAAGCGAACCGCATCACCCCGGCCCAAATGATGGCCGATATAGGCAGCCTTCGCAATGTCCTCCACGCCTTCACCCACACGCACGCCGGCATGACGAAGCCCGTCAAGATTGGCGCGCGCATAGTCGGCCGTGGTCTCGATCGCCGCTTGCGGGTCGTAGCGCAGCGACAGCAGCTCTGCGCGGGCATCGCCGCGCACATGGCCGCGCCCATCCAGCCAGCCATTGGCGCGGGCAGTGGCGTTGAGCCAGGTACCTTCACGCTCCGCCTCGCCTTCCCAGGTGCCGGACAGGAACTGGCCAAGACCCGCCGCGCTCGAACGCGGGTTGCGTGAATAGGGCATCCAGCGCCCATCGCCATCCTTGGCCGCCTCGGCATGAACGATCGTCGCCAGAACCGGCGCCGGAAGCCCGGTGCGTGACGCCGCCGCGCTCAACATCGGCGCGTAGCGGGCATTGGGGCCCTGCCCCAGCGACAGCGTCCCGCTTCCGGCGTCGCCACCGTCGGACTGGCCGTCAGCACTATCGCGATGCCGGCCATCACCGCCGTCGCTGGACATGTCGCCCTGCGCATGATGGTGCGGCTGCACCAGCCCGGCCAGCGGCGTCGCCGCCGCCGCCTTGTCGCCTTCCAGCATCCCGATCAGCGCTTCCAGGCTGACCGGAAGCCCGCGCCGGTCGGTCGGGCGCGTATCCTTGTCGTCCGAACTGCCGTCGCCCAGCGCCGCGCGCCAGAGCCGGTCGGACATTTCGCTGCGCGCCTGCGCATAGATCAGCCGCGCCTTCTGCGCGGAATCCAGCCCGCGCATCTGCGTTGCAGCTTGACCGGTGGCCTGCGTCGCTGCCGAGTTTGCGGGGCCAACCGGACTGCTCATGGCCGCCCCTCACGCCGGATGGCGCGCCGGGCCTTGATGAAGGCCATGGCGGCGATGTCGTCGATGCCCGCCTGTTCGGCATTGGCCTCCACGCGTTCCGCTTCCTGCTTGAAAGCCTCTGCCGCGCTCTCGATCGTGCGGAACGTGCCGAAGGCCTCCAACGCTTCCGCGCGCAACCCTTCCAGCCGCTGCGCCAGTTCGGCCTGCAAGCCGGTAAGCTGGCGCTGCTCTGCGCGCAGGCGCGCGAAATAGCCGTGGGAGGCGAAACCCAGGTCGGCGCCGGCAACCGCCTTCTCGCGCCCGCGCGCGGCATGGGCATCGGCTTGCGCCTTCTCGACCGCAGCCAGCACGCCCGCCTCGCGGCTGATGGCAACGCTCATCTCGTCGATCTCGCGCCGCTGCACGCGCAGCGCGGCATCATACGGTGTTTTCATCGGCTGCCTCCGGTTCGGGCTCCAACTCGGGAAGTTCCATGATCGCCGCCAGCGCGGCGAAACTGTCCTCGGCATGGCCGCGTTCGTTCTTGCCCTGCTTCAGCAGGTCTTCGAGCCGGGGCGCGAGGGCCACGGCGCGGTCCACCATCTCGCTCGACCCGGCGCGATAGGCGCCCAGGCGCACCATCTCTTCCATGTCGCGATAGGTCGAAAGCTCACGCCGCGCGGCCAGGCGCAGGCGGTTCTCGTTCTCGCCCAGCGCATGGGGAAGCGTACGCGAAACCGACTTCAGCACGTCGATCGCCGGATAGCGGCCACGCTCGGCAATCTGACGCGTGATGACCACGTGGCCGTCCAGAATGCCGCGCACCGCGTCGGCCACCGGTTCATTGTGATCGTCTCCATCCACCAGCACGGTGAACAGCCCGGTGATCGTCCCCTGCCCCGGCAGCCCCGGCCCGGCCCGTTCCAGCAGGCGCGGCAGTTCGGCGAAGACGGTGGGAGTATAGCCCTTGGTCGCTGGCGGCTCACCGCTGGCCAGGCCGATCTCGCGCTGGGCCATGGCGAAACGGGTTACCGAGTCCATCAGGCACAGCACGTTCAGGCCCTGATCGCGGAAATGCTCCGCCACGCTGAGCGTGGTCCAGGCCGCTTGCCGGCGCATCAGTGCCGGTTCATCCGATGTGGCGACGACGACGACGCTGCGGGCAAGACCCTCGGCGCCAAGGTCGTCCTGCACGAATTCCTGCACTTCGCGGCCGCGCTCACCGATCAGGCCGATCACCGCGACGTCGCATTCGGTCCAGCGCGCCAGCATCGAGAGCAGAACGGACTTGCCGACCCCCGAACCGGCGAACAGGCCAAGGCGCTGGCCCTTACAGAGCGGCGCGAAGAGGTCGAGCGCGCGCACCCCGGTCGAAACGCAAGTGCCCACGCGGGCGCGGGCGGATGCCGGTGGCGGTGAAGCCTTGATCTTGCGCAGGATCGCGCCTTGCGGCAGCGGGCCCTTGCCATCGACCGGGCGCCCCAGCCCGTCAACCATGCGGCCCAGCCATCCTTCCGAAGGGCGCAGACCGAACTGGCTGGCGGAAAGGCTGGCGCGCGATCCCGATGCGATGCCCTGCGGATCGCTGAACGGCAGACAATGGGCGATCCCGCGATCGAGGCCGGTCACTTCCGCCTCAACCACTTCGGCGCCGATGCCGCTGGCCTGGGCATGAAGGCTGACGCGCGAACCGATCTGGGCGGCGCCCGAAAGCCCCTCAACCTCGATCAGTGCGCCGCGCACGGCCACGACCCGGCCGTGGCGCTGGTCGGGCGTGAGCAGGCGCAGGCCTGCGGCAGCAGCGGCTAGACTGGCCATCGCCTAAACGTCAGGCAGCCGAAACGGGTTCGACGGAAGCGGCAGATTCGGCGGATTCCGGCGCGCCATCGGCCCCGGCGAAACGCGCCAGCGCATCGCTTTCATAGGCGATCAGCCAGCGGCAATCGACCAGCGCGGCGTAGAACTGGCCCACCGCGACCTTCTGCGCAAAGCGGATGCAAACAGCCTTGGCCTCATGCGATTCCAGCGCGACCATCAGCGTTTCCAGCCGTTCCAGCACCGATTGCTGGTGACGGGGAAGATCCGCCTGATCGATATAGGCCATCATGCAGGCGAAATAGAGCGCACGCGCGGGCGTTACCGCTTCCTCGGGCTTCATAACTTCGCGGCCACGCAGGATCGTGGCGGTGTTCTCCACCACCAGGTCGGTGCGCGATTGCGCGCGCAATACCGCGCCGTTGACGATCACCGGCTCGCCCCTCTTGAGCGATATGCGAAGAGTCATGTGTGCAGCCCCCGAGACACTTTCCCGAATTATAGGATGATATGAGTCAAGCCGGTGACGGTCCTGCGGCTTTTTTCCTGCCCCAACGCGCGGGCAGACGTCGATTTCATCCTACAATGGCTTGTCCACATGCCGGAACCGCCATTTTCCGGCCCGGGACGCACAGGAGAATGACATGAGCCTCTATTCAGCTCTATACGCTGGCGTGTCCGGCCTCGGCGCTCAGGCGAGCGCGATGGCGACCGTCGCGGACAACATCACCAACGTCAACACCGTCGGCTACAAGGGCGTCTCGGCCCAGTTCCAGACCCTGGTCACCGACGGCAAGGTCAAGAGCAGCTACTCGGCCGGCGGCGTCACTGCTTCGCCCAAGGCGCTGATTTCCAAGCAGGGCCTGCTTCAGGCATCCAGCAGCTTGACCGATATCGGCATCGACGGCGCGGGCTTCTTCGTCGTCCGTTCCAGCTCGGACACCAGCGGCACCATCGCCTATACCCGCGCGGGTTCGTTCACCACCGACCCCGACGGCTACCTGGTCAACACCGCAGGCTATTACCTGACCGGCTGGCCGCTGGATGCCGATGGCAATTACGTCAACAACGGCAACCTGAATTCGCTTGAAGCGATCAAGCCGAACGCGCTGACGGGTGCGGCCACGCCGACCACCAAGATTTCGATGCGTGCCAATCTCGATTCCACCGCCACCGCGGTAACCGGCTACACCGCCGGCGACATGGCATCGGGCACGACCACGCCGCAGTTCTCGCGCTCGGTCACCGTCTATGACGCGCAGGGCACGTCGCACGACGTGACCTTCAACTTCATCAAGACGGGCACCAACACCTGGGCGGCCGAAATCACCGCCGATCCGGCCGACGTTTCTTCCGTGGGCGGCACCGCCACCACCACCGGCCTGCTGGCTAGCGGCAACATCAGCTTCAACGCGGATGGTAGCCTGGACCTTGCCGGTTCGTCCTCCTCGCTGTTCTCCAACCTCGACATCGGTTGGTCCAACGGCGCCGGCTCGTCGCCGATCAGCCTTTCGCTGGGCAGCGACGCCGGGCTTGACGGCCTGACCCAGTTCGGCAGCGCATCCGCACTGCTTTCGTCCAGCGCCAACGGCGGCATGCTGGGCACCGTGTCCTCGGTCGAAATCTCGGACAAGGGCGTGGTAAGCGCCGTGTTCGACGATGGCACCTCGCGCGCGATCTACCAGCTTCCGCTGGCCACTTTCGCCAACCCGGACGGCCTCACCCGCGTCAGCGGCAACGCCTATGTCGCTTCGCAGGATTCGGGCGGCGCTTCGATCAACGAGCCTGGCTCGCTGGGCGGCGGCAAGCTGTCGGCCGGCACGCTGGAAGCATCGAACGTCGATCTCGCGTCGGAATTCTCGAACATGATCATCTACCAGCGCGCCTACAGCGCCTCGTCGAAGATCATCACGACCGTCGACGACATGCTTCAGGAAGTCAGCAACCTGAAGCGGTAGTCTGAAAATCCGCCGCAGGCGGATTTTAGCGGCACCGGCCCTCGCCCCCACCCGATCTCCCCTACGGGGTAGAATCTGGGAGGTCGGGTGGGGGAGAGGGCCGGTGCCGCACCCTTGATACCCATTCCTTCCCTTCCACGAGAATCGCAGGAAACCGAAACGTGTCCCTCAACCAGATCCTCAGTTCCGCCATCTCGGGCCTTTCGGCGTCGCAGGCGGGGATGCAAACGGTCTCCAACAACATCGCCAACGTCAACACCACCGGCTACGCCCGGCAGAAGGTGTCGCTGGCGACCTCCGTTTCGGGAGGGCAGGTCACCGGCGTCGTCGTGGGTGAGCCTTCGCGCGTGGCGGACAAGTTCCTGGAGAACGCCGTCTATCAGCGCGCCGGCACCTCGGGCCGCGCCGACGTGGTCAATACCTACATGGACCGGCTGCAGTCGCTGCTGGGCTCCACCACGTCCACGTCCAGCCTCACCGCGCGCCTGAACGCGATCTCGTCTGCCGTGTCGGAGATCAGCGGCCTTAACGGCTCTGCGCAGTCGATTGCGCTGTTCACCGGCAATATCGACGATACGCTGGATACGCTGAACGGACTGACCAAGGACGTTTCCAGCCTTCAGGCCGATGTCGAGACCGACGTCGGCAGCACCGTCGATCGCGCCAACGTCCTGCTTCAGAAGATCAACAGCCTCAATGACGAGGTCGCCCGCCTGCAAGGCCTGGGCCAGAGCACCTCTGGCGTGGCCGATCAGCGCATGTCCGCGCTTCAGGAACTGAGCGGGCTGATGAACGTGACCGTCCGCGAACAGAGCGACGGCCGCGTCTTCATCGATACCGCATCGGGCCAGACCCTGCTCGACAAGCGCCTGCGCCAGCTTTCGTACAATTCGGGCGCCGGTGCATCGCAGGCCACTTATTCTTCGATCGACATCCGCTTCGCCGCCGATGACGGCACGATGGGCGCCTCCACTGGCGAGAAGATCGATTCCACTTCGGTCGGCGGAAAGCTGGGCGGGCTGCTGGACATGCGCGACCGCGTGCTGCCGCAGTTCAACGAACAGCTTGGCCAGCTTTTCAGCGGTCTTGCCGAAACGCTGAACAAGGTTTCGAACGAGGGCACCACCCTGCCCCCACCCAACACGCTGACCGGACAGGCCAACGGGTTGACCGGCAGCGATCGCCTGGGCTTCACCGGCAAGGCGACCTTCGCCGTGCTCGGCAAGGACGGCACGCTGGTCAACAAGGTGACCGTCGATTTCGACGCGCTGGGCAGCGGCGCCACGGTCGATGACGCGATTGCCGCGATCAACGCCGGCCTTTCGCCGGACGCCACCGCCAGCATCGATGCCAAGGGCGTGATGTCGATCACTGCCACCAGCAGCTCGAACGGCATCGCCATCGCGCAGGATCCGGATACGCCCAGCGATCGTGCCGGCGTCGGCTTCTCGCAGTTCTTCGGCCTGAACAACATCGTCCGGTCGAGCACCAGCGCGCTGACGCCTTCCGGCTTCACCAGCACCGATCCCACCGGCTTCGCCTCCGGCCAGACCGCGCAGATCGTGCTGCGCGACACCAACGGCAAAGTGCTGACGCAATACACTTACACCAGCACCGGTAGCGATAGCTGGGGCGATCTGGTTTCCAACCTGAACTCCAGCCCGATGGCCGCTTATGGCAGCTTCGCGCTGGATGATGAGGGCCGCGTGGCCTTCACCGCCAATGCCGCCAGTGCCGGCGCCGCAATCACGATCCCTTCGGATTCGACCAATCGCAGCGGCACCGGCCTTTCGTTCTCCGCACTTTCGGGCCTGACCGGCAACGCCAGCGGTCTTGCCAGCGCGCAAGTCGATCCGGCCATGCTTTCGGATAGCTCCAAGGTTCCGCTCGCCCAGCTTCAGCTGGATGCCGCGGTCGGCGAAAAGGCCGTGGGTGCAGGCGACTTCCGCAACGCCACCGCGTTCATCGACGCGCTTGCCGGCAATGCCGACTTTGGCAAAAACGGCACCAAGACCATCGGCAATTTCGCCAACGCCCTGCTCGGCGGCATTGGATCCGCCGCGTCGCAGGCATCGGACAACTACACCGACGCTGCGGCGCGAATGTCCGACGCGGTGGATCGGCGGGACAGCTACGCCGGCGTGAACATCGACGAGGAGCTGGCCCAGATGGTGGTGCTGCAAAACAGCTACAGCGCTGCCGCGCGCGTGATGACCACCGCCTCGGAAATGTACGACACCCTGATCGGCATGCTCGGATAAGGAACAAGTAGATGACCCGCGTAGCCACTATTCCCATGCAGACCACGCTTGCCAACGCCATCCAGCGTTCGCAGCAGGCACTCAACACCAGCCAGCTTCAGCTTTCCACCGGCAAGAAGGTCACCGATTACGCCGGCCTCGGCCTGGATGCGGTGCGCACCCTTTCGGCCCGCACGATGCTGTCCCAGCAGGACAGCTACCAATCGGTGGCAAGCCGCGTTTCGACCACGCTGTCGCTTTACGACGCCAACCTGAACCAGATCGATTCCAGCCTGTCGGACCTGCGCACGCAGCTGATGACGGCGCTGGGCACCGGCGATTCGCCCAGCCTTCAGACCACCATCGAAGGTGCGTTCTCGGACGTGCGCGCCTCGCTCAACGCCACCGAAGGCGGCGTGCCGCTGTTCGCCGGTTCGCAGACTTCCGACACCCCGTTCGTCCCCAAGACGCTGGAAGACACCGTCGGCCTCGCTTCCGCCGATGCCTTCGCCAACGACAGCGTGCACCAGTCGGCCCGCATGGGTGACGGCGTAGACGTCCAGTATGGCATCACCGCCAGCGACGTCGGCACCAACCTGATCCCCGCCTTCCGCACGCTGGCAGAGGCCGGCCCGTTCGGCGATAAGCTGACCGATGACCAGAAGGCCGCGATCCAGACCGCGCTCGACCAGCTGGACACCGGCCTGAGCGACGTGCGCAACGTCAACGCTGCCAATGGCCGCCGCCAGAACCAGGTGGACTCGCTCAGCACCCGCGCTTCGGAACGTTCGGACCTGCTGACCGAAGTGATCGGCGGCGTGGAGGATGCCGATCTGGGCCAGGTGGCGATCGACATCACCCAGCGCCAGACCGTCCTGGAAGCCAGCTATTCGGTCTTCGCCCAGCTTTCGAGCCTGTCGCTGACCAATTACCTGAAGTAATCAAGAGGGGCTCTCCGGAGCCTCTCGACACACAGAAAAAGGGGCAGGAGGTTCGCACCTCCTGCCCCTTTTTCGTTTCCTTGCAGGCCAGCCCTCAGCCCTTCTTGTCGCCCTTGGTCGGCACTGGCGCTACGTCAGGCGCACGGTCGATCAGGTCGGCCATGTCGCCCGCCGGACTGGCCGAGGGCAATGCCGCCATCGCCCGGCCCAGCGCGGCGGGATCGGCGGTCATCGGCGTGGCGGTCAGCATCTCGAACGCCGCTGCGGTGGGCAGGCCTGCAAAGGCGCCCGCATAGCGCGCGTGGAGCCCTGCCAGCGCATCCTCACGATGGAGCATCGCCAGCGAGATCGCGTGGCGTAGCACCACCGCCTGCCCCACCTGATCCAGCGCGCGCGGCGAGGGCAAGGACTTGCCCGAGGTTTCGGCATAGCGCTGCCAGTCGCGGTGCTTCCACAGCACTTCTTCCTGAAGCGGCACGCTGCCGGGCACGGTTTCCAGCACCGCCAGCGCCTCATCCACGCGGCCGATCTGGCTGAGCGCCACGGCCTCCACCCGGTCACGCGCGGCGATCATCTCATTGGGGAAGCTGGGATCGTCGGACTTGCGCAGCACGTCCAGCGCACGGTCCGGTCGGCCGGACAGGATGTAAAGGCTGGCCACTCGCGCAGACAGCGGCCCACGCGCCAGATCGCCCGCACGCACGAACAACTGATAGCCCAGCAGGTCCGCCGCACGCTCGTAAAGGCCGGCCGCCTGCAAACGCTCGGCAAGCTGGCTGGACAGCAGATCGCCCTCGGCACCGCCCGGCGCCAGATCGCGATAGTCCCAATAGAGCCCCGCCGCCTGATCCAGCGGCAGGTTGCGCGCAGGGTCGAGCGCGGCGACAAGCTTGGTGCGCAGGGCTGGCAATATCGCCGCGTCCTGGCCCTCCAGCCCGAAGCTGCGCAGCAGCGTCGCACCGCTGCGCAAGGCGCCGGGAAGGTCGCCGCTGGCGTCCTGAAGGCGATAGGTCAGCCGCAGCGCGCGCTGTTCGATCACATCGCCGCGCCAGCCATAGCGGATCGTATCTAGCCGGCGCAGGGCATCCTTCATGCCGATCGTGTGCGCGGCCACGCGCGCCTCGATCTCGCTCAGCCGTGCGTCGGTGCGCTGCTCCATCGTGCCAGACTGTTCGACCCGGGCAAAGCGCAGCCGCGCCTCGTCGCCATGGCCTTGCAACAGTTGGGCACGGCCGCGCAGCAGGTTGGCGGCGGGATCGCGGTCCGGCATCGGCTGAAGCCATTCGATCGCCTTGTCCGGCTGCCCCGCATCGACTGCCGCCTGCGCGGCGGAAAGCACGAAAGGCTTGGGCCGCGCCGCACGCAGGGCGGGACGCGCGCAGGCGACCTGTTCCAGTGCCTGCTCCGCCAGATGAGCGGCCGCCAGCGCGCGCAGGCGCCAGGCGCAAGCCTCCGGATTGATCGCCAGCCCGGCCGAGGACAAGGCAGCCACCGCATCGGCATTGCGCCCCAGCAACGTCAGCGCGGCACCGCGCGCCAGGCGATAGCTGTCCACCATGGCAAGATCGGGATCGTCCTGCACCATGACTTCCAGCACACCGAAAGCCTCGCCCCCTTGCTCAGAGCCGACAAGGCTGCGCGCATAGTCCCAGCGCGCCTGCTGAAGTTCCGGCTGAGGCACGCGGGCAATCCGCTGCCATGCGGCCGTCCGCGTCATCGCGCCCCAGGATGCGGGGCCGACGATGGCAGGCTGCTGCGCCAGCGCGGCGGCAAACCCCGGCAGGCGTGGCGGCACCGGCAAGCCTGGCGCGGATGACAGTGGCGGCAGCGCGGTCGGCGAATCGGACGGGGCAGCACCAGACGGGGCCATCGTCGGCGCGGCCGAAGGTTGGGAAATCGGCGTCGCGCCGGGCAGCAGCGCGGCACTGGCCGCAAGCAGCATCGTTTTTTGAACGGTCAGGCGCTTCACGCTGGCAGGTCTTTCATAGGAGCAGGCCTTGGAACGGTTCGATGCCCTGATGCCGCAAGGCATCGCATCGCTGGGCCTGGGAGGATTCATGCGTCTTTCAGCGCGGCGCGCAGACGCCGCTCTAGATCGCGTCGGGATAAAGCAGTGAAATCGTCACCAGCACACCGCCCGCGGCACAGCCGATCGCGAACAGCACCACGGCGGCGGTGATCCACAGCAGGCTGCGGCTGGCATCGGCACCTTGTGCATTGGCCGGTTCGGCCATGCCGGGAAGCGTGAATTCGCCCTCTTCCGGCCGTGGACCACCAATGTCTCCGCGCCTGCGCGCGGGCACGCCGTGCGGCCGTTCGCCGGACGATAAGACCCGGACTTTGGCCGGGCCCGAATTGCCACTCATGCTGCTTTGTCCCCTGCGGCGTAAGCCAAAAAGTAACGAATTACACCTATTATAGAAGAGCAGTCCGCATCCCGGACCGCGCTGAATATCCCATATCCGCCGCTTTTTGCCTGCGGAACAATACAGATACCGGAGTACCGAATGCCCCGTAGCGCCCTCTTTGCCATCATGGCCCTCGCCACCGCCGGGATGGCGCCAGAGGCGTCGCAGGCGGTGCCGTTCAGCCCGGCGAATCTGGTCAAGCTGGAACAGATCGATACTCCGATCGTCGATGCTGGTCGGATCGATGGCGTGATGCACGTGCAATTGGTGGTGGAAACCAATTCCGCCTCCACCGCCAGCGACCTGTCCAAGCGGATGCCCGAACTGCGCGCCGCTTCGCTGGCCGCATCCATCGAATTCGCGCGGCTTCGCGCATCGCCGTTCACCGCGCTGGACGTGTCCAAGCTGTCGCAATCGCTGACGCCGGCGCTGAAGCAAGTTGACCCCGGCATTTCGCGCGTGCTGATCGTGCGCGCCACGGCCTTCCGAAGCTGATCCGATCCCCGCGCCATTCCGCGCGGGCGACACAGCTTTAAATGCAAATGGATCCGAAGCACGAATGCTCCGGATCCATTTTTTTTACGTAAACGTTACTTAGCGGCGGATGCCGTTTGGGCCGCCGGCTTGCCACCTCTAGTGGGCGGCGCCGCCGGTGCCGGGGGATTTCGGTGCACCACCTTGCGACCGGCCAGCGACATGGAAAGTTCCACTGCCGCGCTGGGCGTCATGTAGGACATGATTTGCGCGGTAACCGAATCGCGCATGCGCCGTGCGACTTGCGACTGCACTTCCAGATCCAGCTTCTCGAAGATCGGCGCAGCCCGCTGCGGCTTCATGCGCTGGTAGATCTGCGCCAGGGTGTCGTAAGGCACCTCCGGCTGATCCCCACCGGGCTGGCCGGGACGAGGCTGCGCCCCCGGATCGGGCTGACCCTGCTGCTGCTGCTGGCCCTGAAGCTGGCCGGCCAACCGGGTTTCCCCGGCCCGCACGGCCTGCTCGCGCATTTCCAGCTTGCGCCGTTCAGCCGCCGCATCGCGATCGCGCTTGCCCAGCGCATCCTGCAAGGAAGCGCCGAGCCGGCCCGAAGAGGCGCCTGCGGTATCGCCGCTGGGCGCGGCCAGTGCCATGGCATTGGCCACGGCCGCCGCCCCGGCGACGCCCAGCATAAGCCGCGAAGGCTGCGCCAGGCTGCGCAAGGCATTCAGCGCCCTGACCTTTGCCGTCACCGGCATCGGCAGATTGGCCGACATTGCGGTCATGCAGCGACGCGCTTGCGACGTGCCGACGGGTGCATCACGATCTCGGCCGAGATTTCCTTGGCCTCGGCCACGGCGGCGGCGATGGCGGCTTCCACGCCGTCATCGGCGGCGGCGGCAGCGGCGATCTTCGGCGTCACGACCTTGGGCTTCACGGTCCGCGTGCGGGTCTTGCGGGCGCCGCCACGGGTGGCGGTACGCTTCGCCGCAACCTTTTCCTCGGCAGCGTCACCGGCCACGACATCGGTCTTGGCGGCGGGCTTGCGCGTGGTCTTCTTAACGGCCGACTGCTGGTTCGCCGCAACGATACGGTCTGCCACGGCATTGCCGATGCTGACCATGTCGGCCAGTTCATCGCGCATGGCTTCGGCATCGGCGATCGTGCGGGCCTGGGCCATGCCGTCGGTGGCCAGCACGCGCTTCAGTTCGCCCAGCACGGCGCGGGCCTGTGCGGTCGCACGTTCCAGACTGGCAACGCCTTCTGTCAGCGGCGCGTTGCGGAACGCGCGCATGCGGCGGTCAATCCGCCAGCCCTGCACCATTACGGCAGAGCAGAGCGGGATCAGCGTGAAGTTGATCATGGTGGCAGTGTTCACTTCGGATACCCCCTTGAGATGTCGTTCGCCATGCGCACGGCGATGTTTCTGGAACGCTGCCCGATATGCGCGAGGCCCAGCGGGACACCGCCGCACTGGACCTGAAGCGCATCGTTCGGGCTTTGACTGAATGCTATGGTCTCACCGACCTTGAGGTTCATGACGTCGCGCAGCGACATCTGCTTCTCACCCAGAACCACGTCGACCGTTACTTCGGTCTGGGAAAGTTCACTGGCCATGTGCGCCGCCCACATGCGATCGCGGCCGAGCTTTTCGCCCATGAAGCGCTGCAGCAGCTTGTTGCGCACCGGCTCTATGGTTGCATAAGGCAGCAGCACGCTGAACTTGCCGCCGCGCCCTTCCATATCGACACGGAAGGTGGCGACTGCGGCGATGTTGCTGGGCCCGGCAATCGCGGCAAAGCGCGGGCTGGATTCCATGCGCTCTACCTGCATCGTCACGGGCTCGATCGCCTCGAACGATTGCGACAGGTCATCCAGCGCCAGCTGCACCATGCGCGAAACCAGCATGGTCTCGATCGTGGTGAAGGCGCGGCCTTCCACGCGCATCGGCTTGTTACCCTTGCGCCCGCCCAGCAGGGCATCGACCACTGCATAGATCAGGCTCGATTCCACAGTGACGACGCCGTAGTTTTCCCACTCGGTCACCTGGAACACGCCGAACATGGCAGGCAGCGCCACGCGGTTCATGAACTCGCCGAAGCGGGTGGAGGTGATTTCCTCCAGGCTCACGTCGATCGCATCGGACGTCAGGTTGCGCATGCTGGTGGCGAACGTGCGCACCATGCGCTCGCACACCACTTCCAGCATCGGCAGCCGTTCGTGGCTGATGACGTTGGATTCGATGACCGCCTTCAGGCCGCTCTTGGTCTGCGTGGGCGCATCGGCGTCGAAGCCGAACAGCGCATCGATGCCCGCCTGATCGAAAGTGTCGCCTACCATATCCTCCATCTTGGGAGGATCCGGCAGCAGGAAGTCGTCGAAATCGTCGTTCATTGCTGGATCAGGTCCTGAATGAGCACGTCACTGACCATGCCGGGGCCCAGCGCCTGGGTGGCGCGGCGCAGCATCTCTTCCTTGATGCGGAACACCGCCGCCGATCCGTCAAGATCGTCCGGACGCAGTTCGCGCAGGAAGGGCTGCAGCGCATCCAGCACCAGCGGCAGCTTTTCCTTCACCGCATCGGCCTTGGAATCGTCCGCCGCGACAAGGATGAAGCGCAGCTTCAGGAACCGCGCGGAAGCATCGGTGCCGCGCAGGTTCACCACCATGGCCGGCACTTCGACATAGGATGACTTGCCTGGCTTCGCTTCTGACGATCCGCCTTCCGACGATACGCTTTCGCTGGCGTGATCGCCGCTGCTGCCGCCACCGGCGAACTTGGTATAGCCGTAATAGCCTGCACCGCCGCCGATCAGCAGCACGGCCACCGCCGCACCGATCACGATCATGCGCTTGCGCGACGGCTTGTCCATCGCAGTGCTGTCTGCCGCATCGACGGGCGCAACGTCGATGATCTCTTCGTCCGACACTTTCGAACCCCCTTGGCTCCTCGCGAAACGATGCGGCTATCGAAATCCTCGATGCCGACCGCATTCGCGTTTTCGCCTCTATTATAGGAGGGCCAAGCGGCAAATTCTGCCGAGTGCCGAAAACCGCTAACTTTTTCTCGAGGTGCCGGAAATGGACGTTTCCTCCTTCGTTCTGCTAAGCCATGAGCAGGCCCTGCGTCGCCAGCTCGACATCGTTGCCAATAACATGGCGAACACCAGCACGGTGGGCTACAAGCGCGAACAGGCGTTGTTTCATGAATTTGTAGAGACCGCGCAGGACGCCCCGGTGGACGATGCCCGCAAGACATCGTTCGTGCTGGATTTCGGCACCGTGCACGACACCGCGCAGGGTGCGTTCCAGGCCACCGGCAACAACCTGGACGTGATGATCGACGGGCCGGGCTACCTCAACGTGGAAAGCCCGGACGGCGGCGTTGTCTATACGCGCGCTGGATTCATCAAGGTTCTGCAGAACGGCGATCTTGCCACGTCGGGCGGGCAGCGCCTGCTGGATGAAAACGGCCGCCCGATCAACGTGCCCACCAACGAACAGAGCCGCCTGACGATCGCGGAAGACGGCACCGTGATTGGCGCCAACGGCCCGCTCGGGCGTCTGGCCGTGACCACGTTCGGCAACGAGAGCACGGTCGATCCGCGCGGCGACGGCCTGCTGACCGGCACCGGCGGCACCATGCTGACGCAGGGCCAGACCAAGTTGAAGACCGGCGGCGTCGAAGGATCGAACGTCGAACCGATCACCGAAACCACGCACATGGTGGAGATTCTGCGGTCCTACCAGACCAGCCAGCGCCTCTCCGCCGACCTTGCCGACATGCGAAAGAAGGCAATCGACCGCCTCAGCAAGGTTGGTTGAAGCCATGTCTGATCCGAAATCCGCCTAAAGGCGGATTTCGGGTTCGGCACCGGCCCTCTCCCCCACCCGACCTCCCAGATTCTACCCAGTAGGGGAGATCGGGTGGGGGAGAGCGCCGGTGCCGAAGCACAAACGAAGTCCCGTTTCAAACTCAGTTCCTCGCCCATTTCATCAAGGAGCCATCATGCGTTCGCTCTCCATTGCCTCTACCGGCATGCTTGCCCAGCAGACCAACGTCGATGTCATCTCGAACAACATCGCCAACATGAACACCACCGCGTTCAAGCGCCAGCGCGCGGAATTCCAGGACCTGCTCTACCAGCAGGTCTCGCGCCCCGGCGCCACCACCAGCTCGGACGGCACGCAGGTCCCCACCGGCATTCAGCTGGGCGCGGGTGTGAAGACCGGCGGCATCTACCGCATCACCGAACAGGGTGCGCTGACCAATACCGGCAACACCTATGACCTTGCCGTCGACGGTCAGGGCTACTTCCAGATCATGCTGCCCTCGGGCGATCTGGCCTATACCCGCGCCGGCTCGTTCCAGCTTTCGGACCAGGGCGAACTCGTCACCACCGACGGTTATCGCGTGCAGCCGAACATCACGATCCCGCAGGGCGCCACCAGCGTTTCGGTGTCGAAGAGCGGCGAAGTGCAGGTGAAGCTCGACGGCCAGACCCAGATGCAGACTGTCGGCCAGCTCGAACTCGCCAGCTTCGTGAACGAAGCCGGCCTCGAAGCCATCGGCTCCAACATGTACCTCGAAACCGGCGCTTCGGGTCAGCCGACCGTCGCCACCCCCGGTGAACCGGGCTTCGGCTCGCTCAGCCAGGGCTTCGTGGAAGCATCGAACGTCAACCCGGTCTCGGAAATCACCTCGCTCATCACCGCCCAGCGCGCGTACGAGATGAACAGCCGCGTGCTGAAGACTTCCGACGAAATGCTCCAGACCTCCACGCAGACGGGTTGAGGACCATGACCGCCGCGATCCTGCTCATGCTCGCGGCGGCGGCTCCGGCCGCTGCCGCAACAACCACCGCTCCCGCCACGATCCAGGCGCCCGTTCTGGCGCGCACGGTGGAGCGGGGCGAGAAGCTGGCCACCGGGGACTTCACCCGCGGGCCGGTCTCCCCCAATGCCGCGCGCGGCATGCTGGCCCCGGCCGATGCGGCCGGGCAGGAAGCGACGCACCGGATCATGGCGGGCGCCCCCGTGCGCGCTGCCGACGTCGCCCAGCCGCGCGTGGTGCGGCGGGGCGATGCGGTGACGATCTCGTTCGCCACCGGCACGCTGAAGATCACCTCCGCCGGGCGCGCGATGAGCGATGCCGGCCGGGGCGAACCGGTTCGCGTGTTCAACACCGCCACGGGCCGCACGCTCGACGGTGTTGCCGACGCACCCGGCCAGGTCAGCATCCCGGTCCACTGAGGCCTGAGAGAAGCCAGGATTTTTCGATCATGAAATCGACCTATACCCGCCTTATCCCTGTCCTCATGGCAGCGACCCTGCTGTCCGGCTGCGGTGCCGTCGGCCGTCTGAAGAACGTGGGCAAGGCGCCGAAGATGAGCGCGGCCGAAACCCCGGTCGCCCCGCGCGTCGAGCCGTCGATCGGCAACCAGGGCATCTCCGATCGCGGCGCGGTGGACGATCCGGCTTTGGCAGAGGGCGCCCGCGGCGCATCGCTGTTCCGCACCGGGGCGGGCGCGTTCTTCCACGACCAGCGTGCTTCGCGCGTGGGCGACATCGTGACGATCCGCATCAACATCGCCGATAATGCGCAGGTCAACAATTCCACCACGCGCACCCGCGATGGCAAGGAAACCGCCGGTGTTGCCGCGTTGCTGGGCATAGAAAAGCACATCAAGTCAGTGACCGGGACCGACCCTTCGGCACTGACCGACACCAGCTCCTCGTCCAGCGCGGTGGGCCTGGGCAAGACCGCGCGCAGCGAACAGATCAACATGACGGTCGCCGCATCGGTGGTGGGCGTGCTGCCCAACGGCAACCTGCAAATCCGCGGCCGGCAGGAAGTGCGCGTGAACTACGAGCTACGCGAACTGGTCGTCACCGGCGTGATCCGTCCCGAAGACATTGCCCGCGACAATTCGATCAAGCACTCGCAGATTGCCGATGCCCGCATCAGCTATGGCGGTCGCGGCCAGCTGACCGATGCGCAGCAGGCGCGCTGGGGTCAGCAAATCTACGACGCGCTGTTCCCGTTCTGATGATGGGGGCGGCACTCCCGCCCCCCATCCGGACTTCAGCAAGTCGAACGCATGACGCGCAGTTCGGACGTGTAGAGCAACTCTCTGGCGCATCAAAATACCGTCATCCCCGCGCAGGCGGAGATCCCGCTTCCTTTCTGCAACGCCGCAAAGAAAAGCGGGACCCCCGCCTTCGCGGGGGCGACGCAGGATTGAACGGGCCGGTTGGCGCGACGGGCTGAAACATACCAAAGAGCTTCCGAGAGCAGTCTCTCTCGTACCAGAAGGGGTGTCGCCGCAGGGCGGCGCCCCTTCCCCGTTCTTGGCCGCGCTCCTGACCCACTATGGCCCCGCCCAGTGCGGCCCAACAGCCTGCACCCGGCAAATTTTGCCGCCCCATCAAATAAATAGCGTGGTGCGCAACGGTCGCGCCCAAGGCCTTCCTAGAAGACTCGTGCGAGCCTGAAGAAACAGGACCGTACGCGGACCGGCGTATTCCGGTTCAGGCCGCAGAACCGGCCTCACCATTCTAGAAGGAATGAAACAATGGCGTTTTCCGTCAACACCAATGCCGGCGCAATGGCTGCTCTGCAGTCGCTGAATGCTACCAACAAGAGCCTGCAGACCACCCAGAGCCGCATCAACACCGGTCTGAACGTTGCTTCGACCAAGGATGACTCGGCCAAGTACACCGTCGCGCAGACCCTGCGTGGCGACCAGGGTGGTCTGACCGCAGTTACCTCGTCGCTCAACAACGCCAAGTCTGTTGTCGACGTTGCGGTTTCGGGCGCTGAGCAGATCTCGGACCTCATCAACGACATGAAGTCCAAGGCCTACGAAGCTGCTTCGGCCACGGATTCGGGCACGCTCACTGCCCTCCAGAAGGACTACGACGGCCTCAAGGCTCAGATGGACTCGATCATCTCGTCGTCGGACTTCAACGGCGTGAACCTGCTCGACAGCAGCGGCGGTTCGGTCAGCTCGCTGCAGACGCTCGACACCGGCAACCTGCTGAGCGTCGGCACTGTGAACCTCGCCTCGGCGAAGGGTTCGTCGACCGTCGAGCTCGGT
>OUNM011147594.1_pt1 | contig 28046 bp, 13 predicted proteins | sample 1769961 | NCBI WGS metagenome assembly OUNM01 (sample SAMEA3914820, study PRJEB12502) | metagenome | biome: forest; material: soil | place: USA | collected 2012-03-12 | depth 0.3 m | reverse complement strand
GTCATGGGTGAAGTACTTGGTGCTGGCCTCCACCCAATGCGAGGTGCTGAGCTGCCGCAGCAGTTCCGGCACGACAGTGAGCACGGCAGCGGCAAAGGCGACGCCCCAGATACTGCCCATGCCGCCGATGATGACCATCACGACGATGTCCACCGACTTGATGAAATTGAAGCCCTCGGGCGCGATGAACTGCTTGAAGTGCGCGTAGAGGCCGCCCGCGATGCCGGCGAAAAACGCGGCGATGACGAAGGCCATCACTTTGTAGCGCGTGGTGTTGATGCCCATGGCCTCGGCGGCGATTTCGTCATCACGCACGGCGAGAAAACCGCGGCCATAGGTGGAGTTTACGAGGTTGTAGACGACGTAAATGGTGAGGGCCACGAAGGTGAACGTCCAAAAAAACGTGGTCTGCTGCGGGATGCCCCCCAGCCCGCGCTGCGCGCCGAGCGGCTCGCAGTTTTGCACGAGCACGCGGATGATTTCGTTGAAGCCGAGCGTGACGATGGCGAGGTAATCGCCACGCAAGCGGAGCGACGGGACGCCGACGAGAAAGCCCGTGAGCCCCGCGAGACAGCCGCCGATGATGAGCGCGGCGGGGAATTTCAGAAAGTCCGGCAGCACGCTGGTGGCGCCGATGGCGCCGTTCAGGGTGCCGATGATGCAATTGAGCCCGAAGGTGAGGACCCAGGCGAGGCTTTGGAGCAGGACCTTCAAGCAGGAGGTGCCGTCCTCCATGGCATGGCTCCAAAAGGTATGGCCGCCCCCGGTATCGAACCAACTGCCGGAGCCGACCGCGGAAAAGGTGCCGTAGCCGACCATCGGCAGCATTTTTCCGAGCGACACGATGGAGCCGATATACGCGCCCACAGCCATGAAGCCGGCGTGGCCGAGGCTGAATTGCCCGGTGTGGCCGTTCACGAGATTGAGGCTGGTCGCGAGGATGATGCTGAAGCCGATCCCGAGCAGGATATCGTAGTAGTAGCTGTAGACGCTGATGAGCGTCTCCGCCTTTTCCCCGGAATCCGGCGCCGGGTGGTAGTCGACGGCGTAGTGCGTCACCGGGTTGCCCGCAGTGCTCACGACCTGGACGTGCTGCAAGGCCCAGGAGATGCCCGCAAAAATCACGATGGAGAGAATCAGCACCAGTTTGGTGCGCTCGCCGAGCGTCTGCCCGAGGTATTTGAAAAATCGGCCGAGCTTGCCCATTACACTTTCTCCCGGACGTTTTTGCCCAGCAGCCCGGCGGGACGCACGAGCAGGATCACGATAAGCACGGCGAAAGCGGCGGCGTCGCGGTAGGTGCCGAGGGTCTCGGAGCTGGCAACGAAAGTCTCCAGCACGCCGATGAGCAGACCCCCAAGCACGGCGCCAGGCAGATTGCCGATGCCGCCGACCACCGCGGCCACGAAGGCTTTCAGGCCATACATGATGCCCATGAGCGGGTCGGCATTTTGCTGGGAACTGACGAGCACGCCCGCGGCGCCGGCGAGGGCGGAGCCCAGGCCGAACGTGAACGCGATGACGAAATCGACGTTCACGCCCATGAGCGAGCAGGCCGTGGGATTCAAGGCGAGCGCGCGCATGGCCATGCCGATCTTGGTGAATTTGACGATAAAGACGAGGAGGGCGAGGAGGACCAGCGTGGTGGCGACCACCGTGACCTGGCCCGTGGTGACGGAAAGCCCGACCCATTTGGTTTCCGGATGATCCGCGGCCCAGGAGGGGAAAGGAATGGAGAAGAGCGTGTGGCCCCAGAACGACGGCTGCCAGGGCGTGCTCAAATCGAGGGCGCGATCCTCCATGACTTGCGGGAAGGCTTGCGGCTGGGTGCCGAAAGCGAATTGGCCCAGGCTTTCCAGCAACAGCGAAACACCAATCGCGGTGATGAGGACGGTGATGCGGGGGCGATTGCGGAGCGGCCGGTAGCAGAGCTGCTCAATGCTGATGCCGAAACCGGCGCAGACCAGCATGGCGCTCAGCAAAACGAAGATGGCCCAGCCCGCGTGCGGGAGCTGACCGTGGGTGGGGCCGAACAACTGGAGACCGACCCACGGCAAGTAGATCATCGCGGCCAGGAGGATGAGCGAGCGGTAGATCAGAGGCTTGCCGAGCAGCAGGACCTTTTTTCCCAGGCCGAAGCGAGCGATGAGGTCGGTCAAGCCGATGACGCCCACCAACCCGAGGAAGCCCCAGCGCGCGAAGGGAAGCACCCAGGTCAGAAAATTCGCCGCCGGATCGAGCGGGGTGCCATCGGCGGTGCCGAAGGTGGCGGTGCCGAACACCGGCAGGAAGAGCACGAGGGCCGCAGTGACCAGCGGGAGCAGGAGCAAGGGGCGGCTGAGGAAGAGGCGTGCTCGTTTTCCGCGTACAAGGAGTAAGAGGACATCGAGCAGCAGCAACCCGCCCACGAGCATGAGAAAGCCCTGGCGCCAGCCGGGGATCACGCCGATCAGGGAGCGCATGTCCGGGCTCAATGCCTCCGAAAGCGGGCCCATCTGGCCGGTGATCATGATGATGCCGGTGAAGGAGCCAATCATCATGAGGTCGCCGTGGGCGAAATTGATGAAGCGCAGGACACCGAAGACCATGGTGTAGCCCAGCGCGATGAGGGCGTAGATGGAACCGAGCGACAGGCCGTTGATCAGCTGCTGGATATTGAGAATCCGATCCGCCCATGGATCCGAAGCCACCTCGGCCAACCCTGGCATCTGAATCAGTTGCTGAAAATGAAGGAACGAATTTGGGTCCACTACGGGCGCGGAGAGAAGACAAAGCCGGACCGACTCGCAAGCGTGGAGTGCGGGAGGATGGCGGATCGCTGGCGCTGATTGGGGATTGAAGGCGCACGCGCGATGCTGGAAAAGCGCGGCGCATGAACACTTCCCGCCGTTCGTTTCTCACCACCCTCGGAACCCTGGCCGCAGCGCCGCTGCTGGCGCGAGATTTTGGGAAGGACGCGGAACCCGTGCGTTATCCAGAGCCGGATGTGATCGCGCTGACCGACCGGTTTAAGAAAATCAAAATCGGCAACGCGGCGATTGAGCGACTGCACACGGGGCTGCGCTGGGCGGAGGGGCCGGCGTGGAGCGGGTCGGGGCAATATCTGGTGTGGAGCGACATTCCGAACGATCGCCAGATGCGGTGGGTGCCGGACGACGGGCACGTGAGCGTGCTGCACCAGCCGTCGAACTATGCGAACGGGAACACTTTCGATCTCCAAGGGCGGCTGATCTCCTGCGAGCATCGCACGCGCCGCGTGGTGCGCTATGAACTGAATGGCGAGGTGACGGTGCTGGCGGATAAATTTGAGGGGAAGCCGTTCAATGCGCCGAATGATGTCGTGGTGGCGCCGGACGGGGCGATTTGGTTCACGGACCCCGGCTACGGCGCGCTGTTTGATTACGAGGGAAAGAAGCAGCCGCTGGAGCTGAAGGAGGCGGTGTACCGCATCGACCCCTCGCTGGCGAAGGTGGAGAAAGTGACGGACGAAATCTTCAAGCCGAACGGGCTGTGTTTTTCGCCGGACTATAAAAAGCTCTACGTGGCGGACACGGGATCGTCGCACTACAAGGACGCCCCGAAGAATGTGAAGGTGTGGGACGTGCTGGGATCGAAGCTGAAAGGCGGGCGGGAGTATTGCTCGATGAAAATGAAATTCAGCGAGATGGAGGAGCGAGCCACGGCGCGGGACGAAAAGCTCACGATAAAGCCGGCCACGGGCGAAGATTTTGTGGCGGGGATGGCGGATGGGATTCGGTGCGATACCGAGGGCAATGTGTGGATTGGCGCCGGCTGGGTGGGACAGGGCTATGACGGCGTGCAGGTCTTTTCGCCGGAGGGAGAGCGCATCGGGCTCATCTTGCTGCCGGAGATTTGCGCGAATATTTGCTTCGGCGGGCCGCGACGGAATCGGCTGTTTATGGCGGCGGGGCAGTCGCTGTACTCGGTCTACGTGGAGGCGATTGGGGCGCATTTTTGCTAGCGAACGCGGCGGCGTCCTTGATGTTCGAAGGGATCTGAAGGACCCAAAGACTAAAGGGACACGGTGGGTTCTCAGATTTTGCGTGGTGCGGAGTTGTAGGAACTACCCATCATGAAATTTGCTGCTGTCTTTTCCACCGTTGCCGTCTTCACCGCGTTGCTGGGCGCCCGCGCCGACGAACCGGCCAAGGGCAAGACGGTGCGCGTGCTCACGGTGGGCAACAGCTTTTCGCAAAACGCGACGCACTATCTCGGCGATCTGGCGAAGGCCGGCGGCGACACGTTGATTTTGCACGGAGACAACGTGGGCGGGGCGAGCATGGAGCTGCACTGGAAAAAGGTGGAGGCGTTTGAAAAGGATCCGGATGACAAGGAGGGCCGCTACACTGGGGGCAAGAGCCTCAAGGAGGATCTCGCGAGCGGGAAATGGGATTTCGTGACCTTCCAGCAGGCCAGCATCCTGAGCCACAACCTCGCGACCTACCGGCCCTATGCGAAGGAGCTGAGCGAATACATTCACAAAAATGCGCCGGATGCGACGCTGCTGCTGCACGAGACGTGGGAGTATCGCGCGGACGATCCGCGCTTCGCCCCGAACAAACCGAAAAGCAGCGAGCCGAGGACCCAGGACGAGATGTATCAAGGGCTCGCCGATTCCTACGCGACGATCGCCAAGGAACTCGGCGTGCGGCGACTGCCGGTGGGCGATGCTTTTCATGCCGCCAATCACGATGCGCAGTGGGGCTATCGTCCGCCGGAGAAGCCGTTTGATCCGAAAACCGCGAAGGCGGGTGAATTGCCGCCGCAGGCGCATTCGCTCAACGTTGGCTGGAAAGCCGCGCAGAAGGACGGCGCCACGCAGGTGAGCATGGACGGGCATCACGCGAGCATGGCGGGAGAATACCTGGGCGCGTGCGTGTGGTACGAGGTGATGTTCGGCAAGAACGTGGAGGAGAACAGTTTTGTCCCGAAGGGGCTGGATGCCGACTACGCCAAATTTCTGCGCGCCACGGCCCATCGCGTGGTGCAGGAGCAAAAGTAGCGCGCTTTCCTTTTCGCGTTCATCATCCGGCTACGTCTATGAAAAATCCCACCTCCCTTCTCGCGCTTCTCGTGGCAGGCACTTTGGCGGCCACGGGCGCCGAACCGGCCACCGGCGCGGCTCCGAAATGGAAAAATGGCCCGAGCACGGATCCGAATTTCTTTCCCATCGCGGTGTGGCTGCAAAATCCGGCGAACGCGGAACGCTACAAGAAGGCGGGCATCAATACGTATGTGGGGCTGTGGGATGGGCCGACGGAGGAGCAACTGGCGGCGCTGAAAAAGGCGGGAATGCGCGTGTTTTGCGAACAGAATTCCGTGGCGCTGCAGCATCTCAACGATCCGACGATCGCCGGGTGGCTGCACGGGGATGAGCCGGACAACGCGCAGGCGCTTCCCGAGGGCAAAGGCTATGGGCCGCCGATCACGCCGGAGAAAATTAAGTCCAACTATCTGCGGATTCAAACCGCCGACCCGACGCGCCCCGTGATGTTGAATCTCGGACAGGGCGTGGCATATGACCAATACATCGGCCGCGGCGTGCGGAGAGGACACCTGGAGGACTATCCGGAGTATATCAAGGGCGGCGATATCGTGTCGTTCGACATCTACCCTGCGGTCCACGAGACACCGGAGATCGCCGGGCAGCTTTGGTACGTGGCCAAGGGCGTGGAACGGCTGGTGAATTGGTGCCGCGGCGAGCGCATCGTGTGGAATTGCCTGGAGTGTACGCGCATCAGCAATCCGAACCGCAAAGCCACGCCGCAGGAAGTGCGGGCGGAGGCGTGGATGTCGATCATCCACGGCTCGCACGGGATCATTTGGTTCGTGCACCAATTCAAGCCGAAGTTCCGCGAGGCGGCGCTGCTCGATGATGCGCCAATGCTGGAGGCCGTGACGGCGATCAACCGGGAGATCACGGAGCTGGCGCCGGTGATCAATGATCCGGCGGTGCGCCGGGGCGTGATGGTGAAAAGCGAGGATGCGCAGATACCGGTGGCGATGATGTCCAAGCAGCACGACGGAAAGACGTATTTGTTCACCGTGGGAATGCGCGGACGCGAGACGCGGGCGACCTTCACGGTGCCGGGGCTGCCGGATGGGACGAAGGTGGAGGTGATTGGGGAAAACCGGGCGTTGGAGAGCAAGGGGGGATCGTTTGGAGACGCCTTCCCCGCATGGGGGGTGCACCTTTACCGGTTCAGCGAAGGCGGGGCGAAATAGCTGCCGCTTACCGCGGGAGGGCGCCGGCGAGATGCGCTCCCAACGCGTCGCGCTCGACGAGGACTTCCTCGCGCGTCGCCAGCGTCTTCACTTTCACCTGCGGCCATTCGTCGCCGACGAGCAGGGCGATACGGGCGCCGAGGTTTTCGGCGGCTTGAAATTGCTTGCCGACTTTGGCGGCGGTGAGCGCGAAGTCGACCTGGTGGCCGGCGTCGCGCAGTTCCTGCACCAGCTTGAGCGCCTCGGGGCGGCGCTCTTCCTTGGCGACGACGACGTAGATGGCGCAGGGAGGCTGCGCGGCGAGCCAGGCGTCGTAGCGCGCTTTGGCGGCGGGCGTGTCGTCGATGAGGTTGCCGAGCACCACGTCGCCCATGCCGAAGCCGAGCGCGGGAAGGTTCACTTTGCCGTCGCTCATGAGCGAGAGCAGCGCGTCGTAACGGCCGCCACCGGCTACGGCGCGCTCGGTCTTGGCGCGATCGAAGACTTCGAACACCACGCCAGTGTAGTAAGCGAGGCCGCGAACAATGGCGTAGTCGATCTCCACACAGCCACCGAGGCCGCGCGCCTGCAAATCAGCGAAGACGACGGCCAGTTCGGGCGACGGCTCTTTGCTGCGCATGAAGCCGAGCACCTGCTGAAGTCCAAGGCCGAAGGGCGCGAGGGCCTCGGCGGTCTTGGTTTCATCGGCGCGCTCGGCTTTGTCGACGATTTGGAAAAACTGGTATTCGTCCGCCTCGGTGAGGGCGGCGCCGTCGGTGCGCTTCGCATTTTGACGGAAGAACGTCTGCCACGCGGTGCGGCTGCTGAGGCGGACGACGAAGTCGCCCTCGCTCAATCCGAAGGCGCGGAGCATGTCGATGACCACGGCGACGAGTTCGGCATCCGCGGCGGGAGAAGCTTCGCCGATGATGTCGCAGTTGAGCTGGTAGAATTCGCGGAGGCGGCCGCGCTGCTGGCGCTCGTGCCGGAAGAAATTCGGCATGCAGAACCACTTCATGGGCTTTTTGTATTCGCGCTCACGGGCCGCGACCATGCGCGCGAGCGTGGGCGTCATTTCCGGACGCAGCGCGCCTTTCGCGGAGCCGGGATCGGCCAGCGCGCCGACAGCGAAGAGCTGGCCGACGAGTTCGCCGCCGCTTTTCTTTTCGTAGAGCGCGAGCGATTCCACCACGGGGCCGTCGTATTCCACGAAGCCGTACCGGCGCGCGACGGACCGCCATGTGTGCAGGATGTAGTTCCGGCGAGCACATTGGTCAGGATAGAAGTCACGAAAACCGGGCAGTAGTTGCATGTCGAAAGGGGGCGGAAACTAGGGGCGCGGGCGGGGTGTGGCAAGGGGGGACTCAACAACGTCCAACGTCCAACGCTCAATTAGTCAGCCGCAGGCGGAAGAAGCGTTTGGTGGCGCCGATGGCGGTGTCGGTGACCTCGACTTGGGTGCCGGTGGAGGTGCTGGTGGAGATGGAGGTCCAGGAAAGGAGATCGTCGCTGGCTTCGACGATGTAGGCGCGGCCGGCGGGGATGGTGAAATGGAGCGTGCTCACCATGCGGTCGGGATTGTTCAACCGCTGCACTTGGGCGGGGATGAGGCTGAACGTGGTGGCGAGCACCGAACTCACCGGCGTGGTGGTGGATTGTCCGGAAAGATCGAAGGCTTTCGCGAATACGGTGTGCGGGCCGGGCAGATGCGGGCCAGGCCAGTCCAGGGTGTAGGGAGGCGAGGTGGCTTCGCCGAGCTTGGCGCCGTTGGCCCAGAATTCGACTTTGGCGATGTAGCCATCGGGATCGCTGGCGGTGGCGAGGAGAGCGACGGTATCGCGATCGAGAATGGAGGTGCCGTCGAGCGGCCATTTGAGCGCGATGATGGGCGGTTGATTTTCCGGAACGGGGACGGTGGTGCGCGTGTCCGGGATGGCTTCCTCGGCTTGCTGCGCGCTCGACCAGAGCAAGCGCGCGACGGCGCCGACGCCGTTCTCGTAGTATTCCATCACGACGTCGTAGCCTTGGTCCGCCACCACGGGGAGTGTGGTCGAGTAGCGCGTGGGGCCTTGGTCGTGCCATTGATCGATTAGCAGATTGCCGTTGATCCACAGGCGCACGCCGTCGTCGGCCTCGACGGTGAACGTGTAGTTGCCCGTGTAGCGCGGGTGCACGGTGCCTCTCCAGCGCACGGAGAAGGTGTCCACACCGATGCTGGGATCCGGCGCGCCAGTGCCCCAGTCGAAATTGATGCTGGAATCGACCCGCGTGAGGACCGGCGCGGTGAAATCCATGTTGTCGTAGTATTCACCGACAAAACCGGCGGTCCCGCCGTTCTGCACGTTGATGGTGATGGGCACGCTAAAGCTCGTGCCGCCGAGATCGTCGATGGCGCGGGCCATCACCACGCGCGGGCCGTAACCGGTGGAGGGCCAATCAAACGCGTAGGGTGCGACCCCACTTTCTCCGACCTTCGCGCCGTCCACGTAGAATTCCACGCGCGCGACGGTGCCATCGGCGTCGGACGCGGTGGCCGCGAGATGGACGGCAGGGACATTGACGAAGACCGCGCCGTTCATGGGCTGCATGAGCGCGACGGACGGCAGTTGATTTCCTCCGGTATTTGGGCCGGAAACGTTATCAAGCACGGCGCCGCCAAGCGTGCTGTCATTGTGCGCGGTAAGGGCGAGGCCGGCGTAAATCGTGGCGTTCATTGGGATCGTGTCCGAGCCGATGAGGCGCCAATCGATGCCGTCCGCCGAGGAGTAGGCCGTGAACACGTCGCCCGCGCGGACGAGCCGCACCCAGAAAGGCGCGGAGGCGCCGGGGCCGGCCGTGTGCACCGAGATACCATTCGTCGTGGGCCGGCGCTGGAAGGCATCGCCCTGCGTGGCCGCGATGAGGCTGAAGGCATGCTTGGAGCCGGCGGCGAGGGTCTCGCGCATCATCACGCCGGCCTTGGCCCAGCCGTCGGTGTTTTCCAATGACGCCACGCGCGCGATGATTTCGCCATCTCCGGTGAGGGTTTGATACACGAAATGGAAAGCGTCGGCATTGTCCCAGATGTCGTTGCCGGAGGCGGAAATCGAAAAGACGCCCGGAGTGTAAATCACGTCGCCGGGATAGCCCACGTCGCCAATGTCCGTATGCTTCCAGCCGCCGGGCAGCGGCAGCGCCTGCACGACGACACTTACGGCGGCGGTTTGCGCGCTGTTGCCGATGGTGTCGACCGCGATGGCGGAAACTTGGTGCGTGCCGCGCGACGCGCCGTTCCAGGTAAATTCATATGGCGCGGTGGCGTCTTCGCCGATCTTCGCGATGCCGTCGTAGAACTCCACTTTCTGGATCCCGTCGGTATCTGCAGCGTTGGCGGAAATGGGGATCGGATCTCCCTCGAAGACCGCCAGGCCATTGTCCGGCGCAGTGAGAGCGACAGACGGTGGTGAATTCGTCGGCAGCGAAGCGACCCATTGGGCGATGACGCCGGCACCGACGGTGTCGATTTGGTTGCGTGCGAGCGGCGGCATCTGGATTCCGCCCACGGTGTTGATGCGCCGATGGAGCACGGAGCGTGTCAGATCCTGCGGGACGACGACGCGCGCCGTGGGATCGCCGAGCGGGTTGCCGAGGATGCCGTAAAGGATGCCCTGCTGCGCGAGCGGGGTGTCGAAGCGCGCATCCCAAAAAGCCGGCACGCCGCCGGGGCGATGGCAGTTTGAGCAGTTGGCATCGAAGTAGGAGCGCGCGCGCTTTTCCAATGGCTCGTTGGTGTCCGTGAGCGCGGCGAGTTTCGTGAGATCGGGAATCTGCGCTTCGGCAGGAGCGTTGTCGAAAAGGCCCACGTGCGCCCAGGCGCGGAGCTGGTTGTCGAGCACGCCGCCCGGGTAGAGGAAGCTGGTATTGAGCTGGCGCGTCTTGGGCCCGAGGAAGCCGCCGGCATTGGTATTGTGGCAGGTGGCGCAGTTCTCGCGGCTGGGGTAGTACCAAGGCTGCAGGCGGGTGGTCTGTAAATTGAAGATCGCCGTGGTGCTCGCGCTGGCAGTGTGGGCGGTGACGGCGAGGCCGAAGTAAACCGTTGGTGGCAGCGAGAGTGTATAGGTCGCGTATTCCGTCCACACGGCCCCATCGGCGCTGGCGTAGGCGGTGAAGACGTCGCCGCGGCGCTGCAGGCGCAGCCAGCCATTGGGAAAGGCGACGCGCGGATTGGGCGAGGGCGGATACACCGCGGCCGAGGGACCATCCGTCGTGGCGCGATACCCGAACTCATAGCCGCCGTCGTTGTTATTGCGCGCGGCGTTGCTGGGAAAGACGAGCGCCAGCACGTTGCGGCTGCCGGGCGCCAGCGATTCGCGGGCCATCAGGCCGGCTTTGCTGTAAAGGTCCGCCGGCGCGAGCGACTCGATGCGCACCGAGATATCGAAATCGCCGCTCCGCTGCTGCCAGGCGAAGTGGAATTGATCGGCGTTGTTCCAAATATCCGTGCCGCCCGCGGCAATGGTCACGCGATCGCCCGCGCGCGTGGTTGAACCGGCCATGGCGGGGCCGCCGATGTCCTGGCCCGTGAGCGTGCCGAGCGGCGTGATGGCGATGGGTACATTTTCCGTGAGCGACCCCGCGAGCAGGTCCGCATCGCTGTTGTCGGCCCGCCATTTGTAGGTGGCGCCATAGATCGCGCCGGCAGCGGTTTTGACGAGCAGACGCGTTTCGAGACGCTTGTGCACCGAGGGATTGTTGTCATCCACCGGCAGCTCGAAATGCTTCACGAACACGGTGCCCTCGGGCCACGTCCACTCGCCGGTCGGCGTAAAGCCGATGTTGCCGGTGTTGGGAATCACGGCCCACCGGCTCTTCACCGCGCCATCGCTCCAAAACGGATGGATGAGATTGTAGGGAATGAGATTGCTGCTCGGCGTAAGGGAGGCGGTGCTCGAAAAGACGCCCGTCGCCGAGAGTGTGGCCGGCAACGGCTGACTGGCGCCGCCGCCGCGCTGGAGCTTGAAGATTTGACCACCGGTGCTGGAGAGCTGGCAGAGATAGAGCTCGCCGTCTGCGTCGGTGCCAAAGGACGAAAGGCCGGTGTAGTCCGCGCCGGTATTAGGGCCGGGGCCTTTGGGAAGATCGGCGATCGGAATTTTCGTGGCCGGCGTGGTGGACTCATCGAGCACATAGATGAGGTTCGAGATGTTATCGCCGAAGAGGTATTTACCGCCGAGTTCCGCGGCGAATTCCGCACCGCGATAGACGTAGCCGCCGATGACCGCCGAGCCTTCATTGTGGCCGTAATCGAGGATGGGGCGCTTGTTCACGCCGATGTAGGGCGGCGTGAGATCGCCGGCGAGCCCCTCGATGCGCGACCATTGCATGTTGGCGCCAAACGGCTCGTTCGGCTCCAGCACATCGATTTCCTCGCGCGAGGCATCGCCCACGTCGCCGATGAAAATGCGCTTGGTCACCGGATCGATGGTCATGCGGTGCGGCGAGCGCAGGCCGATGGCAAAGAATTCCTCGTTCGCATTCGGCATCCCGACAAACGGGTTGTCGTTGGGAATGTAATAGTGCGCCACCGTCGCGTTGTTCGGCGTGCGCGGAGCGGGATGCGAGATGGAGCCGCCGCGCTCGTCCACATCGAGGCGCCATACGCCGGAGAAAAGGCCATTGGTGATGGTCTGCGTGTTGCCGCCGCCATTCGTATCGTCGCCGTCGGTCACGTAGAGGAAGCCGTTGTCCGGGTGAAAAAACATGCCGCCGCCATTGTGCCAGACGGACGTGCCGAACTGGTCGACGAACACCATCTCCGAGCCCGGCACGGCGACGCCATTGGCATCCAGCGTGAAGCGCGCAAGGCGATCGCGCACCGCCATTCCGGTCGGCGGGCGCTCATTGGCATTCCCGAGCACGCCCGTCCCGCCCTGCGCCACGGGCAGCACGTAGGTATAGTAGACGAAGACGTAGCGATTGGTGCCAGGAGCGCCGGAGAGATCGAACTTGGGATGAAACGCGATGTTCATCAGGCCCGAGTCGTCCCAGCCCTGACACTGATTGCTGAGGTCGAGCATCAGCGTCTTGGTGGAAGTATTGGCGGCCTTGGTGAACCAATACATGCGGCCCTCTCGCTCCCATACCACCAGGCGATTTTGCCCGGGCATTTGCGTGATGCCCATCGGGTTGAGGAACGTGAGATTCGGAAACGCCACCACCGTGGACCAATCGGTGCCGATGGCGGGCGCCTGCGGCGGCATGACGCCGTTTAAGTACGGTCCGACATCGGGGCGCGTGGAAAGACCGTAGGCCTGCGCGTGGGCGCGTGCCGGCAAAAAGACGGCACACAGCAGAATGAGCGCGGCAAGCCAGGGGCGCATCCGGCCCAGCGTAACTAATTTCGTCCGCTGCGCGAGCAGGGACTATGGAGGCGCAAAATCGATAGGCCGAATAGGTCCTCTATGCCCAATCGGGCCTACACCGGGAGCTCTACCGTAAAGCTGGAGCCTCTGCCAGGCTGGCTGTCCACGCGGACTTTGCCGCTGTGGGCCTCCACGATGGCCTTTACAAAACTGAGGCCGAGGCCGAGGCCGCGCTTGGAACGGCTCCGGTCCACACGATACAGGCGCTCCCAAATGCGAGACAGTTCTTCGCGCTGAATCCCCTCCCCCGTGTCCGCCACCTCGATGCCCACGGCGCCGTCATTCTGCGAAGCGCGCACGATGACGCGACCCTTCTCCGGCGTGTACTTGATGGCGTTGTCCATCAAATTGCCCACCGCACGCTGAAGCCGCCCGGCATCGCCGGAGACCACCAGGTTACGGGGCACATCGATCTCGATGCCGATCTGTTTTTCCTCCGCCACGTGCTGGTAGAGATCCACCACCTGGTGCACCAGGCGCGCGACATTCACCGGGCGGTTCTCCAATTTCATCACGCCCGTCTCCGCCTCGGCGATATCCATGAGCGTCACGAGCATCTCCACCACGCGCTCGGATTCCTCCAGGCAATCGCCCAGGGCCTCGAGCGCCTGCGCCTGATCGTAATTTTTCTCCACCGCCTTGGAGGCGATGTTGCGGAGCCGCGTCATCGGCGTGCGCAGGTCATGGGCGACGTTATCGAGCGAATCACGCATCCCGCGGATGAGCTGATCGATCCTGAAAAACATCGCGTTGAAGCAATGCACGAGCTCGTCGATTTCATCGCCGGTGCCGCGGGAGGGCACACGCGCATTAAAATCCCCCGTGTTCAGAATCGAACGCACCGTTGCCGTCAAATCATGCACCGGGCGCAGCGCGCGAAAAGCCGCGACCGTGCCGCCGACGGCTCCCGCCACCACGACGATCGCCGCAATCGCCATGAGCGCGAAACGAAACTGCGAGAGCAAGTCAGCCACGGCTTCCAGCGATTTGCCGACCTGCAGAATCGTTCCGTCCTCCATGCGGATGGAAGCCACGCGGAGGATCGTGCCGTCCGGACCGGCCAGATCGGTCCACGACACCGTGTGCGTGATCGGCTGCGTGCTCAGCTTTTTCGGATGAAAGTCCGCCCACTCCTCCGCGTCGCGCATGAAGGTGGTTTCATTGTTGGCGTCCGCCATCCGCAAAAAAGCCGCCTTTTGCGCGCGCCCTTTGCGAAGCCGGGTGAGTTCGATGACCGCCTGGGCGCCCCCCGCCCGGTATTCGCTGGCATACTGGGAGAGGCGGAATTCAATCGAGTCGCGAGCCTGGTCATTGACGGAGCGCTCCAGCAAAAAATACGCGGCGACGAACACCAGCACCGCGCCGACGACGAAGGTCACGGAATGCCAGAGGGCAATCCGGAAGCCAATCGTTCGGAAAAGCTGTTTAATTCGTGCGAAGGACATAACCAACGCCGCGCATCGTATGAATCATCTTCGTTGGAAATTCCTTATCCACCTTGTTGCGGAGACGGCACACGAGCACGTCCACGACATTGGTCTGCGGGTCAAAGCTGTAGTCCCACAGGCGCTCCAGCAAAAAGGTTTTTGAGAGCACCCGCCCGGGGCTGCGCATCAATTGATCGAGCAGCGCAAACTCACGCGGCTGGAGCTCAATTTTTTTGCCTGCGCGCGTAACTTCCCGCGTGAGGCGATCGAGCGTCAGGTCGCCGGCTTCCAGCTTGGTGGGCTCATCGGTGCCGCGAGCGCGCCGCATCACGGCCTGCAGGCGGGCCTGCAGTTCGGAAAAAGCGAAGGGCTTGCCGACATAATCGTCCGCCCCCTTTTGCAGGCAGAGCACCTTGTCGTCCAAGGCGCGCTTCGCGCTGAGCACGATGACCGGAAAATTGATTTTGTCGTCGCGCATGCGCTCGATCATCGAGAGGCCATCCAACCCTGGGAGCATCAGGTCGACGATGGCCGCGTCGTAATCCGTTGTGGAGGCCATGATCAGGCCGTCCTCGCCGCTCTCGGTGGAATCCACGGTAAACCCAGTTTCTTGAAAGCCTTTCGAGAGAAAGGAGGCAATCTTCGGGTCGTCTTCAACAATCAGCAGTCTCATGTGGCGCTATAAACTATGCCCGCAACCGGCCGCAAATGGCGGGGGCAGCTCTTTGAATTGCCAGCACCACAATGTGGGGCAGCAGGATTGCCGGAACATTGCCAAATAATTACGTTGCCGATAGCGTCCCCGCGCGTATCCGAGACAAGGAACCATTCCCATCATCCGCCCTCCTGCAAGCCATTCAGCGACAACCGCATATCCGGAACACTCTTTTATTTCCGGATCCTACGCAAATTCACACTCCAGTTCCAAAGCGGCGCGCAGCAGCTTGAGATATTTGGCCCGGGGGATTTCGTAGGTGCCAAAATTGAGGAGATGCGGCGTGGTCCACTGGGTATCGAGCAACTGCATCCCGCGCTCACGCATCCGGGTGACGAGGGCATGGAGCGCCACCTTGGAGGCGTCGGTGACTTCGTGGAACATGCTTTCACCGAAGAAGACCCCCTGGAGCGCGACACCATACAGGCCACCCGCCAGCTTTCCCTCAAACCATGTCTCGACCGAGTGCGCGTACCCCAGATGGTGGAGGTTGACGTAGCTCGAGATGATCTCCTCGTTGATCCAGGTCTCCTTGCGGTTCGAACAGGCTCTCATCACTTGCTCAAAGGCGGTGTTGATCCGCGTTTCGAAGGCGCCTTTCTTGAGCGTGCGCTTAAGACCGTGCGGGACGTGGAATCGCTCGTCGACGGGGATGATGGCCCGGGGATCCGGGGAAAACCACGAAATCTCGCCATTGTGCGCCGCCATGGGAAAAGCCCCACTCCGATAGGCATATAAAAGGAGGTCGGCTGGAATCATAGGGCGCTGGATGTGTAGCGGGAATCGGATTTCGATCAACCGGCGGACACGGGTTCGAATGCGAAAAATCCAGCAGGTTAAAAATCTTTCATCGTTTTCCGTTGCGCGAAGTTACTTCAAGTGCGGACATTGCTTGTTTCCTGCCCTGACTAAATGATCTTCTCTCGATTTTCCGCCGCGGCACTTGCGCTCGCGGCGTCCTCCTTTTCTCACGCCGACGTCATCGTCAGCGAGATTATGTATCATCCATCGTCCGAATTGGTGACGGAAGAGTACGTGGAACTTTACAATTCGGGGACAAGCGCCGTGGATCTCAGTGGCTGGAAGTTTACGAACGGGGTGCAATTGACCATTCCCGGCGGCACGAGCATTCCCGCCGGCGGCTATCTCGTAGTGACGGCGAGCCCATCCGGTTTTCACGCCAAGTATCCGAGCGTGACCAATTACATTTCGAGCGCGGGCTGGGTGGGGCGGCTCTCGAACAGTTCCAACCGGATCGAACTGGACGATGCCGTGGGCATCAAGCGGGACGAAGTGCGCTATTCCGATGACGGAGACTGGGCGGTGCGTGAGCGCGACGTGGCGGATTTCGGCCATCGCGGCTGGCGCTGGCGCTCGCAGGCGGATGGCTTTGGCAAATCGCTGGAGCTCATCAATCCGCTTTTCGACAACAACGTGGGGCAAAACTGGAAGAGCAGCACGACCGTGGGTGGAACGCCCGGCGCGGCGAACTCCATCGCGGCGGCGAACATTGCCCCGGTGATTTTGGATGCGGAGCATTTTCCGCTGGTGCCGAAGAGCTCGGACTCGGTGATTCTCGCGTGCCGCGTGCTTGATGACCACGGTGAGGCGTTGACCGTCAATCTGCATTGGCGCCACGACGGCACGGTGCCGTGGAATACGGTCGCGATGGTGGATGACGGCGCGCATGGCGACGCGGCCCCGAGCGACGGAATCTATGGCGCCGTGCTGCCGGCGCAGGCCAATGGGACAATCGTGGAATTTTATTTCGAGGCGTCGGACAGCAGCAGCCACACACGCACCTGGCCGGCCCCGGCGATGAATGACGCGGTGGCGGAGCAATCGCAGAACTGCCTGTTCCAAGTCGACGACACGATCTACGCGGGCGCGGAGCCGCTCTACCACGTCGTCATGCGGGCGGCGGATCGGACCGAGCTGGCGAACATCAACTCCAACACGGGCACGCCCCCCTTCCCTTTCAATCCCGGTGAGGACACCGATCAGACCTTCAGCCATGCCAAATTCAACGCCACGTGGGTCACGCGCGATGGCACAGGCGAAGCACTGAACTATGTCACCGGAGTCCGCAATCGCGGCAATGGCAGCCGGAGCGCATTACCGCAGAGCTACAACGTCTCATTTGCCAACATCGATACGTGGAAGGGGATCACTTCGCTCAATCTCAACACACAGCAAACGCCCTACCAATTGCTGGGGAGCGCCATCGTGCGGAAGTGCGGGCTGACCATGGCGGAGTCGCGGGCGGTGCAGGTGCGCGTGAACGGGCTGAATCTCGCGGGCGCCGGCAGCCCGAGCTTTGGCTTCTACTGCGCGAACGAAACGCAGAACAGCGACTTTGTGGATCACCACTTCCCGCTCGATAGCTCGGGGAATCTTTATCGCGGCCAGCGCATCGACGGCATAGGCGGCGCCAATCTGCGCGATCAGAGCTTCGGCCAGCCCGCAGCCACGGCGGATCCCACGCCGTACCGCGTGAACTATTTCAAGGAAACCAATACCAGCGAGGACAGCTGGGCGGATTTGATCGGGCTCACCAAGACGCTGGCGAAGGCGTCGGCGAACGCCAGCTACGTGCCGACGTACTCCGGCGACTATCTCACCTCCATCGCGGCGGCGGCGGACCTCGCGCAGTGGGAACGCTACTTCGCGGTGAACATCATCATCGACAACAGCGAGACGAACATCTCGATGGGCGAAGGGGACGACTATTACCTCTATTTTGGCGTCACCGACCCGCGCGCGAATTTCATCACCTACGATCTCGATACCATCGAAGGCGCGAGCGGGAACAACAGCGCCACGCATAGCCTCTTCCGCATGTGCCGGAGCACGCTCGGGGGCAATCCGCCCACCGCGCTCTTCCCGCTGATGGTGCAGCCGCAAATCGCGCGGGAGTATCTCGCGGAAGTGAAGCGGCTGCTGGACGGGCCGTTGAGCGTGGCACAATTCAACGAAGTGGCCGATGAAACGCTCGGCAGCGTGGTGAACGCCGCCACTATCTCGGCGATCAAATCGTTTCACGCGAGCCGCGTGGCATTTCTCAACAGCCAGCTTCCGCTCTCGCTCTCCAGCATCAGCGCGACGACCACCGGCGGCACCACGCTGACTCCGACGAATGGCTATCCGCTCAGCACCGCAGCGACGTGCAATCTCGCCGGCAAGGCCGATTGCACGCGCACTGCGAGCGTCAAAGTGAATGGGATCGCGGCCACCTATACGCCATGGAAAATCACCACAGTCTCTACCTTCGTCACGAGCGTGGGCGATTGGCAGGCCACAAATGTGGCGCTGACGCCGGGCATCAACAAAATCCTGATTCAGGCTTTCGATGCGAACAACGTGGAGTTCGAGCACACGACTTTCGATGTGTGGTATGACGACGGATCCGTAGCCACCTCCGGGGGCACGCTGGCGGCGAACACCACGTGGACGGCGGCCGGCGGACCGTATCGCCTCACCTCCAATCTCGTGGTGCCTGCGGGCATCACGCTGACCATCCAGCCGGGCACGACGGTATATTGTGCGAATGGCGCCAGTGCTTTTTCCATCACGGTGAACGGCACCGGCAAAATCAGCGCCGTGGGCACGGAGCAGCAGCGCATCGTTTTCACCAAGGAACCAAGCGCGACGGTGAACTGGGTGAGCCTCGATTTCCTCAACACCACGGTGGAGAGCACGCTGTCGTATGTGACCTTCGACAACTGCGCCGGCTCCACGGTGGGCGGCCACAACGCGCAATGCCACGCGAACAATGCGATCGTGTTTTTCGACCATCTCGCCTACCCGGCGAACCCGGCGGCGAATGTGGAATACATCTCTTTCGATGCGGCGTCGTTCATCGTGCAGAATTGCACCTTCCCGACGTATCCCGGCAGCACCGGCCCGGAAAGCTTGCACGGCGTCAATGGCATCATGGCAGGCGGGCACGGCATTTTCCGCGACAACTATTTCGGCCACACGTGGGGCTTCAATGACACGATCGACTTCACCGGCGGCAATCGTCCGGGGCCGATTCTGCAGGTCATCAACAATGTCTTCGACGGCGCGAGCGATGACTGCCTCGATTTGGACAGCACGGATGCGTGGATCGAAGGCAACATCTTCATGCACGTGCACCGCGATCCGACGCGCTCGGACCAGGCCATCGATACGGCGAGCGCCATTTCCGGCGGCGTGGATACCGTCGGGCAAAACTCGGATTGGACCGTTCTTAACAATCTCTTCTACGACGTGGACCACGTCTTCCTGAACAAAGGGAGCTCCACGACCACGGGAAATGGCGGCGGGCGCGTGGCCTTTCTCTACAACACGGTGGCGCACGTCGCGAAGGAGAACAGCGGCAGCACGGCGGCGGAAATCGCGATTTTCGATTGGACGGACGACAACATCGTGCTGCCCGATCCGAGCATCGGCTCGGGCCTGTATGCGGCCTATAATATCTTCTACGATGCGACGGCGCTCCAGTTTCACTACAGCGCGACCAATCACACGGTTATCTTCGACAACAATCTTTTCCCGGTGTCGTTCAAAGGCGGCAGCAATGAATGGACGGGCGCGGGCAGCGGAAATCAATACATCGACCCGCGGCTGAATCTCAGCGTGCTCAATGGCACGCCGGTGGCGAATGTCACCGCCACCCAACTGCGCGCGGCCTTCCAGCCGCTGCCGGGCTCGCCGGCGATGGGCACGGCCTTTGGCGGCAGAAACATTGGCGGGCTCAATCCGCACGGCATCGCGATTGCGGGCGAGCCCAATGGCATCACCAACTCCACCAGCGCGACGCTGACCGTCGGGCCGGGCGGCACTTTCAATTGGGGCACCACGACGCCGCAGGGCTGGGGCTGGGTGGCTTATAAATGGAAGCTCGATAATGGCGCCTACAGCGCGGAGATCCCGGTCACGAACAATTCGCCGTTCAACAATCCCGCCACCATCTCCCTCAGCGGCCTCTCGAATGGCACGCACACCGTGACGGTGATCGGAAAGAACGACAATGGTTTCTGGCAGGACGATACTTTCCTCTACCCGCTGACCTCGGGCACGCCCGCAGCAGCGACGATCTCAAAGACGTGGACGGTGAACACCGCATACATTCCGCCGGCGCCGGCGCCGAATGTGCAGATCAGCGAAGTGCTCGCCAAAAACGTGGACACGCTCGGCTTCAGCGGAAATTTTCCGGACATCATCGAACTGCGAAACATCGGCAACGCCACGGCGGACCTCAACGGCTGGGGGCTCACGGACAACACGGCGATTCCTTACAAATACACCTTCCCCGCGGGCACCACGCTCGCGGCGGGCGCCCGCCTCGTGGTCTACGGCAGCAGTTCCGGTTCGGTGCCCGCGCCGAAAACAGGCTTCGGACTGAAAGATACGGGCGACACGCTCACGCTGACAAAGTCCGTGGCGGCGGGCGGCGGCGCTGCTGACGTCATCGCTTTCGGCGCACAATTGCCCGACGTCTCCGTGGGCCGGCGCGAGACCGACGGGCAATGGGACATGTGCCTGCCGACGCCGGGGCTGGCCAACGTTGTCGCCGCGCAGGCCACGCCGGCCTCGGTCAAAATCAACGAATGGCTCGCGGACGCGGTGGCGCTGTTCCCGAACGACTTCATCGAGCTGATGAATCCCTCCACACTCCCGGTCAACGCGGGCGGGTGCTATTTGACGGACAATCCGGTCGAGTGGCCGGATCAGGACCAATTGCGGCCGCTGACTTTCATCGCGCCCAGTGGGTATCTGTATTTGAAGGCGGATGGCGACCCTTCGCAAGGACCGGACCATCTCAACTTCAAACTCACGCCAAACCAGGGAGAGATCGGGCTGTTCGATTCCGCGCTGAATTTCATCGACGGCATCGTGTATGGCCCGCAGACCAGCGACATCTCGGAGGGACGCACTCCGAATGGCGCCGAGACCGTGGCGTTCTTTAACCAACCGACTCCCGGCGCTCCAAATCCGGGTGTCACGGGCACGAGTACCAACACGGTGAACCTCATCCCGATCAATGCCTCGTGGAAGTATAAGTCATCCGCCACTGATTTCAGCGCCACCTTCTACGCCACGGCCTTCAACGACACCTCGTGGTCCAGTGGCGGGCAGTTGCTCTACATCGAAGACGATGCCCTCGCGAATGGTGTGGGCTTCACGAAAACGACGGCCCTTCCCGTCGACACGGGCAACTCCAACCATCCCTTTAACACCACGTATTTTCGGACTCATTTTAACTACGCGGGCCCGCTCGCGGGAGTGACGCTACAGGCGACCATCATGATCGATGACGGCGCGATCTTCTATCTCAATGGACAGGAGATTCCAAATTCCCGGCTGCGCATGCCGACGGGCGCGGTGAACTTCAGCACCATCTCCCCGACCAACATTGGGAACGCCACGGTGGAGGTGATTCCTCTGGATGCCACGCGGCTCGTGGCCGGTGACAACGTCCTCGCGGTGGAGGTGCACCAAAACCACACCGGCACGACACAAGGCAGTTCAGACATCACCTTCGGGCTGAAGCTCGACGCGATGGGCACCGTCAGCAGCGGCTCCGCCGGGCCGGTGATCAATGAAGTTCTGCCGATCAACAACTCCTTCCAAAATCCGGACAACAGCTATGCCGGCTGGGTGGAGCTGTTCAATCCGACCGGCGCGGAGATCGATGCAAGCGATATGAGCCTGACTGACGACCTCGCGATGCCGCGGAAATTCGTCTTCGCCGTGAACACGAAGATCGCCGCCGGAAGTTATCTCGTCATTTACTTCAATCCGCTCGCCGCGGCCTCCGCAACGAACACCGGCTTTGGACTGCCGACACTCGGCGGTGGCGTGTATCTTTTCGAGAAGCCCGCGGTTGGCGGCGGCTTGCGCGACAGCGTGAGCTACGGTCTGCAGATTCCCGACTTCAGCCTGGGCCGTGCGCCGAATGGCAGCGGAGCCTTCGGGCTGTGCGTGCCCACTCGCGGCGCACTCAATACGGCGGCGGCGCTCGGCGCCATTGGCGGGGTGAAATTCAATGAGTGGCTGGCCAGCCCGATGACGGGGTCCGGATGGTTTGAATTATTCAACACCAACAGCCTGCCGGTGGCCCTTGGCGGCAGCTACCTCACGGATCAGCTTTCCAACAAGACGAAGAACTTGGTCCCGCCGCTGAGTTTCATTGGCGGCAGCGGCAGTTCGCGGTGGCTGCCGCTCCTTGCCGACAACGACGCCGGCGCCACGCCCGGTCACGTCAATTTTTCCATCAACCCGCTCGGTGAAAGCCTCGGCCTGTTTTCCGCGACGGGAACGCAAATCGAAGCGGTGACGTTTGGCGCGCAAAGCCTGGGGATTTCCCAGGGCCGTTTCCCGGATGGATCGAGTGCCATCGTCTCGCTCAGCCCGACGCTTGGCACCGCCAATGTCGCGGCGGCGGCGGACTCCGACGGCGACGGCATCCCCGACACTTGGGAAATCGCGAATGGCCTGAATCCCAATAATCCCAACGATGCCGCGCTCGATGCCGACGGCGATGGGATGACGAACTACCAGGAGTACCTCGCCGGCACGAATCCGCAGCAACCCGGCAGCCACCTCGCTGCCTCGGTGCAAACCACGGCCACTCCCGGCCAATACGCGATCACCTTTAACGCGCTCGCGGGACATTCCTACACGGTCCGCTACAAGACGGATCTCACGACCGCCACGTGGACCAAGCTCCAGGATATTTCGCCCCCGCCGGCCGACGTGGTGACGACCGTCACCGACACGCCGCCCAGCGGCACGACACGCCGCTTTTACCAAGTGGTCACGCCGGCGCAGCCGTAGCGCAACGCACGTAGCTGCGACCGGAAGGTCGCAGACGTACGGAGAACAATCGTGCGAGCGTCTGCGGCCTCCCGGCCGCAGCTACATGGCTTCGTCGCCGCTCGCTTCCTTCGCTCCATTCGGAACGCGCTGCCTCTTCTTCCAATCCTTCGAGGGATCGGGAATGCGCGGCAGCGTGACGGCTCGACGGCCTGGACCGACGGTGATCTCCACCTCGTCGCTTTCCTTGCCAGGTTGGGCGGTGAGTTCCAGCGCCCAAGTAATGGCGATGAGTTTGCCGTCCAGGCTGTATGGGCCCTCGGGCAGCCGCATTTTGAAGGTCCGTGTATCGCCGGGCTTCGGATTTTCAAACGTCACCGTTTCCACAATGGAGCCGTCCGCCGTGCCCTTGCCGCGGGTGCCCCAGACGAGATGAAGTTCCACCGACTTGGGCGCTTCGTCGAACTCCCACAGCACGGCGCCTTCGATTTCTTCGCCGGGCAGGAAGGCCGTTTTGTTGTCACGCAGGCCAAGGCGGATCATAGCGGCGCGGGGTTGGAGGATGCCGCTACCTGGGGCAGCACTGTGAGAGGAAAATCGAAATCCACATCCGGCCAGCGTGGAACTTCCCCGCGCACGCGCAGTGTCCATTTCACTTTATTGTTCGGCGCGTCGAAGCTGTGCATGAGGTCGGGTGGGATGGTGAATTGGAGCGAGCCTTGGCTCATGGCCGAGTGTTCGCGGGTGTCGAGCAGCACTTGATCGTAAAAGTAGCTGCGATCGGTGACGGAATTGGTGCCGCGGCGATAAGTGGCTTCCTCGCGGGCATCGAGAGAAATGAGGACTCTCACCAACCGCTGGGCTTGTCGTTCGAAAAGATAGTGCAGATCCACTTTCCCACCGAGACGCACGGCGTTGTCGGTTAGAGTCAGCACGGGACGCGGATTGAAAATGGCCAGCAGATAGTAAATGGCCGCGGCGGCCAGGCCGAGGCCCACGAGCGCGAAGAGGCCAACCACGACCACCACTCCGCCGCCCTTCGCTCTAACGCCAAAGAATGCCGTCCAAGTGATCGTGTTCCAGAAAATGGCGACGAGCAACATGCACCCAAATTTTCCCACCGGCGTGTTTTCCGGGACCAAGGCAAACCCGTCGCGCAATGGCGTGGACGCCACGACGGGAGTGCGGCTGCCCCAGGCGCGCAGGCTCACGGAAAAGATGACGCCACCCGCCGCCATGAAGCCGAGCAGGAGAATGGCCACCCACCACTCGCTTCCCGCTTGCGGCACCAAAACGGATTCCCAGGGAGCCGCCGGATTCACGTGGCAATTGGTCGCGAAACCTTTGGGATAGTGGCCCAGAATTTCTTTTCGCCAACCGACACTGCTCGAGGAGCTCTCGCCAAAATCGTAGCGGTCCCCCAGGAAATCCTCATTTGCGTAGTGATAGCGATAGCGAATCCCGATTCGGTAGGTGGTGCTCTTGCCGCCGCTATCGCTGATGAGGCGGCTGGATTCCACGGTGCAGGGCACGGCGGGCCATGAAGCGGCGGCCTGTGCACGAGCGATCGGCCGAATCAAATTGCTCCAGAGGCCCAGGGCTCCAGCGAGAAAGAAAATGAGCCCGAAGATACGGATGGCCCAGCGGGCCTCAACGGGTAGAGGTTTCTGCTGAAGGAATTGCTGGGAAACCACTGGCTTCGCGCGGCGGGCCGCGAGAAAAGCGCGGAAGATCAGTGCCGTGAAAGCTCCCGGAATGAGCGCCCACAGGAGGCTCCAGGACGAAGGCGGCGTGAGGACGGACTCCGATGGGTTGGCGGGATTCACCCGGCAAGTGGTGTGAGTACCGGGATGAAGAGTCCGGGCGACGGCTTGGGCCTTGTCGACGTGCGAGAAGCGGTCCGGCTCGAGCTCGCGTTTGGTGCCGGTGTAGTCCACGCCGTTGAACGAATACTGATAGGCGAGGAGCAGGGTGTATTTGTCTTCCTTGGGCTCCACCTCGCAGCGGGAGATCGTGCAGTGGACTTCCATCCATTGGCCCGTGCTCTCGTCCGCGCGCGTGTTCCAAAGAATGAGACCGGTGAGAAAGAGACCGACGAGGAGGAGGAGGAAGCCGAAGAAAAAGAGGGCGCACCCGCGGCCGGAGGTGGAGTTGATGCGGGTGGAGATCATGCTCGGTGCGGCCACCGAATCTAGCGGGGCCTCGGCCGATGGCAATCCTGCGGGGCGTTGGGAGGCTGCCGGCAAAAAGCAAAGACGCCGGTCCCTCCCAGGACCGGCGTCTAAATTTTAGGAATGCTAAACCCGTGGACTACGAGCCGAGCGGATAGAGGACCCGGACGTTTTCACCGGAGAGCCATTCGCCTTCCTGAACGAACGCGTCTTCCTGAACCTTGTCCGGACGACGGACGACGAAGTTGCCGCCCTTGTCGAGGGTCTCGACGACCTCGGCGTTGCCACCGCAGTAAACGACCACGGCGCGGGTGCCCTTCCATTCGCCACCCTTCTTACCCACGTCGGAGACGTAGTAAGTGGTACCCGGAGAAAAGGCATTCGCGAGAATCGGCCAGGAGCTGCGGGCCGAAGTGCGGTTCAGACCCACCACGTAGCACCAGTCGCTCTCGCCCTGGAGAACTTGCTTGGCGGTGGCTTCGCTGTTGACGGCCTTTTTGCACCAAGCACTGCCGTTCTGGTAAAGGATCTTCTTGTCGTCGAGGTAGCCGCCCTTGAGCAGAATCTCGAACGCTTCGCTGGCGTTGTTGATCTTCGTGCTCGGGTCTTCCTTGTCCTTGTAGATCGGATAATCATCCGTTCCGGCGTAGTTGACCATCGAGGTGAAGAGGTTCTTACCGTTGCTCGCTTGGCCCGTCATTTTGCTCTTCATAATGATGCTCCCGAAGTTCGGGAACAACAGAGCAGCCAGGATCGCGATAATGGAGATCACCACGAGAAGCTCAATGAGGGTGAAAGCGCTGTTCTTGCGTATTTTCATAGTGTTGGTGGGAGTTACGAGGCCTGCACGATATTGCCGCGATGGAGCCGCCGCAAAGGAAAAATGGCGAATGGCGAAAAATTTTTACTAACGAACGCACGGACTCTCTTTCACGTTGCTAAATGGATAGGCGGGACAGGCACCGATTCCCAGTGAGATTATTTCCTAGCGGGCGTCCTCTCAGCGGCATCCCAAGGCGCGGCGGCCTTCTATTTTAGACCGTTGCCGGGCGGCTGGGCTTCTTTCGCGTGCTCGGTAATCCAGTGGCAATTGATCACCTTTTCCACCAAGTCATATGGGGTGTAAAAGTACTCATTTGAGGCTTCGAATCCGAGCCTGGAATCGCGGCTGCGGAGCGCGTGAAGACGGAGAGCGAGGGTAGCTTCGGTCTCGGCCAAACGGCGCATCGCCGCGGCATCTTTTGCGGTACGCGCCAGGACAAAGCGGCTTTGATGGGCGGCGCTGGCGTGGTGAATGGCGGCGGCTTCGATGAAGCGCATTTCGTCGGCCAGTGCCGGTGAAGGCTCGGGGACCACCGTCCGGAGCCTGGCCAGGGCGGCTTCGAAGCCCGCGGCCACTTTTTCCAACTGGGCGGCGAAAATTTCCGCGGGATAGACGGAGCGCCAGTGCTCGAGGTCGTCATACGGAATGCCGACCATCGAGGCGTGGTAGCCGGTGGGCTTGTGCCAGAGCGGGTTTGCGGGCCCCATTTGCAGCGGCGCCTGATAGACCGTGCCGACGTGAAAAGGAAATTCGCGGTAGGCGGTACTGCAGGCGCGCCAGAAATCAGCCACTGCGGGACCGGCGGCCGGGCCATGCCTCTTCAAGGCAAAGGAATCCAGGGTTCCGCCGGCGGCGATCTCCGCCACGATTTCCAAATTGGGCGAGGGATGACCGCCGAGGGTCCAGCCGAGCATGAGATCGTGCACACCGGCTTCGCGAAGTACGGCGAGATCCCGGGCCACATTTTCGAGCACCGGCAGAAAGGGCACGGCGGCAATTTCCCACGTCACGCCGAGCTGCAGTTTGGCGGCGACGGGGAGGCCGCGTTTCTTCGCCGCGGCCCAGTGGCGCAGGGCGCGCGGGCCAGGACCGATGGCGCTGAGGCAGTATTCACCGACCGTCGATTTCACGCCGCCGCGTTCGATGGGCAGGGCCCATTCACTCACGCTCATCAGGGTGATGCCGGCGGGAAGGCGCTCGATCGCGTCCAGGGCCCAGGCATCCGCCCAGCCCCAGTCCCACGCGAGTAGCTGCTGCTTTCCACCGGCGGCCTGGATGCCGGTGAGGAAAGTCGCGTTCAGCTCCGCGATGACCTCGGAGGCCTGGCGTTTCTGGCACCGGGGACATTGCTGACCGTGGCCGTGGGACCAGCAATTGGTGAGGTTTTCCGAGGCGGTGATGGTGAAGAATCCGCCGAGGTCCGGCACGGCGCGGCAGAGATCGGTGAGGGCTTCGCCCAAGGCGGAGCGCACCTCCGGGGTGCTGGTGCAAACCGCACTGTATTCGAGTTCGGTCACCCCTTTCCAATCCGGATGATCCTGAAAGGCTGGTGAGTTGGCGGGCAGAGCGCGCGGTTCGTTGAGATACAGGAAAATTTTGAGGCCATGCTGCGCAGCCCGGGCGACGAGATGTCGTAAGGCGGCCCGGCGCTGTTCGATGCCGGATTCGCGAGCCCAGGGCAGCGGGGCCAATCGAGCAAGGACACCTTGGAGCCAAACGGCATTCACTCCGGATGCGGAGAGTCGGGCGAGATAGCCGTCGGGATATGGATCGAGCGCAGGGTCGATCAGCGGATCGCCATAGAGGGCAAAGTAGGAATAGCCGAGCCGAAGGGGTGCTGAATGGGCGTCGTTGCTTTTGGAAATCTCCTTTGCGGGCGGCCGGCTGAGCTTTTCCACGAAAGAAAACATGGGTTCCTGGCCACCCAGGGGCTCAGAACCAAAGGCGGCGCGAACCAAATCGGCGATTTCCGCGGCTCGTTTTTGCTGATTTTCGTCGGGGTCGGCCCATTGGAGGGGCGCAACTTTTGGTTTGAGGAGGCCGAGTTTGATGAAAAAGAAATCGTCCTCGCGCAGGGTGTAGGCGAGTTCATCTTCGGTCCAACCGAGAAGGATAAGCAATTGTTCGTAGGGGAGGAGGTGCCAGTTCGTGCGGATGATGGTGAGGCTGGCGCGCTTGCGGAGGGGGGCGCTCAAGGGGGAACTGGGACTCAGGCCCATGCTTTTACCCACGCGGGCGAGGTCTTCGGGGGTGGCGCCGACGACTTTAGCGAGGTGGCTGAGGGGGAAAAATGGCCAGTTTTTCCAGAGAAAGGCGTGGAGGCGGCCCGGGAACCAGGCAAAATCCAGGGCATTGGGGGCGGCACCCATGGGGAGTTTGGTGGAAATTTCCGCGGCGATGGTGCTCCAAGGGAAAAAAGGCGAGGCGGCGGCGACGCCGGCCAGGGTGCAAAAGGTCCGTCGGGAGATGTTGGAATGGGAG